>Ga0187892_10000013_pt1 | contig 354961 bp, 352 predicted proteins | sample MA1701073metaG_FD_139345 | JGI IMG/M metagenome (GOLD analysis project Ga0187892, IMG submission 139345) | Bio-ooze microbial communities from a basaltic lava cave in the Kipuka Kanohina Cave System on the Island of Hawaii, USA - MA170107-3 metaG ...
ATCAGCGCCGGTGCCTCAGAGTCCTGCACGATCACCAACAACGCCCAGGCCACGGTCACCGTGAGCAAGGTCTACTCGGACGGCAACACGACGCCGGTCATGGTGACCCTCACCTGCACCAGCGGCACGGTCTCTCCGGCCGGCCCGACAGCCACCCCGGCCGTCTTCACGGTCACCGGCTTCAGTGCCGGCACGACCTGTGACGCCACGGAAGGGACGCCTCCTTCCGGTTACGTGGCAGACGAGTCGGACTGCGAGGACGTGGCTATTAGCGCCGGCGCCTCAGAGTCCTGCACGATCACCAACAACGCTCGCGCAACTCTGACCGTCAGCAAGAGCTACACGGACGGTGCGACCGGTGCCGTGACAGTCTCAGTCACTTGCACAAGCGGTACCGTTACTCCTGCGTCGGCCAGCGTGTCCCCGGGTAGTCCAGCCACGTTCACAGTGGTTGGTCTGGCGGCGGGTGCATCCTGCTCCGCCAGCGAGAGTCCAGTGCCAGGCGGCTACGAGCAGGACAACTCCAATTGCCAGTCGATTCCGATGGCGGCCGGCAACGCTAAGAGCTGCACGATCCTGAACAAGGCAAAGGCCACGCTGACAGTGAGCAAGAGCTACACGGACGGCGCGACCGGTGCCGTGACGGTCTCCGTCACTTGCACAAGCGGTACCGTTACTCCTGCGTCGGCCAGCGTGTCGCCGGGTAGTCCAGCGACGTTCACGGTCACCAGTCTGGGCGCCGGCGCGACCTGCACCGCAAGTGAGAGCCCGACTCCGGGTGGCTACGTTCAGGACAACTCGAACTGTCAGTCGATTCCGATGGCAGCCGGCAACGCTAAGAGCTGCACGATCACAAACAAAGCCCAGGCTACGATCACCGTCTCCAAGGTCTACTCCGACGCCAACACCAACTCCGTAACTGTTCTGCTCAGTTGCACATCCGGTGGTGTTAGCCCCGCAACGGCGACGGTGAGCCCGGGAAGCCCGGCCACGTTCACCGTTACGGGCTTTGCCGCCGGTACCTACTGCTGGGCCATGGAGTGGCCGGTGCCCGCCGGATATGCGCAGGACAACGCGAACTGCACATCCGTCACTCTCACGGCAGGGGCGGCGAAGACTTGCACGATCAAGAATAAAGCGCGAGCGACGCTCACGGTCAGCAAGTCCTTCGCGGACAACAACCCGATGTCCGTCTCAGTGACGGTGACCTGCACGGGCAGCCCCGTGACGATCACCCCGAGCGCAACTCAGACAATCAGTGGCAGCAGCCCAAAGACGTTCATCATCGTCGGGCTGTCTGCTGGGGCGACCTGCACCGCCGCGGAGACGGTGCCTGCCGGATACACGGCAAACCAGACCGCGTGCGCGAACCTCTCGATGGCGGCAGGGAACGCCAAGAGTTGCACGATCATCAATACACCGACGGTACCCGACGAATGCGCCGGCATGGTCTTCGACTACATCTTCTACGGGACCAGCTCCGCCGAAAATATCGTCGGCACGCAGGGCCGCGACCTGATCTTCGGCTTCGGCGGCAACGATACCCTCAAGGGCGAGAACGGCGACGATTGCCTCGTCGGCGGTGAGGGCGACGACACGCTCCTCGGAGATGGCGGAAACGACGTGTTAGTCGGTGGCAACGGCGTCGACTATCTCGGGGGCGGTTGGGGTGACGACAAGATGTACGGCGGCGCTGGAGTTGACACGTTGTGGGGCCACCAGGGCAACGACTACATGGATGGCGGCGACGACGGCGACTACATGTGGGGCAACGAGGGCAACGACAGGATGATCGGTGGCGGCGGCGACGACACCATGGACGGCGGCGCCAACAACGACACAATGAGCGGCGGCCTCGGAAACGACACCATGTACGGCGGCGCCGGCGACGACACCATGTGCGGTGACGACGGCGCAGACCACATGGATGGCCAGGACGGTAACGATAAGATCAGCGGTGGCGTTGGAAACGATAACCTCATCGGTGGAAACGGGAACGACACCATCGACGGAGGCACGGGTACCAACACCACGAACGGCGGCGCTGGCACAAACACTATCGGGACCGGCCTCGGGATCGTCTGTTAGTCAAATAGCGGCTACACAAACAGGGAGCCCTGGCGAATCACCGGGGCTCCCTGTTTACCTACTAGCAAGTGCACTGGCAGGGGCGGAGGGACTCGAACCCCCGACCTACGGTTTTGGAGACCGCCGCTCTTCCAGCTGAGCTACGCCCCTACCTTACCCGAGTATAACAGCCGTCACGTTTGCTTACGCGCTCGCTTTGCTAGACTGGCGGACGTACTCGTTCGTTGCGAAAGGAGAGTCGCTATGCCCGCAGTTTTTCTTCACGGAGTGCCCGAGTCGCACGTCATCTGGGATCCCATCCGGAGCAAGCTTTCTCGCAAGGATGTGATCACCCCGGACATGCCCGGCTTCGGCGGTTCACTGGTCCCTGAGGGCTTCGGCGCGACGATGAATGAATACGCGACCTGGTTCGTCGCTGAGCTCGAGAAGGCCGGCGGCGATGTTGACCTCGTCGGGCACGACTGGGGCGCGCTGCTCTCGTTGCGAGTCGCCTGCCTCCGGCCGGACCTCATCCGAACCTGGACGATCGGGTCCGGTGCCATCGACCCCGATTACGTGTGGCACGACACCGCCAAGCTCTGGCAGACGCCGGGCGTCGGCGAGCAGTTCATGCAGGCGATGACCGGTGACCTGCTCAAGGGGACGCTGATGGGAGCCGGCGTGCCGGAGGCAGGTGCCCAACAGATGGCGGACGGTATCGATGACACGATGAAGGACTGCATCCTCAAGCTGTACCGGTCAGCTGTGAACGTGGGCACGGAATGGGGCCCGGACCTGCCGAAAGCCCCTAAGGCCGGAATGCTCCTCTGGGGTGTCGACGACCCCTATATGCAGGTGAAGCACGCGGAATACGTGGGCAGGGTCACAGGCGCAAAAATGGTGCGCCTGGAGAGCACAGGGCACTGGTGGCCCCTCCAGAGGCCTGAGGAGGCCGCCAAGGCACTCCAGGAGCACTGGGCAAGCGTGTAACGAACCGGCTGCTCGCTCGGTTCCCCGTATAGGGGCACTATCTCGGTGTCCCTGGCGCCTGCTCTTTGAGCGAGAGAATATACCCGCATGGCTGACAAAGACGCGAAGAAGAGACTACCGATCCTTCGTCGCGGCATGTCCGAGCACGACTGGGCCCGCTCGGAGGATGCGTCGCAGCGCACGGCCCCACCTTCCCGCTGGAACGCACCGATTGATCTCGAGACGGGCGCGCCGAGGAAGCGTTTCGGTCCGGAGTTCCGCAAGAAGGCGCTGCGAATGTCACTCTTCGCTATCGTTCTCTTCGGTTCTCTGCTGTGGATCATCCAGTCCTCGGTGGAGGCGTTTCAGGCGAACGGCGTCAGCATGCAGCCCGGCCTTCATGACGGCGACGTGGTGATCGTCAACAAGCTGGCGTACTCACAGATCGATCTTGGATTTCTGGACTGGGCGCCGCTGATCGACCCAGACACGCGCGTGAATAAGCCGGACCGCGGCGACGTGGTCATCTTCAAGTCACCCACGGAGAACAAGGAGCTGGTGAAGCGGGTGATCGGCATGCCTGGCGAGTTCGTGGAGATCATGGATGGTCGCGTATACATCGACGGAAAGCCGCTGACTGAGCCGTACACACGCGGACGAACCGAGTGCCGCGAAACCTGTAGCTGGAACGTGCCGCCGGGGCACTACGTCGTGCTGGGAGACAACCGCGGGAACAGCCTGGACTCCCGTGAAGGGTGGACCGTACCGCTGGAGGAGATCGACGGGCAGAAGGTCTACTCGTACTAGCAACCGTAGTGACGTCTTCAGTACACACCCGCGGCCACCGGCAGCCCGAAATCCGTTAATTTGACGCGCTTTGACAGGATTCTTGAGAGGGGGAGAATGCAGGTGAAATCCTGAGGTTGCCGATGAAGAGTCTTGCCGTTTACGGGATCCTTGGCGCCGTTTTGACGCTAGGCTTCTCGTCGTGCGGCGGAAAGAATGACGTTGAAGATACCTCCTCCGGCTTTTACGAGACTCAGTTCCCCGATGAGGTAGTCGCGGGCGGGCATGGCCCGAGCTACGAGGAGCCCATACCGATAACAGAGGGTGACTACTTTCCGCCCGACTTCGATCACGAGGCCGAAACCGACCGCCTGAACGCTGTCCTCTCAAGACCTCAAACGTACTTCGATGGCGAAATCGGAGGATTCGACATCATCCCCCTGGGGTCAGAACGAAACGTCAGCAACGAACCGCGCTGTGACGTCACGAGCTTCCCACTTATTGAGAAAATAAAATTCGGGTACTTCCCGCCGGGAACCAGTGTTTCTACTCCTCAGTACGCCGGTGTCTGTCCGGATGCCACAGTCCTATTCGTCGCACAAAGCTTCATCACGCAGCGAGGAAGTTTTCACGGTCCAATATGAGACCGGTAAGCACGCCATCAAGTATCCAGCTCCCGTTGACAGGACAGGAACTACAACGCTTGAGTCCATAGGTGAGGCCGTTCTCGTCGAACCTGCACTCGACACCGGCATCGGCAACTCGCTCTTGGCATTCTCCCAGTCAAACGGATTCATCTTCATCGCAGGTCAGAACATCACCATCGCCGAGCTGACAGCAATAGCGGAATCTCTTCAGTGCGACGACTGTTAGTAGTCGTCGACGATGACAATTGCTCCGGCTTTCTGGCATGCCATGCAGGAGTACAGCAGCGGTCCCGGAGACTACTTTTGGGATCGGGGCGGATTCCCCAACGAGCAAGGCTGCTACCACTGGGGGACTCTGTACCAGCAATGGGGGTCTCCCTGGGAGTGGCTGGTAAAGTTCAACAGCTGACTCCCTAGCCAGTATGAGTTCGCGTCCCGATTGACACCCTTCTCCTCTTGCGCTACTCTCACGTGCGCGTAAAGGTTTGCAAAATCATCCGCCCGTGGCGGAGCCGAAGGAGGCCCACCCATGCCTGACGTCCTGTTCGAGAAGCGCGACAACGGTGTCGCCAAGATCACCCTCAACCGTCCCGATAGCCTGAACGCCATGGGCGGCGAGCTAATGCCGCTGCTCGCCGGTCACCTGCAGGAGTGCGCCACCGATCCTGCGGTTCGCTGCCTCGTCCTGACCGGCGCTGGCCGTGCCTTCTGCGCGGGCGGCGACGTCAAGAACATGGCAGCTGGCCGCGAGATCCTGGGCGGATCCAACGGAGGTACACCACTTACTGCTTCGGCGCTGATCGCTCGCTCCGTGCAGGGTCTGCGGCAATCGCAGCGTGACACGAGCTACATGCTGCACACGATGCCGAAAGTGACGATCGCAATGCTCAACGGTCACGCTGTCGGCGCGGGGCTCTCGCTGGCCCTGGCCTGTGACATTCGCATCGCTTCCGACAAGGCGAAGATCGGTACAGCGTTCCGTAACGTCGGCTTCTCCGGCGACTTCGGAGGCTCCTACTTCATGACGAAGATGGCAGGCATCGAGACCGCGCGATACATGTACTACTCGGGCGAGATCGTCGACGCACAGCGTGCCCACGAACTGCGCCTGGTCAGCAAGGTCGTCCCGCACGATGACCTCGAGGCGGAGACGATGAAACTCGCCGATCACATCGCGTCTGGGCCAACACTCGCCTACGCCCGTATGAAGGAGAACCTGAACCGCGCGGAGACGACCGACCTCGCGTCGGCGCTGGACGCGGAAGCCTTGAACATGGTCCTCTCCGGCCAGACGAAAGATCACATGGAGGCCGCGCGTGCCTTCGTCGAGAAGCGCCAGCCGACCTTCACCGGGGAATAGTGAATAGAGAAGAGTGAATGTTGAAATTTGAGGAGAAGGCGAACCGGCGGGATCTGCCTGAGCGAACCTTCGAGTTTACGAGGCATGTAGTTGGGCTGTGCCAAACACTGGATCAGACGCCCGTTGTAAGTCGGGTGCTAGCCAACCAGCTTCTGCGAGCAGGAACGTCGGTCGGAGCGAATGTAGAGGAAGCGCAGGCTGGGCAAAGCCGTGCCGATTTCATCGCGAAAGCCTACGTCGCCTGCAAAGAGGCCCGAGAAACGCACTACTGGCTTCGCCTGATCGCCGCTAGCGGAGTCGTAGCACGAGAACGCGTCTCCCCGCTCACGGCCGAGGCTAACCAACTGATCGCTATCCTGACGGCGATCGTGAAGAAAGCGCGCAGCAACGGAAGGGGCGCTGCAAGTGCCGTCTAATTTTCACTATTCACCATTCACTCTTCACTATTCGTCATGCCTCGTCTAGAGGCTGACGTCTACCGGGGCTTCGAGCTGGCTCTGCATGACCCTGGCATCGCGCTCATCACTTTCAACCAGCCGGAGCGCCTGAACGGGATGACGCAGGACATGAAGCGTGACCTCACCGAGGTGCTGGTCATGTCGCAGATGGACGAGTCCGTCCGCGTGGTCGTATTCACAGGATCCGGGCGTGCCTTCTCAGCTGGGGACGACATCAGCGGGAAGCCGCGCGAGAGCGCCGGGGCGCGTGCGCTGGCTCAGCGCGTTCCCGCCGGACACGACAGCCCCATCGGTACGTACGAAGGGCTTCGGATGCTATCTCAGTCGCTCAACCTGGCGATTCGCAACCTGGACAAGATGACGATCGCGGCGATCAACGGTGTGGCGATTCAGACCGGAATGTCGCTGGCCCTGTCCTGCGACTTTCGCATCGCATCGACTGAGGCAAGAATCGGCAGCGGCACTCTCCGCTACGCGCTGATGCCGGACGAGGGCGGACACTTCCTGCTGATCCAGATGATGGGCGTCCCGAAGACGATGGACTTCCTGATGCGCAACCGCATCGTCTCCGGACAGGAAGCGTTCGATCTCGGACTGGTGCACGAGGTCGTATCGCCCGATGAACTTCTGCCGAGAACCCTTGCTCTAGCCCGCGAGCTGGCCGTCGGCCCTCAGGTAGCAATGCGGCTGCTCAAGCGCTCGATCTACACGGCGGCCGAGACGACGTTCGCGCACGCGCTCGATGACATCGCCACGAAGACGGCGATTTCGGATCACCACCCCGACGCCCGTGAAGGCGTCAAGGCCTTCCAGGAAAAGCGTTCCCCGAAGTTCGGCTAGCGATCGTGGGGGCGCAACGCGCTGCCCCTACAGCACGACCTTCGCGGCGGTCTCCAGCACCTGTGGCGGCCCACCGATCAGCATCGTTGTCAGACAGGTCTCCTTCCACATTTGGAGGTCGTCCTTGATCTTACCCATAGGGCCGATGAGGCAGACGTCTTCCACTAGCTTCAGCGGAATCTCGGCGGCGGCCTCGTTCTTCTTGCCGTCCAGGTAGAGGTCTTGCACTTTTTTCGCCACATCGCCCCAGCCCATGCGCACGAAGACTTCGTGGTGGAAGTTGGCGCCACGGGCGCCCATACCGCCCATGTACAGCGCCAGCATCGGCCGCATCATGTTCGCCGCGGCCTCCGGCTCCTCGGTCGGGATGATCTGCACGTTGCAGACGATCTCGAAGTTGTCGAGGGTCGCCTGCGCACCGGGCTTACTGAATCCCTCCGAAAGCGCGTCGCGGTAGAACTTGTCCATCTTCGGTGTGAAGAAGAGCGGCAGCCAACCGTCCGCAATCTCCGCCGCCAGCGCGACATTCTTCGGGCCCTCCGCCGCAAGATAGATCGGAATATCAGGCCGGTAAGGGTGGAGCGTTGACTTCAGCGCCTTGCCGAGTTTCATGCCACCGGGGTAGGGCAGCTGGTAATGCTTGCCCTGGAAATCAACCCGCTCTTCCCGCTTGAAGGCCTTCCGGAGAATTTGCACGTACTCGCGCGTGCGCTCCAGCGGCTTCGGGTAAGGCTTGCCGTACCAGCCCTCCACGACCTGCGGTCCAGACGCGCCGATGCCCAGGATGACTCGTCCTTCCGACAGATGGTCGAGAGTCATCGCCGCCATCGCCAGCGCTGTGGGCTCACGCGCGGAAATCTGCGCTATCGAGGTGCCCAGCTTGATCTTGCTGGTTCGGGCGCCCCACCAGGCGAGCGGCGTCAGGCAGTCGGAGCCATAGGCCTCGGCGACCCACATGGAGTCGTAGCCCATGTCCTCAGCCATCGCGATTGTTTGCTCGATGCCGGCAGGCGGCCCCGAAGACCAGTATCCGGTGCCCAGTCCGAGCTTCAATTGCTTCACCATTTGATATCCCCCACTCGGTGCGTATCGGAGTTGCTCGGCTACTATCCAACTTCACCGAGATTCTGTCCAGTTGAACGAACAAAACATGAACGGGTAACGTCTTAACTACAGGTTATGTCGCGCGTTTTACCTTCTGCGAACCCCGAATCCAGCTGATGAACCAGAACCCCATCTTCCGGCCAACCGTCGCCTACTTCTCAATGGAGATTGGGCTTGATCCTGATATTCCAACGTATAGCGGTGGACTTGGGGTCCTCGCCGGGGACAGCCTGCGAGGCGCGGCCGATTTGCGGCTGCCCATGGTCGGCATCACGCTCGTGCACCGCAAGGGCTACTTCCGCCAGCTTCTGGACCAGGAGGGGCGCCAAACCGAGGCGCCGGACGCATGGTCGCCGGAAGAGCAGCTGGAACCGATACCGCACAGAGTGTCGGTAACGATTGAGGGTAGGAAGGTGCACCTGCGCGCCTGGCGCTACATGGTGCAGGGAACTGCGGAGAACTTCCACGCTCAGCCGATACCGGTCTATCTACTGGACTCGGCCCTCCCGGAAAACGATCCGCGTGACCAGAAACTCACCGACGAGCTGTACGGCGGCGACACTCGCTACCGGCTGTCGCAAGAGGTGATACTCGGTACGGGCGGTGTCGCCTTGCTGCGGGCGCTGGGTTACCAGGACATTGGTACCTACCACATGAACGAGGGCCACTCCGGTCTACTCGTCCTCGCGCTGCTGGAGGAACAATTGCGTGGTGAGCGAACAACCGTCACCGACGACGACATCGACGCCGTGCGCAGTCAGTGCGTCTTTACCGTACACACTCCGGTGCCGGCGGGGCACGATACGTTCCCGGTCGGGTTGGTGCAGGATATTCTCGGCGAGAAGAGGCTTGAACTCCTGCGCCTGGCTCCTGCTTTCGATGAGGACAACTTCGACCTGACCGCGTTTGTGATGTTCTTCGCGCGCGCTGCAAACGGAGTCTCGTTCCGTCACGCGCAGATCAGTCGAGACATGTTCCCGGGCTATCACATCGACGCGATCACGAATGGGGTGCATGCCGGAACCTGGGTCTGTGAACAGATGGCAGAAGTGTTCGATCGCTTCACGCCCGGATGGCGACGTGACACGCAGTACCTCCGTTACGCCGCGGGCATTCCGGCCGAGGAGATCCGTAGGGCGCACCAGCACGCCAGGCTGGACCTGATCGCCGAGGTGGAACACAGGCAAGGCGTGAAGCTGGACCCGCAGGCGATGACCATCGGCTTCGCGCGGAGAGCCACCGGGTACAAACGCGGCGAACTGATCTTTTCCGACCTCGACCGCCTGCGCAAGATCGTGAAGACCGTAGGCCCACTCCAGATGATCTACTCGGGGAAGGCACACCCGAAGGATGAACAGGGAAAGCGCATCATCCAGCAGGTCTTCGCAGCCGCGAAGGAGCTGGGTGACGTGGTGAAGGTCACGTACCTTGAGGACTACGACATGGGCATCGCCAAGATGCTCTGCTCTGGCGTTGACCTCTGGCTGAACAACCCGCAGAAGCCGCTGGAGGCCTCCGGCACCAGTGGCATGAAGGCGGCGATGAACGGCGTCCCAAGCCTGAGTGTGCTGGACGGGTGGTGGATCGAGGGGTGCGTAGAGGGTGCGACCGGCTGGGCCATCGGCGGCGAGAATCCGGAGGAGGAGCGAGCGGAGATAGCGTCGCTGTACGACAAACTGGAGTACGCGATCATGCCGATGTTCTATCGCCAGTCCAACCGGTATGCTGCCGTTATGCGGAGTACTATCGCGATCAACGGGCCGTTCTTCAGCGCTCAGCGGATGATGCAGCAGTACTACGGCAACGTGTACCTCAACAACGGCGAGAGCCCGCTCGATTGAAGTCCGTCGCCTTCGCCGGACCCGGCAAAATGGAGGTGCGGGAGTCGCCGGACCCCTCTCCCGCCGCCGGCGAAGTAGCTGTGAAGGTGGCCTACTGCGGGATCTGCGGTTCCGATCTACATGAGTACGCATCGCAACTCCCGTCGATGCGGGCGGCCGGCGTGTTCCAGCCGGTGATGGGCCACGAATTCACCGGAGTGGTGGCAGCCGTTGGCGCTGGAGTAACCGGAACGAAGGAAGACGACCCGGTGGTAGTTCACCCTGGTGGCTCCTGCGGCAAGTGCTACTACTGCAGCAGCAGCCAGGCGAACCTTTGCGCGGACCAGCAGGGGACAGGCTACAGGCGCCCGGGTGGCTACGCGGAGTACTGTGTGGTGCGCGCAGACCAAGCGCTTGCGCTTATGGACGCGAAATGGCTGCAGGCCGCCGCCCTGACGGAGCCACTGGGCGTGGCGATGCGAGCCGTGAACCGGGGCGGCACTGCGCCGGGCGAGACGGTCTTCATCGCCGGCGGAGGGCCAATCGGGCTGCTGGCGGTCATTGCCGCCCGGCTGAAAGGCGCCGGCCGGATCATCCTCTCCGAACCGGCAGAGAACCGGCGACAGCTGGCGAGAGTGATGGGGGCCGACGACGTGATCGATCCGAAGCAGTCGGCGTCGCTGCAGGTTAGAGAACTAACGAAGGGAATCGGAGCCGATGTTTCGATCGAGGCCGTCGGCATCACACCTACAATGGACGATTGCATTGCAGCGACGCGGCGCGGTGGGCGCATCGTCGTCGCGGGTGCGTTCGAGATGCCCTATTCAGTGATGCTTCTGAACTTGCTCGTCCAGGAACAGTCGATTATCGGGACGTTCGGTTACAACGAAGAATTCGTGCAGGCGCGCGACCTCATCGTTTCTGAAGCCGTGGACGTCTCGCCGCTGATCTCCCGCACCGTTTCTCTCCAGGATCTTCCGGCAACGTTCGACGAGATCACGAACGACCGAAACAAGTACCACAAGGTGCTTGTGCACCCCTAGGCGGGGTTCAGACGACACCATTCATAGAGCGCGTCATAGACGAATGACTCGCGCTCCAGCAGGCGATAGTCGTCCGCTTCGACTTTCAGCGAACCGAGACCGATCGCCAGCAGCCCGGGACCCAATGGGTCTGTGTGAAGCTCACCGTCTATGTCAGCGGCATGGACGATCCGCGCAAGGCGGGCAAGCGCTGGGTCGGCGCCGAGCTTCTATTCGTCGATGAGCACTTCGAACGTGCACCTGCCGTCCCGGTGCGTGAACTCGGCGCCCGGTGCGTCAAACGAACGCGCACCCTCACGTTCAGCGAAGGTGAGGACGTCCGGCGCTGGGACATAGATGATCTCGGCATCGGGGTCGATGAACCTGCGGATGAGCCAGGGACAGGCGACTCTATCAGTCTTGGGCCTGGCACGTGTTACCCACTTCACGAACTTTGCTCCTTTGTCTCGTCCGGCAATGGGACCCGTCTGAACCATAGCCAGATGGCGACATCGTAAACGATCTTCAGACCTCCTCCGATGAAGAAGGGCAGTCCCAGAGCGGCTTCCTGCGTGGCTCCAGCGAGAGCCGCGCCAACCGGCCTGGTGGCATAGCGCGCTGAGTTTGTGTAGGCGACAGCAGCAGTCCTCTCGTCCGGCGGGATTAGTGCCGCGATGTAGGCCTGGCGAGTCGGCACATCCATCTGGCTAATCGCGAACCGTCCGAGCAGCAGCGCAATGGCCGTGCCCGGTGTCGGCGCAAGCGGAATGGCGGCGAGCAGGAGGTTCGACGGCAGGTGAGTGAACACCATCGTGTTCAGTAGACCAATGCGCACAGCGATCCTCGTGGCTACGAGGAAAGAAATGCTTTGCAGCATCCCAACCGCGAAGAAGACCGCGCCAAGGACCTCCGCGGACACATCGAATTTCACGCTGAACCAGTAAGCGATAAAGCTCTGGACAACGAACCCTCCGGCGAAGGCATCGAAGGCGAACAGGCCGGATAATCGAACCGTGTTCTTGCGGGACTTGTAGAGCGGCAAGAAGTAGCCCGTCCGCGGCTTGCCTTCGATGGCGCCGCTGAGCTTCCCGGCGGCGAGGACACCGCAGAGGCCGGCGGGGACCAGGATGAGAAAGAACCGCTCGTCCGCGGGGGCGGCGGAGAACTGGTCCCGCAGAAGCGTGGGCCCTCCGGCGGCGAGAGCGCCGATTGCTCCGGCAACCGTGGCGATGGCGTTGTACACGCCGAAGACATGGGTGCGCTGTTCCGCGCTCGTCGCCTGGGGAAGCATAGCCTGCTCGAGGCTGGTGAAAGGCCCCGATTCGACGACGTCCGTGGAAAGAGCGCCCGCCAGCGCCACTGGCGCGAGAACGAAGAATTCGTCCGAGAAGGCAAACACGATACCCGTCACGGAGAGCGCGAGGAACAACAAAGTGTATGTCCGCCTGCGGCCGATCCGGTCGCCGTAGCTGCCGACAAACACCGTCATGATGGCCGTCCCGACGATTACCGCTGTCAGAAGAAGACTGACGCGGCCCGGGCTCCATCCATTCTCGGCAAGAGATACGCCGAGCAGCACAGACGCGAACCCGTAGGCGACGGCTCGCGCCGCTTGCGCGGCCAGGATCAGCTGAACGTCTCGCGTCACAGCGCTATGATGCCGCTTTTGCGTGCTACAATCGCGGCGCTAGAGGAGGCGCTTCCATGGTTACTGAAGCAAAGGTCTACGGAGATATCACTGCATCGGACGATGCCACCCACCCACTGGGCCCGGAGAAGAACTTCAACGAATCGATGTACTTCAACTTCTTCGATACCCGCCTAAACCGGGGCGGGTTCCTGCGCGTCGGCAACCGCGCCAACGAAAAGTATGCCGAAGTAACGCTCTGCCTCTATGGGCCGAGCGGTCAGGTGCTCTTCAACTACAAGCGTCCCGAAATCGCATCCAACGATGCGTACGACGCCGGTGGGATGCGATTCGAGACACTGGAACCGCTGCTCCGCCATCGGACCACCTACGAAGGGTCGGCGGTGTACCTCGACAAGCCCGAGGCGATGAGCGACCCCGGACAAGCGTTCCGGGAGAACCCGCACAAGAAGATTTCGATCGACCTCGTGCATGAGGCAGTCGGGCCGGTTTACGGCTCGACCGGCGGCGACCGCGTCATCAGAGATCCGGAGAAAGAGTTTGCGAAAGCGCACTACGAGCAGCACATGCGCGTGACCGGCAAGCTGGCGATAGATGGAGAGACGTTTGATATCGATGCGCATGGGCTGCGCGATCACTCCTGGGGGCCGCGCTACTGGCAGAACATCTACTCTTACCGCTGGCTGACGTGCTCATTCGGACCGGCGCTGAACATCATGGTCTCGGAGGTACGCCCGAACACCGAAAGCCGCATCGAAGGTGGCGTGGTTATCCGCGACGGGAAGCTTGAACGCATCGTCCACCTGAACATCGATTCGAAGTTCGACGACGACCGGCCGTTCCACCGTTCGATGATGGCGGACCTCGAACTGGATAGCGGGGAGCACGTCACCGTCGAGGGCCGTGTCCTCGGCTTCATCCCCCTGCGAAATCGCCGCGAGGGTATGGTCACGCACATCGGCGAGGGGATGACGGAGTACAAGTGCCTGGGCCACACCGGCCTGGGCATCTCGGAGTACCTCGACCAGGTCCAGTGACCCCAGAGGAAGTTGCTGAAAAATTAGCGTCGTTTCTTAAGCGCCATCACGGCACCAGGTCCGTCCGCATCGAGAACCTGCGGTTGCTCACCGGCGGCGCCTCGCGTCAGACGTGGTCATTCGACGCAGTGGTCGAACACTCCGACGGCAGAAGCCAAACGCTGAATCTCATATCTCGGGCGGACCCGCGCAAGGGGCCGAACGTCATGTCCCGCGAGACCGAGTACCGCGTGCTGGAGGCAGCAGCGGCAGCCGGGGTGCCGGTTCCACGGGTCCACGCCATGGGCGACGACTCGCTGGGCGTACCGTTCTTCCTGATGGAACGCGTCGAAGGCGAGACAATCGCGAGGCGGATTTTGCGCGACGATGACTATGCGGAAGGCCGCACGGTGATGACCCGGCAGCTGGGAGAGATCTTGGCAGCGGTCCACCGGATCCCGCTGGACACGCCCGGCGTCGCGGACCTGCCGCGACCCGAGCCCGGGATGTCTCCTGCGGAGACGGAGGTCGCCCGGTTCGAGCAGACGTACAGGGCAATCGCTCCGGAGCCGCACCCTGCATTCGAACTCGCGTTTCGCTGGCTGCGACGGAACATGCCAGCACCGGCGAAGCCTACGTTCGTTCATGGAGACTATCGGATGGGCAACCTCATCGTCGGTGCGGAAGGTATTCGCTCGGTGCTGGACTGGGAGCTGGCGCACGTCGGTGACCCGCTGGAGGACATGGGGTTTCTCTGCGTGCGATCGTGGCGCTTTGGGAACGATGACCTGCCCGTCGCTGGCGTCGGCCAACGCGACGAGTTCTTCGCTGCTTACGAGGCGGCCGGCGGCCGCGAGGTCGATCCAGCGGCGGTGCACTGGTGGGAGGTCTTCGGGAACCTGCGCTGGGGCGTAATCTGCATCATGCAGGCAAGCGCATATCTGACCGGGATGTCGAAGTCCGTCGAGTTGGCCGCGATCGGCCGGCGGACGGCGGAAACAGAGTGGGAGTTGCTGGAGCTGATGGAGGCGCGGCTGTGAAGTTCGTTCCTACACTTTTTGCCTTTAGGCATACAGGCGATTTCGGGAATCACAGTTCTGCTGTCACATCCGGACATCCGTTTTTGCAAAGCAGACTTCCCCGTCGCCGGGAGCTTGCCCATGCAGGATAGGCCCACCTTCGACGAGCTGCTGGCAGCGGTCGAGCACTTCCTCGACACCGAGATCGTTCCGAATGTGCCCGGATCGCGCGGCTTCCACGCCCGTGTTTCCGCCAACGCCATCCGGATCGTCCGTCGAGAACTGGAATTGGAGGACGGGCAGCTGGCGGCGGAATGGGAGAGTCTGGACGTCCTGCTGGGACCCGAGCCAGTGCCGGCTGGCCGAGCGATCTTGCGCACCGAACTGCTCCGGCGGAATGGTCTGCTCTGCGAGCGAATCCGCACCGGCGAAGCGGACGAAGGAGACTTCCACGCAGCCGTCATCTCGCACGCGCGGGCAGTCGTAACGGCGAAGCTCCGCGTTACAAACCCCGATTTGCTATCGCGATCTTTACGGTAGCGCACTGGACACTAACTTCCGGGCAGGCATACGCTTCTTCTAGCTTGAGTACCTATACCGGAGGTGAACGTGCGTGCTAGTCCCCACTGGTTGAGAATCCCCTTTGTCGCGCTTGCCATGCTTGCGCTCGTAACATTCGCCGCCTGCGGTGGTGGAGACGATGATGATGACGACGGCGGAAACGGCGACGCCACCGCCACAGCATCGAGCGATAGTGATGGCGACGACGGAGGAGACGAGCAGCCGGACGATGACGATGGAGACGGTGGTGGTGATGACATTTTCGCGGAGCTGGATGAGATCACGGGCGACCTTGACTCCGTGACCGGCAGAGTAACCTACAGCATCACCGACTCGGATGGGACTGAATCATCGATAACGTTCTACGCCAAGCCGCCGAACTCGCGATTCGACAGCACGGACGGTGACACAACCTCGATCATCATTACGACGCCTGAGGCGACATACATCTGCGACTCCGATTCAGAAACGTGCATAGCGACACCAGGGTCTGGTGAGGACAGCGGCAGCGGCCTGCTTGGCCTGTACTTCACCCCGGAAGTCATCGCGGGCTATGTAGCCATAGCCGAGGCCGCAGGCATTGACGTCGAGAGGTCGGACGACTCGATCAACGGCATCGACGCCACATGCTTCTCCTGGGAAGAGGACACTGACTCCGATGTCGACGCCGGTAGGATGTGCTTCAACGATGCGGGCGTCGGCGTTTACTACGAGTTCGCCGACGACGCCGGCATCTCGAAAATGGAAGCGACGGATTACTCAGGCGATGTCTCTGATTCGGACTTTGATCCTCCGTATCCCGTGACGACGATACCCACCTCCTAGTGCGATTCTTGCGGGCCTGTCATGCTGGCGCGTGGCGGGCCCGCATCTTATACTCGCCAACCAGACCTATGCGGGCGGTCCTGTTTCTTCTCGTTGTGCTCCTCGCTGCCTTTGCGCATGCCTGTGGTGATGACGACGACAGCACACCAACCCCACGCGGAAGCGGGGCGATTGACGGCAATGCCGAGCAGCAACTGCGAGCTCTCGCAGGAAGCTGGGCGGAGGCTTCGGCAAGGATTAGCTATGACCTTACAAACTCGGCCGGTGCTGCAGAAGTGATCGTATTCCGCCAGCCAACACGAATCCGCATAGACCATACTCTTGGGGATCGATTCACAAGCATTGTTGTCCGAGAGAACGAAGGCTACTCCTGCTCCGGGCTATCGAACTCTTGCGCCCTCGTGAGTGCTGAAGAGGCCGCGGAGGCGGCCACCTTCGTCCCCTACGTCACGACCCTCGCGGATAGCGAGAGCGTGAACAAGATAATTTCGGGAGCGGACTCGATTGAAATCGTGGATTCCGAGACTATCGCCGGCGAGGAACCAACCTGCGTCAAGGCGACGGGCACACTGGGCGGGATTGCCGGTCCAACGACGTTTTGCTTCTCGGAAGATGGCCTCTTGCTTGCCGTGAAGTACGAAGGGACACCCGCCTTCGACATGACCGCGAATGAAATCGGTGAAATCGAAGACAGTGATTTTGATCCGCCTCTCGTGGTGATCACAGTACCCCCCACGGCGAGCGCCACAGCGACCCCCTGAGCCGGAGCGATTTCTTGCCGGGCCTTCGGCGAAATCGGTAAGATAGTGCCTGCCCAGCCGAGGTGGTGGAATAGGTAGACACGCCGTCTTGAGGGGGCGGTGCCCGAAAGGGCGTAGGGGTTCAAATCCCCTCCTCGGCACCATTAAGCCGGAATGGCGACGTAGCCAAGTGGTAAGGCAGAGGTCTGCAAAACCTCCATCACGGGTTCGAATCCCGTCGTCGCCTCCAACTAAAGAGAACGGCCCGGGCTGTTACGAGCCCGGGCCGACTTTTGTCTGACAGCGCTTATTGCTGGAAGGTCCCCGAGCCGTTTGCCGTTGTGGGAGGGGCGCCCGCGCTTCCACAGGTCTTGTTCATGTAGGCGTTGAACTTGCCAAGCTCTCCGCCCAACACCAGCATCCCATCGAAGTTCAAGTCGAATCTTTGTTGATACACCGTACCAACGAGAGGAAGCGTTATGGTGGCGGATGTGGTCGCCGTCCCGTCCCCGTTCCCACCCACGTTGATCGGCCTGGGACCACCCGTGTTTACCGCTAGCGCGACCTTTAGCCAGTCGGAGCCGTTGACGATGCGATTGTCATCGAAGTCCAGCGGCCAGTTGTCGATGATCTCATTGTTGGCGGGGGTATCTTGTGCACACGGCTTCGTTGGATCGGTCCCGAGATAGCTCTCTGCTGCGTCTGACCAGACGCTGATGAGCCCTGCGGTGGGCGTCACAGTATCGCCATCTGAGTCCTGCTGGAACGCCGGATGGCTGGTGGTCAGCCAGAGGAAATGTCTGACGTAGCAGCTATTTGGCGTTGTCGAAGCGCAGGCACCGGAGTCCGCGTTGTCAGTGTTGACGCCTCCGATCGTACAGTAGCCGTCACCGTCGAGGTCCGTTCCGGAGATGCACTTCGGAAGAACGTGGGTCTTGATGAAGTAACGCCCGTTGGCAACGGACGAACTCAGAACACCGCCGACGCCGATCGTGACCGGCCGTCCGTTTTGCGTGATCGTAAGAGTCCCCAAGTCACACGGGTCACCGACATCGTCCGTTGGCGGGCCCTTGTCCGGCTGCAGAAGCCCAATCTCGGTCTCCGAATTGGTGGGGTTACTGACCTGCGGACAGTTATCTTGGCGGTTCTGGAAGAGGTCGCTGTCCACATCAGTGCTGCCCGGGGTGAACGCGACATCACAGGGATCTTTGATCCCGTCGTCGTCGCTATCGCTGTCGCCTGCACCCGGCGTCGGACGAGGATCATCAGCGACGGATGGGTTGAACGGACAGGTGTCGATCGCGTTCTCGTGGCCGTCTCCATCCGTATCTCGAAGGGAAGCATTGTACTGGATGAACATTGCGGTTCCAATGCTCCCTGGATTCGAAGACCGGATCTGGCTGGTGTCCGAGGTTATGCCGAGCAACATCAGAGACGTAGAGATGGGTGAACAGATGTCAGATATGGAGCTGGGTGAGGCTACAACGGCGACAGGATCGTTCCAAACAGTGACCAGCGGCTGTCCGGTGTTGACGCCGATGTCCCCGAGAGGCGCCGGGAGCCCGCTCAGGCCACCGGCCGCGAACTGGGCAAGGTACACCGGGGTCCAATTGCCAGCAATCATAGTGAGTGCCCCATAGACCGCGGTAGGCACTCGCGGGGCTGCGGGACCGTCCCCTACGCCGGGTACGAAATCGGGGTCGAAGGCGTCAAGCAGATGGATAGGATAGTTGGTAATGCTCAATGTGGTGCCTGACGCCTGTACACCGTTAGCCGTAGTGACGGCGATATCACTTCCTCCAGCCCAATCTGGATCCGACGGCGATGGTGGGTTGCCTGTGTGCACTCCATCACCAGCTTTCCAGCGCGAGAAGCGGTTGCTGGTTCCTTCCGGCTGGGGCCAGGCGATGTTGGTACTGAGACGCGGATCGCCAGAGTTGTTGGGCAGCGCAACGTTCCAGAACACGTAGTCCGTGTTGATCACGGTGTTGCAGCTGGCGTTAAACAGGCCATAGTTCGGTATGACACGCATACCACCCACCTTCGCACCAACGCTCACGGGCCAGGTTGTCATCCCGCTCGGGAGTGAGATCACAGTCCTGGAAAAGTTGTGATCACCGGATGGAAGGTCGGTGTCTATGGTCAGGTCTGCGTTGGCGCCCGTGAGTTTGTTCTCGGTGCAGAGAGGATTCCCGGCGAGCGCAGGATCGGTGACGAAGAAGCCTACGGTCATCGCGTTACACAGCTTGAGCCTGGTCCATGGAGAGAATTCGCTGTCAGGGGGTGGAGGAGGCTCCGGTCCGGGAGTGGATGGAGGCGCGGTCGGTCCAGGTGTGGGCGTAGGTTGATTTGGCGGCGGGGCGCCGACCCCGCGCACGAATACATCCGGCGCGCTGTTATTGTCGTTGTTTACGAGGTTGTTCATCGAGGCGAAGAAGGCAACGACGCTGCCATCAGCACTAATGGATAGCGTTGCGATCTCCGTGTTCGGACCTGTGCCCTGATTACCAGCGCTGTCGACGCTCACTCGGGTCGTCGTGGCCAGTTGCCTGTCACGGACGAACACATCGCCGATGCCATTCGTGTCGCCCGACACAAGGTTGGTGGCATACGAGAAGAAGGCCACGTAACGGGCGTCACTGCTGAGGGACGGGTAACCGCTGTTGGCGTTGGCCTCCGCCTCGCCGTCACTGATGCTGGTACGCTCCGTGATCCCCGTCTGGCGGTCGTGGAGAAAGATATCCCAGCCCCAGCTGCCGTTCGTATCACCGGCGACAAGGTTCGTCGCCAGGGACGTGAAGGCGACATAGCGTCCGTCGGCGCTCAGGTCAGGCCACGCGCTCAAGCCGTTGCCCTGGGTGCCACTTGAGTCCACGCTTACGCGCTGAGTCGTGCCGGCTACCCGGTCGCGGACGAAGATGTCGTTTTGACCATTCGTATCGCCGCTCACCAGGTTCGTTGCCACAGAAGGAAACGCAATATAGTTGCCATCTGCGCTAATTGCACTACCGGAGTTCTCGCAGCTCCGGGCGTTTCCTTCTAGCTCTGAGCTGCTCACGCTCACTCGCTCGGTTGTCCCGGTCTGGCGATCTCTGATGAAGGTGTCCGTCGTGCCGTTCGTGTCTCCCGCCACAAGATTACTGGCGTCCGAGCAGAAGGTTACGTACCTGCCGTCGGCGCTAATAGCGGCAGGTGTGACCCCATAACTCGCGGCGTCACCCTGTGTACCGGACGAACTGACGCTGATGCGTTCCGTTGTACTAGTCTGACGGTCGCGGACGAACACGTCTCCAGCTCCATTTGTGTCGGATGCTACAAGGTTGCTGGCATTTGAACCGAACGCAACGTATCTTCCGTCGCTGCTAATGCTCGGCACCGTACTCGTCCCGTTAGCCTGAACACCGGAGCTGTCAACGCTGACCCGCTCGGTTGTGCCCGCGTTACGGTCGCGGACGAAGACGTCCGAGAAGTTGTTTGTGTCTCCCGAGACAAGGTTGGTGGCTACCGACGCGAACGCCCCGAAGCCACCGTTACCGCTCAGGCTGACGACAGTGCTGCTGCCGTTGCCCAGGACCTCCGCGCTGTCGACGCTGAGTACTTCGGTATCGGTTACCGGCAATGCGCCAGTCTGGCACTGCGTGCCTGGATTGGAGACGGTGCCCAGGCTCACGTTGTCAATGAAGACTGCCGAGTCATAGATATGGTCCTGCTGGTCGAAGATGGATAGATAGAGAGAGTGCGCACCTGGTGTAATTGGGGTCTTTGCCCGCAAGACGGGTGTCGCCCCGTCGTAGGTGGTTCCCGCTGCGTTCGCAGCCGTCATGGAGGTGACCCCAGCCGCGTTGATGCTGATCTCGTTGCCGGTAGGATCAAACGCGAAGTTGTTTGGAGCACTTATCGTGGAGCCGGATGTCGTCCAGTTGCTGGTATCCAACTCGGCGATGAATGCGTCGTTATAGGAGCTGCCAACGAATTCGGGATACTCCTCCGAAAGGAAGCGGAAGTCGAGCCCGACGAGGCAGTTCACGCCCGACGGGACGGTCAGATCGATGCGCAGGATCGTGACGTCGAAGTCCGTGTTGCCGCGGACGTTGCCACCGCCGTTGTTGACACCACTGGAGCCGGAACTGTTCGAATTCGGCGCGAGCAGTGCGTCGCCGGTCGTGAGGATGGCGTAGTTGGTCCCATGGAAGGGAAACCCGGCAAGCACCGTGTCTGAGCGCCCATTTGGAGTACCGCCAGTGACACTGACGAATGACGCTCCCGTGACCTGGCCCGTATCAACAGCTAGAGACTGCGCGAGTTGGAGAGCCGTCGCGCTCGTGTCGATTGTGGCGCTGGTCTCACGGATGCTGAGCAGAAAGTAGGCGCCAAGAACCACGATCAGCGCGCCTACAACAAACGGTCGGGCAACGCCTGAAACAAACCCACCGGCATCACCACGCGGTGATTCTGGCGCTGACGAGGAAGCCTTCATGATCGCACTCCCCTGGCAATCGGGCTCAGCCGCCGATTTTGTTCTGTTCTGCAGGCCGGAAGCCAGCCGACTCTACGTTAAGCTTGAATGCGCGGATTCTTGCACTAGTCGAGGCGGCTGTCAATCGCGCAGTTTAGCCACTTACCGGCAAGAAGAATTGGTGCCGGGGGTGGGATTCGAACCCACACGCCCCGCGAGGGGGCAGCGGATTTTAAGTCCGCAGTGTCTACCGTTCCACCACCCCGGCCTGTCAACGATTGTACCTTCTGGCCTACTGGGGAACGGAACAACCGATTGTCTGGGTGAGGCCACCGGAATACGACAGGACGGCAGCCGCATCCAGAGCATCCAGAACCTCGTCGCAAGTGGTGTAGCCCAGCCCAATGCATTGCGCAATCGGCAACGAGGTCGCTGCCCACGCCATTATGCCGAGGGCGTCCAGGGCGTTCACGCTCCCACTGCAATCCACGTCGCCGCACTCTGAGACGATGCCCGGAGTCGGCGAGGGCGTCTGTCCAACCGGTGTCGGAGTAGGCGTTGGCGTTGCCATTGGATCCGGCGTTGCGGTCGGGCTGGCCGAGGCGCTCGCAACCGGTGTTTCCGTGGGCGGAGGTTCAGGCGATGGTGTCGGTGTCGGAGACTGAGTGATCGGGACCAGACAATTGTTGAAGGGAGAGGGGAAGGGCGTCGGAGTTGGTACGAAGGGGTCGATGCAGTCAGCGATGCCATCGGCGTCGCTATCCGTCAGCACCCAGTCAGCGCGCACAAGGCCGGCGCCGTAGCGTTCGTCTGGGCCTGCATTCCCCAGGTCTTCTGCGCCGCATTGGAGGATATCGCGGACGTCGTCTAGAGACAGGTTCGCAAATCGCGAAAGAAGAAGTGCCACGACGCCGGAAACATGTGCGGCCGCCATAGAAGTCCCCTGGCAAGGGGTTACCGGCGGAAAGACAAGGAATGACTCGGCGCGGGTACACGCCGTGTACGACTGCTGACGGACGTAGCTCTGGGTGCCCTCGCGGGACGCATCTCCGCCGGGGGCTACCAGATCCATCAATCCGCCATCTTCATCGAGGCCGTAGTTGGAGTAACTGGCACGGATCTTGTTCATTCCAACCGCGCCCACGGCAACAACACTTGGAACCGCAGCGGGGTAAGTGAGGTTATTGAGGTCATCGTTTCCCGAAGCGCCAATGACGGGGACCCCGGCCGCCTCCGCAACAGCCAACGCGTCGCGCTCTGCCTGGGTAATGCTGCCTTTAGGGCTACCGGGCTCCGGCGGGCTGGAGATGCTGAGATTGATTATGTCTGCTCCTTGTTTAGCGGCATAGACGATGGCGTCCGCAAGGTCCTGCGGTTTACATCCGTAACCCGACTTCTCCGGATGATCGGGAGGTGGAGCCCTGAATGTGTATGCACAGGCCTTCACCGGCATGATCAGTGCTTGCGGCGCAACACCTGCGCCGCCCGCGCCGTTGTTGGTGGTCTCAGCGATCGTTCCGGCGACGTGGGTGCCATGACCGTAGTCGTCGTTCGCGTGGGTGTTTCGAAGGATGTTCGCGCAAGGCGCGATGCCGGCTGGACAAACGCAGGCGACTGATGTTGTCTCACACCAGCATGGGACCCCGTTAGTGACGTCGCATGGGTCGACGAAGGATGTGCCGCTCAGATCCGGCGCCGGCGCGAATGAATCGTTGGTCTCCGGGTTGACGTAGGTTTCGAACGCAACACCAGTATCGACTACGGCAACAGTCACTCCGGCTCCGTCGGCCAGATCCGATGCCGCCTCCAGGCCGATAATCGGTAGATGCCACTGCTGGGGATACGCAGGGTCGTCCGGTACTCCTGCGGGCTGCCGGAGGACTTCCTGGTCCACTGACGCCACGGCGGGAGACTGGGCAAGGAGCGCGCCCGCCCGGGTTTCCCGTCCAGCTGGGAGGTCGACGACAACATAGCCGGGAAGCGATAGCTCACGCTGTATGGAGCCGTTCACGCTATGAAGGATGGCCTCTCGTTGCTCATGAGTGGTTTCCGGCCCGAACTGGACGATCAGCTCGCCAGAGACGGTATTCTCGCCGGTTCTTGGCACGAATCCGACGTCATCCTGCGATCCGGATATCCAACCGGCAACGACAGCGAAGAGTGCGCCCGCAGCGACAACTAGGTGTAGCGCACGAATGCGATCTGGTGAGTGCATCTTTACTACTAACGATCTCCAAAGAAATTTGGGGCTGCTGACTGGAATTGTAGTTTGACGGCGCCTACTGGAAAACGGCCGCTCGACAGGTAGCTGGTCGCGGGCGCCGATGCTAAGATACGGCGCGTCCAACCAGATTCGGAGTTCAAGGAGTTCGCAGCGTGGCAGAAGTTCGAACTGAAATGGTTGAGTTCCGGAGCAACGGGTCGACGACGCCCGGCTTCCTCGCACGTCCGGAAGGTGATGGCCCATACCCCGGGGTAATCGTCATACAAGAGTGGTGGGGCCTGAACGACAACATCAAAGATATCGCCCGGCGGTTCGCCCAGGAAGGATTTGCCGCATTTGCGCCCGACCTGTACCACGGCCGTGTGACTCGAGAGCCGGACCAGGCACAGAAGATGATGATGACGCTGGACATGCCGCTCGCTGCGAGGGAGCTGGTGAAGGCGACCGAATATCTCGCGGCGCAAGAGTACATTGGGAATCGTGGTATTGGTGCGACCGGGTTCTGCATGGGTGGCGGGCTGGCCATGCGCCTGGCCTGTGAGTCTCCCCTGATCAAGGCCGTGGCGCCGTTCTATGGCTTTCCGCCGGAACCGATTGACATCATCCAGAACCTGGGTGCTAAGGCTTTCGTAGTATTCGCTGAGCATGACGACTGGATTGGGCCGGCAGTCCGGGACAAACTTCAACAAGCTTTGATGGAACACAACAAACAGTACGAGATGAAGGTCTACCCGGGAACCCACCACGGGTTCTTCCGCGACGTCGACAACCCCCAGCACGACGCCGCCGCCTCGAGAGACGCCTGGGAACGCATGTTGAAGTTGTTCGGCGAGAATCTATAGGTTCTTAACATTATCGCCAGTCGCCGCGTACGGCGCTTGAGCGCCTGCTGATACACTCTGTTTACACATGACCCTGACCGCGAACAGATACGAAACGGTCATCGGGGTGGAGGTTCACGCCCAACTCCTGACACGGAGCAAGATGTTCTGCGGCTGCTCCAACCCGACCCTCGAGTCGCCGCCGAACCGTCACGTCGACCCCGTGTGTCTCGGCATGCCTGGAGTCCTGCCGGTGATCAACCGCGAGGCAGTTGAGCTGACAATAATGACGGGGCTTGCCCTGAACTGCACTATCGCCGCCGAGGCCAAGTTCGACCGGAAGAACTATCACTACCCGGACCTGATGAAGGGCTACCAGATCTCTGAATACGACCTGCCCATCTGCGTGAATGGATGGCTGGAGATCGAGGTGGATGGGGAAACCAAGCGCGTTGGGATTACGCGAGTGCACCTGGAAGAGGACACCGCACGCCTCTTGCACCAAACAGACCTTTCGACTGGCGAGCCATACAGTCTGGTGGAAGTGAACCGCTCTGGTGTGCCGCTGATAGAGATCGTCTCCGAGCCGGACATCCGGTCGGCGGAGGAGGCGCGCGCGTACCTGCAGAAGCTGCGGCAGATCCTCCGCTACATCGGGGCGAGTCGGGCGAACATGGAGGAAGGGAATATGCGCTGCGAGCCGAACGTGAGCATCCGGCCGCAGGGATCAAGTGAATTCGGGAAAAAGGTTGAGCTTAAGAACATCAACAGCTTCAAGCATGCGTATGACGCGATTCGGTTCGAGGAGCGGCGCCAGGCGGAGTTGCTGGACAGCGGAGGCAAGGTGACACAGGAGACCCGCGGCTGGCGTGAGGATACCGGACAGACAGTGACCCAGCGGAGCAAGGAAGGCGCCGAGGATTACCGGTACTTCCCAGAGCCGGATCTACCTCCCCTGCTGATCAGTGATGACTGGCGGGAGTCCGTGCGTGCCCGAATGCCGGAACTTCCGGACGAGAAACGCAGGCGCTTCACTGAAGGATATGGGCTGTCTGAGTACGATGCGCGGGTACTGTCCGACAGCCGCGCCAGGGCCGACTTCTTCGAGAGCGCCGTGGCTCTCGGCGGCGGCTCGGCCCAACGGGCGAAGGCAGTCGCGAACTGGGTAAACGGTGACTTCGCGCGGCTGCTCAACGCCAGCGGTACGGACACTGCCGAGTCGAAGGTCACCCCGGAGGGACTGTCGGCTCTCATCGACATGCAGGAAAAGGGCGCCATCTCAGGCAAGACGGCGAAGGATGTTTTCGAGCAAATGTTTGAAAGCGGCCGGGCAGCTGCCGAGATCGTGGAAGAGCAAGGACTCGGCCAGATCGAGTCAGAGGGGGAGGTGGAGGCCGCGGCTGAAGAAGCAATCGCGGCTAACCCTAAGGCCGCCGAGGACTACCGGGGCGGCAAGGAAGAAGCTGTCAAGTTCCTGGTGGGGCAGGTAATGAAGGCGACCCGCGGCCGGGCCAAGCCGGAGGCGGTAGTGGCCGTTTTGAAAGAAAAATTGAACCGTGGGCCGTAGTTCTAAGGCCTTCGGGTACGTTTCTATGGATAGGCGATGAAGCAGCTATTTCAGTTCGACTTCCTGAAGTGGTTCTACCCGGGCATGCACATCAAGCGGTGGCTTGCCCTGGTCATCATCGGCGTGGCCGTGATGACCTTCGGGTTGAGCTACATCGTCCGGGAGGCATACCTCAGCGGGTACACGCTGCCCGGATTCATGTACTACGTAACGCTGCAGTTCATCCCGCGCTATGTGCGTGGAGCCAGTTTCATGATAGGCGCGACGGGTCTAATCCTCTTTTCGATCTGGAAGCTTAACCAGTCGCTTATCTCAGTACTGGCCCCGAACCGCGACACAACAGAGAGCCTGGTCAATACGATCTACACGCAGCGCTTCCTCAAGCGCGGTCCGAAAATAGTGGCGATTGGTGGCGGGACGGGCCTGGCTACTCTCCTGCGGGGCCTAAAGACCTATACCGGGAACCTGACCGCAATCGTGACCGTCGCAGACGACGGAGGTTCTTCGGGGGTGCTGCGCAGAGAGCTCGGCGTACTTCCGCCGGGCGATGTCCGCAACTGCATCGCCGCACTAGCGGACGCCGAGCCGCTGGTGACAAGCCTGTTTCAGTACCGGTTCTCCGATGGGTCGGGACTGGCCGGGCACTCCTTCGGAAACCTGTTTATCGTTGCCATGTCTGGCGTTGTCGGCAACTTCGAGGAGGGCATCCGACAAACGAGCCGGGTGCTCGCTGTCCGCGGCCAGATCATTCCTTCAACGCTTGCGAACGTGACTCTTTGCGCGAAGACGGATGACCACCGCACAATCAAGGGCGAATCGTTGATCGGGACAGCGAACGGTGAAGGGGAGTCGCGCATCAAGGAAGTATTCCTGCAGCCGCACAGCCCGCCGGCGCACCCGGAGGCAGTGAGAGCGATCCTTGACGCCGACCTGGTGCTCCTGGGCCCCGGAAGCCTTTACACAAGCGTGCTCCCGAACCTGCTGGTGGATGGAGTGAAGCGCAGCATCATGGCCACGGCCGCGCCGAAGGTGTACATCTGCAACGTGGCCACCCAGCACGGCGAAACTGACGGATTTGACGTGGCAGACCACCTCCGTACAATCGAGGACCACGTTGGGAAGGGCGTCATCAACTACGTGCTGGCGAATGACAACATCCCGGCCAGCATACCTAAGGCGCCCCAATCAGAGGCCGTTAAGCTGGACGGCACGGTCAACAATGGCATACGATTGGTGCAAGCCGACGTCATCAGCGAGGAGAACCGCTACCATCACGACTCCGAGCGGCTGGCACAGGCAGTGATGCGGATCTACTACGACCGGGACCAGGCCTCCGTGACGGAGACGCCCGAAATCGTCGAAGATCTCGCCGTCTCAGCAGTAGACCATTAAGAAGAGCCTTATCACATGAACTCAAACGATGCCCTGGCGGTTGCCTCCATCCTCGTCTCGATAGCCCTCGTTGTCGTCATCCTCCTCCAGGTAAAAGGCGAGGGCGTGGGAGGCCTGCAGAGCGGCTCTTTCGTCCGCACACGACGAGGCATGGAAAAGACCCTCTTCCAGGCGACTATCGTCCTGTCGATAGTCTGGCTAGCCATATCAGCGCTCGCAGTATACGAGCGGTAATTACGCCTGCGGCACCCGGCCGGCATGGCGCGAAACCGAAGGGAATCCTCACCGCACCGGAGTTCCGGCTGGCCATTGCTTGCCGTCCTGCTGGCCGGAGTGGTGGTTCTCGGGGGCGTGATCCTCTGGATCGGTAGTTCACTTTCGGACGATGACGACCCCGAGACGAGCTACACCGAAGCGGTAGTAGGTGCCCCCAGCAGAGTCAATCCACTATTCGCTTACGCCAACGAGGTGGACCGGGACCTGAGCGCGTTGGTATTCAACGGCCTCACTCGAATAGGCCCGGACGGAGCGCCCCAACCGGACCTTGCGGAAAGCTGGAATGTGAGCGCTGACGGCCGTTCCGTAACGTTCGCTCTACGGTCCGGGGTGAAATGGCACTCGGGTGTCGCCTTCACCGCAGAGGACGTGATATTCACCTACGGGTTGCTGCGAGACCCGGAGCTGCAAGGAGATCCCACCCAGGCGGCCCTGTGGCAATCGATCGACTGCGCGGCACGGGCTGAACTATCTGTCGTTTGCACGCTCCCGGAGCCGTACGCGCCATTCCTAACCTACGTATCGGTCGGCATCCTTCCGGAGTCGGTGCTTTCGGCCGCGACGCCGGAGTCGTTGCTGAGCGACCCATTCAACCGTGCACCCGTAGGCACAGGACCGTACCGGCTGGAGTCACTGGATGAAGAGCGGGCCGTCCTGGTAGCTAACGAAGAGTTCCATCTAGGCCGCCCTGGCATCGACAGGGTGACCCTGACGTTCCACCGCGATTTCGCGAGCGCCGCGGCTGAGGTGATACGGGGACAGGCCGGCGGGCTTTTCTCGGACCTGACGATCGAGCCGGCGGACTACCAGACGCTGAGAGAAGTCGAGACCCTCGACCGGCACGTGGCCGGCCGCAGCTCATCGACGATCCTTTACTTCAACAATGAAACGCCGCCGCTGAACGACCCGCAGGTGCGGGAGGCGATCGCCTATGCGCTGGATGTCGAGGCGATTATTACGGGCCTTTTGGGTGGGCGCGGTCAGCGGGCCGATACGCCCATCGTTCCCGGCACCTGGGCGTACGCACCAGAGGCGCGTATGCCTTTGCACGACCTTGGGAGGGCGCGCGATATCCTGGATGAGGCGCTGTGGCCTCTCCCGGAGGGAAGTGCGGTCCGGGTGAAGAACAACACCGAGCTCCGATTCTCACTCCTGACGGACGAAGACCCTCTTCGCGGCGCGGTCGCCGAAGCGATTGCGGCTCAGCTGGCGGAGGCGGGAATCAAAGCAACAGTCGTGCGGGAGCCTTCCGGCGACCTGGTTAACGATTTCCTGATACCAAGGGAATACCAGGCGGCGGTTTACGGCTTCGATGCGGGAGCGGACACGGACCCATACCCGGGGTGGCACAGTTCGCAGGCGATCAGCGGGGGGCGAAATATAGCCGGCTACAGGAGCGACGCTGCCGATGCCCTGCTCGAAGAAGCCCGCCGGACCAATGACATGGACGGCAGTCGGGAAATTTACATGGAGTTCCAGGAGCTGTTCGTCGCGGAGAAGCCGAGCATACCGCTCTATGTGCCTCTCAACACCTTCTTCTTGGACGGGGTCAGCAATGTTGACATGGGAGTTCTGTTCACACCATCGTCTCGATTCCAGAACGTATGGGAGTGGACGATGGATGATGAGATCACCATCGGACAGTAAGGTCGCCCGACGATATAATCGACGATTGAGGCGATATGAGCTTTCGTGAGTTGATCCTGATCCTGCTGGTAGTCGCTGCTGGAACTGCGTTCGTTTGGAACGAGACCGGGCGCGACAGGGCGCTGCTCTCGGCAGGCGCGATCATGCTCGGCATCTTTGCCTTCTTCGGCGCGTTCGCGGTCGTACTGGCCTGAGGGCTAGTTCCGAGGCAAAAACACGACGGGTACCTGCACCACCTGCCGCGCTTCCCCCTCTTCGTTCACGCTCAGGTAAGCCCACAGGCAGTACGGTGTGGGAGCCGTTACGTCGTCCAGGATAATGTCCGCGGCAAACGGGAAGCTCTTATCAGTCACTTCAAGACCGGGCGGCGGAACCCGGTAGTCCCTGACGCCGGGCGGAAGGGTGTTGATCTGGAGGACGCTCTGCTTCTCATCGACGACGGCGAGGGAGACGTTCTTGCCTGGTTCGAACGCTGAGGACCAGCCGCGGACGTGGACTGGTATGCGTACCTGCGCTCCCGGTTCCGGCTCCAGCACCTGGAGCAGCGACGCGGGGGCAGGATCGGGGTTGGGGGCACACACTGCGAGTGGGGTGGGGGTCGGCGTGGGAGAAGGTGAGGCAGTTCGGCGAGCACGGGGTGTGGTGTTGCCTGAGGCGGTGATCACCGCAGCGGAGACGTCCGGGGTAGGAGAGGTGGCTTCATCACCGCCCCCGCAGGCAACGACAAGCGCCACGCCGGCCAAGAGCCCAAACGCAATCAGGCATCGCATTACGGTCAATGTTATCCGAGAGGTATAACGTGGCGCTCCTCCGCATGGTTGCGGCGTGGACTGCTGATACGCAGGGACATATGCTCGTCGCTGATGTCAATCGTATTTGTGGGCACGCCTGACTTTGCAGTGCCTTCACTGAGGAGGCTGGTCGCGGACGGCTTCGAGGTATCAACCGTGATCACGCAGCCGGACCGGCCTACCGGCCGCCACCGTCACAGGGTCACGCCATCGCCGGTAAAAGTCACGGCTGGAGAGCTGGGCCTGCCTGTTTTCCAGCCGGAGTCGCTCCGAGAGCCGGCGGCGGTCGAAGAGATCAGGCGGCTGGGGCCTGAAGTGATGGTGGTGGTGGCTTATGGACAAATCCTGCGGCAGGCGGTGCTGAACATTCCGCCGAGGGGTGTGATCAACGTGCACGCTTCGCTGCTGCCGGCGTACCGCGGGGCGTCGCCGGTGGCGGCGGCGATTCTGGCCGGTGATGAGGAGACTGGCGTCTCGATAATGTTGATGGATGAGGGGATGGACACAGGGCCAGTTCTCTCCCAGCGCCGGGAAACGATCTCGCAAGAAGACACGACCGGCAGCCTTTCGGAGCGGCTCTCTCAAATGGGCGCGGACTTACTTGGCGACACGCTGCCACGCTGGCTCGGCGGCGAGATCACGCCGCAGCCACAAGATGAATCAAGGTCGACAGTTACGAGGCTGACTCGCAAGGAGGACGGGGAGATCGATTGGCGTTTGCCTGCGGTCGAGATCTGGCGTCGAGTGCGGGCGTGTAATCCATGGCCCGGAGCTCACACATCACTTGCTAGCGAGCGTGTGACTATCTGGCGCGCCTGGCCGATGGAGGGTGACGCCGGCCAACACGGAATGATCGTGGCTGTCCCGGGCAGTGTACACCCCGAGACGGGAGCTGCCGCCTTTGCGGTCCAGACCGGCAATGGATTGCTCGCCGTCAGGGAGCTTCAACGGGCCGGACGTAAAACGGTGGGCGCTGCGGAGTTCCTGCGCGGCGCGCCGGGGCTGATCGGCAAGCAGTTCGGCAAATAGAAGAGGGGAGGCTGATGCCTCCCCTCAATTCGTGCCCGTTCTGGGTTACTCGTCCTTCTTATCGCCCTCAGCAGCGGGGGCTGCTTCGCCTTCGGCGGCAGGAGCGGCACCCTCTTCACCCTCGGCGGCTTCGGCGGCGGCTTCAGTCTCTTCAGCGCGCTCGGCGGCCGGGAGGTCGACACGGACGAGAGTCGCGTCGGGGTGGATGATGGTGACGCCTTCCGGTGCCACAAGGTCAGAGGCGTGCAGCGTCTGGCCGATCTCGGTGAGGCCGCTGACATCGATCTCGAGCATGTTCGGGATGTCGAGCGGTAGCGCTTCCACCATAACCTCTGTCGATGGGTGGGTAAGGATTCCGCCGTAGGTCTCGACGGCCGGGGCTTTACCTACGATGTGGATCGGGACTTCCATACGGACCTTCTCGGTCAGCGAGATCTGGAGGAAGTCGATGTGGAGGATCTTATCGCTCACGGGGTTACGCTGGATGTCACGCATGAATGTTGGACGCTCTTCCCCATCGACTTGGACGTAGAGGATGTCATTGCGGTTGTGGTGGCGCAGCAGGCTGCGCAACTCATCGAATTGCACCTGCACAGCGAGAGATTCGACGTGGCGCCCATAGATGTTGGCGGGAACGGTGCCAGCGCGGCGCATGGCCTTTACCTTCTTGCCTAGCGTCTCCCGCTTGGCGACGTTGAGTACGGCTTTGGTTTCCGTGGTCATGAGAAAAGCTCCGAATGTGTGGAAAACGTACCCGTCTAGGGTACTGAAAGGCCGTTTCGGGGTCAAACGTCACGTTCGTCTTGACCCGTAACCCCTGACCCTTGACGCTTGCCACATGTACGCCGAAGTGGCCGTGAATGCTGCGCAGCCCGTCCGGCAAACGTTTACGTACCGCATCCCGGACCACCTCGCCCAAGTAAGGCCCGGGCACGCCGTTTACGTACCGTTTGGGGCGCGAACGCTGCAGGGGATCGTAATGGAAGTCACCGATACGCCTGCCTTCGCCGATGCGCGGGATATCCAGGCGATCATCGACGAGGAGCCGCTCGTCTCTGCTGAGCGCCTGGAAGTGGCGAAGTGGATGGCCTCGTACTACCTGTCGCCACTGTTTGACTGTGTGTCCCTGATGCTGCCAGCGGGTTTCAAGCGAAAGCCACTGACCTTTCTGCGGCCAGCATTCTGGGCATCCGATTCTATGCCGGACGGTCTTTCTGAGACCGAAACCGCCGTGCTCGCCCTCATCACCGAACGAGGCGAAGTCGATGTCGAGGATGCGAAGAAAACTGTGAAAGGCGGCGCAAGGGCCGCGTCGTCGCTGGTCAAGCGCGGGTTGATCGCGCGGGCCTATCGGCTGGCTCGCCCAGCCGTGGGCGAGAAGGTCGTCTCGATGATCCGGCTTCTCGTAGACGAGACGATGGCGCGGGGTCAGGTCAGGGAACTGCGCGACTCGGGCCGCAAACCCGCCGAACGCCGCGCCCGCGTGATAGAAGCATTCGCCGATGCTGGTGCGATGCTGGTTAGTGAGGCACGCGCAATCGGTCTTACGCCTGCCCTCCTACGGGATTTGCAGGCGGAGGGAATCGTGGGGCTAGAAGACGTGCAGGTAGTGCGTGATCCCCTGGCCGGTCGGGAGTACACGCACCACTCACCTCCGCAACTCACGGCTCAGCAGCAAACAGCCACTGATGCGATATGTCGCGACCTAGAGGCCGGCTCAAGCAAGACCTTCTTGCTCCACGGGGTTACCGGCAGCGGAAAGACGGAAGTCTACCTGGCGGCACTTGATCATGCGGTCACGCAGGGCAAGCGAGCGATCGTGCTGGTCCCGGAGATCGCGCTAACGCCTCAGACCCTTCGCCGTTTCGCAGAACGATTTCCGGGGCGAGTCGGAGTCATGCATAGCGAGCTTTCGCTGGGTGAGCACTTCGACATGTGGCACGCCGTACGGGAGGGCAAGTACGACGTGGTAATCGGGCCGCGCGGAGCGCTGTTCGCGCCCCAGCCGGACCTGGGGCTGATCATTATCGACGAAGAGCACGAGTGGACTTACAAGCAGCAGGAGGGGTCGCCGCGCTACCACGCGCGTCTCGCCGCCGAGCGACTTTGCCGGCATGCAGGCGCGACGCTTGTCCTCGGCTCGGCCACACCGGACGTCGAGTCGCGCTTTCACTCGGATCACGGCACGACGGAACTCCTGGAGCTGCGGGAGCGCCTTGTCCGCGACGACGAAGGCGGTGTACACGTCGCGCCGCTGCCGGACGTAAGCGTCGTGGACCTGCGTGAAGAGCTGAAGGCCGGCAACCGCAGCATCTTCTCGCGCGAACTTGCCACCGCTATCCGATCAGCGCTTGCGGGCGGCGAGCAGGTGATGCTGTTCCTGAACCGCCGGGGTTCGGCGTCCTTCGTGCAGTGCCGGGACTGTGGGCACGTTCCGGAATGCCGGTCGTGCGCGGCAGCACTGACACTTCACGCTCCGGAGGGGAAGCTGATCTGCCACTACTGCGGCCGGACGTACCCAGTGCCAACAACATGTCCAAACTGCGGGAAGAACCGCATCCGGCAGATGGGCCTGGGCACGGAGCGCGTGGAAGAGGCCGCACACTCGGAGTTCCCCGGAGCGAGGACGGTGCGTTGGGACCGGGACGTTACGCGGGGAAAGGATTCGCATGAGACGATCCTGGCGAAGTTTCTCGCCCACGAGGCCGACATCCTGATCGGGACGCAGATGATCGCGAAAGGGTTGGACATCCCGCTGGTCACGCTGGTGGGAGTGGTATCGGCTGATGTGGCGCTGCACCTCCCGGAGTTCAGAGCGGGAGAGCGTACGTTCCAGCTGCTGGAGCAGGTGGCGGGCCGGGCCGGCCGAGGGCCGAAGGGTGGACGGGTGATCATCCAGACCTACACGCCAGACCACTACGCGATCGAGGCGGCGGCAGCGCATGACTATGGCCGCATGTATACAAAAGAGATTGAGCTGAGGCGCCGGATGGGCTACCCGCCGTACGGACGCCTGGTGCGAATGACGTTCGCGCACACGAATGCGGAGTACGCGCAGCGCCAGGCGATGACGCTGGCGAGCCGGCTGCGCGAGGTGCAAGCGAAGGAGGGTATCCCGAACCTCGAGGTGATGGGACCGGCCCCGGCTTACGTGCCGAGAGTGAGGGGTCGCTGGCGATGGAACATCATCCTGCGCGGCGCAGAACCAACGGTGCTGGTCAGGGATTTGCCTCTGGCGAGGGGCTGGACGTTGGACGTCGATCCGCTGTCGGTGCTCTGAGTTTGTTTGGTAAATTCGGGCGTTTCGTGTGACTGGGGTCACTAGTAAGGCTTTATATCGTACGATACAGTCCCCGATAGTACGGAAGGAGGGAATCGTATGAAAAAACTGCTGATAGTGGCAATCGGAGTAGTGGGGCTGTTCGCTGTCTCGCGCGCGCATCACCGCGCCCGAATCGAAGAGGAGGAAGCGAGGTTCTGGGGAGATGCATAAGCGGCGCGAGCGATCGTGGTTCTTCGGCTGGGGCGACCACGGGCGTCACGGCGGCGGGCCCTGGGGTTTCCGGCGGCGCTTCTTTGAGAGCGGGGAGGTACGCATCGCACTGCTCTCGCTACTGAAGGACGGCCCGAAACACGGCTACGAGCTGATGAAGGAGCTGGAGGCGCGTTCCGGCGGAATGTACAAGGCCAGCGCGGGTACGGTCTACCCGAACCTCCAGATGATGGAGGACGAAGGGCTGATCAGGGCGGAGATGAAAGACGGCAAGCGCGTCTTCGTCATCACAGAGGCCGGCCGCGCCGAACTGGAGAAGCATAAGGAATCGGAGGAGAGAGTCTGGGGCCGCGCCTCCCAGTGGGACGACTGGAGCGACATGATGAGTCCCGGCGCCCTCGAGGTGATGGGACCGGCGATGCGGCTGGCACGTGCGGCCTTCAGTAAGGCCGCAAAGGGCGACGACAAGCTGGTCGAGCGCATTCGCCAGATACTCTCGAACGCGGCGCAAGAAGTGGAGAAGGCATGAGCACGCAGGAGCTGGCAACGATATCCGCGATTGATGCGTGGAGGCGGCGCACCGAGGAGCACCACGCGCAGACGATCCGCGCTCGCGCTGGCCGCGACGTCCCCGATCTGTGGTCGGGCATCGCGGACAACTTCCGCGCAGATCCTCGGCGGGCGGACGACCCTGTCGTGAACTTGGTCAGTGAATGGCTTCGGCCGGACAGCACCGTCCTCGATGTGGGCGGTGGAGGTGGACGCTATGCGCTGCCGTTCGCACTGAAGAGCCGCGAGGTGACCGTTGTCGAGCCGTCACCGGCGATGGTCTCTGTGCTTCAGCAGGCTGCGAAAGAGGCCGGCATTGAGAACGTACGCGTGGTTCAGCAGACGTGGGAAGAAGCGCAGGTCGAAAAGCATAGCGTGGTCTTCTGCGCGAACGTCGTCTACGGAGTCGCGGAGATCGAGTCGTTCGTCCGCAAGCTGGAAAGCGCCGCCAGCGATATCGTGGCGATCGTGGCGTACTACGACGCGCCGCTTTCCATGATGTCGCCGCTGTGGGAGGCCGTTCACGAGGAGAAGCGGATCAACCTTCCAGCGTTCCCGGAGCTGCTGTCTGTGCTGTGGGAGATGGAGATCTACCCTAACGTGAACACACTGCCAGGAGCGGCACGTCAGACGGCGCCTACGCTGGAGATGGCGATCCAGTTCGCGCGGCACTTTCTCTACGTGGAGCCGGGCTCCGAGAAGGACAAGCGGCTCGAACAGGTGGCGCGGGAGGTAGCGGTCCAGACCCCTGAAGGGCGATGGACGATACGCCCGGCGCAGACGCGACCTCAGGCTTGCGTGTGGTGGCGGACAGCGGATTCCCCGCGGGGCAGCGGATAAACAGATTTGCGTGTAAGTGCAGAGAGGGTCCTCACTGACTACGGTTCGCGCGGGAGTTGTCGCAGGCGGTTCGCGGGAGCGTTACTTAAGGGAAGGGTTGGAGGCGCGACAGGTCCTTCGGTGGTGATGTTCGACTACGTTGCGAGTGTGGTTGCGCCCAGGAAATCAGGGCATGTAGGTCTGGATGACCTTGTTAATTGCCGTTAGGGACATGACGTCGTTTGTGCCGTCTTCGATGAGGGAGGCACGGGCGTCGCGGAAGAGCTTCTCGATGAGCATCTCCTTGGCGAGGCCGTAGCCGCCGTGCAGCTGGAGCGCGTCGCTGGCCACCATGAAGGCGGTCTGCGTGCAGAAGACCTTCGATGCCATCGAGTACTGAGCGGCGGGCGGACTTGTCGTCGAATTGTAGGCGCTGGCCGCGCGTGAGAGCTGGCGGGCGGCTTCGACGTTGATGAACATGTTGGCGAGCTTTAGCTGGACGGCCTGGTGCTCGATGATCATCTTCCCGCCCTGGAAGCGCTGCTTGGCGTAAGCGAGTCCTTCTTCGAAAGCGGCACGAGCGAGGCCGGTGAAGGTGGCGCCCATGAAACCGTTGGCGCCGGCCATCGTTGCTTCGATCACGTAGTTGTATGCCGGGCCCTGGGCGAGCATGTATTGCTTCGGAATGCGGACGTTGTCGAAGAAGATCTCGCCCTGGTTGAGGGCGCGCTGGCCGAGCTTGTTCAGGGGCTTGCCTTTAGTGACGCCCGGCAGGTTCAGCGGGATGACGGCGACACCGCCACCTTCCTGGCCTTTCTCCGGCTCGAGGCCGAGGAAGCACGCCGCGTGCGTGGCGATCGTGCCATTCGATACCCAGGCGGACTTCTGGCCGTTGATGACGTACTCGTCGCCGTCGAGGACGGCGCGGAGGCTGGCGGCGGCGGCGGGATCCTTGAACGCGGGTGTACCCACGCCGAGCATGTCGGAGCCGTGCTGGGGTTCGGTGATGGCCCAACAACCGACGTATCGTGCGTCCTTGTCTTCGACGAACGGGGTGACGATTTCCGCCATCATGCGCTCGTTGCGGCCGAAGGCGGCGAAACTAAAAGGCATACCGGTGACGCCGATGCTGACTGCGAGGTCGGCGGCGCCCCAGCCCATCTCTTCCATGAAGATGTGGCGGCCGAGCGGCGACATGCCCGCGCCGCCGAGGTCAGAAGCCATGTGGGCGTTGTGGTAGCCGATGCGGTAGGCCTGCCGGAGGACGTCCCACAGAGGCGAACCTTCGCCGATGACATCAGCGGGATCGTGCATCTTGTCGAGCTCCATTGAGGCGGGGCGCAGGACCTCGGCAGCGAAGCGGTGAGTTTCGGTCTTGATCTGCTGGTCTTGCTCGGTGAGGGCCTTGTTGAGTTCGAGATACATAGAAGCTCCTTGCTGTGCAACGATATCGATTAACGGGCGGGCAGCACAAGGCGGGCACTTGGCTGGCCACGGGCGTTCCTCACCCCCTAATCCTTACAGGATGAGGAATGGCGGCGTTTGCAGGTTTGTCGCTGACCCCGTAGGCTCTGACGCATGCGTGAGAATCGCCTGAAACAGCTATGGGCGGAGGATAAGGCGGCGCTGGGCGGGTGGATGGTGCTGCCATCGAGCATTTCGGCAGAGTATATGGCTCACGCCGGATTCGATTGGCTCTGCATCGACATGCAGCACGGGTCGATCGATTATCAGGTTGCGCTGGGGATGCTGCAGGCGATCTCGACGACTGGGACGGTTCCCATTGTGCGGGTGCCGTGGAACGAGCCCGGAATCATCATGAAGACGCTGGACGCAGGCGCTTACGGGGTGATCGTGCCGATGGTGAACAGCCGCGCGGAGGCAGAAGCGGCGATCAGCGCTTGCCGTTACGCGCCGGAGGGTTACCGGAGCTACGGACCCGGGCGCGTCGTCCTCTACGCCGGACCCGACTACTTTGCGAACGCGAACAGGACCGTGCTCTGTATCTGCATGATCGAGACGCGCGAGGCGATCGAGCGGGCTGAGGAGATAATCTCGACGCCTGGCCTGGATGCGATATACATCGGGCCTAGCGACTTAAGTGTTTCGCTTGGGTTGCCGCCGGCGTCGGACCACGATACGCCGGAGTTCGCGAGTGCGATCGACAAGGTGCTGGCGCTGTGCAAGAAGCACGACGTGGTAGCGGGGGCGCACTGCGGCACTACGGACGTGGCGAAGAAGCGGATCGCGCAGGGGTTTCGGTTCGTGCAGATGGCGGATGACGCTGGCGCGCTAATGCGCAGCTCGATCGCATCACTCGCAGCCATGGGCGAGCGAACTGGGGAGTCGGCGAAGGTGGACGCTTAGCGCTTCTTCCGCTTGAGGACGCCGCTGAGAAACCCGCCCCATGATTTCTCCGCGCTGTACTTGCGGCCGAGATCGCGCACCCGCTCTTCGATGATTTCGCGCACGCGCTTCTCTTCGCCGTGGTCAAGCCACCAGCCGTGCTCATCGCACATGTCGATCTCGACGGCGTGGGCGCGGTAGTTGAAAACGATCATCGTCTTTGTGCAGACGGGGCACTTTAGATCGCCCTTGCGCTCACCAAACGTGACGGTAGCGCGGCGTTCTTCTTCGGTGGAGCTGGTAGCGGCTTCCAGCTCGTCGAGTTCATGGGTGTCGAGCCAGATGCCTCCACAAGTGTCGCAGGCATCAACCTGGATGCCGTGGAGGGTTTCGTGCTTGAGGCCGGTATTGTCGCGGGGGCAGTTCATGGGTTCAGCGTATCACGCGCCCGCAAGGATCGACCTGATCTGGTCGGCGTGCTCACGGTCGTGGTGGGCAGCGTTTTCGAGGATGCTGAGGACGCTGAATTCTTCGTGGCCGAGCTTCAGCAGCAGGTAGAACTGCTCTTCGGTCACATCCTTGACGGACGCAAGCAGCGCCACGCGTCCCGACTCCATGCGACAAATGATCTCGTCGACCGGCTGGCCATCGCAGGACATTTCGCCGCGCGGGCCGACGGGCTGGCCGCGGACAGCGGAAGCACCCATCGCCATCATGTAGTCATGCTCGATCGCGTGCTCGATGACGCGGGAGATGGGCCAGCCGCCGCGGCGGGCGCGGTCCAGGTCGGGAGAAGACAGACGCTCGACGGTGGAGACGAGGTCTGCTCGGGCGTCCGTGAGGTCGCGGAGGGCGACGTCGAGGTCGGCCTCGAAGGTGCTCATGCAGCCGTTGGTTCCGTGACGAGCGGACCTTTCTCCTGGCGCAGTCGCAAGTAGTAAAGGGTGACCGCAATAACACCGAACGGGGTAGTAAACGTGCCGAGGGCAGCACCGATTAGCCCACCCTCCCAGCCGGGCATGGCGATCGCGAAGATGCCATTGGGCAGGCCGACGATCAGCCCAATCAGAATGAGGTTGCCAAATGAGCGCCACCAGTTGCCCTCGACGAGTCGGCAGCTCTCGCTAATGGCGCCCTTTGCATCATGTCCGTGGAGGATGATGGCCTGCGTCCCGAGGAACCAGCGGACGCCGACGCGGAAGGCCCAGGGAATACCGACGATGGTGATGGCGAGACCGAGGACGGCGCCGAAGGCGCGCAGGGCGTACTCAATCAGCTTGCCGAAGCGGTCCATTGCAGCCGAGAGATTGGCGCCGGGCTCTGGCGTCTTGCCGGAAAGCGCTTGCTCAGCACCGAGGATGATCGCCGCTGACACGACGAGGGAAATAAGCGCGTTCGGAATCGTGAAGACGAAGCCGTACTTCCAGACGGCAGCGAGGGCAGTGAGTGGGAACGTGATGAGCGCCATGAGGAAGAATGGCAGAAAGTTGTCGGCATAAAGAGAAACGGCCCTGGATAGACGGGCACCGACGTCCGCGTGCTCGCCGCCTGGAACGACGTACGCTTCTTGCACGCTCATTCGCGCTTCAGCGCTTCGTTGAGAGAGCCGGTGCGGTATCCGGCGAGGTCCATGGTGACGTAGAGATAGCCCAGTTCCTTCAGCTGCTGCGTTGCTTCAACGCGGTTCTGGAGGAGCACCTCCAACCCTGCTTCATCGGTCTCGATTCGCGCGAGAGGGTCGCCGGAGGGGAGGACGTGATGGCGGACTCGAAGCTGGCGGACGCCGAGCGAGCGCAGATACTGCTCAGCCTGGCCGACGCGGCTCAGGTTCTCTAGTGTGACCGGTGTGCCGTAGGGGATGCGCGAGGAGAGGCAGGCCATGGCTGGCTTGTCCCAGGTCGGGAGGCCCCGCTGCCGGGACAGCTCCCGGATGTCGGCCTTTGTCATGCCGGCTTCGACGAGCGGGCTGCGGACGTTGTGCTCTGACGCCGCCCGGCGACCGGGACGGTAGTCACCAGTGTCGTCGAGATTGCAGCCGTCGATGACGGCAGCGATGCCGCGCTCCGCGGCGATCACGCTGAGGCGTGAGTAGAGCTCGTCTTTGCAGTGGAAGCAGCGGTCGGGATTGTTGCGGACGTAGTCAGGATCATCCATCTCGCGGGTCTCGATGAGTTCGTGGCGGATGCCGATCTGAGCGGCCAGCGTCTTCGCTTCTTCAACTTCCGATGGCGGGACGGACGGCGAGACGCCGGTGACCGCGAGCGCGTTTTCGCCGAGGACGTCATGGGCGATAGCGGCGACGAAAGTGGAGTCGACACCGCCGGAGAAGGCAACGATGACGGAACGCATCTCACGGACGAAGTGCTGCAGCTGGGTGAGCTTTGCGCTGAGGGTGTCGGTCTGCGTGGTCACAGCAGACCATGATACAGCGTGTGGGCGAAACGAACGTTCGGGCAGGTCTGAAGACGCTGCAGCTATGTTTCAGACGACCTTGCGGTATTCGTGGGTGTGCGTATGGTCGCGGGGGTGGGCGCCGTTGTCCTCGATTGGAGGCAGTTCTTTGCGTGCCATGACGAGAGTGCCGTTGTCCATGAGCTTGATGAGAACGTCCACGAGCTGCGGGTCCAGTTGCTGACCGGCGACGTTGCGGAGTTCGGACCTCGCTTCGTCAATGGTGAGGGCTGGTCGGTATGGACGTTGCGATGTGAGGGCGTCGAAGGTGTCGGCGACGGAGATGATGCGCGCTTCCAGCGGTATCGCGTCGCCGGCGAGACCGTCCGGGTAGCCACTGCCGTCGAAACGCTCGTGGTGGTGACGAACGACCTGCGCGAGGGAAGCGATGTCCCTGATGCGGCGGACGATGTCTTCGCCCTTGCCCGGGTGCTCCCTGATGTGCGCCCATTCGTCGTCCGTCAGCTTGCCGGGCTTGGTGAGGATGTATGAGGGCAAGCCGATTTTGCCGACATCGTGCATCTGCCCGGCCATTACGAGGTCGCGGAGCCGGTTGGCGCTAAACCCAAGGTCCTTGCCGATCGCAAACGAGAATGCGGCGACACGGTCCACATGGCGAAACGTTTCGAGGTCATGGTTTTCTATCTGATTCGCGAGCGACACCAGTTCCATGGGCCGACCCCGGTTCATCTGGGCAAGGGCATCGCGCATGGCCAGAGCTTCCGCGATGGCCCGGCCATCCCGTGCACGGACGACCTCCCACGTCCAGCCGAGAAGGACTGCGCAAAACGCGACAAGGAAGAGGCCGTGGTACATCCACCACGAGTACTGCCAGAACACTCCGAAGTCCAGCGATATCTGAGCCTCCGCGAGGAAGACAAGACCAACAACTACCGCCAGTTGGCCGGGAAGGCGCGCGAACACATAGGACTGGTAGTACCGCCAGGCCGCGAAGCAGAGCAGCGTGACTGTCACGCCAGTGAGGGTGTGCTGGAACCACTCTCGTTCACTGGGGAAGCCGGCCAGCCAGTCCGGCGACACCAGGCTGATAACAAAATAGCCGCTTGTCAGTGCAACCGTTCCACCAAAGATCAGCTGCGGCACATGTAGCCGGGAGCCTTCGGCAATCCGTGGCAATTGCACGACGCTGAGCGCCGCGAAGAGCGCGGCACCAAGCGTGGCCATCCAGGGTGAGCGCGAGAGCGAGGCATACGGCTCGTCGAATATGAAGCCGGGTGTGCCCAACCCGTGGATCGAGAACAGCATACCGAGCGTGAAGAAGGTCAGCGCCAGGAACTGTACGCGGGTCTCGCGCATGGAGCGCGCGGAGAGGATGAGGACCGCGCAGGCTGCGGCCGAAAGAAGGGAGGCCGCTGATACGACCCAGAAATGGAAGGAGAACGTGCCCCACGGTTTATCCAAACCGGGGAGCGCTATCATGACGGCAAAAAATACAGCCGGTATCGCGAGCGCTATTGCGGCAATGCGTGACGCCATCTCATTACTCCGAATCTGGGTAATCCGGAGGTGTAGACGGTTGTCTGCGAGTTAACGTTACTGGTAGCAGCCCTGCCGACGGTGCAGGTGATGACGGCTTATGTCGAGACTAAGGCGTTATGGCGATTTTCAGCACTCCCTCGGCCTTGCTGCGGAAGAGGTCATAGGCCTTGGGCATGTCGTCCAGCTTCATGCGGTGCGTGAAGAGTGGACTGAGGTCGATGTTGCTGTTGGCGATGAGGTTACAGAGGTACTCCATGCGGTCGCTGCCGGAAGGGCAAAGAGTGGTGACAACTTTGCGGTGGAGGAAGGAAGGAGCGAGCGTCGGCATGGAGACAGCCGGAAGGAGCCCGTAGACACCGACTGATGAGACGACGCCACCGCGACGACAGGCTCGCGTGGCTGCCTCGAAGGTGGGCTGGGTGCCGACGGCCTCAACAGCGATGTCGACCCCCTTACCGTCGGTCAGCTCCTGGATGCGGGCGACGGGGTCGGCTTCCTTGGCGTTGACGACGTGGTTGGCGCCGAACTTCTTCGACATCTCGAGACGCTCGGGCACTGCGTCGACGGCGATGATCATCCCGCAGCCGCGGGCGCGCGCGCCGGCCGTCGCCATGAGACCGACCGGGCCCTGGGCGAAGACGGCAACCGTAGCGCCAAAACCTGCCTCTGCGCGCTCGATCGCGCCGAAGCCGGTCGAAAGGATATCGCTGATGAGGATGGCATGTTCGTCGCTCACGGCGTCTGGCACTTTGGTCGCGTTCTGGTCACCGAAGGGGACGCGGTAGTACTCGCCCTGGCAGCCGAACAGCACACGGCCACCGCCGGAGCAGACGGAGTGGTCGACGGACATGCACTCGTGGCACTTTCCACAGCCAACGAGGCAGGAGGAGAGGACACGGTCGCCTTCCTTGAACTTGGTGACGCCAGCGCCGACGGCGTGGACATGGCCAACACCCTCGTGGCCCATCGGTAGACCTTCCGGCAGCACTGTGCCGGGGTAGGCGAAGCCGAGGACAGGCGTGGGGAACTCGTCGACGAAGTGCATGTCGCTGCCGCAGACGGTGGCCATGCTGGTCTTGATGATGATTTCGCCGGGGCCGGGCTCAGGAATCGGGAGGTCGATGATTTCGACTTTGCCCTGGTCAGTCTTCAAACAGGATTTCATATGGGAACCTCCGGTTCGTGGTGAGCGGTTGGTGATTGGTGATTGGTGGTGGTTGGGCGATGCGTGGGTTATCTGAGCACAGGCTAAGGAATGGGTCAATACGCTCGCTCACACTTTGTTGCGCCGCTAACCTGAATCCATGAACGAAGGCATGGGGCGGCTGCGCAACAGCATCTGGGCGCGGCTGGGGATCGTCGGGCAGGCGGGGAGCGGAGTGGTGTGGAGAGCCGGCGGACGAGCCGATCGCGCGCTAGACCGGGCGCAGGTCGAAGTGTTCCGGGTGCTGTGGCTGTTCTTGCCAGCACCCTTGATCGCGCGGGATTTGCGCTTCCAGCACTTGCTGCTCTCGCGGTTCTTATCCGAGGCGGGACAGCAAACGCTGGCGTTTGGAGCACTGGTGGCGGTGGCACGAGGCGGTGGCTCGGCGCTGGACTTGGCGCTGGTGGGAGTGGCGGGGCTTCTGCCGCCGGCATTGCTTGGCCTGTACGGCGGCGTGGTTGCTGATCACGTGCCGACGAGGCTGGCGCTTGCGGGAGCCTATCTGGGGCAGGCGCTACTCTGCTTCGCGGTGCCGGCGTTCTTCGACACCGGGGACCTGACGGTGATGATTCTCCTACTGCTGGGCTTCAACGCGCTGGCGCAAGTATCTTCGCCAACCGAGGCAGCGGTCCTGCCGCTGGTCGCGAACGAAGAACAACTGGCGAGCGCCGCATCGCTGATCGGGCTGGCGCAGGCGATCGGGCAGGGCTTTGCGACGGCGCTCTTCGCGCCCGTACTGGTAAAGGCGTTCGGTGCAGAGTCTGTCATCTATCTTTCGGGAGTGCTACTGCTGGTGGCGGCGAGCAGAGTGTTCGACCTACCGGTCGGAGAGAAGGACTGGCAGATGCGCCTACCTCCGATGCAGGGCCGGTTGCGGCGGGCCGTTCGCTGGTTGGTGCGTCATCCAGCGGTCGCCAGCATGATCATCTTCTCGGTGCTGGCGGGAACGGTGAACGTGGTGCTGGTGACGCTGGCGCCGCGCTACACGATCGCGGTGCTGGAGACGGACCCGGCCAACACGGCTTACGTGTTCGCGCCGTCTGCAGTGGGTGTGGCGGTCGCGCTACTGGTGGCGCCATTCGTGATCCGCCGCGTAGGAGAGAGGGTCACGGCGATGTTCGCCCTTTTGGCCGCGGCGTCCTCCTTGTTCCTGCTCGGAGGGATCGATGTGATGAGCGATATCCTTGACCCCGTGAATCCGCTGCATGCGGCCGGGTTAGTCGGGATCGACCTGAACGAGAGGGTGCGCACCGCGGGGCTGCTGGCAGTTCCGCTGGCGTTCGGAGTAACGCTGACGGGAACGGCAGTGCAGACCTACATCAACCGCAACGTGCCGATCACGCACCAGGGAAGAACGTTCGCGCTACAGGGAACGCTGCGAAACGGGACCGCGATCCTTCCGCTCTTGACACTCGGACTGGCCGCAGGCGAGTTCGGGGCCGACACGGTGTTGTTGTTCTCTCCGCTGGTCCTGCTGGCAGTTGCCTACGGGCTGGTGATGGTGAGCTTCCGGATTTCGGGGATACAGCCGCCGCGGACGATGCAGGTGATGGAGACGTTCTGGGAAGAGCCGCCATCACCACCTCCGATGCCATCGCCACCAATCGGCTGATCCATGGAGGCGCCGGCGCCCGCGAGCAGGTCCGACGTCCCCATGGTTTGTTGGTTAGAGGGCGTGACGCAAGGCGTGTCGGACCGGCCGACGCGGCCGTTGCAGTCGGAGCACCTGGTAGCTGCGATATCCGCACTGCAAGCAGACGAGTTCGGTCTCGCCTTGAACTTCCTCGGTGGTCACGTCGCCACCACAGCGACGGCACCCCTTGAACTTCACCATCTGACTGGCTCCTTTCCAGCTGTTTCGCAATTCGATTACAGCAGCGGAGGATTAGGAGGCCATTGGAGGCTGATGAAGTTGCCTTCATCGGCGGAGAAAAAGAACAGGCCCCGGAGGGGGTTATCCGGGGCCTGCGGCAGAGAAGTCTACTTAGGTCAGGCGGCGCGCTTCTGGGGTATCCGCGCTCGCGCCCGGGCGGGTCGAGACGCTACGCGATAGGCAGGCGCGGCCACCGGCATCGCCTTGCGGTAACCGCACTGCAGGCAGACGAGGTCGACGTCGCCGAGGATCTCCTCGGCCATCATGTCGCCGCCGCATCTGGTGCAAGCCTTGAGGTCAATCATTGGGACGTTCTCCTTCCGTCAGTACTACGTTCTCAAGTCGTAGGTAGATCATGCACCAGATGGGAAGTTTCTTACGTGATGTAAGTCACAATTTGCGTAACTCAGACCGCGTGCTTAATGGCTTCGATATACAGCCTGATCTTCACCTTGTCGCCTACCACGACACCGCCGGTCTCGAGCGCCTGGTTCCAGCGGACATTGAAGTCCTGACGGCTGATCTCCGCCCTGGCGCTGAAGGCGACGCGTTGGTTCCCCCACGGATCCACGATGCGGCCTTCGTACTCGCCATCCAGGGTAACTTCGCGCGTGACATCGCGGATCGTGAGATTGCCGGCCAGGCGGAACTTGTCCCCAGAAAGCACCTCGAGCTTCGTGCTTTGGAAGGTCAGGTCAGGATAGGCCTCTGCGTTGAAGAAGTCATCGGTGCGCAGGTGGGCATCGCGATCGGCGACCCTGGTGTCGATGCTGGCTACCTTGATAGTGGCGATCACGCGGGAGTTCGCCGGCTCGTCTTCGTCGATGAATACGGTGGCGTCGAAGTCTCGAAAATGGCCCCGGACGGTGCTGATCATGAGGTGCTTGACTTCGAAATCGACGTTTGAATGATCCTTGTCGACGGTCCATGTACTCGGAATGGTTTGAACGTTTGTGGTCATCGTTACCTCCTGTACTTACTGTTCATAAGTTACTATAATGACATTAGCTTATGGTTGTCAAGTCCCTTATGCGGAGTAAGATTGAAGTGATGCACACAGAGGATTCCCAGCTGAGCGCCTTCTGCTCCGTCTATCAGCACACGGTGGAGTTGATTGGGCGGCGCTGGACAGGCGCGATACTTCGCGCGTTATTGAGCGGCGTGAGCCGGTTCAGCGACCTATCTGAGACGGTACCGGGGTTGAGCGACCGGATGCTCGCTGAGCGGCTGAAGGAGCTCGAGGCAGCAGGCATCGTAAATCGGAAGGTAATCCCGGAAACGCCGGTGCGCGTGGAATACACCCTCACCGATAAGGGGCGCGGCCTCCACACCGTGATCCAGGCCGTGGCCGCGTGGGCGGAGCGCTGGGAAGAGAAAGCCGCCGCCGAGCCTGCAACGACGACGGCCTAAGCTGCATCGTTTTCCGTAGATGATTGTCTACGGGCTACTATTTCTTCTGATCGTAGCGGCAGCGCTGTACTCGCTTGCCAGGATGGTGCTCTGGCTGCGTGACCCGAACCGAGAGGACATCGCGAAGCCGGCAGGCCGGTTGTTCGGGCTCGCGGTCGTGGCGTGGCTGATGGCTTTCTCGCTGCCCTTCGTAGCGGAACTGCTCGGTAACGGAGCCGACACCGTGGTGGCGCTGGCGTGGCTGCTCAGCCTGATTGGAGTCACGGTGCTGGCGGCGCGATCAGTGCAGGGCGTGTGGGGGCCGATCGCCGGGGGGACAGTTATGGCCGGTGCGGTGTGGGCAGCGGCCGTCGGGATTTACGTGATGCACTCGGTCGGCTGGCAGGGACTAAGCCTGGACGACCTTGACGCGGACAGCAGCGGGACTGCGCGGGTGTGGGTTGGAGCGCTGTTTTTTGCGCCCGGTGCCTTTCTGCTGGGGTTCCTACTGGGCGCAGTCTCGCCGCACATTATCTGGCGGCGACCCGCTGCTCAGTGAACGCCCGCGTAAGCTGACTCGGACGGTTCTTCCTCGACGACGGGCGCCGCGCGACGCATGGTGACCGCCGCCTCCCTATCACTGACGAAGAAAGCGGCGGCAGCGCCGATGATCGTCAGAGCGGAAGCGACGAGGAATGCCTCGTGGAAAGACGTGATCGCGGCATCAGAGTCGGCGCCGGGCACGTAGAGCGAAGTGCCATGATGCGAGAGCCGGTTCGTGAGCACGGTGGCAAGCAAGGCAACGCCGAAGCTGGCGCCGACCTGGCGGCCCGCGCTGGAGATCGCACTGGCGCGGCCCATCAACTGAGGCGTGATGGTGGCGAAGGTGGCGGTCTGCAGCGCGATCAACATGAAGGCGAACGAGCAGCCACGCAGGAACATGATTCCTCGAATAAACCAGAGGTCGGTGCCCAGCCCGACGAAGTAGAAGGCGGTCGTCGTTAGAGCGACGCCGGTGAGTCCGACCATCAGCATCCGCCGAGGACCGACGATGGGATATATGCGGCCGGTGACCTGGACCATCGTGACGACGCCAATCGCCTGCGGGAACGTCGTCAGGCCGGATTCGAACGCGCCCAGTCCGCGGGTGGATGGCGCCTGTAGCATCAGGGGCAGCAGAAACAGGCCGCCCATCAAGCCGGCGAAGCCGATCATCTGGACGGCGTTGGTGGCAGCGAAGAGCTTGTTCGTGAAGAGACGCATGTCGATCATCGGCTCGCGGGTGCGCAACTCGACCAGAGTGAACGCGACGAGAGTTGCAAGACCCGCACCCCCGAAGCCGAGGGCGCGCGGATCGCCAAAGCCGTGGTCGCCAGCTTCCGCGAGGCCATAAAGCAAGGCCGCGAGTCCGCCGCCGCCGAGGACGAGACCGGGGATGTCAAGACGGCCAGCGGTCGGTTGTTTCTCTTCGCGAAGAAAGAGGCCGGCAAAGATGAAGCCGAGGACACCGACAGGAATGTTGATCCAGAAGATCCACTCCCAGGAGTGGTACTCCACGAGATAGCCGCCAAGGACAGGGCCACTTGCAGGAGCGACGACCATCGGGATCATCAGAATAGCGGCAGCCTTCGCACGTTCCTGTGGAGGGAAGGCGCGGAAGAGCATCGCCGTTCCGACCGGAGTGAGGATGCCGCCGCCAACGCCCTGCAAGAGCCGGAAAGCGACGAGCATCTCGATGCTGTTAGCAAGACCGCAGGCGAGAGAGGCGCTGGTGAAAAGGAAGAGCGCAGTCATAAAGATCCGCTTCGTGCCGAAGCGGTCGCCGAGCCAGCCCGAGACGGGGATGAAAGTGGCGAGACTAAGCAGGTAACCCGTGACGACCCACTGCACCTGGGTCGTCGAGGCGTTGAAATCGCGGGAGAGGGTGGGTATGGCGACGTTGGTGATCGTCATATCCAGCAGGTCCATGAACAGACCGAAGACGAAGACGATGCCAACTATCCATTTGTATTCCAGCCGCTTCACCATCGTGTGCCTCCCCGCCCCACCACCCCTACAGCTTCGCCGCCTGCGGGATCACGTCCCGTCCGATAATCTCCAGAGGCTCAATCGTCTCAACGTTGGCCACGGCACCCATCACTGTCTGGATGCCAACGTCCGCCAGCTTGCCGAATGTGTCGATCATGCCGGCCGCGTTGCCCGCGTTCATGATGACGTAGGCTGTCTTCTCGATCTCGTTGTAGTCGCGGCCTTCGCGTTCACAGTGCTCGCGGAGGACGTCGAGCTTCAGCTTAACGAACTCGGGACCGGCCATCGAGAAGATGTTGCAGGCGTCGGCGTACTTGGCGACGAGCTTCAGCGTCTTCTTCTCGCCGCCGCCGCCGATCATGATGCGGGGATGCGGGTTGGATAGTGCCTGGGGGACGTTTAGCGTCTGGGCGAGTTGGTAGTGCTTGCCTTCGTATGCGCCATTGTTGTCCGACGTCCACATCTGCTTGGTGATCTGCAGCGCCTCCTCGAGACGCTGGAAGCGCTCCTTCAGTGCCGGGAATGGCACGCCGAGGCCGACGTGCTCTTGCTCGAACCAGGCGGCGCCGATGCCGAGCCAGGCGCGGCCGCCTGACAACACATCCAGGGTGGTGACCTGCTTCGCGAGGATGCCCGGGTGGCGATAAGTCACACCGGTCACGAGTGTGCCGAGCGAGACTCGCTTGGTCTGGCCGGCGATGAAGCCGAGTGTGGTGTAGGCCTCAAGCATGTCCATCTCGGGCGTGCCGACGCCGGGGATCTGGAAGTAGTGGTCCATCACCCAGAGAGAATCGAATCCGGCGCCTTCCGCCGTCTTCGCGATCTCGCTTAGCTTTGATCCGAGCTCCGGTGGGCCACCCGGCCAGGTGAAGTAGGGGATCTGTAGTCCAACTTTCATCGGCGCGCCTCCTCAGTAGAAATGCCGCGGGCAAGGGCAGCTGCTGCCTGGTGGATGATTTTCTCTGTTTCGGCGCGGCTGCGGGCGAAAGCCACGCGGTTCATGAATCCGACGGAGAAGCCGAGACCATTGATCGCATAAGCGATCGACACAACGTCTACATCGGGACGGATACGGCCGCCGTGCTGGTGGCGACGGAGCCGCGACGCGATGAACTCGACCTGGCGCGCCTGGATGCCGTCTCGGACGGCAGCGCCGACAGCGGGGTCTATCGAGGCCTCTGCGACGGAGATGCGCATGAAGTCCCGCTTCTCCCACTTTGAGTCGAGCTCGAAGAGCAGAATCGCTTCGATCTCCTCTCGCACGGTGTCCTTTTCCGGGACGTTCTCCAGGTAAGTCTCGGCGGCGTGCTGGCCCTTGTGTTCGAGGATCGCGAGGAAGAGGCCGCGCTTGCCGGCGAAGTAGCGGTGGATCAGGCCTTCGGCGCAGCCAGCTCGCTCGGCGATCTCGCGCGTGGTGGCGGCTTCGAAGCCGCGCTCAGCGAAGACTGAGGTGGCGGCTTCGAGCAGGGCGAACCTGCGGCCGACCTTATCCTTTGGTGCGAACGTTGTCTGCATGATTGACAATTGTGCGTGCGTGCGCACTTACAGTCCACATCATGCGACGACGCCGGGCCACCTGCAAGTGACCGGAGTCACAGTCAAAGCTAACGAGCTGCCACCGGCGCAGGCTCGAACAACTCGATGAAGTTGCCCGCCGGGTCCTGCGCGAGGACCTGCCGGCCACCCGGACCGCTGATGATGTCGTTGCGGAAGGAGACGCCTTCTCCCTTGAGTCGGGCGACTGTGCTGTCCAGTTCGTCGGTGATGAGGTGGATCCGGTTCCACCCTCCGGCTTGCGGCCGTTCACCGTCGGCCATGGGGCGTCCGGCCGAGCTCTGAGGCCCGCTCAACAGGAGGCGCAGGTTACCAAGCGTGACGTCTGCGAAGGCGGGCGGGTAACTTGTGTTGACCTCGAAGCCGAAATGGCTGGTGTAGAAGTCAACCGCAGCTGCTACGTCATCGACGATGTAGCGGACGCTAACTATGCTATTTGGTTTCATGGGGCGTTCTCCTTTCTTAAGCCGATATCAGTTCGCTGATTAGAAACGGTATACGCGACTCGAGTTCCTCAGCAGTGCGCGCGAATGCTTCGTAGCTCGATTCGCTGGTTGCACCCGCAGAGTCGGGATCGGGCATGCTCCAATGGATGACCGCCGCCGCTCCCGGAAACTCTGGACAGATCTCGCGGACCTTGTCGCAGAGCGTGATGACCCGATCGAATCGAGCTTCCGCAAAGCGGTCCAGGTGCTTGGAAGGCTGCTTCGAAATGTCGATGCCGCGCTCGGCCATCATGCGTACGGCATTCGGGTGCAGCGGCTTGGGGTGGCTGCCGGCGCTGCGAGCCCGGATCGTACCGCCGGAGTGATGCTCCAGTAGTGCTTCGGCCATCTGGGAGCGGGCGCTGTTTCCGGTACAGAGGAAAAGTACGCTCGGTTTCCGGCGAGGATGGCGCCCGTTCGGGGTGCGCGGTGGGATTACATCGAGGCGCAGGCCGGGCTGGAGGGCAGACCCGACGCTGCGCAGCAAATCGGCGCAACGACGCAAGTCGATGCGGTAGTAAGTATCGCGCTGGTCCGCCGAACTGCGGCGAGATGAGACGATCCCCGCGTTGCGGAGACTTGCAAGATGGTACGACACCAGGTTCTGCGGCTTTTCGACGAGATCCGTGAGCTCGCTCACCTTGCGGTCACTGAGAGCCAGTTCCTGAAGCAGCCGCCAGCGCTGTTCGTCGGCCAGCAGCTGGAGGAAGCGGGACGGGGCTGCAGTTGCGGTGTTAATTGCCATCACCAGTAATTATATCAACTGTGATTGATGTGTCAAGGCAGATTGATGTGTTTTACGCGGAAATGTCCGGCGAGGTGTGACGTGCAAGAGGGACAAGGTGGGGGAGTAATCGAGAGGTGGGTTGGGCGAATGCCATTCGCCCCGACATCTATTCTGCGGGCTTTTCGTCTGTAGCCGGGGCTTCTTCGGCAGCCGGTTCTTCTGCGGGCGCTTCGTCAGCGGCGGGCGCCTGTTCTGCAGGCGCTTCTTCGGAGGTGGCCTCGGCCTCGGCAGTTTCGCCTTCGGCTTCGACGACCGCCTCTTCCATCAGCTCTTCTTCTTCGGGCTCACTGGCGAGGACGTCAACTTCTTCTTGTTCGACGTAGGGACGGTTGGTCAGCGATTCGAAGCGGGCGCGGCTGCCGGGCTTAAGGCGGGCGGCTTTGCCGACGCGGTCACGCAGGTAGTAGAGCTTGGCGCGGCGGACCCTCGCCACGCGGGTGACGTCCACCTTCTCGACGAGCGGGGAAAAGTAGGGGAATACCCGCTCAATGCCAACGCCGTGGCTGACGCGGCGGACGGTGAAGCTGGCGTTGACGGCGCCCTTGCGGATGCGGATCACGACGCCTTCGAAGGCCTGAGTGCGGCGGCGGTCGCCCTCGACGACGATGGCGTGAACGCGGACCGTATCCCCTACCTGGAAGGCCGGGATATTGCGGTTTGGGCGTGCGTCAACGTAGGCATCTGCTGGTTTCATGGCAACATTCGAAGTTTAGCGGGGGAGAGTGGTTCGGGCAAGCAGGCCTATGACGGCGGCAGCCATTCCACACCCTGTTCGGCGAGCCATTCACGATCTTCATTACTTATGCGGGAGGCTTTTAGCAGGTCCGGACGGCGCTGCGCTGTTAGCAGCAAGCTCTGGCGGCGACGCCACTTCGCCACTTCGGCGTGATGGCCGGAAAGCAGGACATCGGGCACAGTCCAGCCGCGGAACTCAGGCGGGCGCGTGTACTGCGGTGACTCCAGGAGGCCTTCCGAGAACGACTCTTGCTCCGCTGAGTCCGCGCAGCCGAGCGCGCCGGGCAGGTGGCGGACGACGGCGTCGACGACGATCATCGCCGGTATCTCGCCTCCGGAGAGGACGTAGTCGCCGACGCTGACCTCATCTGTCGCCAGGTGATCGTGGACGCGCTGATCGACGCCTTCATAGTGGCCACAGATGATGACGAGCCGCTGCTCCTTCGCCAGTTCCAGGGCAACGTCGTGTGAGAACTGGCGGCCGGCCGGCGTCATGAGAACGATCGGTCCGCGGTCCGGCGATTGATCCAGGACGGCTTCGGTGGCGGCGAAGATCGGCTCCGGTTTCATGACCATTCCGGGGCCACCGCCGTAGGGATAGTCGTCGGCGACGGAGTGCTTGCCCTCCGCCCAACCACGGATGTCGTGGACGTTGATCTCGACTAGGCCGGCGTCGGCGGCGCGCTTGATGATCGATTCGTCGAAGGGGCCACGGAACATGCCGGGGAAGAGGGTAAGGATGTCGATGCGCACGTCGTTAGGTTACAACGCCGCCGTGGTTCCCCACTCCTCCCCACGTAGACGTTCCAGCGGAACGTCTCTACAGGGGATGGTCGCTTCCGCCGCCGGCGAGGAGGTCCAGCGCGTGGGGGAGGATGGGGAGGACGACGGCAAGATTTTCGCGGACCGCTTTTGGGCTACCGGGGAGGTTGATGATCAGCGTCTTGTTGCGGACTCCGGCCAGGGCTCGGCTGATCATCGACATGGGGGTGTGTTTGAGGCCTTCGGCGCGCATGGCCTCGGCGATGCCGGGGACTTCGTAGTCCAGCAATTCTCTCATCGCCTCCGGGGTGACGTCGCGGGGGCTGAGGCCGGTGCCCCCAGTGGTGACGATTAGCTGGACGGTCTCGGCGCCATCGGACCAGAGGCGGAGGCGCTTTGCGATCTCGGCCTGGGAGTCGGTGACGATCTCGTATCGGGTGATCGCGAAGCCTCCTGATTCGAGGATTTCGCGGATGGTTGCGCCGGAGCTGTCTTCGCGTTCGCCGGTTGCGCCCTTGGTGGAGATGGTAAGGATGGCGGCGGAGTAAGACATGGGGAAAAGTTGAAAATAATTGTATAAGCCCTTGACACGTGGGGGAGCCAGTGGGATATTGTGGCGAGAAGTGGGGACAGATGGGGGATCTGGCTAATTCCCTCACCGCTTGTATTCGGTTGAACCGGCGGGCGTGCCACCAACCGGGGCTGCGGCGATTCTACTCCCCGCAGAACGAAGGGGACAAGGGCAAACTGTCACATGTCATTTCGGGGTACGTTCGAATACTCACTGGACGACCGGGGCCGCGTGGCGATACCGGCGAAGTACCGCACCGCCTTTCCGAACGGGGTCGCCGTAATTACGCCAGCGCCGGAGGGTTGCCTGCGCGTTTTTCCAGAGGCCGCTTTCGATGCGATGTCTGACGACAACGCTCGGGGGCCGGCAACGTCAGTCGAGGGGCGCCGGGCTCGGCGCGGCTTCGACGCACAAGCACACGACACTGAGTTGGACCGCCAGGGCCGAATCCTCATCCCGGCCAGGCTGCGGGAGAAAGCGTCCCTCAACGGGGCGGTGGTGATCGCGGGCAACCGCGAGTGCCTGGAGATATGGAACCCGGAAGCATGGGAGCGGGAAGTTGAGCGCGCGGAAGCGGAATCGTCCGGTGAACAGAGGCGCGAGGAGTAAGGGGGTGGTTGCAATCTCCCCCCGGGACACCTTGCTGCACGTCTCTGTTCTCCTGGAGGAAGCGCTTCAGAACCTGGCGGTCCAGCCCGGTGGCCGTTACGTGGACTGCACTCTTGGCGCAGGTGGCCACGCGCGGGCAATCATGCATGCATCCGCGCCGGGTGGCCTGTTGCTGGGGATCGATGCAGACCCGCATGCGATCGAATTCGCGAAGGACACGCTGAAGGAGTACGCGGAGTCCGTTCAGCTAGTGAACACGAACTTCCGCGACCTGAAGATGGCAGCGGGAAAAGCGAACTTCATCCCGGTGCACGGGGTTCTGTTCGACCTGGGCATCTCCTCGATGCAGCTGGCGCAGGCGGAGCGCGGCTTCAGCTTCCAGGAAGAAGCACCGCTGGACATGCGATTCAGCGACCAGCAGGCGGTGACAGCAGCAGACATCGTGAACGGCTTCGCCGAGGAGCAATTGGCGAACCTGATCTGGGAGTTCGGCGAAGAGCGCTTCAGCCGGCGGATCGCGAAGGCGATCGTAGCAGCGAGGCCGCTTTCAACAACGACGCAACTGGCAAATATCATCGCGCGTGCGCAGCCGGACCGGCACAGCCGGATCCACCCGGCGACGCGAACCTTCCAGGCGCTGCGAATCGGCGTCAACGATGAGCTCTCGTCGCTGACAAGCGCGCTCGAACAGGCTCGTGACATTCTGGGCGCCGGCGGAAGGCTTGTGGTGATCAGCTTCCATTCATTGGAGGACCGAATCGTCAAGCAGTTCCTGCAGCGTGAATCGCGGGACTGCATCTGCCCGCCGGAGCAACCGACATGCACCTGTGGTCACGTCGCAACGCTGCACACTCTCACGAGGCGTCCGGTTACACCAACTGCCGATGAAGTGGAACGCAACCCTCGCAGCCGGAGCGCCCGCTTGCGGGCCGCCGAACGCATCGGGGGTGCCCGCTAATGGCCACGCAGCACAGACGCGAGACGGCTGCCGGCATCATCCCAAATGGGAGCCTGGCGGTCGCGCTGGCCCTTGCGGCGATGATCGTGGGGGCCGCTGCCCTGCTACCGCTCGTGCAGTCAAGCGGCTCGACCGCTACTTCAGGGCAGATCGGGCGGCTGCAGCAGGAACGAGAGGACTGGCGAGCGCGTTTGCAAGAGCAGGAGGTGCTCGTCGCCCAGTTGAGCAGCCTGGCGCATATCGAGAACGAAGCGCGGACTCGGCTGAAGATGGTGGAGCCGGAGACTGTGCGGTATATCCGGGTACCGGCAGCGGCGCCGGTTCCGAACCAGATCCCGAGCCGCTACCTGCCGCAGCCGACGGCGCCAAGCGACGCTGGAAAGTCATTGTGGGACGAAATACTGGACGGGATTCCGGTCCCGTAGAGGCAGCGGCGTGGCGAAGAAACTGCGGAACAAGCGCTGGAACACGGTCACCTGGAGAGTCTGGGCGGTCGTCGGCGTGATTGCTTTCGGCGCGGTTGTCGTGACGCTGCGGCTTGTGCAGTTGCAGATCATCGAGCACCAGAAGTACTCCGAGCAGGCCCGCAACACGCACATCGCGCGGGAGACGATCAGCGACCGGCGTGGCGCGTTGCTTGACCGCAACGGTTATCCACTGGCAGCGAGTCAGGACACCTATGACCTGATGGTGGAGCGCGGCCGCTGGCTGAATCCGGACATCGCGAGGGCGCAATCGACGGAGCTGAGCAGGATAACCGGTGTTCCCGCGAGAGAGATGATCGAGACAGTCACAGATGTGGACGTCTACGAAGTGCCGGTAGCGCGCGGCCTCGTCTACGACCAGGCGGAAGCAGTCCGAGGGCTGGGCTACCCCGGCGTGCGCTTGATTGAAGGTAGCCGGCGCGTGTACCCAGAGGGGAACCTCGCTGCGACGCTGCTGGGGTTCGTGGGGCAGGATGGGGTGGGTCTCACAGGGCTGGAATCGGACCTCGATTCGGTGCTGGTTGGATCGAGTGGCCTGATCACATATGAGACAGACGGACTGGGTGAGCTCTTGAGCATAGGCGACCGCACAGAGACGCCTGCACAGGCGGGCTCCAACGTGGTGCTGACGATCGACCGCTACATCCAAAGCATCGCCGAGCGCGAGCTACAGAAAACGATCGAAGCGCACAAGGCGAGCGGTGGATCCGTGATCGTTGTGCGGCCTGAGACGGGTGAGATCCTGGCGATTGCGGTGAGACCGAGCGTCGATATGACTAAGGGCGATGCGGCGAATTCCAACCCGGATCTCTTCCGGAACCGCGCTGTGACGGACGGATACGAGCCAGGGTCGGTGTTCAAACTGTTCACCGCGGCTGCGGCACTGGACCTGGGGCTAGTTGACCCGAGCACTAGTTGGTACGACTCGGGTGCGCTTTCGTTCGGAGAATGGACAATCCGCAACTGGGACCTTTCCTCGAACGGGACGCAGTCCGTCTCTCAGATCCTGATCAAGAGCCTGAACACCGGAGCCGCGTGGTTGGCTGACCTTTGCGGCCCGGATAACTTCTATAGCTATATCGCGAACTTTGGGTTCGGCGCGGTGACCAATAGCGGCCTGGGCGGCGAAGCGCCGGGCCAGGTGCGCTCTCCGACGACGGACCCGACCGGATGGGCAACTGTTGACCTCGCAACGAATAGCTTCGGCCAGGGCATCCGGGCGACGCCGCTGCAGGTGGCAATGGGCGTGGCCGCGATCGCCAACGACGGGATGCTGATGAAGCCGCAATTTGTGCGCCAGATCGTAGCAGCGAATGCGACGGAGTCCATCCAGTCTGAGCAGGTGCGCCAGGTCATCAAGTCCGACACAGCGCGAACGATGCTGGACATGATGGGCGCTGTTACTGACACGATCTCGAGTCAGTACATCGACGTGCCCGGCTACCGCGTGGGTGGGAAGACTGGAACCGCGAACGTCACGGACGACAACGGCGGATACATTCCCGACACGTACATCGCGTCGTTTGCCGGGGTGGCGCCGCTTGATGACCCTGAGATCGCAGTGCTGGTGAAGATCGACAAGCCCAAGGGTGTGCCATGGGGCAGCGCAGTCGCGGCCCCGGTTTTTAGCGCGATAGCAAACAAAGCTCTTCCATATCTCGGAGTGGCGCCGACAGAGGCGGCGCTGGTCCAGGACGTGCAATAAAGTGACAACTATGACCGCAGAAATGACCGTCGCCGACGTCTGGGCCGGACTGGCCGGATCGCTGGTTGCCTCTTCCCTTCCGAGTACGAGGGAGCCGTCATTCGTCCGCGGCCTGATCGACTCCCGCGAGGCGGCGCCGGGCGATCTATTCTTTGCGCTGCGCGGCGAAAACGTTGATGGCCACGACTTCGTCGCGGCTGCGGTCCGTGCTGGTGCTTCCGGCGCGGTTGTGGGGCGACAGGTCGAGTTGGCCGACAAAGCAGCGATCTTCCAGGTGGACGATCCGCTCAACGCCCTCCAGCGGTTGGCATCAGCGTGGCGGGCACGTCATGAGACGCGGGTGGTGGCTGTGACCGGCAGCGTGGGAAAGACCACCGCGAAGGAGTTGATCTCCGAGGTGCTCTCCCGGCGCTACCGGACACTGAAAAGCGAGGCGAACCTCAACACGGAGATCGGGATACCACTGACGTTGCTCAATCTTCGCGCTGAGCACGAGCGCGCGGTGCTGGAGTTCGCTATGTACCAGCCGGGCGACATTACGCTGTTGGCTCGCATCGGGCGGCCGAGCGTGGGCGTTGTCACCAATGTGAGTTATGTCCACCTGGAGCGCGTCCGCTCGTTCGGGCGGATCATTGCGGCAAAGGCAGAACTGGTCGAGGCGTTGCCTCCGAACGGCCTCGCCATCCTGAACGGAGACGATGCGAACGTGGCAGCGATGACGCGCCGCACGAAGGCGCGGCCGGTGCTCTTCGGTCGGTCCGAGCAGTGCGACGTGCGCGCGTCGGCTGTGGTCAGTCGAGGGCTGGACGGATTCTCGTTCCGCCTGCATGTCCAGGGTTCAGAAATCGACATTGACTGCCCGATTGCGGGCAAGCATCACGTTTACCCCGCGCTGGCGGCGGCTGCCGTGGCGTTAGAAGACGGCTTGTCTCTAGGAGAAATCGCAAAGGCACTGGGTGAGATGCGTCTGGACCTGCGGTTGACGGTGCGTAAGGGACCGAAGGGGTCAACAATAATCGACGATTCGTACAACGCGAGTCCCGCGTCGATGGTGGCTGCTCTCGACCTGCTGGCTGAGAGCCGGGCGAAGCGGCGGATCGCGGTGCTTGGACACATGCGTGAGCTGGGCGACGCGGAAGCGGAAGGACACGCGTTAGTGGGTCGCCACGCTGCCGCGACGTGCGACGTACTGCTGGCGAGCGGTATTCAAGCAAGACCGCTTGCCGAGGCAGCGAAGGCCGCAGGCCACCGTGACGTCCGATCAATTGAGACTCTGGATGAGGCCACCGCAATGCTGCGCAAGGAGCTGCGCGAGGGCGACGTCTGTCTGATAAAGGCCTCGCGGGCGGTTGGACTGGAATCGGTTGTGGAAGCCGTGGTCGAGACATGAGCTATGCCCTCACGATCGGAGCGCTCACCTTGATAGCCACGGCAATCGCTACGTACCCGACGGTCAGGCTGCTGAAGCGGATGAAAGTAGGCAAGCAGATCAGCGAGTGGGGCCCGGAGACGCACCACGTGAAGGCCGGGACCCCGACAATGGGCGGCCTGCTGGTGATAGTGGCGATCGCGGCGTTCACGATCGGCGGCGACCTGGTCGGCAGGTGGTCGATTGGGCTGCCGCTGCTGACGATGGCTTGCCTCGGGCTTGTCGGCGTCGTGGACGACCTGGGCTCGCTGCAAGGAAGAACACAGCACCCGCTGACACGACGAGCGAAGCTCCTGGGCTTTCTGGTCATCGGCGCGGGTGCGGCCTACGGGCTCTACGAGCACCTGGAGCTGAGTTGGGTGCACATTCCATATGAGGGCAGACACGATCTCGACTGGCTATACCTTCCCATCGCGTTAGGGGTGATCGTCCTTACGGCGGGAGGAGTGGCCGTGACAGACGGGCTGGATGGCCTCGTCGCAGGCGCCGGCGCTATCGCGTTCGGGGCATACGGGTTCATCGCGCTATACCAGGAGCAGACATACCTGGGGGCGTTTTGCTTCATCGTCGGTGGGTCACTGCTGGGGTTCCTCTGGGCGAACTCTTACCCGGCACGAATGTTCATGGGCGACTCCGGCGCGTTGCCGCTGGGTGGCGGGCTCGCGGTTGTCGCGTTCATGACTGGACAGTGGCTCGTTCTGCCGTTGATAGGAATCGTGTTCTTGCTCGATGGTCTGTCCGTGGCGCTTCAAGTCGGTTACTTCCGCATTACGGGCGGCAAGCGAATCTTCAAGATGGCGCCGGTGCACCACCACTTCGAGCGGATCGGGTGGAGCGAGGTGCAAGTCACTCAGAGATTCTGGATAGTCGGGGCGCTTGGAGCCGCGGTGGGCACAGCGCTTGCACTGGAGGTCTATTGATGATCGACCTTCGGCAACTGGAACAGCTGGACTTCTCCGGGAAGAAAGTCACGGTGGTGGGGCTCGGCATAGAAGGCGTCGACCTGGTGCGCTACCTGAGTAGGCGGGGCGCAAAGGTGACGATCTCCGACTCGAAACCGAAGAGCGCGCTGGCAGACCGACTGGAAGACGTGCGCGATCTGCGCGTGAGCCTCTCGCTGGGCAAGAACGACGGGAAGGCAGTCACCAAGGCGGACGCGGTGTTCGTATCGCAGGGTGTGCCCCTAGAGCTGCCAGCGATAACGGGCGCGCGGGAACAGGGCGTGCCGCTCTACTCGATGGTGGGTCTCTTCCTGGAGCTTTCACCGGGGCCGGTGATCGGCATTACGGGCTCCAGCGGAAAGACAACGACTACCGCGCTGGTGGCGGAGATGTTGCGCGACGATCAGCGCGACGTATTCATGGGCGGAAACATCGGCGTGGGTCTGCTGGATCACCTGGAGGACCTGCGGCCGTACACGTGGTCTGTACTGGAAGTTAGCCACACACAGTTGCAGCTTACACAGCGCAGCCCGCACATTGCGGCTGTCCTTAACATCACGCCTAACCACCTGGACCGCTTCTCATGGGAAGACTACAAGCTCCTCAAGAGCAACCTGATCCGATACCAGGAAGCCGGCGACATCGCCGTGCTCGGGTACGACGACGAAGAATCGCGCAAGCTGGGTGACCTCGTGCATGGCGACCTGGTTTGGTTCACCACCGGTCCGAGCCTGAAGGGAAAGGGCGTCTTCGTGCGGAACGGAATCGCAATGGCGCGCTGGAACGGGCGTGAAGAGCCGCTGTTCTCGCTTTCATCCCTGCTGCTGCGCGGCGAACACAATCAGCAGAACGCGTTGGCGGCCGCCGCAATTGCGCTCGCTGCGGGTGTTTCACCTGACGCTGTCGCTTGCGCCATCGGACGGTTCCGTGGCGTTCAGCATCGACTCGAGTACGTCGGCGAGGTGAACGGCGCGAGCTACTACAACGACAGCATCGCGACGACGCCAGAGCGGACACTGGCCGGCCTTCGCTCGTTCGAGGAGCCCGTGTTGCTTGTCATGGGCGGGCGCGATAAGAAGCTGCCGCTCCAGGAGATGGCGCGGGAGGCGTTGAGCCGCTGCCGGGGAATCGTCCTTTTCGGTGAAGCGGGACAGTTATTAAAGGAAGCCCTACTGCGCGAGAAGAACAAGCGGGACGTCCCGATCGTGCGAAAAAGTGATCTCGATCAGGCAGTGCGAGCAGCGGCAGAGATGGCGCAGCCCGGTGATGTTGTGCTGCTATCACCTGCCTGCACCAGTTACGACGCATACGAGAACTTCGAGCGGCGGGGTGAGCACTTCCGGGTGCTGGTTAGCCAGCTGGCGGAGAAGGAGGCGCGGCCATCGCGACGATAGCCGCCGTCCACCCGACAGCGGAGCGGAATGCCGGAAAGGTGATACCCGGTCACCCTGACTACCTGCTCTTGGTAGCGACAGTGATGCTCTTGATAGCGGGGCTGCTGGCGGTCTACACATCCAGCTACGCATTTGGGTATCACGACTTTGGCGACCCCAACTTCTACATGAAGCGGCAGCTCATCTACGCCATGATCGGAATGCTCGCGCTGGTCTTCTTCATGCGGCTGGACTACAACCGACTGCGGACGCTGAGCATCTGGATGTTGCTTGGTTCGCTGGCCGGATTGGCGCTGGTTCTCTCACCGCTGGGGACTGAGGTAAATGGCGCGCGTCGCTGGCTAGACTTCGGGCCGATAAGCGTCCAACCCAGCGAGTTCGCGAAATTATCGATTGTCGTGTACATCTCCGCCTGGCTTTCGTCGCGGGGGTCGCAGGTGGATAAGTTCACGCTTGGGTTCGTGCCATTTGTGCTACTCGTTGGTGTTGTAGGCGCGCTAGTCGTTTCCGAGCCAGACATGGGCACCACCGTCGTGATCGTGCTCGTGGCGTGCACGCTGTTCTTCCTGGCCGGCGCGCCGCTGACTCATCTGGCGCTCCTGTTGAGTTCGGGTGCCGCACTGAGCTACCTGATCATCACGACCCGGGAGTACCAGCTAGACAGATTCTCAGCGTTCCTGGAGCCCGGCGCGGACCCGCAGGGGAACGGATACCAGATCATCCAGCTGCTGGTCGCGTTGGGTAGCGGCGGGCCATTTGGGCTGGGCTGGGCCGAAAGCCGCCAGAAACACCTCTATCTCCCAAGCGCCCAGACGGACGGCGTGTTCGCCGTGCTCGGCGAGGAGATCGGGTTCATCGGGCTGATGTTCATCATCGCAATCTTCGCTTTCTTCGTGTTGCGCGGACTGAAGGTGACGCTGAAGAGCCGAGACCAGTTCGCGACGTTGCTGGCGATGGGCGTAATCAGCTGGATCTCGTTCCAGACGCTGATCAACATCGCTGGAATCACACGGACGCTTCCTCTGACAGGAGTGCCGCTGCCATTCTTGAGCTACGGCGGATCCGCATTGATCAGCGTGATGTCCGGCGTCGGCATTTTGCTCAGCGTCTCTCGTTATACCTCGGACCAGGCGTTCCCGGAGAAGGAGGCGCCGGCGCAGCGCGGGACGGCGCGCCGAAAGCGCAAGCGCGCGGGGCCAGTCTTCGAGAGGAGCCCGGCATGAGGCTGGTGCTCAGCGGAGGCGGAACCGGTGGTCACGTCTACCCGGCGCTGGCAGTGGCACAGGCGGTGCGCCGTGGGCTACCCTCGGGCGAACCGTTCGACGTGCTCTACGTGGGCAGCGGCCGCCAGGAATCCGACATTGTGCAACGGGCCGGACTGGAGATGCAGAACGTTCAGGCGGCCCCGATCCGCGGAAAGATGCCGTGGGAGATGCTGGCGAACAGCGGCAAGTTGGCGCTCGGCGTCCAGCAAGCCCGCCGAATCCTCCGGGAGTTCGGGCCTAGCGTTGTCTTTTCGACGGGGGGCTACGCCAGCTTCCCGGTTGCGCTCGCGGCGCGGAGCGGCAGCGTGCCTCTGGCAGTGTACTTGCCAGACCTGAATCCAGGCTGGTCCGTGCGGGCGATCGCCCGACTGGCGCAGCGCGTGTGTGCGACCGCGATCGAGAGTCTGCGGTCCCTTCCGAGCGGTAAGACGATCGTGACGGGCTACCCAGTGCGCGAGGAGTTCTGGAATGTGAACCGTGCGCTCGGTCGCGAGCGACTGGGCTTGAGCACCGAGGAGAAGGTCTTGTTTGTGACAGGCGCCTCGTCCGGCGCGCACAGCATCAACCAGGCGATAGCCAGCGAGTTGAACGGTCTTCTACAGTTGTGCGAAGTTGTCCACCTTTCGGGCACCGCCGACGAGCAGTGGCTGCTGGAGATACGAGACGGCCTGCCGGACGAGCTACGTTCTCGCTATCACCTTCATGGCTACATGCACGAGGAGTTGCCGCTGGCGATGGCTGCCGCGGACCTTGCCATCACTCGCGCGGGCGCGTCGACGCTCGGTGAGCTACCGGCGATGGCGCTACCGGCGATAGTGGTGCCGGGTGACTTCGCGGGAGGTCACCAGAAACCTAATGCGCGCTACCTCGCGAAGGCGGGCGCGGCGGTAGTGTTGGCGAACGACGACCTGGACAAGCTGCTGCCGCTGGTTGGGCAACTACTGAACGACGACGCAAAGCTACGTGCGATGCGAGAAGCCTCTCGCAGGCTGGCGCGGCCGAATGCGGCGGCCAGAATCGCCCAGGTGTTGTTCGAACTGGCGCGAGGTGGCGCGTGAACGATACGGCCATCCGGGCGATTCCCCAGCGAGTGCACCTGGTGGGCGTGGGGGGTATCCACATGTCCGCAATAGCCAAAGTGTTGCGAGCGCGGGGCCATACGGTGACTGGGAGCGACCTGCATCTCTCCCCGATGACGAAGACGGTGGAACAGATGGGCGTCACAGTTCACGAAGGACACGCTGCTGAGAACATCGACGATGCCGACCTCGTGGTGTACACGTCCGCCGCGCATGTTGATAACCCTGAGATCTCTGAAGCGCGCCGCCGAGGCATACCGACGATGAAGCGCGCGGAGATGGTGGCGCTGCTTCAGGAAGGCAAGCAGGTGATTGCCGTGGCGGGAACGCATGGCAAGACGACAACGTCGTCTCTCATTGCATATATGTTGAAGCGCGCCGGCAAGGACCCGACGTTCATGGTGGGCGGCGTGATCAAGGACTTTGAGACGAATGCAATGCCCGGCGAAGGCCATCACTTCGTCGTGGAGGCGGACGAATACGACCGGGCTTTCCTGGCTTACCGGCCGCATATCGCGGTGGTTACGAACATCGAGCCGGACCACCTGGACATCTATGGCTCATTCGAGGAGCTGCAGCGGGCGTTCGTGCAGTTTCTTGCTCAAGTAGACAATTCCGGTTTTATCGTAGCCTGTACGGATTCCCCCCCTGTACAGGCGTGCCTGCTTCCCCAGCAGGCATCCCCTTCCCCGACTGTAGGAGACGACATGCTCTACCCCGTCCATGTCGTCTCCTACAGTCTCCTCTCCCCCGAAGCTGATTGGTTTGGGGAAAAGATAGAGTCTAAGGGTGTAGACGGCTTATCCTTTGTGGTACGATTTCGAAAACACTTCTGGGGGGAAGTAATCACGCAGCTACCGGGCGTCCACAACGTCGCCAATGCGCTCGCCGCCATTGCGGTAGGGGAGATCGTCGGCCTCTCCAAAAGGGAGATCATCGCCTCGATCGGCGAGTTCCACGGGGCCAGCCGGCGCTTCGAACTGGTAGGAGATGCGGCCGGCGTGACGGTGATGGACAGCTACGCCCACCACCCTACTGAAGTCAGAGCGGACCTGGCGGCGGCGAAGCTGCGCTTTCCGAATAGACGGATCGTCGCGCTATTCCAACCCCACACGTATACACGCACCTCTTACCTGCTGGACGAGTTCCGCACCTGCTTCGGCGATGCGGACGCCTTGTTTATCACTGACACCTACGCGGCACGCGAGGAGCCGGAGGCGGGAATCGATGCGCGCGGATTGGCCCGTGAATTGCCACAGGCAACCTACGCCGGAAGCGTGGTCGATGCCGCGAAAGTGGTGGCTGAGGCGCTCCGGCCTGGAGACGTCTTCTTCACAGTCGGCGCCGGTGATGTTGAACTCGCCGGCCCGGAGGTATTGCGACTACTGAGAGAGAGATGAACGAACCGCTGGTCGACGAGCTACGCCGGATCGCACCGGTCAAGATGAACGAGCCGATGGCCCGTCACACGACCTTCGGCGTCGGCGGGCCGGCGGACGCGTACATCAAGGTCACCTCAGAAGAGCAACTACGCGACGCCTTTGCTCTTGCCCACGAACGCGGCCTCGATGTTTTCATCTTTGGTTCCGGCTCAAACGTCCTGGTCGGCGATGGCGGCATTCGTGCTCTCGTTATCGAGAACAACGTCAGCGCGGTGGAAGGCCCGACGAAAAACGGCAGCGGATACAAGGTGCGCGTCGGCTCTGGGATGAGCTTTGCGACGCTGGCGCGACGAATGGCGATCGCCGGATACGCCGGCATCGAATGGGCGGCGGGCATCCCCGGCAGCATGGGCGGGGCCGTTGTAACAAACGCAGGCGCTTACGGGCACTCGCTTAGGGACGTGCTGAAGGCGGCGCGGCTATCGGACGCCGACGGCAATGTCATTGAGATGTCGCCCGATCAGCTTGAACTGACATATCGGAACAGCGCCTTCATCGCCGGCAAGCTGCCGGACCAGATCGTGCTCTCAGTGGACCTGCGCCTGGAGAAGGGCAAAGCGAAAGAGTTGAAGGCCCGAGTGAAGGAGCTCGATGAGCAGCGCCGCGGCGCGCAGCCGCCGGGCCGCAACTGCGGCTCCGTCTTCAAGAACCCGGAAACAGGTTCCGCCTGGAAGCACGTGGACGGCGTTGGTTTGCGCGGACATCGCATCGGCAACGCGCAGTTCTCGGAGCTGCACTCCAACTTCATCCTCAACCTCGGCGGCGCGACTGCCAGGGATGTGACATCGTTAATCGAGCTTGCACAGCGACGCGTGCAGGAGAAGTTCGGGATTGAGCTCGAAACGGAAGTCATGTTCGTCGGAGAGTTCGAGTGAACGCGCGACGAAAGAAGCTGCGAGTGGGCGTCCTGTTTGGCGGTCGGTCTGCTGAGCACGAGGTGTCCGTCGTATCAGCGCATGGTGTGATGGCGGCGATCGATGAGGCCCGTTTCAGTCCGGTGCCTATGGGCGTGACACGGCAGGGCACCTGGCTGACGCCCGCTCAGACCGAGCAGGCGCTGCAACGAATCCGCTCGGAGCGGCTTCGCAGCCTGGACGAGCCGCTGGGAGACGGGTTGCTGTACAGGACCGCCGCGCTCGCCTCACTTAGGCGAGTAGATATCGTCTTCCCACTGATCCACGGCACGAACGGCGAAGACGGAACTCTGCAAGGTTTGCTGGAGCTGGCGGGAGTGCCCTATGTCGGCGCCGGAGTCGCGGCCAGTGCGCTGGGCATGGACAAGAGCCTGCAGAAGACGTTCTTCCGTCACCATGGGTTCCCGGTTGCCCAGGACGTTGAGGTGCGCGCCTCCGATTGGCGCAGCGATGCGCAAGGGGTGGTCCGGGCGGCAGAGGCGACGATCGGGTACCCGGCGTTTGTCAAGCCGGCGAACGGCGGCTCGAGTATCGGCACCTCAAAGGCGCGGTCAAGAGAAGATCTCGACGCCTCAATAGCGGAGGCGTTCCGCTATGACCGGAAGGTACTGGTGGAGCAGGCCATTGATGGCATGCGCGAGGTTGAAGTCGCGGTTCTGGGCAACGATGAGCCAGAGGCTTCGCCGGTGGGTGAGATCACGTACCGCGCCGAGTTCTACGACTACCGCGCGAAGTACGACGACCCAAATACGGTTCTTCACATACCGGCGGATATTCCGGCCGGCATCGCTGAGAGGCTTCGCCAGCTTGCCATAGACGTATACAGGTCGATTGATTGCGCAGGACTGGCTCGGGTGGACTATTTCTTACTGCCAAACGGAACGCACTACCTGAACGAGATAAACACAATCCCCGGGTTCACGCCGATGAGCATGTACCCGAAACTGTGGGAGTACGCTGGCCTGTCCTACAGAGACCTGATCTCTCGGCTAGTCGACCTCGGCCTGGAGCGGTACGAGGAGCGGCCAAGTGCGTAGGCGCGGGCCGGTCTTCCACCGGGGCCGCAAGCGGTCGGCATCGCAACCCCTGCGCGGGGATGTGCTTATGGACGATGCGACTCGCCGCCATATCAGGCGAACACATGCGCGTAAGCTGGCGAGCGGAATCATGGGCGGGATTTTGATGTTGCTGCTGGTCGGCCTTTACTTCTCTCCCATCTTCCGGGTCCAGACGATCGAGGTGGTGGGCGCGACGGATGGGGACCGGCAGCAGATCGCTGACCTGGTCGGCAACGAAGGCAAAAGCATGTTCGTCGCCACGTTCGGCGGTGCCGAAGAACGAATCGCGCAGCTGCCGCAGGTGAAGTCGGTCGAGATAAGCCGGGAGTGGCCGCAGACTGTCCGGGTGACAGTGGTGGAGCGGCAGCCCTGGGGAACATGGGTAGCGGGCAGCACGCCATACGTCATCGACCAAGAAGGCGTCGTGATGCCAGCGGGCTTCGCTGCGCCCGAAGGATCGCTAACGATCCGTGCCCTGGCAGCGCCGCCGCTGGCGGCGGGAGACGTGGTCGACGAGGACGCTATAGAGCTAACGATGGCTTTGCTCGCGCAGGTTCCTCCGCGCATGGGACTGAACGTCGCCGAGGTCACCTGGTCCGGTGAAAAAGGCCTGACTCTGACGACCGACGCTGGATACACGGTCGTGGTGGGCGGAAGCGAAAACATCGACTACAAACTGGCGGTCTGGCAACAGATCGACCTGGAGATAGGCAGGGAAAGCATGATTGGGCACGTGCTGGACCTGCGTTTTGGGACGAGGCCCTCGTTGCAATGAGTCCTTCCCGGAAGGAGAGGTGTTGCCCATGAAAGAGCACGTGGTGGCAGCGATCGACGTTGGGAGTAGCAAGATCTGCACTCTCGTCGCGGAGACGACACCTGAGTCCGAGCTGCGCATCCTGGGGGTGGGCGTGACGCCTTCGCACGGCGTGAAGAAAGGGATGGTGGACAACATCCAACAGGCGACCGAAGCGATCACGACTTCGGTTGAGCGAGCGGAGAAGTCCAGCGGCAGCCGCATCGTCTCGGCTCACGTAAGCATCGGTGGCAACCATACGCAATCGATGAACAACCGTGGCATCGCCACGATCGCGGGCAAACAGCGGCCGATTACGACGGAAGACATCGAGCGGGCGCAAGAAGGCGCGAGCAACCTGAACCTGCCGACGAACCGAGAGGTCCTGCACAGCATCGCCCGGTTTTTCGTGGTTGATGGGCAGGAACAAGTTACTGACCCCGTGGGCATGTACGGCCAGCGGCTGGACATGGACTGCCACATCGTGACCGGCAGCGTGACTGCCGGGCAGAACCTAACGCAATGCGTGGAGGGTGCGGGCGTCGTCGTTGACGCGCTTGTGTTCTCTCCTCTCGCGGCTGCGGAAGCTGTACTTGAGGACGAGGAGAAGGAACAAGGCGTAATCCTGGCCGACATTGGCGGGGGCACGACTGATATCGCTGTGTTCGTCGACGGCGGCGTCTTCCATACGACCGTGCTGCCGGTGGGTGGCTACCACCTCACCCAGGACCTGGTGGCAGGCCTCCGAGCGCCATTCTCAACCGTGGAGGAACTCAAAGTGCGGCACGGCTCCTGCCTTCCCAGCCGCGTGGACGCAGAAGAGACGGTGGAGATCGAGTCGTTCGGCGGGCACCGGACGAAGGAAGTGCCGCGACGACGGATCGCGGAGATCCTGCAGGCTCGCGTCGAAGAGATGCTGGAAATGATCTACATCGACGTGAAACGCTCCGGCTTCGATGACATGGTCTCTGCGGGACTTGTGCTGACCGGTGGGACGGCTGCGCTGCCAGGCATCGTGGAGCTTTCCGAGCTTGTACTGCGCATGCCCGTGCGCGAAGGCGTACCGAAGCGCATCTACGGGTTGGCCGACACGCTGAACAGCCCGGCATACGGGGCCAGCGTTGGCCTACTGCACTGGGCAGCCGAGGATGCAAACGCCTCGCCGAACGGCCACAAGCCTGAGCTCAAGCTGCCGAACCTGCCGATCGAGAAGGTTGTGGGGGCTGCGGGCCGCTGGATCAAGACGCTGATACCGAAGTAGGAATCAAGGCTAGTCCCGGCAACGGGGGGAAGGAGAAACGACGTGACAAGAATCGATATGGATGGGCTCCCGCCGATCAAGGTTGTCGGCGTGGGCGGCGGGGGATGCAATGCCATCAACCGCATGATCGAGGCGGGCATCGGCGGCGTGGACTTCGTCGGCGTGAATACGGACGCGCAGGCGCTGGGCCGCTGCGACGCTCCGCAGACGATGCGGATCGGCGAGCGCATCACCAAGGGCCTCGGCGCCGGCAGCGACCCGGAGAAGGGCCGCGGCGCCGCCGACGAGTCACGAGACGAAATACGAGACCTGCTGCGTGACGCGGAAATGGTATTCATCACCGCGGGCATGGGCGGCGGCACCGGCACAGGCGCCGCGCCGGTGCTGGCGAGCATCGCCAAGGATCTCGGTGCACTGACAGTGGCCGTTGTGACGCGGCCGTTCGCGTTCGAAGGCGCCAAGCGCCGCGACCAGGCCGAGAAAGGCATCGAGGCACTTCGCAGCGAAGTTGACACGCTAATCGTGATTCCCAACGACCGTCTGCTCGCCGTCTGCGACCAGAAGACCACGCTGGAAGAGTCGTTCGAGGTGGCAGACGACGTCCTCAGGCAGGGCATCCAGGGGATCTCCGAGCTAATCACGATCCCGGGCAACATCAACCTGGACTTTGCGGATGTACGGCGAATCATGCAGGATGCCGGGCCCGCACTGATGGCGATCGGGACGGGCAAGGGTGAGAATCGAGCTGTTGAGGCGGCGCAAGCCGCGATCCTGAGCCCGCTGCTGGACGTGAATATCCACGGCGCGACGGGCGTGCTCTTCAACGTGGCAAGCGGAGGCTCAATCGGGCTCCACGAGTTGAATATGGCAGCGCAGGTCATCGCGGAGGTGGTTGACCCGAGCTCGGAGATTATCTTCGGGACGACCACCGACCCCGATCTTGGCGAAGAGGTGAAGATAACGCTGATCGCGGTTGGGTTTCAGCCACAGGAGCGCTGGGAGACGAAGTACGAAGACGAGGAGTTCCGCCGGATCAGAACAGAAGCGGTGGAGAATCGAGACGACACCGACCTCCCCACGTTTCTTCGCCGGCCAATATCGATTCGATAACTAGCCACGATCCGCCAAGGCGGACAGGCGCCGCAGGGACGTCTGCGCTTCCCCCCAGACGTCCGCGCGGCGCCTCTTCTATTGTTCCGAGAGGGCAGTATTGATGATCCCTCCCAGGATCTCGATTTTGTTAACCGCCTGGCCGAAGTAGTCCCATTCGTCAGTGAAGATCGCGATCGTGAACGCGGGGCTATCGCCTTCCGGGATAACGTAGCCGAGACTGCCGAGGACCCACCCTTCGTACTCCGGATACCAGCCGTTCTTGACGCCGGCGATGCCATCGAAGTTGCCGGCGACCACTGCGCCCCAGTCCTGGACGGGGTCGACATGCGCGAGGAGCTCCAGGGCGTATTCGCGATGGGGCTCGTCGAGCGTCTCGCCCTGCACGAGCTTGTTCATGAGCCGGGCGGCCGAGACTGCAGACATTTCGCTCTCGCCCCAGTTCTCGTTGACGAGCGTGACTCCCGAGATGTCGACGGTCTCCAGATAGTCCATGACGCCTCGTTCGCCACCCACGTGGTTCCAGAGCTCGGTGGCGGCGTCGTTATCACTCTCAGTGATCATCGCATCGATGAGGTCTGTTTCCTGATCCGAGATGACGCGGCCGTCTTCAATAGCCTGGTGCATGACGGTCAGCATGATCGGCACCTTGATCACGCTGGCGATGGGGAACTGCGGCTCCGCATTGTACTGATAAATGCGCCGCTGGGAGGGGACGACGACGGCGATACCAATCCTGGGGCCAAGGTCGCGGGCGAGACTGGCGGCAGACGCGGAAAGTGCATCCAAGGCGAGAATCTCGAACTGGCCCGGCGCAAGGGTGGGCGTCGGTGACCCTGCCGGGGAAGAAGTTGACCCGGCAACGGCAGGACCTGCCGACGGGGTCGGGACCAGAGGGTCGCCGGCAGTGGACGAAGAACAAGCAAGCACAAGGAGGCACAAGGCCGGGAGGACGAGGACGGCGGCACGCCGGAGGAGATTGAGGGTCATCGCGGCAGATATTAGCGCAGGAGCGGGGTTCTGACATTAGACGTGATCGCCGCAGCGGAAGCGATGTGTGAACCGTGTGCAGAAGCGGTGGATTTCCGCCTTCGGGCGTGTTGATGGCTTTGTTCACAACTTCTACAAAATCTTGTGTCGTAATTGCTTGACAACCCCAACATCTAGTATTAATCTACGTTTGCGCTCGCCGAAACGGTGAGCGCAGCGTGTTTCAGAGGGGTCTCGAATGTTCTGTCAACGACCGAGGAAGAGGGAAGTCAACCGGGTGACCCAGCCTCCCTGCCCGCCATTCCCCTCTTCCCTCTTCCTCTATTACAGGCCGGCGGTGACCTGATGAACTGTCCCTTCTGCAGCAACCCTGACACTCGAGTAACTGACTCCCGCCCAGACTCGGACGGGATCCGGCGACGGCGGGAGTGCCTGGCCTGCGGCCAACGGTTCTCGACTGTGGAGCGGGTGGAACTCGGTGGCGTGATCCTGGTGAAGAAGGACGGCCGTCGCGAAGAGTTCGACCGGGGCAAGATCGTCTCCGGCGTACGAAAGGCTTGTGAGAAGCGTCCGATCCCGTCCGGGGCCGTAGAGGCGCTGGCGAACGATGTGGAAAAGGCGGTGCTGGCGCTGAACAAGGTTGAAGTGCCTTCCAGCGTGGTAGGCGAGATGGTGATGGAGCGGCTACGGGCGCTGGACCAGATCGCCTACATCCGCTTCGCGTCTGTGTACCGGGCGTTCGCTGACGTGGACGCACTGGAGCAGGAGCTGGAAGCGCTGAAGGCCGGCTGGCAGCGACGCGATGTTCCGCCGGACCAGCTGCCGCTGCTGCCGGAGGCGGCGCCGAAAGTTGCCGCGCCGAGGAAGCGGCAACGACGGCAGCGAACCCAGAACCAGATGGTGGTGGAGTTTCCGAAAAACGAAGGGCGAGAGCGAAAGGCGGAAGGTCGATGACAACGGACCGCGAACGCGACCTCATCCAGCAGTACGACAACGCTCATCGCGCTTACCTCGAGGCGTTGGAGGTGGTCCGCGAAGCGGTCTTCGGAAATCACGAGGCAGCGGGACGGGCGGCGAAGGCGCAGGTGACACGGACGAAGCACCGGATGGAAGAGGCAGAACGAGAGCTACAGAAATACTGGTCACGGCAGGCAGTCGCGCAGGAGGTGTCGCGATGAAGAAATACAGGGTGCAGTACCGGCAGTCCGACAGGCAGAACGACCTCAACGAACGTGCGGAGGAAGTGTACGCGGACGGCTGGCGCGTGGATGTGGCGAGCGACAACGTGGTGCTGTTCAAGCACGTCGCCGACTACGACTCGCCGGTGTTCGACGTGCCGCGCAACCGGGTGACGCGGATCCAGGAGATCGGCGCGGGCTAAGAAACAGGGGCGCGGTCGCGGACCGTTAAGCGACGTCAATTTGTGGAAATCGATTAACCGAAACACATCAATCGAGTTTACATATGAAAGGGATGGCCATATGACCCTCGCACCTGAGACCAGACCTGAAACTGAAACGCGCGTCCGGCGGAACGGAAATGAGGTCCGCAATGGGGATGCGCATCTTCCGGTCTCTCGCTACTTCACCCGGCCTGATCTCGATCCGTACGACGAGATCGCATGGGAGATCCGGAGCGCGATCATCGACGGTGCGGACGGCAAGCCCGTCTTCGAACAGCACGATTGTGAGATTCCGGGCACCTGGTCTCAGAACGCGACGAACGTCGTGGCCTCGAAGTACTTCCGGGGACCGCTGAAGCCGACCAACGGCATGGTGCGAGAGCGATCAGTCAAACAGCTGATCAACCGAGTAGTGGACAGCATCACCGGCTGGGGCTCGGACGATGGCTACTTCGGTAGCGAGGACGAGCGCGAGACATTCCGCATGGAGCTCCGCCACGCGCTGGTCAATCAGATGCTCTGCTTCAACTCGCCGGTGTGGTTCAACGTCGGCGTCGAGGCCCAGCCGCAGTGCTCCGCCTGCTTCATCCTCAGCATCGAGGACTCGATCGACTCGATCCTGGACTGGTACCGGACGGAAGGAAAGATATTCAAGGGCGGTAGCGGGTCAGGGATCAACCTCTCCCCTCTTCGCAGCTCCAAGGAGCACGTGACTGCGGGCGGACTGGCTTCGGGGCCTGTGTCGTTCATGCGGGGCGCGGACTCCGTGGCGGGCACCATCAAGTCCGGCGGCAAGACACGTCGTGCGGCGAAGATGGTAGTCCTGAACATCGAACACCCGGACATCGAAGAGTTCATCTGGTCCAAAGCGAAGGAAGAGAAGAAGGCCTACGCGCTGGGAGAAGCCGGATACGACATGTCGCTTGACGGCGAAGCCTGGATCAGCATCCAGTACCAGAACGCGAATAACTCAGTCCGCGTCACTGACGACTTCATGAGCGCGGCGCTGGAAGGCCGCAAGTGGTACACGCGCAACGTTCACAGCGAGGGCGTCGCCGAGGAGAAGGACGCACGCGACCTGCTCCAGCAACTGGCGACAGCCGCCTGGGAGTGCGCGGACCCCGGCATGCAGTACGACACGATCATCAACGACTGGCACACCTGCCCCAACACAGGACGGATCAACGCCAGCAACCCCTGCTCCGAGTACATGCATATCGACGACAGCGCCTGCAACCTGGCCTCGATCAACCTGCTCAAGTTCCTATCTGAGGACGGGCATTTCGACGTGGAGGCCTACCGGCACGTGGTGGCGCTGAGCATCATGGCGCAGGAGATAATCGTAGGAAATTCGAGCTATCCGACCCCCAAGATCCACCAGAATGCGCTGGATTACCGCCAGCTGGGCCTTGGCTACGCTAACCTCGGCGCACTCCTGATGAGCCTGGGTGCTCCGTACGACTCCGACCAGGGCCGAGCGTGGGCAGCCGCACTGACGGCGATCATGACGGGACAGGCTTACGCCACTTCCGCGCAGATCGCGTCTCGGATGGGGCCCTTCGCCGGCTACGAGAAGAACGCGGCGCCGATGCTGCGAGTGATGGAGATGCACCGAGACGCAACGCAACGCATCGATGCAGAGCAGTGCCCGGACTACTTGCTGTCTGCGGCGCAGAGTTGCTGGGATGACGCGCTGGATCGTGGACGCGAGTCGGGATATCGCAACTCACAGGCAACAGTGATCGCACCAACTGGAACGATCAGTTTCATGATGGACTGCGACACGACGGGTATCGAGCCGGACATCGCGCTGGTGAAGTACAAGAATTTGGTTGGCGGTGGGTTGATGAAGATCGTGAACAACACTGTGCCACGTGCTTTGCGAAAGTTGGAATACAACGAACAGCAGGTCAGCGACGTCCTAACTTACATCGACGATCGCGGAACGATCGAAGGAGCGCCGCACATTTCCGAAGAACATCTTTCAGTTTTTGATTGCGCATTCAAAGCACAAAACGGTTCGCGCACTATACACTGGCTTGGGCACATCAAGATGATGGGTGCAGTACAACCGTTCATCTCAGGCGCGATTTCAAAGACAGTGAATCTTCCAGAAGAAGCAACGGTGCAAGACATCGAGCAGGCCTACATCGAGGGATGGAAGCACGGCCTGAAGGCTCTAGCGATTTACCGCGATGGGTCGAAGCGCGCGCAGGTCCTTTCGACGAAGAAGGACGATAGTGCAGCTACTGCGACTGCGACGCTCGCGGGCCCGGTGCGGCGCCGACTCCCGCCGACACGTGTTTCGATGACTCACAAATTCGCAGTCGAGGGGCACGAAGGATACATCACAGCCGGCCTCTACGAGGACGGCTCTCCCGGAGAGATCTGGCTGACGATGGCGAAGGAGGGTTCCACGCTCTCCGGTATGGTGGATGCCTTCGCCACGTCGATTTCGCTTGCACTGCAGTACGGGGTTCCCCTTCGGGACCTGGTAAACAAGTTCTCGCATATGAGGTTCGAGCCGTCCGGGCGGACGGAGAACAGCGAGATCCCCGTCGCGCAGTCGATCGTGGACTACATCTTCCGCTGGATGGCATCGCAGTTCTTGAGTGAAGAGGAGAAGGAGGAGTTCGGAGTACTTTCCCCATCCGTCAAGGCGAAGCTTATGGCGCAGGAGTACGGGAGTGACGGACAGCCGGTGAAAGGGACCTCGATTACTAACGGCCGTAATAGCACGACGCAGACCGACGCGCCGCCCTGCATGAACTGCGGGTGGATCATGACGCGCGCCGGAACGTGTTACAAGTGTGATAACTGCGGTAATACAACCGGCTGTGGTTAGCACCGCAGCTCCTCGAGAGGAGGTGATCATCTAATGCCAGCGAAGAAGCCAGCGAAGAAGAAGGCTCCGGCTAAGAAGACGGCCGCCAAGAAGGCTCCGGCCCGAAAGGCCGCGAAGAAGCGATAGCGTCACTGCCCTTCCGGGCAATACGCTTGGAAGAGGCGCTCGCGCAGCGGGCGCCTTTTTCGCAAACGTTTGCTGTCAAGCACCTGGACCCGAGAGGAGGTGATCATCTAATGCCAGCAGCGAAGAAGAAGGCTCCGGCCAAGAAGAAGACGGCCGCTAAGAAGAAGCCGGCTGCCAAGAAGAAGGCTCCGGCTAAGAAGAAGGCTCCGGCCAAGAAGAAGACGGCCGCCAGGAAGCGGTAAGCGTCACTTGCCCCTTTGGGGCAAAAACGCTGGGAGAGGCGCTCGCTCTGCGAGCGCCTTTTTCGTTTACCCGCGTTCTGAATTAGATCCGGCGGATCACAGGCCGCGGCAAGCGGTCGCGCAGGTATTCGGCGAGGGCCTTCACCGCGCGGCTGCCGCTGGTGCGGACCAGGTGGTGACCACGACCTATGTGCCAAAAGCCGGCGCTGCGCCCCAGGTACGAGAGCGTGTCCACCATCTTCCCCTGCGTAAAGTCATCGGCGGCGCGGGAGACTTCGAGGACGTCCGGGAAGATCTGGTGGAGGGCACCGACCCCTAGCGGCTTCTGGAGGATGTACTCTGCGGGGTTCTCAAACACGGGCGGCCAGCATTCGCGGGCGGCCGCCCAGTAGTTGAGGAGCAGCTTGCCAGCCTCTTCGTCCGTCAGCCGCTTCAGGAAGTTGTCGCGGACGACGGGATCGAGCGCAGAGACCATGCTGTGCTGCCGCATGAGGTGGCCGAGACGGAGGGGTTGACCCGGGGTGCGTATCCGCCCGCTCCAGGGGCTCTCGATATCGCTGTTCAGAAGGTCGGCGAGCTTGGTTGCCCGGCCGCGCAAGTAGTTCTTCTCGCCTTCGCGTTCGATAAGGGCGGAGCCTTCCGCCTCGCGCATCGAGAGAAGGTGCCGGTCGACGACGTCGGTGGGGACGCCCTTGTGGCGAGTGTTGATGACATGGAAGTAGCGCATCTCTTCGTAGGCGTCGATGCCTTCGACGATGACGACAGGGAGCGGGTAGTCGGCAAGCCACTTCGCCTTGTCCTTCTTCATCGCCCGCTCCAGGCCGTGAAGGCGGTGCTGGCCGTCGACCACCCATAGCGGCACGTCTCCGGGGATAGTAAGTGTGCCGTATTCACCCTTGCCGTTGGCCTCGGCGTTGGTCTCAAACAATCCATGGTTGGGGCGGCGGATGCAGAGGAGGATGGAGGTCGGGAGCATGCCCTCTTCGTCGCGCATATAGCTGGAAAGCTGGCGCAGGCGCGAAGAAGTGACCTGTCGCTGGTAGCCGCTGGGGTTCTCGTCTTCCCAAGTGTCGGACTGGAAGCGGCCGAGCAGGTCTTTGAGGCGAATGGTGGAGACGTAGAGGTTGACATCGGGGTGCTTCTGGCGGAAGCGGATCGCGTGCGTGATCAGGGCGCCTTCCAACGTGGGAACACTCTTGCCGTTCGTAGTGACTTCGGGCGTAGGGACCGTAACCGTCATCGTGACCTCTCTTTCACCTGCCGATGTGACATTTTAGCCCTCGGCGGGGCATGCGAGCGACCTATAATTGAAGTGCTATGACGACCGAGAAACAGGGCGCCGGCCGCCTTCAGTTGTCGGAAAACGCACGCATCGTGCTGGAGCGCCGGTACCTCGCAAAAAACGACACTGGAGCGCCAGTAGAGACGCCGCAGGAGCTATTTCAGCGAGTAGCTCACAATATCGCCCAGGCGGAATCACGGTTCAACGCACAAAATGTGGATAACCCCGTGGGCATGTGGGAAGAACGCTTCCTGAAGCTCATGGAGAGCCTCGATTTTCTGCCCAATTCTCCGACGCTCATGAACGCGGGGCGGGACATCCAGCAGCTGGCGGCATGCTTCGTGCTGCCGGTGGCCGACAGTATCGAAGGCATATTCGAGGCAATCAAGGAGACGGCGGTCATTCACCAGTCCGGCGGCGGCACCGGTTTCGCTTTTTCGCGACTGCGGCCCAAGGGTGACCGGGTGAGGAGCACGATGGGCGTGGCCAGCGGCCCGATTTCCTTCCTGAAGGTGTTCGACGCTGCGACGGAAGCGATCAAGCAAGGCGGCACGAGGCGCGGGGCGAATATGGGAATCCTGGCGGTCAATCACCCTGATATCGAAGAGTTCATCTCACTCAAGTCCGATATGCGGACGCTCACGAACTTCAACATCTCGGTGGCAGTCACCGAGGGGTTCATGCGCGCGGTGGAGACGGACGAAGAATACGACCTGGTTAACCCTAAGGACGGCGCGGCGACCGGAACCAAGCGGGCGCGGCACATCTTCGACTTGCTGGTGTCCAACGCCTGGAAGAACGGGGACCCCGGCATCGTCTTCATCGACCGGATCAACCGGGACAACCCAACGCCGAACCTGGGTGAGATCGAGGCTACGAACCCATGTGGCGAGCAGCCGCTGCTCCCGTACGAGTCCTGCAACCTCGGATCGCTAAACCTCGGGCGTTTTGTGCGAGTGGACGGCGATCGGCCGAGGCTCGACTGGGAGCGGCTGGCGCAGGTCATTCCGCAGTGCGTGCGCTTCCTCGACGATGTCATAGAGAGGAACCAGTATCCAATCCCCGAGATCGACGAGGCGACGAAGGCGACTCGGAAGATCGGGCTGGGGATCATGGGCTGGCACGACGCGCTAGTGATGCTGCGCGTACCATATGACTCCGAGGAGGCTCTGGCGCTGGCGGAGGAGGTGGCGCGGTTCATCCAGGCGAAGGCGAACGACGCCTCGCTGGAGTTGGCTCGCGAGCGCGGGACGTTCCCAGCGTGGAAGGGCTCACGATACGACCCGGACACCCCGTACCGCAACGCGACGCGGACGACGGTGGCACCAACTGGGACGATCTCCATCATCGCCGACGCTTCTTCGGGCATAGAGCCGGCGTTCGCCCTCGCTTTTCAGCGGCAGCACTACCTGGATCCGAACGACCCTTCGAAGCTGACGCGACTGCGCGAGGTTAACAGACACTTTTTGGCGGCGGCACGGGAGGGCGGCTTCTACAGCGAGGCGCTGATGGAACATGTGGCCGCCGGCGGCACGCTCGAGGAATGGAATGACTCAAATGACGAAGGCGAGCAGGTGCCGGCCTGGGCGACACGCATCTTCGTGACAGCGCACGAGATCGCGCCGGAGTGGCACGTGCGGATGCAGGCGGCCTTTCAGAAGCACACCGACAACGCCGTCTCGAAGACGATCAACTTCCCGTTCTCAGCCACAGAGGCGGACATCGCCTCTGCGTTCTGGCTGGCGTACAGGGAGGACTGTAAGGGCATCACGATCTACCGGGAGGGCTCGCGGGACTACTCCGTGCTGAGCCACATCACGGAGAACGTCAAGGGGCCAGAGCAAGAGACGCAGACGGCGCTCGACGAGATCGAGGGGCGGCTGGCCTCGGTTTCGCGGCCGCGGCCGTACCGGGAGCACCTGCCGGACGAGCGCCGCTCTATCACGCACAAGTTCTCGGTGAGTGATCAGGAAGGGTATGTAACGGTTGGCCTGTATGCGGACGGGCGCCCGGGCGAGATCTTCGTCAAGATCAACAAGGAGGGCTCGACTGTGTCCGGGCTGATGGACACGGTGGCGCTGCTCACGTCCGTGACGCTCCAGTACGGCGTCCCGATCGAGGATCTTGCGCGGAAGCTGAAGAACACTCGGTTCGAGCCTTATGGCCGCACGACGAACCCCGAGATCCCGTGGGCGACGAGCCTGGTGGATTACATCTTCCGCTGGCTGGAACTGAAGTTTGCCGCGCAGGCAGCAGCGCTGGACGCGAGCTACCACCCGCTCACCGGCTCAGACGCCCTGATCCCCGGCGCGCAGGTGAGTGAGGCGACAGGGCTGGCGTGCCCGGACTGCGGCTCTCAGCTCGCGTACCAGGAAGGGTGCCTGGTGTGCAGGAGCTGCGGTTACAACCGCTGCGGCTAGCCCGGAACGAAGATGTTGTCGTGGGCGTCGTAGAAGGCTTTGAATGATTCCGGTGTGAACTCTCGCTTGCCGAGGGCGCGCTCAGCGAGACCTTCGAAATAGCCCTCGCGCGGCGCGCCCGGCGAGAAGAGGATGAGCATCGAGGCGGGTCCGTCGGAGGCGTTGCGGAAGCCGTGGATGCCGCCTTCGGCGACGTAGAGGTAGTCGCCCGGGCCTGCGTCGGTCCACCTGTCGCCGTTGTACAGGCCGACCTGGCCACTCAGTATGAAGAACGATTCGCTCATCGTCCGGTGGAAATGCGGCTGCGCACCGGGCGTTCCGGGCGCCATGTCCCAGCGGTAGAGCCCAAACCTGCCGCCGGTAGCATCGCCCTTGATGAGGTACGAGGCCTCGCTCATACCGACCTTCAGGTCGGGCAGCTGTGATGCAGGCCGGTATATTGCGCTTATTTCACCGGAGTCGCCGTGGTATTTCGGTTCGGGGTAGGACATGCAATCGCTCCTTGCCGCCATCGTACAACTCACGCTGCTAAACTGACTCGCATGCACGTAGTCCGCACGCCGGAGTCCGCCGCCAACCTCGAGACACAGTTCTTTGTTGGCGAGGTGCGTGTCCAGCCGATCGTTGCGCCGGAGGACGGGCTGGACATCGTGCTCGTCCGCTTCTCTCCGGGTGCGCGAACCTTCCTGCATACGCATCACGTTCCGCAAGTGCTTCACTGCACGGAAGGCCGCGGCGTGCTCGCTACCCGCCAAGAGCAGCACCTGGTGGAGCCGGGAGACGTCGTCTACGTTGCAGCCGACGAGGAACACTGGCATGGGGCTGTAGCCGACTCACACTTCATACACCTGTCCGTGCGGCCAGCAGGGGAGACTACGTGGACGAGGGTCGACCCACTGGCATAGCCCGGGCCATATCTGTGATCTCGCAGCTTGTTCCTGCTATACTCTCGCCCGCTACATACGAAATACTCTGCCCCGCGCCAAGGAGGCCCCATGATTAGCCTGATCACACAGATTGCTCGGTTTGAAGCCCAGAGCGGCAAGGAGATCGAAGCGTATACCGCCCTGAAGAAGATGGCCGACGCAGTCAGGACAAACGAGCCGGGCTGCCTGATGTACGCAGTTACACGCGGCCAGGTGAACCACCGCGAGATCTACGTTTACGAGGTGTACGAGAGCCAGGAGGCCTTCGACGCTCATCGCAAAACGGACCACCTACGAGAGATGCAGTCCTCCTTCGATAAGTTCCTGGACCGGACATCGTTCAACGTTGAGGTGTTGGACGAGGTAAGTGGGTTCATCCGCAAGCCAGTCGAAGAGATGGCAGGGCAGATGGGGTAATGCACACGATCACCGCGGAGTTCCGGATCATCGAGGGAAAGGAAGCCGAGGCAGAGGCCGCGATCAAGGCCCTCGTTGCCGGGCTAGAGGCGAACGAGCCTGGGTGCCTGAAGTACATCTGGCACCGAGGAGTCAAAGACCCCCTACAGGTGCTGGTCTTCGAGATCTACAAGGACGACGATGCGCGCGATAAGCACCGCGACACTCCCTACCTAAAGGAGTTCCAGAAGCACTTCGGGAAAGTATTCGATCCGGCGACTGTGAAGATCGCGCGCCACGAGCGGATTGCCGCAGTAGAGCGATAGGTCAGGGCACGAATATCACGCCGAACTGATTGTCGGTGAGTTCGCCTGCCTGGTTCAGATAGAAGTTCGACGTGATGAAGCCGGACGCGCCGGCAAACTGACCCTCGCCGCCCTCGACGCGCCAGATCGATGCCCCCGCCATGAGCCCGGGCTGAGCGGCACGCTGGACGTGGCCTTCCTGCACAGTGACGAAGCGGATGCTGTTGCCCTCCCCGAATGTGATTTCGCCATCTTCGGCGAATGCGCCATGGCCGGTCATGCGGAGCTGAGAGCAGAAGCGAGCGAACGCGCCGGCTGCACCCTGCACGTGCGTGTTTAGGCCCGTGGCGCCGACGGCGCTACGGATGACCGTGCTCTGCGCGACGGACTTGATATTGAGGATGTTCGGGTCAGCCGCATTCACGGGCTGAGCGCTGCCCTTGAACTGCATCGCGTAGTTCAGTTCCTTCACAGGCGACCCCTCCTGCAATGGCGGTGGTCGGATTCTACGCCTGCTGGGTCAGCTTGCCTAGCTCTCCCGCTCAGACCAGTCGACGTGCAAGGTCTGCGCGAGTTCGGCGATGAACCGGCGCCACTCCTCCGCGTCCGCCCAACCCTCCCAGCCGCTGTACGCCGCGATGGGCACTGACTTCTCCTCCGGACCGACCAGCGCATAGACAAGGAAGGATTCGATAGGACCCTTTATCTCGCGGGCCAGTTCAAGTCGGCGGATCTCTGAGGCGGGCAACGTCTCCTTTTCGTCACGAAAGAAACGCTTTGCGCGTTTGATGCGCAGTTCACGCATCGCCTCATCGAGGACGGTCGTGGTCTTGCCATCAGAGTAGTGCAAGCGACCCATCTCATCACGTTGCGGGAGGTGCCCGCCGGTTGCACCAGAAGGGGCGCCCTTCTCCAGCAGCGGCATTCCGTACGCATTAGCGATGGCCTCCCCGATCTTGTGGGCGCAGGCACGATCGTCTTCGTTGATGGTGAGCTTGCGGCCGTCCTGGTATACGACTTCGACGCGGGCCTGGCTGGCGCCCAGCGGACGGTCTCCTGTCGCAGAGCCCATCGGCTGCTGCGACCACCGGTAGAGGGTCACAGAGGTGGCCGGCTCGAGCCGCTCCACGGCGTCCGGCTCGTCGGCATAGCCCTTCTTATGCCGCGGGTAATGGCGCATCTCACGCAGGGTTGAGTCGAAGGCCCACCCTCCGCATAGGAGTTCGTTCTCGTCAGGCATTCGATCAGATGTCAGCCACGATGAAGTTGTCGCGCACCCAGTTGCCCTTCGGGTAGGCAGCGGTCGGAACGGCCGCGTCCTCGATCGTGGCGACCGTCGCGGCAGCGCCTTCGCGGATGTACCTGCGGCACTCTTCTTCGCTCTGCCAGGTGGTGATTTGCGCGAACCGGCCGGGATCATCAGCGCCCCAAAGGTACTGGACCGAAACGAAGCCCAACTGCGACTGCATTATGTCGCGGATCTTGGGGAGCACGGTGCCGAGGGATGCCTCCCAGACGGCGCGTTCCGTTATTCGGGTGTGGCGGACGAGTATGGAGACGACCATTCGTTGCGCGATTATACCGCCCACGACGGATATGCTGCTGTACATGGAGATCGCGGTACGCATCGCGAGGGTGAGAGAACGGATCGCGGCGGCGTGCGCCCGCACGGGCCGCGCACCGGAGGAAGTAACGCTCATCGCCGTCACAAAGGGGTTCGGCCCGGATGTGGTGCGGGAGGCCGTCGAGGCAGACGTCAGGGACTTTGGAGAGAATCGCGTGCAAGAGGCAGGCGCGAAGATCGGGACGCTGGCGGACCTTCCCCGTGACGTACGCTGGCACATGATCGGCCACTTGCAGACGAACAAGGTAAAGACCGCAGTGGAGCTCTTTGATACAATTCACTCCGTGGATTCGATCCACCTGGCGGAAGCGATATCGAGGCGGGCACCGGCACCGGTGCCCGTTTTTCTAGAGGTGAGCGTGGCTGGAGAAGCCAGCAAGAGCGGGTTTTCGCAAACGGATGTACAAAGAGCGCGTGAAACTATCGGCGGGATGCCGGGACTGCAGGTGCAAGGATTGATGACAGTAGCGCCGATGACCGATGACACCGAGGAGGCGCGACCGGTCTTCCGTCAGCTAGCGGATTTGGCCCACGCGTTGGGACTGAACAAGCTCTCGATGGGAATGAGCGACGACTTCGAGGTGGCGGTGGAAGAAGGCGCGACGCATGTCCGGCTGGGCCGCGTCTTGTTTGGGGAGCGGTCATGAATCTGGCCTTTATCGGCGGGGGAATGATGGGCGAGGCGATAATCGCCGGGGCCATTCGGAACGGCGTGGCCGATGCCGGAGGCATCTCTGTCTGCGACATTGTGGCGGCGCGGCGCAAAGCGCTCTCGACGCAATACAAGGTGAAGGTGTTCGACAAGCCAGGTGAAGCCACCGACGGTGCCGATATCGTGGTACTGGCAGTCAAACCGCAGGAGTTCACGGGTGCCGCCAAGCAGCTTGCTGGTTCGCTGACCGCGACCCAGACAGTTATGTCGATCATGGCTGGCGTTCGCATCGCAACCATCAGTGAATCGCTAGGACTCGAGAGCGTTGTCCGCACGATACCTAATACACCAGCCCAGATCGGCGAAGGTATGAGCGTCTGGACAGCGACGCCGGCAGTGAAAGGTGCCGCTAAGGACCAGGTCAAGCTTCTGTTGGGCGTATTGGGCAAGGAGATCTACGTCGATTCAGAGAAGTACGTGGACATGGCAACGGCGGTCAGCTCCAGCGGGCCGGCGTACGTATTCCTCGTGATGGAAGCGATGATCGACGCGGCCGTGCACATCGGGCTGAGGCGGGAGATGGCGACACCAATGGTGATCCAGACGCTACTGGGTTCGGCGCGTTATGCCCAGGAGAGCGGTCGCCACCCGGCCGACCTGCGCAATCAAGTCACGTCGCCGGGCGGGACGACGACCGAAGGTCTGCTGGTGCTGGAGGACGCGGGGCTGCGCGGTGCGTTCATGGAGGCGATCCAGGCAGCGTACGACAAGGCAAGGGAGCTAGGGGGCTAGATGGAGGCGCTGGGCTTCTTCATCCAGGTGCTCTCGATCGTGCTGATCGTTGCGATCTGGATACGAATCATCTTCTCCTGGACAAACTTCGACAAGGAGAATCCGATCTACACCGTAATCCACGAGGTCACGGAGCCCATCCTCGCTCCGATTCGCATGCTAATGCCTCGGATGATGTTCGATTTCTCACCGATGATCGCTTCTTTCATACTCTTCTTGCTGATCAGCGTGGGCCAGCAACTGCGAACCGGCTGACTTTTCCGCAAATTTGTTCTCAATAGTGCCATTGAAGTCTCGCTATCCCCATTTACGGTGGTTACTATCTGCCCGAACTGAGCGAAAATAGCAAAGAGGAGAGATGCGATGAGCGCGAACAATGGAGCGAGCAAGAGCGGCGGGGCAGACAGCGGAGACGAGCGTCTAAAGGCGCTGGAGATAACGATCGCCAAGATCGAGAAAGACTTCGGGCGCGGATCCATCATGCGCCTGGGCGAGGCCAGCAACCGGATGGCCGTGGAGACGATCCCGACCGGCTCGCTGGCCCTGGACGTGGCGCTGGGCGCGGGAGGTGTGCCGCGCGGCCGCATCACCGAGATCTACGGCCCGGAAATGGCGGGGAAGTCCACGGTGGCGATGCATATCATCGCTCAGGCACAGAAGCTGGGCGGACTCGCCGCCTACATCGACGTCGAGCACGCCATGGACCCGACGTTTGCGGCGACGATCGGCATCAACGTGGATGACCTGCTGGTCTCGCAGCCGGACACGGGTGAGCAAGCGATGGAGATCTGCGAGGCGCTGGTGCGCTCGAACGCGGTGGACATTATCATCGTGGACTCCGTAGCGGCGCTCGTACCGCGCGCAGAGATAGAAGGGGACATGGGTGACCCGCAGATGGGCCTGCAGGCGCGCCTGATGTCGCAGGCCCTGCGCAAGCTCACGGGCGCGGTCTCCAAGTCGCGGACGGCGCTCATCTTCATCAATCAGCTGCGTGAAAAGATCGGGATCGTGTTCGGGAACCCAGAAACGACGCCCGGCGGGCGCGCGCTCAAGTTCTACAGCTCGGTGCGCATCGAACTGCGGCGCGTGGAGGGGTTGAAACAGTCCGGCACGATCATCGGCAACCGTGTGCGAGCCAAGATCGTGAAGAATAAGATTGCCCCACCCTTCCGCCAGGCCGAATTCGACATCATCTTCACCGGCCCGGTGATCGGTATCAGCCGCGAAGGCGACATCCTGGACCTTGGCGTAGAGCACGAGATCATCAAGAAACAGGGCGCCTTCTACTCGTACAGTGACCACAAGCTGGGTCAGGGCCGGGAGCAGGCGAAGGAATTCCTGCGGCAGCACCCGGAGATCGCGCTGGAGGTCGAGGAGCTGATCCGCTCGAAGAGCGCCACACCGGGCGTCGGAGAACCAGCGCAGCCGATCGCTGTCTACGCGGGCGCGGACGACGAGGCCGACGCGGGCGAATAATCCTTGCCAATGCGCATAACGGCGATCGAACACCAGCCGCGGAAGCGCCGATACGAGGTGCAGATCGACTTCATGCTGGGCCTGACGCTATCTCCGGAAGTCTTCGCAACGAGCGGCCTGCGCGTCGGCCAGGAGATCACTCTGGAGCGGGCGACGGCGCTGGAGGAATTGCAGGCGCGGCACTTCGCGATGTCATCGGCGATGCGGCTGCTGGCGTACCGGCCGCGCTCCGAGAAGGAAATGCGGGCCGCCCTCCAGCGGAAAGGCGTGAAGGCGCCGCTGATGGCGGAGACGATGACCCGCCTCAAGGAGACGCGGCTGTTGGACGACGCGGAGTTCGCCCGGAGTTACGTTGACCAGCGAGACCGGTCGAGTCCACGGAGCAAACGTCTTCTGAGGGCCGAGTTGCGGTCGAAGGGTGTTGATGGAGGAGCCATCGAGCGTCCGCTCGAAGCGGTGGACGAGGCAGACGCTGCGTATCGCGCCGCTTGTAAACGAGCGCGGTCACTGGTGGGGCAGGCCCACCCGGATTTCCAGCGACGATTGGGTGACTTCTTGTTGCGGCGAGGTTTCGGTTATGACACGAGCCGCGAGGTCATGAATCGGCTCTGGGGTGAACTCAGAGCGGAATCACCGACAGAAATCGACTCGTTTGCCCAATAGACACTGCCTATGGACGAAGATGCGTATCATCGATTCATTTCTTGACGCGTGCACGGCCAAACCCTAGTATCTAGATACATTCTGCGCCAAGTCATGCGTATTTCGAATGCTTCTTAATCTAATGACATACTCAGGAAGGAAGGCGAAATGCCGGCCATTGCCCTTGTACTGGGCCTTGTCGGCGTTGTCGTCGGTGTTATCGGTGCTCTTTTCGTACAGCAATACATCAACCGCAGTAAGGTCGAAGCCGCTGAACGGACCGCCGCCCGCATACTCGACGAAGCCGACAGGCGCCAGAAAGAACAATCCAAAGAATCACGAGACGAGGCCACTCGTCTTCGTAAAGAGGCCGAATCCGAAATTCGTGAGCGACGAAACGAGGTCAAGGCCTCTGAACGTCGCCTCTCTCAGAAAGAGGAGTCTCTCGATCGCAAGCTAGAGGGCGTCGAACAACGGCAGAAGAACCTCCAGCGCAAAGAGACTGACCTCGAGGAACAGCGGAAGCAGCTCGAGGAGTTGCAGGACGAACGCCGCGCCGAGCTAGAGCGGCTGTCCAACCTCACCGCCAACGAGGCGCGAGAGTTGCTGCTTGCCCAGGTCGAGAACGAAATCCGCGATGAAGCGAATCGCCGCCTGCGCGAGATCGAGCAGGAAGTAAAGGAAGAGGCGGACGAGCGCTCGCGGAAGATTCTCGCGACGACCATGCAGCGCCTCACGAGCGAAGTCGTTTCTGATGGCACGGTGTCGATCGTGCCGATCCCTTCTGAGGACATGAAGGGCCGCATCATCGGGCGTGAAGGACGCAACATCCGCTCGCTGGAGCATGCGACGGGCGTTGACGTGATCATCGACGATACACCCGACGCCGTGACGCTATCGACGTTCGACCCGGTGCGAAGGGAAATCGCACGTATTGCGCTCACCAAACTGCTCACAGACGGGCGCATCCACCCGGCCCGTATCGAGGAGATGGTCCAGAAGGCGCAGAAGGAAGTCGACAACGCGGTCAAGGAAGCTGGCGAGGAGGCGATCGTAGAGGCGAGCACGCCGGGGCTGCACCCGGAGATCGTTCGCACGCTTGGGCGTCTGAAATACCGCACCAGCTACGGGCAGAACCAGTTGCGTCACGCGGTTGAGACGGCGAACCTGGCGGCGATGATCGCGCACGAATTGGGTGCGAACGTGGAAGTCGCTCGGCGGGGAGGCCTGCTGCACGACATCGGGAAAGCGATTACACACGAGGTGGAAGGCACACACGCCGCGCTTGGCGCAGAGCTGGCCAAGCGACATGGGGTGCACCCGGCGGTGGTCCATTGCGTCGAGGCCCACCACGAGGAGATCGAGCCGAGCACAGTGGAAGCCGTGATCGTGATCGTGGCGGACGCTCTGAGCGGAAGCCGGCCGGGCGCACGCCGCGAGTCGCTCGACCAGTACCTGAAGCGGCTGGAAGCGCTGGAGACCGTGGCAAACGGCTTCCCGGGTGTCGAGAAGTCGTTCGCGATCCAAGCCGGACGCGAGGTGCGGATCATCGTGAAGCCGGAAGAGGTAGACGACCTCGGCGCACAGCGCATGGCCAAGGAGATCAGCAAGCGCATCCAGGAGAGCCTGGATTACCCTGGCCAGGTTAAGGTGACTGTGATCCGGGAGCGGCGGGCGATCGAGTACGCAAAGTAGCGAGCCGGCTGGATTACCGGCGCAGAGGAATACATGGCGCTTAACGTCCTGCTGATTGGGGACATCGTCGGCAAGCTTGGCCGGCGTACAGTCGCGTCTGTGCTCCCGAAGCTTCGCCAGGAACGCCTCATAGACCTGGTCATCGCCAACGGTGAGAACACCGCGGCGGGCCGTGGCCTGACGCCAAACACCGCGCAAGAGTTGTTCGGCTGTGGCGTCGACGTACTCACTTCAGGAAACCATATCTGGGAGAACCGCGAGGTGTACCAGATTCTCGACGATCCGGCTGTACCGCTCGTGCGGCCGCTGAATTATCCGGAAGGGACACCCGGGCGCGGTTTCGTTACTCGAGACGGCGTGGGTGTTATCAACGCGATGGGCCGCACCTTCATGGGGATCGCGCTGGAGGATCCGTTCCGGGCGATGGACGTAGCGCTGGAGCAGGTGCGAGACTGCCGGATAACAATCCTGGACTTTCACGCGGAAGCGACCAGCGAGAAGATAGCGATGGGGTATTACCTGGACGGGCGAATCAGCGCAGTGGTTGGAACTCACACGCATGTGCCAACCTCGGATACACGCATCCTGCCTAAGGGTACTGGATACGTGACGGACCTGGGCATGTGTGGAGCGCTGAACTCTGTGATCGGAATGCAGACGGACAAGGTGATCGAGCGCTTCCTCACTCAGCTTCCGAACCGTTTCGATCCGGTCGATTCGGGGCCGGCGGTCTTCAACTCGGTGCTGATCACGTTTGACGAAGGTAGCGGCCGGGCCGTGGCAATCGAGCGACTGGATTGCGTGGTGGAGTGATGAGCAGCATCGCCGACCTGCACTCACATAGCACAATTTCGGACGGGCGCCTGACGCCGACGCAGCTAATCGACCTGGCTGCGGGCCGGGGCGTCCGGATCATGGCGCTGACTGACCACGACATCGTGGACGGGCTGGCAGAGGCGTTCGTGGCTGCGAAGAAGCACCCGGGCTTCACGCTGATTCCCGGGATCGAGATGAGCACGGACGTGCCGGGGAATGAAGTCCACATCCTGGGTCATTTCATCGACTGGCAAGATGCAGACTTCCGCAAGCGACTTAGCACGCTGCAGGAGTCACGGCTAGGGCGGGCGCGAAAGATGGTCGAGAAGCTGGCGGAGCTGGGTAAGCCCGTCGACTGGGACCGTGTGCAGGCGTTTGCAGAAGGCGCTGTGGGCCGGCCGCACATCGCGCTGGCTCTGGTGGAAACCGGGCACTGCGAGACCGTGAATGAAGCGTTCGACCGCTTCCTGAGCCGAAACGGTCCCGCCTACGTTCCTCGAGACCGACTCGAGCCGGAGGAGGTCGTGGCTCTGATTCTGAAAGTGGGCGGCCTGGCAACCCTGGCGCACCCTCGGGAGCTGTACCAGGCGGGTGGTCTCGAGCTGCTTCTTGAGCGCTTAAAGGCGGCCGGGCTCACCGGTATGGAGGTCTACTACCAGGACTACACTCCGGAGGAAGTTGAGACGTTCCGTGCCCTGGCGGAGCGGTTCAATCTTCTGCCCCTTGGGGGGAGCGACTATCACGGGCTAGGCGGGCCGCAGCAGCGAGAGCCAGGCGATATCCCCCTTCCGAAGGAGCCTGTTGACGCACTGTTCAAACTGGCTGAGGAACGCAAAGCAGCGCAACGCGCCGTCACTACGCCGGCCTAATGACAACGGACGTCCTGCACTGCCAGCGGCATCCCAACGTGGAGACTGGGCTCCGATGCGGCCGCTGCGAGACTCCGATCTGCCCGAAGTGCGCAGTCTTTACGGACGTCGGCGCCCGTTGCCCTGACTGCGCACCGCGCCGCAAGCTGCCACAGATGGAGCTGGGGCCTGTATTCCTGCTGCGCGCCATCGGGGTGGCGGCAGCGGCGGGGGCGATAACCGGGGCCATTTGGGGGCTCGTCGTCCCGGATGCAGTGGGGTTCTTCGCGCTGGCGATCGGGGCAGGAGTCGGCTACGCAGTGGGCGAGTCAATCAGCTTAGCGACGAACCGCAAGGTGGGGACGACTCTCCAGGTGATCGCCGGTGTCGGTGTGGTGCTCGCGTACCTGGTGCATAACGCCGTCGGTACCGACATTTTGCCCGGAGATGAGTTCTGGGAGCTGCTGGCGGTAGCGCTTGGGATAGTTATCGCGGCTGGCAGGCTACGCTTCTAGCGGAAGATCGAGGTGATCACAAGAGCGATGATGAGAAAGCTCATGATCGCAGCAATGCGGACAATCTCCGCCCGAACGTAGCGGTAGTCGACGGCGATATGACGCTCACCCTTTGGCGTTGAATCTGTTGGAGGCACAGTGCGCTCGCGCTGGGCGATGGCGACAGCAGCGCCGTTGCCGTCGTCAAGAGCGTCTTCAGAGCTCGTGGTCTCGACCGGTGGCGCCTCGAACTCGAAGGGAATGGCGGTCTTTCGTGCTTTGCGACGCCGACTGGCGGTGTCAGGTGGTCGATGGTACTTGCGTGGCAATCAGATAGTTCTCCGTAACGAAATACTTCTGGATTATAGCCGGGCACCAATTGCTGCGTCACTTTGGCAGGTTTGACCGCCTCGGCTGAGCGCCGCTAGAATTATTTGTACGGCCCCGTGGTGTAGCGGTTAACATGCCACCCTGTCACGGTGGAGATCGTCGGTTCGAATCCGATCGGGGTCGCCAATCACTAACGAAGAATCGCCAGGCGCAGTGCCTGGCGATTCTGATTTTCGCCGTCTTGGCGGCGAAGAGAGACGGCAACTGAGCCTGGCAGAGGTGACTCCACGATTGGTGCCCTGCCTTGCTCTCAGATGTAACGACCATCTGACTTATGGCAAGTTTGCTTGACGCGCGTGGCGAGTCTGTCTTAGCCTCTGCACAGTTAATCCACGGTTAAGATGTGACCCCCTCCTGGTGTGCCCTGCATCGGAGGTACCACTGATGGCACTCTGCCATTGAACCAGTGCGCGCCTCCGATTAACGAATTCACATCTGACCAACTGAGCTATGTGGTCGATTGTGATCACGAGATCGAAGGCTTCCTGCTAATACTTGCGTCGTGGAGCGGCGGATTCAACCACAATGCGGCCCACACTCCAGGAGCGGCTTCCACTAGCGACGTAGCGCCGTGTCTGGCACCTAACATCAGCATTGTTAAGACAGCTGGTTCGGCGGCAGACGGTGACACATTGGTCATCGATCCAGGCCAGCAGGTGGTTTTCCACTATGAGGTCTGCAATACCGGCGAGACACCGCTTACAAACGTTTCGGTTACGGACGACCATGGGACGCCCGGCGCGCCCGGCGACGACTTCACGGTCTCCGTACCAGACCTGGGTATCGGCCAGTGCGTGACTGTGGACTCAGCGCCGCAAAACATCCCCGGTTCGCCGGAGTGCGGCTCAACAAGCACGAACATCGCAACGGTTACAGGCGATCCGCCAGAAGGCCCACCCGTGACCGACTCCGATGACGCTGAAGTTTGCGTCGAGACGCCCACGCCAAGTCCGTCGCCGACGCCGTCCCCGAGTCCGACTCCGAGTCCGACGCCATCACCCACGCCATCACCCACGCCTTCGCCCACACCAAGTCCGACACCGTCATCTTCTCCTTCGCCCACGCCGTCGTCGAGTCCGACTCCGTCCCCCACTCCTTCGCCGACAGTGAGTCCGACTCCGTCCCCAACACCTTCGCCGACACCGAGCCCAACGCCGCTGCCGGCAACCCAGACACCGGCGCCAACTCCATCTCCAACTCCATCTCCAACACCGCCGCCGTCTCCAACACCCCTGGGAGTGACGCGACTGCCGGAAACGGGCGGCACTACCGGCGAGCGCACATCCGAAGGCTGGTGGGTGCTGGCGATGCTCGGTCTGCTGGCCCTAAGTGTTGGGAGTGGTCTCGCGGCAGTCAACGTGCGAAGCCGCGAGTAGTTCAAACGCATCTAGACCAAGAGGCCGCCGGAATCGGCGGCCTCTTTCTTTATCCTGCATACCGGACTATTCGTGATCGGTCGAGATTCCGCCATCAACGGGGATGACGGCACCAGTGATGTAGCTTGCGGCGCGAGACGAAAGGAAGATACTGGTCCCGGCGAGGTCTTCCGGCTGACCAATGCGGCCAAGGGGGCAACCGGCACGGATTGCGGTCCCAAAGCGCTCGATGGTCTCGTGCATCATCCTGGTATCGAACGGGCCGGGTGCGATGGCGTTGACGGTAATGTGGCTCGACGCCAGTTTCCTGGACAGCACCCGCGTCAACTGATGGACAGCGGCCTTGCTTGCAGCGTACGCGTAGTTCTCGACCGCTGGCACACGGACGCCATCGATGGAGCCAATGTTGATGACGCGTGAGGGGTTCTCGGGGGAGGCGGCGGTCTTCAGAAGCGGCAACAGGAAACGCGTGAGGTGGAAGACTCCACGCACGTTCAAATCCCAGCACCTGTCGAAGGCGGAGTCGGGGTACTGGTCCAATGGTGCGCCCCAGGTGGCGCCGGCGTTGTTGACCAGGACGTCCAACTGTTTTTCCCGTGAGGCTATTTCGTCTGCGAGGCTGCGGCATCCGGTTTCCGTGCTGAGGTCGGCCTGGACAGTGATTACTTCTCCGCTTCCAGCGAGCGCGCTGGCCGTGTCTCGGAGCGTTTCCTCTTTGCGACCCGCTATGTAGGTCTTTGCTCCGTTTGCGACGAAGCCTTCGGCGATCATGGCTCCGATTCCGCGGCCGCCGCCGGTGACAAGCACGATCTTACCCTTAACTGAGAATAGGTCTTGCATACGTAGTCCTTCCTAACCGACCGCGTCGAGGGTGCGTGGACAAGACTACGTGGTCAGATATGCATGGGCAAACTGAACTAGCGGAGAGGGTCAGAGGCCGCAGCGTTCCTGCCCAAGCACAGGTCGAAATCGGAGGGATAAGTCAGGTCAACGGAGGGAAGTACTCCGCATCGATGAGTCGCTCGTCGGCGAAGGTCAGGGACCATACGCTGCCCTTCTTGGCCACGAGATCTCCGTCCAGGTTATGTTTGTCCTTCTTCGCGAGGCGCTGGAGGAGGTCCGGAATGACACCACCCTGGCTGCAGATGACGGTTCCGGTACCGGCAGTGCCGGCCGTTCGCACGAGATCCAGTGCTTCGCTTTCTCGCCCGTAGTAGTCATCCTCCGACACTACAGGCGCGATTCGCACGCTGAGGCCGACAGCGGCGCTCACCGGCTCAACCGTCTGCAGGCAGCGCAGAGGCGGGGCTGATACCACCTCTCGAATGTCGAAGCGGGTGAGGAGCCAGACAAGGGCATCCGCCTGCTGGTGCCCGCTTTCGTCGAGTGGCCGCTTGGAGTCTGCGCCGGTCCATTCGGAGCGACTGCCCGCGGTAGCGTGACGGACAAGCAGTATGGCCTTTGTCTTGACGGGCCCGCCGGCGAAAGTCTTGAGCAAGGCGCGGTCACGGTCGACGCTAATCAACTTCATTGCATCGGATACCGGCAGCCAACGAAGCTCGTCGACCTCGCGGCTGGGGATGAAGATGCCGCCCTCGGCGCGCATCGCCCAGTAGCGCACGGTCTTGGGGCGGCCGTCCTTGACGTACTCAACCTGTCCGAGCGGCCGGCCGACAATCACCCGGTATCCCGTCTCCTCGGCGATTTCGCGGACGGCGCCCTCCAGCTCGATCTCGCCGGGGTTGAGCTTGCCCTTGGGGATGCTCCAGTCGTCGTATCGAGGGCGGTGGATGACGGCAACTTCGATCTTCTCGCCGTCGCCATTCGCCGCCTGCCGCCAGAGGACGCCACCGGCGGCATGGATGACACCGTTAGACACAGGCCCGCTCATTCGAGGCCGCGGGTGCCTCCGACCTTGCGCCAGAGCTTGAAGAACTCGCGACGCTTCCGCCGTGCGAGGCTGTCATAGCGCTCGACCATCTGGCCGAGGACGAAGCTGATGTCCCCGCTCGTAAATTGTGGCCTGAGCTCCAGCAGGGTATTTCGCGCGAAAGTTGCATCCTGATGCTCTCCAAGGACATTCTGCAATGCCTCGGCATGTTCTGCAAAGACGCGTATACGTTTATTTAGTTTAGAACCCAGGAATTCGCATACGGTTTCCGCCGCGTATCGTGCCCGCTTGGCAAGAATTCGCGCCCGGTGGAAGTCCGTTTCGGGTGACTCGGGGGCCAGCTCTGCCGCGAACTTATGCATCTTTCGCCACATTCGGCGAGCGAGCGCTGGAAGCTCATCCTCGGAGCGGCTTCCCGGTCTGGCGAGCAGCGCAGGATCCGTAGTGAGGTCCGTCAGCAGTTGGACCATCGCGGCATACCGCTCTGACGAGAGCGCCTCCGTGAGGCGCTGCCTGGCGCTGGAGTGACGTTCCTCTAGCGCTGATTCGACATCGGTGAGCGCCGGCGAGAGGTCACCCGCGGTGGAATTCACGCTCTCCCTCAAGACATCAAGATCACGTACATCACCCAGAACTTGCCCGAACCAGCGCAGGCACTCGTGCGCCTGCGTCACTCTTTCCTCGTCAAGGAGTGGCGCGAATGTTCGCAGTACGCTGCGAAGCCTGCGGCCCGCGACACGCAACTGGTGCACGCCTTCTACTTCCCCAAGGCGGGCATAGGGGTCGAAGGCGAGGAGTCGGTCCAGGGCCCGGGCCAGCGCGGGAAAGACGGCGTTGCCAGCCGGCTCGTCCGGACTGACTCCTCGCGGCGCGATGCCCGGCGTGTGTGCACCCCTGAGCGCCTCCAGTGCTCGGCTCGCCTTGGAGCGCTGGTCGGGCGAAGCCCCGGCATCGCGGATGGTTTCGGCGATCTCCTTGAGCCGCCTGCGGTCGATTTGGTGGGCCTCCACCTCTATCTCGCGGAAGCTGTCGCGAATTTCGTTTCCGTCGAGAACGGAAACCCGGTCGTCGACGAGTTCCGCGAGGTCCGCACCGTCGGATCCAATCAGGGTCCAGCGGCGTCTGCGGGTCTTGATCTCGGCCACGGGAGAGAGAGTAGCGCCGTTCAAGACGCCAAAGAGAAGCTCACGCGCTTCGGATGGCGGCTCCTGGCCGTTACCCGGGTAGTCTAGCTCGCTCCTCAGTGATCGATCCTGATCCGCGGGCAGCTTCAGGGTCCACAGAGGCCCCTGGTCATCTCCTACGCGGTGTCGGAGTGTAATCCCCCGGCGGAGGAGTCGAAGGTCAGGCGAATCGAAGTAGATGCTGGAGAGCTGCTGAGGCTCTCGTTCGACGGCCGTTGTTACGCCGCCGGAGCCGTTGGCCAGCGGCGGGAGCTGGAAGTCCGCGGAGACGAGGAGCTTTAGCTCGAGCTCATTGCGCCTGTCCAGCACGCCGCATGAGCTCCTTCTGCAGATCGTGGGAGGGCTGATCACGCCCGCCCTTGAGGTGACGCCACTCCCCATCCTGGCCGAGGTCCCAGGCACCTGTATCGTCGGCCTGCGCTAACTCCAGGATGTTCAACAATCGCCGGCGCAGAGGCGAGGCATCAACGCGCACCAGCACCTCAACGCGACGGTCAAGGTTCCGGTGCATCATGTCGGCGCTGCCGAGATAGAGCTGCTCGTCGCCTCCGTTGCCGAAGTAGTAGATGCGAGAGTGCTCCAGGAACCGCCCGACGATGCTGCGGACACGGATGTTCTCGCTGAGGCCGGGCACGCCGGGGCGCAGCGCGCATATGCCGCGGCAGGTTATGTCGATCTCGACGCCTGCGGCTGACGCCTCGTACAGGCCATCGATGATCGCCTCGTCCACCAAGGCGTTCACCTTGAAGATGATCCGCCCCTTCTGACCGCCGGCGGCGATCCGGGATTCGCGCTGAATCAGCCCGAGCGTGCGCTTGCGCATTTCGTGCGGGGCTACTAGCAACGAGGCGTAGCTCTCATGGCGCGAGTAGCCGGTGAGGTAGTTGAACAGGTTTCCGATGTCAGCGCCCAACCTGGCGTCGGCGGTGAGCAGGCCTATGTCTTCGTAGACGCGCGCAGTGGCGGGGTTGTAGTTACCTGTACCGATATGGACGTAGCGTCGGAGTCCATCGCCCTCGCGGCGGACGACCATCGAAAGCTTGCAGTGCGTCTTCAGGCCCATGAGGCCGTAGACGACGTGACAGCCTGCCTTCTCCAGTGTCCGCGCCCAGTTGATGTTGGCGATTTCGTCGAAGCGCGCCTTGATCTCGACCAGCACGACGACCTGCTTCCCCGCTTCGGCCGCTTCGATCAGAGCATCGACTATTGGACTATCGCCGGAGGTGCGATACAGCGTCTGTTTGATCGCGAGAACGTCGGGATCGGCGGCGGCCTGCTCGATGAAGAGCTGGACACTGCTGGCGAACGACTCGTAGGGGTGATGCACAAGTACGTCCTTCGCTCGGAGAACGCTAAAGATGTCCGCGGGAGCATCCTCGGCAAGGGTTAGATCCGGGTGTGTCGCCGGATGGAAGGGAGGGTCCTTGAGATCAGGCCGGTCCAGGTCGTAGAACTGCATCAGTGAAGACAGGTCGAGCGGTCCCTCAAGAGCGAAAACGTCTTCGTCCTCGACGCTGAGCTCGCGCATGAGAAGCTGCAGAAGGTGCTCTGGAGCATTCTTCTCGACTTCCAGACGGGTGGCGCGGCTAAAGCGTCGCCTGGTGATTTCCTGCTCGAGCGCGCTTAGCAGGTCCTCCGCGCCGTCGTCGTCCACCTCCAACTCAGCATCGCGCGTGACGCGAAAAGCATGCCACTCAAGGATGCGCATGCCCTGGAAAAGTTCATTCAAGTTGGCGGCGATCACGTCTTCCAGAGGCACGAAACAGGGCTCACCGCAGGTTAGAGCGATGAATCGCGGAAGTAGTGGCGGTACTTTGACTCGCGCGAAATGCACCCTGGAATGCTCATCCTGGACGAACACTGCGAGGTTGAGGGAGCGGTTGGAGATATACGGGAACGGGTGTCCTGGGTCAACTGCAAGGGGAGTGAGGATGGGAAAGACTCGGTCCCGGAAGACCTGGGCGGCCTCTTCGTGCTGCTCTGCGGTCAACTCCCGCCAGCGGCGGATGCGGATGCCCTGTTGGTTCAGCGCCGGCATTACGTCCGCGCAGAACGCTTGGGCCAGGCGTTCCATCAGAGAAGCGGCTTCCCCGGAGATCATGCTCAGTTGCTGAGAAGGCGTGAGACCATCGGCCGAAAGCGTGGTCAGGCCGGCGGCCTGCTGGCGCTTCAGCCCGGCCACCCGGACCATGTAGAACTCGTCGAGGTTGCCCGCGACGATGGAGAGGAACTTTACGCGTTCCAGCAGCGGTTGCGCCGGGTCCTCGGCTATCTGGAGCACACGCGACTTGAATTGAAGGTCAGATGTCTCGCGGTTCAGGTAACGCGCAGCAAGAGACTCGGGCTCGATGGAGAGTCGTTCACGCGGATGGGCGACCATTCGGATGATTCCAGACTGAGCGCGGCGAAACCGGTAGATTAAAGGCCGGAGTCCTGCCAGGCCCCCCTATTCTAGCCGATTCGCTGGCAGCTATCCGGTTTGCTGGGCCAGCGACGCCCGGAGGCTCTCCCTGGTGTAGCGCTCGACGAAAAGCGGTACGAAATCTAAGACTGACGCTTGCTGGTAAGAGGCGAGCGACTTCCGGGCCGCGTCCTCGATTACCTCGGGTGAAATACGGCCGCCAAATTCGGCGGCCAGGCGCTGGGTGGTTTCGCTGATGCGTTCTGATAACGAGTCTTCGGCGTTGTTCGCCGGAGCAGTCATGCGATCGTCCTCCCTTTGTGCGCAAAAACAGGAGCGGCTTAGCCTGAGACAAGTTAGCCCGGCACTACGAAGTCCGGCAAGGCAGTTATCCACACACGAACAAAGTGTTTCAGGACGTTTACATTGCCATCCCTGAAACGTTTAAGGGCAGTTTCACTGAGTGTTAAACGCGCGTTTACAGGCCCCTCTTAGGCTGAAGGCAGAACTGAGCGTATGAAGAAGATCCTGATCGCTGACGACGAGCCTAACCTCGTGGCCGCGCTGAAGTTCAACTTCGAGAAGGAAGGCTTCGGAGTGATCACAGCTACTGACGGCGAAGGAGCGCTCAATTCTGTGCGGCAGTACACTCCAGACCTGCTGGTCCTGGACCTGATGCTACCGCGCCTCAACGGCCTGGAGGTCTGCAGGATCGTGCGGCGCGAGTCCAGCCTGCCCATCATCATGCTCACTGCCAAGACCGATGAGGTGGACCGCGTGCTGGGGCTGGAAGTGGGTGCGGACGACTACGTGACCAAACCGTTCTCCGTGAAGGAGCTGACGGCGCGGGTGCGGGCGCAATTACGGAGGGCGAGTGAATTTCCGATCCAGGTGGCAGAGGTCCTGACCGCGGGGGAGATCCAGTTAGATGCGGGGAAACGGCAAGTCACGCGCAAAGGTGAGGCGCTGGCGCTTCGACCGAAGGAGTTTGAGTTGCTGCGCGTTCTCATGCGGAATCGCGGGCGGGTCCTGAGCCGCAACCAGCTGCTGGAAGCGGTCTGGGGCTACGCTGCATATGGGCAGACACGAACGGTCGATGTCCACGTGGGTCGCGTGCGAGAGCACATCGAGCCGAACCCGGCCAATCCATCACACATCATCACGGTGCGCGGGGTGGGGTACCGCTTCGTTTAAGGCAGGTCTAAAGACCTGCAGCTACGCTCGCCCGCTGTGGCCGGTGGTAGACTTTCCGTGCTAGAACACGGAGGTCCGCCCCAATGCAGCTCACCGAAGCCCAACGCCTGATTTACACGACGGCCAAGCAGTTCGCGGAGCGGGAGATTCGCCCGCACGTGCGCGAAAGGGCGCGAGACGAATCGTTCCCGCTGGAGATCATGCGCAAGCTGGCTGATAACGGACTACTGGCGGGGCCGTTCTCGGAAGAGCACGGCGGCGCGGGCATCGACAACGTCTCCTACGTGCTGCTGTGCGAGGCGATCGGCGGGGCGAGCCCGTCCGTGTTCACAGCGGCGCTGACGGTGCAGCTTTCGCTGGTGAGCACGGCGGTCTACACCTTCGGCACTGATGAGCAGCGGAGGAAGTGGCTGCCCGATCTGTTCGCGGCAAAGAAGGTGGGCGCCTTCGCACTGTCCGAACCGAACGTCGGCTCCGACCCGGCGGCGATGGAGTGCACGGCCGTCCGCAACGAGGGCGGCTGGGTGCTGAACGGCGCCAAGTTCTGGATATCGAACGGATGCCAGGCAGACGTGATCCTTGTCTTCGCGCAGACCGACCTGGGGGCGCGCCACAAGGGCATCGGGGCGTTCCTGGTAGATGGCAAGGCGAAGGGGCTCGAGCGACAGGCGATCCCGGACAAGCTCGGGCTGCACGCGTCCAACACGGCGGCGCTTTTCTTCGACAACGTGCACGTTGACGAAGACCGGCTGATCGGCAAGGCTGGCGATGGATTCAAGATCGCGCAGACGTCGCTCGAATCGGGGCGCACGTCGACGGCGGCCTGCGCTGTCGGGATTATCCAGTCGTGCCTGGACGCCTGCATCGCCTACGCGAAGCACCGAGAGCAGTGGGGGAAGCCGATCGCGAGCCACCAGTTGATCCAGGAGATGGTCGCTGATATGGCCACTGACTGCGAGGCCGCCCGCCTGCTGACGCTGGAGGCCGCGTTAAAGCGAGACGCAGGCGAGCCGGCGACCCGCAACGTCGTGATGGCCAAGCACTTCGCGACGGAGGCGGCGGTGAAGGCTGCGCGCACGGCGATCTCGCTGCACGGGGGCGTCGGCTACCTGGGTGAGTACCCGGTCGAGGGCTACCTCCGCGACGCGATCGGCCTGTCTCTATACGAAGGGACCACTCAGATCCAGAAGCTGATCCTGGGGCGGGAGCTCCTGGGGGTTAGCGCGTTCTGATCGGGAAGTTTGTTTTGCAAAAACGGGTGTTTGGCGAAGTTCGTTCCTTCACTTTTTGGTCTGGGATTACGTGAGATTTCCGGAATGAGGGTTCGTTAGCCGGAGCGAATGATGAGGTTGCCGAGAGCGGTTCGCGATCCTGTGTTAATGGCATGTGCACTGGTGTTCTGCGTTGGCATCACGATCGCAGGGATAGGCCTTGCTGGTGAGATATCGAGTGACCCACAGCCGACTCAGATACCGCGCGGTGGCGCGGCGGCGATGTCCATCCTGCATCCGAGTGGCACGCCCGACTATATGCCGGTTGGTATCCCGTGCGATAGCGGCGATCTGGCGGCAACTCACTACGGGGGTAACGGCGCCTCCGGCAGAGTCTTTGTCTACATCAGCCTCGTCAATGTTAGTGCTGAGCCCTGCGACCTCCCGATAATCGAGGGCATTGAAGGACTATCAAGATCAGGTGAGAGCGTGTTCTCGACGGTTCCCGCAACTCCAATTCAATGCGCGGAATCGAGTCCATTCTGCGTATCAAATCTTCCGTTGCGGCTCACGCCAGAGATGCATCTTTCAACCAAACCCTTCGGTAACCCGCGAGAGGGTACAGCGGTTGCTAATATCTCGTACTCGTCTGGATGCTACGCCGTGAAACCGACTCCTGTATGTACGGTTATCAGGGTCGCCGAGAGCTTGGTTCTCAAATTCTCGGGAGGCCTTGGCGTTTCAGTAGCTTTAGGAAACCCTATGAGGCTCTACGACGGGGCTGCTCCTCAGTTGCAGAGCCTGACCTTGGTTGACAGGTAACTCGCCCCCCACTGCCACTTGCCTATTGCCAACAAATCGCGCGGGTGATTCCGTTGACTTGTGACACGGGCCAGTGGCCGGCCCAGTTGTCGCGATCACCAAATGCGCGAGCTACGAGAGCCGTGAGAACGCTGGCATTCTTCGCCTGGACGCGGAGAAGAATGACGCCGCACGAGGCCGGTAACCCCCGCCGAAACGCGAGTTCACCGAAGTCCTTATCGAAAGTGAGGACGATCCTGTTCTCAGCGATAGCGCGTTGCAGGACCGTTTCGTCGCTCGCGCCTGGCGACTCTTCCGCAGTCGAGGCAACATCGTGGGTGGCCTTGCGGAGAGCTTCGATCGTCTCTGCCGGGATGTTCTCGTCAGCCAGAAGCCGCATCGCCGCCGTCTAGGCCTTTAGCAAATAGACCTTTTCGTCCTGGAGAGCTGCGCTGGCGTACCGCAGGCAGGCCTTCACGTCTTCGGGTGTGATTGTAGGGTAGTTCTTGAGCACGGCTTCTTCCGTCCATCCCTGTCCGAGCAGGTCAACGACGAGCTCAACAGCGATGCGCGTGCCTTTTATCACGGGCTTGCCCGCGAGCATGGCAGGGTTCAATTCGATTCGTTCTTGCCAGGCCATACGCCACCTCTTCCGCTATTGTAGCGCACGCTTCGCTGCCACTTGCCCATTGCCAACAAATCGCGCGGGTGATTCCGTTGACTTGTGATAGCGGCCAGCGACAATCTGCATACCGTGCCCCTTTCTCTCCGCCTCGACCCCTGGACGCCCACGTACGAGTCTGCAGTGCAGCTGGAAGAGGACGAGGGGGCGTCGCCGGCTGACGTCGACGCCTTCGTGGAGACCGAAGATTGGCGTCCCCGGCTGCCGGAGTTCGTCGAGCGGCCGGAGCGTATCGCCTTCATCGACGGCGTGCAGCGCGTGGAGATGCGGCTGATCGGGGACGACGGGCCGACGCCCGCCCGTCCGGGCGAGGGGCGGATGGTATACGGCGCGCTGGCCTCGGTGGGCGTGGGCGCTTCGTTCGTCGGGGAGGGCGATTGCAGTCTGCAAATGAACGCGCCGCTGCGGGTGCTGGCGCTGTCGGATGGCGCTTCGCACGAATCGATATCGGTCGAATGCGGGAACTCCACACTCGAGTTCCGGCCGCAGAACACCGGCGAGACCGGGCTGATGGCCGTGCACCAGGCAGTGAACGATGCCCGCTCCCGCGAAGAGGTGCGGCTGGGCGAACAGCTCGACCAGGCCGGCGTGGAGATGGTGGTGGTGGACGGGCGCCTGAACTGGCAGCCGAGCCGCGGCGCGATGGTGATCGGCCTCGTGAAGACGATCCACAAGCGCTACCTGGACTCGCCGCAAGCGGATGTGCTGAGCAAACTCGCGCCGAAGACGCGCACGCCGATCTTCCGCATCGGTGGCAAGCATTCGGTGTACTCGTGGTACCTGCGGCTGACGAAGTCGCGGCATATGGACTACCCCTGGTCGGGACTGATCCGCCTCGAGACGCTGGACAGCATCCCGCTGGAGGCGGCGGTGCGGCTAGCCGACCTGACGGCGTGCCACCTGCCGGCGTTCGCGTCGTCGCCGGCGCACGACCCGCGCGCGCCGCAGAACCTGTACCCGATCGGGGGGCTGGAGGAGCAGTTGCGGCACTCCCTTGGTGACCACGAGTGGATACGGAGGCATATCGAGATGCACTTTGCGCGGGAGTGGGCGGCGTGATGGAACTTGGAACTTGGACCTTGGAACATGGATTTGCGACCACGCTGGACCGTCCATGTTCCCTGTTCCCAGTTCCATGCCCCAGCCAGAGGGTCTCGTGAGCGAGGTTGGGCGCGTTCTTGGGACGGACCCGGCGCACCCGCTGGACTTCTGGGTGGGTGTGGGCGACGACCAGTACCTTCAGCTCGATGACATCGTGGCGGTGCGCAGCGAGGTGCCGGGGCGCGGGGATATCTGGTTGTACGGAGTCGTCGATATTGTCCGCGCTAAGTATGAAGGCGCGAAGTTTGACTCGGACGTGTTCCGTGTGGCTTCGGGCGTATTGCCGGTGGGTATCGCGACGGCGGCGCACGTGTCGGTGACCCGGATCGAGCCGGAGATCTTCGTGCCGCCGCAACCGGGCCAGCAGGCGTTCCGCGCCGATGAGGCACAGCGCGAGCAGGCGCTCTACTTCGACCGCATGGAGCACAAGTTCGCGGCCGGACTATCGCGCGAGGGCGACGTGCTCTGGGGCAACCTGGACTTCCTGGACGGCACACGTGGCGCGCACGTAAACATCTCCGGCATCAGCGGCGTGGCGACGAAGACGAGCTGCGCGATGTTCCTGCTGTACTCGCTGTTCCACTCGGACGCGCTGGGGATGAACCGGGCCAACGCTCGCGCGGTCATCTTCAACGTTAAGGGCGAGGACCTGATGTTCGCCGACAAGGCCAACGGCCGCATCGGGGAGCAGGACGAGCAGAAATACTCGCAACTGGGTTTGCCGTGCGGGCCGTTCCAGGACGTGGGCCTGTGGTCGCCGGCGCAAAAGGGCGGCTTCGAGATCGTGCACAGCCTCGGCGCCCGCTCAGAGGGGGTGACGGCTTACGTGTGGTCTCTGCGCGAATTCTGCCAGGGACGCCTGCTGCGCTTTCTCTTCGCGGAGGCCGACTCGGAGACGAGCCAGCTTTCATACGCGGTTACTGTCGTGGAACGCTACCTGGCGGACGCCACTCGTGGCCAGCCAGACTCGCAGACGTGGGTGGAGCTGGACGGCGTGCGCATCACTACGTTCGAGGACCTGGTGGCCCATATCGACGCCAACCGCGACGTCATCTTCGCCCGCGGGGCGCTGGCCACGGCCACGCAGGACGCCTTCCTGCGTCGCCTGACCGCCGTCGCGGACAGCGTCGGCCACCTGATCCGCAAGCTGGACTCGGCGGAGGACGAGAAGGCTCACCGCATCGACTGGGCGGGCAAGCAGCTGAACGTGATCGACATCCACAACCTGCACGACCGCGCCAAGCGCTTTGTCGTCGGCGTTGTGCTGAAGCAACTGCTGGCGGAGAAGGACGAGCAGGGCACGCGGCAACCGCTGGTGTTCGTAGTCCTCGACGAGCTAAACAAGTACGCGCCTCGTGACGGCTGGAGCCCGATCAAGGAAGTGGTGCTCGACATCGCCGAACGCGGCCGCAGCCTGGGCGTGATCCTGATCGGCGCGCAGCAGACCGCCAGCGAGGTGGAGCGGCGCGTCGTCGCCAACGCCTCGTACCGGATCGTCGGCCGGCTGGACACGGCGGAGGCGCAGCGCGGCGAGTACGGCTTCCTGACAGAGGCCGCGCGCGCACGGGCATCACTGCTGAAGCCGGGTAGCATGTTCGTGCACCAGCCGGAGATACCGGTGCCGCTGCTGCTGCAGTTCCCCTTCCCGTCCTGGGCGACACGGAAGGAGGAGGTGGCGGAGGAAGCGGGCGTGCCCAAGGGATTTAGACGGTGAGTGAAGAACAGTTAAACTCATGGGACGATCCGGTTTCCCCGTTGAGTCACCATCTTCACGCGCAGTTGGCCGGTGCAGCAGAACTCCTCGACGCGGCGTGTCAGCTCATAAACGACCGAGACTTCGACAGGTCGGAGAATCTTCGCAAGATCGGTGAGGCGCTCTCGAGGATATTCGAAATTCAGCACCAGATATATGAGCGGCGCCCCGATATCAAACCCAGCTGGCTGAATGCTCCGGGTGCCAGTTCCGGCAGCCTAACAGATCCATCGGATCGGGCGTTGGAGGCGAACAACGGGCTGCTGACGTCTATCTTCATCATCGACGGCGTGGTTTCCCATCTGGAGCAGGCGGGACTGGGCACTGCCGAGAATTTGGGCAGGATAACGGCCGCTAAGGAAGAGATTCGGCTGATCTGCGAAACCATCTACGAGTCTAGGCCGGACCTCAAACCGTCTGCGGGGGCGTAAGTGCGGTTCCTGCACACATCCGACTGGCACGTTGGCAAGACTATCCGGGGACGCTCGCGCGACGACGAGTACGTGGCTGCGCTGGGAGAGGTGCTGGAGATCGCGAAGGAAGAGCGCGTCGATGCGCTGCTTATCGCGGGCGATACATTCGATACCGCAGTGCCAACGCCGGAGGCAGAGCGCATCTTCTTTCACTTCATCGGGGAGTTAGCCGGTGCGAACATCCCGGCCATCGTCATCGCCGGCAACCACGATCACCCACGCCGGATGAACGCATACGCTCCAGTGCTGGGGCGGCTCGGGGTGCACGTTCTCGGCGAGCCGGTGTCTGCAGATGAAGGCGGCATCATCGAATTGCCAAGCCGCGAAAACAGCGAGGTCGCAATAATCGCGGCGCTGCCCTGGGTAAGCGAGCGCAAGGTGCGCGACTTCGAGGACCTGATGAAAGAAGGCCGCCACGCCGAGCAGTACGCCGAAGGCGTCGCGAACATGATGGCGCACCTGGCGAAGTCGTTCCGGGCGGACGCGGTCAACATGATGCTCGCCCATTTGTTGATGGAGGACGCGCGCGTCGGCGGGCCGGAGAGCGGAGAGCGGCCGCTGCACATGGGGCAGACGTACGTGATCCGGCGGCAGTCGCTGCCACAGACGGCGCAGTACATCGCACTGGGGCACGTGCATATGCCGCAGGAGGCGGTGCTGGCCAACGCCTACTACAGCGGCTCGCTGCTGCAATGCGACTTCGGCGAGGCAGGGCAGCCGAAGCGAGTAAACATCATCGACGTTGCGCCGGGGCGAAAGGCGAGCGTTTCGCACGTGCCACTGAAGTCGATCCGGCAGCTGCGGAACATTGGCAGCGCGAAGCAAGGCGTTTCGCTGGAGGAGATCGTTGCACTCAAGGGAGAAATGCCCGACGCCTACCTGAAGGTCTGGGTGAAAGTCGACCGGCCGCTGCCGGGGCTCGCAGCGCAGGTACGCGAGCTGCTTCCAAACGCTGTCGACATCGTTGTCGAGCGGCCGACGGAGGAGCGGCCGGATACGCCGCGGCTGGAAGGAATGTCCCCCGGAGAGTTGTTCGATGCGTACTACCGGCGCCAGCACGGAGATGCCGCACCGCCGGAGAAGCTGACCGGGCTGTTTAACAAGTTGCATGAAGAGGCGACGAGTGCGGCCAACCAGGCTTGAGATCCAGGGGCTGACAGCGTATCGGGACACCGTCGAGGTGGACTTCTCGGAGCTGGACCTCTTCGCGATTACAGGTGAGACCGGCGCCGGTAAGTCATCGCTGGTTGACGCGATAAGCTTCGCGCTCTTCGGGAGGGCGCCACGCGTGGGGAGCGGGGTGAAGGACCTGATCAGCCAGGGGGCGGACAGGTTGAAAGTGAGCCTGGAGTTCCGCTCGAACGGCGAGAGATACCGCATCTACCGGGAGACCGGCCGACGCGGGCAGAAGCCGCCCCAGATCGAGCGCTACGACAAGCAGCAAGGCGAGTGGATGCCAGAGGAAGCCGACCGGGTGAAGGACGCAAACGCCTTCATCGAGCGGCTGCTGCAGATGGACTACGAGGCTTTCGTCCGATCCGTCGTGCTGCCGCAGGGGCAGTTCCAGGAGTTCCTCTCGGGCGACCGCGACCAGCGGCGCAAGGTGCTCGACCGCCTTCTCGACCTCGAGCTGTATGAGCGCATAGCCCGGCGGGCGAACTCAATCGCGCACGAAAGCGAACGCGAGGCAGAGCGGATCGGGGAGCGGTTGCGCGATGAGCTTAGCGATGCGACGCCCGAGGAGCTCAAGAACGCAAAGGCGCAGCTGAAGGCGCTGGAGGCGCAAGCGAAGGAACTCGCAGCTGTGCGCGAGGCGACGGAGGCGGCCCTGCGAATCGCGGGCAGGCTGACGGATGCGCGAAATCGCCACGAAACGGCGACGAAGGCCGGCGATGAGATCGCGGAGCGCTTGAAGCGAGCGCGCGATCTGTTGTCCGGCGGGCAGAAGGCGCTCGATGCTACTAACGCTGAAGTGATTGCTGTGCAGAAGGCTATCAAGGCGACGGACTACGACTCCGACTTGCACCTGCGGCTGTCGCAGTGCGGCCCGCTGCTGCGAGAGATCGACCGCCGCGCGGAGGGCGAGACGAAGCTGGCCGCGGAGATCGCGAAGGCTCAGGCGGCGCTGAAGAAGCTTGAAGGTGAGGAAGGGGCCGAGCGGAAGAAGTATGAGGACGCGCAGGCCGCGACGAAGGCTCGTCACGACGAATACGAGGCTGCGAGACACACCAATGCGGCGGCGCTCCTCCGCAAAGACCTGCAGAAGGGCGATTCATGCCCGGTCTGCGGCCAGGCCGTGGCAACGCTGCCGCCGGGCGAGAAGGCGGCGGCGCTCGACAAGATACGGGACGCGTGGGAGAAAGCACAGGCAGCAGAGAAAACCGCGCAGCAGCGACAAGCTGAGGCAGAGAAGGTCGTGTTGCGGGAACGAGACTCGATCGTAAACAAGGAAGCTCAACGCGCCCAGGCGAAATCGGACCTGGTTGCGCGACAGGAGGAACTCCGGAAGCTGCTGCCTGACCCGTCGCTTGATCACAAGGCGATCGCTGTCAGGATCGCAGCGTTGGAGGGCGCGAAGAAGGAGCTCTACTCGCTGCAGAGGCGGGAGAAGGAAACCATCGCTGCGCGCGATAAGACCGCTGCGGAGATTGCCGCGGCGAAGTCGGACGTGACGACGCTGGAGACGCAGGCAAAGGTCCATGTGGCGGAGGTAGAAGCGGCGGCGAAGGCGATCACAGAAGCGGAGGCAACACTGCGGGCAGCCCTGGGCAAGCGGGCAGACGTGATCGAGGCAATCGACCGGGGCCGGGACGCATCCGCGGTTCTCCGGGGGCAGCTCTTGAGTGCACAGGCCGAGGAACGCGGCGTCCTGCAAGATATCGGAGCCGCGGGTAAGCACATCGAGCACGTCGCATCGAACATCGAGCTGGCGAAGAAGCTACGCACGGACGAGAAGACGCATCGCGAGGCGTGCGGTGTGGCAAAGGACCTGGCGTCGCTGCTGCGTACCGATGCGCTGCCTTCGTTCATCCGCGAGGAGGCGCTGCGTCGGCTCGCAGAGGATGGCTCGAAGAGGCTGGATGAAATATCGAAGGGCCGCTACGAGTTCGCAGTGGATGGGCAGGACTTCCTGATCGTCGACAAGTGGAACGCCGGAGACTCGCGGCCGGTGAGGACGCTGTCGGGGGGCGAAACGTTCCTCGCCTCCCTGGCGCTGGCGCTGGCGCTCGCGGAACAGCTGCCGGCGCTGGGCGGTCACGGCGCCGGTACTTTGGAGAGCCTGTTCATCGACGAGGGGTTCAGTCACCTGGACTCGGAGACGCTGGACATCGTGGCATCGGCGCTGGAGGTGCTTGGCGAGGACCGGAGCCGACTGATCGGAGTGATCACGCACGTGCCGGCGCTTGCGGAGCGAATGCCGGCGCGGATAACGGTGCATAAGTCGCAGGCGGGGAGCACGGTGACTGTCGGATGACGTCGTAAGCTAAGCGTGGCAGGTCCCTGCAGCTACTTCTCTGGGGGATTTCTCATGACTGACACTCGACGCGTTGGTTTCATCGGGCTGGGGATCATGGGGCGGCCGATGGCGGGCAATTTGATGAAGGCCGGGTTTCAGCTGGTGGTGTGGAACCGCAGTCGTCCGGGAATCGATGCGCTCACTGGTGAGGGAGCGAGCGAGGCAGGGAGTGCGCGCGAAGTAGCCGAGCGCACAGATGTCGTGATCACGATGGTGGGGTTCGCGGAGGACGTGGAGCAGGTGGCGCTCGGGCCAAACGGCGTTATCGAAGGCGCACGCGAAGGACTCGTACATATCGATATGACAACGATCTCGCGGGATGCCACCGTGCGGATCGCCGAGCGGCTGTCGGAGCGCGGGGCGTCGATGCTCGACGCTCCGGTCAGCGGCGGCGAGCCTGGCGCTATCGCGGGCACGCTATCGATCATGGTTGGCGGCGACGAGGCGGTTTTCGAGAGTTGCCGGTCGCTGTTCGAGGCGATGGGGAAGACGATAGTCTACTGCGGGCCAAGTGGCAGCGGGCAAGTGGTGAAGCTCTGCAACCAAGTCGTCGTCGGGCTGAACAACCTGGCGGTCTGCGAAGCGCTGATCCTCTGTGTGAAATCCGGCGTCGATCCGGGGCGCATGCTTGAGGCGATCGGCGCCGGCGCGGCAAACTCGTGGGGGGTGCAAAACCTGGCGCCGAAGATGCTGGCGCGGGACTTTCGAGCCGGATTCAAGGTGGAGCACCAGTTGAAGGACCTGCGCTATGCGCTGGAGGAAGCGCAAGCTGCCGGTGCAGCGCTACCCGGGACGGCGCTGGTGAAAGACCTCTTCGACCGCTTGCACGCAGACGGCCTGGCGGAGGAAGGCACGCAGGCACTGGTGAAGGCGCTGGAGAAGATGTCTGGCATAAAGGCCGGAGACGTCTAAAAAGCAAACAAGACGCCTCAAGCGCCTTGTTTGACCCCTCCCCTTTGGGCGCAGCGGCGGTTGTCGAGTCGCTACCGCTGACACACGATGGCCCTATTCTACGCCCGCTTTGAAGCGTGTCAAGACCATTGAATTTACGAATGCGGAAACAGGTAAAATAGAGATGAGATGGCAGTAACACGCGAAGACGTTGTCGACATCCTGCGCGAGGTCTACGATCCAGAGTTGCACTACAACATCTACGACCTGGGACTGGTATACGACATCAAGTTGACGAACGGCGACGTGCGCATCCTGATGACACTGACGACACCGATGTGCCCCATCGGGCCGATGGTGACGGAGCAGATCCAGGAGATGATCGGACTTATGCCGGGTGTAAAAAACGTTGACGTTGACTTTACGTTTGACCCACCGTGGGGCGTCGACAAGATGACGGACGAAGCTCGGGCTGACCTGGGGCTTGACTAGGTCAGGCGACGGGCAGGTTACTATACTCATGAGACTTGTAGCAGTACGAGGTGATTCGTTTATTCTGGAGACCGCTCCTGAGCGCGGGCGTGTATTCACTCCTGCGCCAGGGGGAGGTGAGCTTTTTCCGGAAATGCCGCTTCAGGCTATTTTCAATCGAGGCTACTGTGAGCCCTGGGAAGGCTCCTCGAAGCAGACCGAAGTGATTGAAAACGCCGCCAGGCAGGCTATGAAGCTTGGTTAGTTCCCCCGCTGCTAACGGTACCCGCCCTGCCACCTGGAAGGGGCGGCCTCTGCCGCGCATGCTCGTAATGTTCTTCGACCAGCTGGCCGCCGAGGCCGACATATTCTCCGCTCTGGAAGCCCAAGCAGCCCTGGAAGCCCGCCAACGGTACGTTGATGTTACTCTCACGGCCACCGCCCAAGGGTCGGCGAAGCCGCCCATCATCACCTTGAAGTAGGCGCTAACCTGCAGCTACGGTTCGGTAGCGGCCGAGGGCCGTTAGCGGCCAGTAGTTCCGGTAGAGGTGGTACTTGATGTAGAAGTCGCCGGGGAAGCCGGTCCCGGTGAACTGCGGCTCGTTCCACTGGCCATCCTCTTCCTGATTCTCGACGAGATACCTCACGGCATGCTCGGTGGCCTGGTCAGGGCCATTTGTCGCGAGCAATCCGATCAGGCCCCACGCCGTCTGCGAGGCGGTTGATTCGCCTATGCCGGCGAGTGCTGGGTCGCCGTAGCTGGCGCAGGTCTCGCCCCAGCCTCCGTCCACGTTCTGGTGGTCGCGCAACCAATCCGCTGCGCGGCGAAACCGGCCACGGCTCATGTCGATACCCGCGGCGTGGAAGGCGGGGAGGACGCCGCCGGTGCCGTAAACGTAGTTCACACCCCAGCGGCCGAACCAGCTGCCGTCCGCTTGCTGAGTGCGACGGAGATATCGTAGGCCATGGCGCACCGTCTCCGAATCGCGCTCGCCGAGGAGTGAGAGGGCTTCGATGACGTGGGCGGTTACGTCTTCGGAAGGTGGATCGATTACCTCGCCGAAGTCGCAGAACGGGATTTCGTTGGTGAGACGGCGGGTGTTGTCCTTGTCGAATGCCGCCCAGCCTCCGTTGCGCGACTGCATTCCCATCAGCCAGCGCTTGCCGCGCTCGATTGCAGCGAGCTTGCGCCGCTCATTGGGAAGGCACGTGCGCGCAAGGGCGATCAACACCTCGGCGGTATCGTCCAAGTCGGGGTAGATGTCGTTTTCGAACTCGAAGGACCAGCCGCCGGGTTCGACAGCTGGAGCGTGGACCTGCCAGTCGCCGCCGGTGAGCACCTGCTCCCCGAGGAGCCAGCGAGCGGCAGCCCGGAGCGCCGGATGATCAGGGGCGAGCCCGGAGTCCAGCAGAGCGATCATCGCGAGAGCTGTATCCCAAACCGGCGAGAGGCAGGCCTGCGGATAGAAGACGCGCTCGTCCTCGACAGCCCAGGCGCCGCCAAAGCTATCGAGTCCGCGCTTCATGACCGGATGATCGAGCGAGTATCCTCGCAGCTTGAGGGCGATGAGCGAATACACCCAGGGGGGCTGGATGCCAGCCCACGAGCCGTCCGCTTCCTGGTGCGAGACGATCCACTCTTCGGCGGCGCGGTAGGCGCGTTCGCGGAGGCTGCGGACTGCCACGCGGTCGTAGCGGCGGAGGACGCCGTCCGCTTCGTGGAAGAAGCGCTTCCAGTTCAGTCCAGCAGGCCACGGGGGAGCGTAATCGGTGCCTTCACGGCCGGCCGGAAAAAGTTCGTCGATGCGCGCGGAGTCCGGCACCGGGCAGACGGGGCGCTCACTGAGGATGATCAGCATCGGGACGATGGTGGCGCGAGCCCAGGATGCGAAGTCGTAGATGTTAAGCGGGAACCAGTGCGGGAGGAACATCATCTCCGGCGGGAGGACCGGCACGCCGCGCCAGTCCCACTGTCCAAATAGGGCCAGCCAGATCTTCGTGAAGACACGAACCTTCGGGACACCGCCCACGGAGAGCACCCAGTCCCCTGCCTTTTGCATGGCCGGGTCTTCGGGCGAGACGCCGGCGAGCTTGAGCGCGAAGTATGACTCGACAGTAGCGTTTAGGTCGGGTGGGCCGCCGAAGTAGATAGCCCACGTGCCGTCGGGGCGCTGCTGGCTGCGGATGTAGGTGACGATCTTCTGCCAACGCTCCTCGTCGCGCGCGCCGAGGAAGTGCGTGAGCAAGAGATACTCGGCGGCCATGCAGACGTTTGTCTCCAATTCGCCGATCCAGTAGCCGTCGGGGTGCTGGGTGCGCAGGAAGTAGTCCTGGCTGCGGCGGACCGCTTCATCGAGGTCCTCTCGGAGCGAGGCGCGTGTATCAACGATCATCGGGAGAAGTGCTGAGCCAGCGGGGGAAGAAACGCCGCACAGAAGATGGAAAGGTTCGTGAAGGCGAGCCTGCCGGCTTCGTACTGACGCGCGATGATCGGCTGGGCCTCGGGGTGTTCACGGATGTACTCGAGGAAGATCTCCTGGTCGAACGTGCCGTCGGGTCGCATCGCGCCGGTGTTAACGAGGGTATCGCCATGGTGGTCCGAGATCGTGCGAACAGCGAGAAAAGGAAGGCCGCGCAGCGCAGCCTCCTGACCGATCCAGAAGCTCTCCATCTCGACGATGTCGTGGCCTTTCCAGGCGTGGTGCGCAGCCTTCTCCTCTGGTCCCCACGCTGCCTCGTCCACTGTCACCGAACTGCCCATGATCGACGGCAGGTTCATCCCACGAGCGGCCGCCTGTGCAGCCTCCACGAGGTTGGAGTCACACACTACAGTAGCGTCGACGGCTTCGGTCCGGTGCGACTCGTGGTCTATCCTGATGCAGACAACCACCTCACCCGCGTCGATTTTCGGCGAGAGTCCGCCGGCCACGCCGAGCGATAAAGCAATAGCAGAAGGATACGATTCGAGGGCAGCCCGGGCGGCGTCTTTCGCAATCGGGCCAATGCCGGTACGGCAGACGACGGCGCCGTCGACTTCATAGACAGGGAATCCTGCGGCGTCCGACTCCCGAATATTGCTAGCCCAGCTGAGTGCGGCGCGAACCTCGGTGTCCATGGCGGCGAAGACCGCGATCACTTCGCCATGATCTCCTTGCCGCGCAGTCCAGAGCCCGGGCGCAGCGAGCGCCAGGCCATTTCGGCGAGGGCCTTCGGGCTGGACATCGCTTCCTGTATCGCGGAACCCTCGTAGCCGCAGTGCATCATGCAGTTTGCACATCGCGCGTCGCGCCCGAATCCGTACGCTTTCCAGTCGGTCTGCATGAGTTCAGCGAATGTGGTCACATGCTCGTCCGCGATGAGGTAGCAGGGCTTGCGCCAGCCGGCGGGTGTAAAGGTAGGCGTTGTCCACTGCGAACACTCGTACTCGCGTTTGCCGATGAGGAAGTCCAGATACAACGGGTTGTTGTAGAAGCGAATGCCCTCGCGGCAGCCGTCAAAGATGCGGCGGAAGAACGAGCGCGCTTCCTCGCGCTGAAGGAAGATGTCGTGATGCGCGACTTCCTTGTACTGGAAGCCCGGCGACACCATCATCCCTTCGACGCCCATGTCGTTCAGCATCGAGAAGAACTGATGGTATTCCTCCGGGCGGTTGGCGTTGAAGAGGGTCGTGTTGGTGCAGACTCGGTACCCGGTAGCCCGGAACTCGCGAATGGCCTTGATCGCAACGTCGTAGACACCGGCGCGCTCAACAGCGATATCATGCGTCTCGCGCAGGCCATCGAGGTGAACGACGAAGGCGAAGTACGGCGAGGGCTTGATCGCCTTCATCGCGGCCTTGTACAGGAGCGCGTTGGTGCAGAGATAGACGTAGCGCTTCCGGCGGATGATTCCTCGCACGATCTTGCCGATTTCAGGATGCATCAGGGGCTCGCCGCCGGCGATGGAAACGACGGGGGCGCCGGACTCGCGGACGGCATCCAGGCACTGCTTCACGCTGAGCCGGACGTGGTCCTTGATGAGGCCTTCGTACTCGCGGATGCGGCCGCAGCCGGTGCAAGTCAGATTGCAGTCTTCCAGCGGCTCCAGGATCATCGTGAGTGGAAAATGGGTGCGTCCTGCAGCCTTCTGGCGGAGTAGATACCAGGCCAGCTTGAGCGATAGCCCCAGAGGCCTGCCATTCGCCATGTCGCTTCCCTTCTAGTAGTCGCGAGCGAGGAGGAAGTCGGCCGCCTGGCGCAGCTCAGCCGTCTCATCCGGTGGGATTCGCAACGAATCGAGTTCGCGCAGGGCGGCTCCGCGATATTCGCCGGCTACCCCAGCACAATACTGCGAGGCACCGATTGAGTCCATGAGGGCAAGCACCCACTTCGCATCTGTATCAGAAACGTCATCCCGGCCGTATATCAGCGCCAGTTGGTCTCGCTGGGTTGCTTCGGCGCGGGTGAAGGCGTAAATCGCCGGGAGCGATTTCTTGTGGCGGCGAATGTCTGCTCCGGAGGCCTTGCCTGTGCGTGATTCGTCTCCCCACACTCCCAGGACGTCGTCGCGAACCTGGAAGGCGATGCCAAAGGCGCGCCCGCAGCGCCCAATCGCCTCGATCGTTGATGGGGCGGCGCCGGCGGCAATCGCGCCTAGACCGAGTGCGGCATCGAACAGTGCGCCTGTCTTCCGCGAGACCATGGCGAGATAGTCGTTCTCGGTTACGTCGGTCCTCTTCTCGAACGCGATATCCATCACCTGCCCCTCAACCATCTCCAACGTGCGGCGCGCGAGGAGGGCGTTCGCGATGAGCGCTGCTTCTGGAGATAAGCCGGCGGCCGTCGATGATGTAACGGTTTGTTGTGCAATCGCCATCAACGCATCGCCGGCATTAATCGCCTGAGCTTCACCCCAGATAGACCAGACTGTGTCGCGGCCATGGCGCATGCGGTCGCGGTCTTGCACATCGTCGTGGATCAGAGAAAAGGCATGTACCAACTCGACCGCCGAGGCGAAGGGAAGAGCGTGTTCGATGGAGCCGCCTAGTGCCTCGCAGGTGAGGATGGTCAGGCCCGGACGCAGTCGTTTGCCAGCGCTCGGTGCCGGATTGCCTTCAGGGTCTTCCCAACCGAGGTGATACAGGAGCATGCGGCGGAGCACGGATGGCTCCTGCGACTCGAAGAGTGAGCGGAGGTGCTCTTCCAGCCGTTCCCGGTGGCGGGAGAGAGCAGCCGGCGGGTGCATCTTACTCGCCGAGGAGCTGGACGACGACTTCTCGCTCGCGGGCGCGGTCGAGCTCGACGAGGAAGAGCCGCTGCCACTTGCCGAAGGTCAGTCTGCCACCCACCACGGGGATGTGCTCGCTGCTACCGAGAAAGATGTGCTGGCAATGGGAGTGGCCGTTGGGTACTTCGCCGTCTTCGGTCGGATGATCGATATTGTGCTCGTAGTCGTGGTCATGGGGGAGCATGCGGTGGAGCAGGGCTTCCAGGTCGGCGATGAGGCCAGCTTCGTTCTCGTTAATGGTGATGGCGGCGGTTGTGTGGCGGGAGAAGACGACGACGAAGCCGTTTTCGATCCCGGATTCGCTGATCAGGTTAGAGACGTCATCTGTGATATCGATGAACTGAGGGCCACGTTGGGTCTGGTAGATGAGAGATGACGTCCGTACCTTGAGGCCGGCGGTCTCAGCGGGCGTGGTCTTAAGCACAGGGCGTCTCCTTCAGGAAACAGGGGAGGGTTCGACGGCCAGAAACTTGGCTCATTGCGGGAAGGCCAACCCGAGGGTGCTCTCGAATCTGGTCATCTCTTGCGATTCAGGATAGCTGCGGGCAAACGTAACGTCTATGTTTACGCTCGTAGCCACTCCTCTCCGTCCGAGTGAAGATTAGCACTGTTCGGGCTTAATTGCACGGATTTTCACAAAGTCAGGCGGTTGCAGTCTCATGGCTTCTCAGCCGGCTCAGCGCCGCCGCACGACCGGCAAAAATGCCGCTACGGACAGCGCTCTCCATGGTTGCCGGCCAGCCCGTGTCAGTCCAGTCACCCGCGAGGAAGAGATTGCCGAGCGGCGTACGTTGAGCAGGCCGCAATTTTGCGACGCCGGGGATCGCCGCGAACGTCGCGGACCGCTGCTTGACGACGAGGGCTCTGCTCAGTTCGGCGCCTCGCGTTGCCGGCAATAGCGCGAACAGTTCCTTCGTAAAGAGCTCTATCAGGTCGCTTGATGGCGCGTCCACGAAGTCGTCCGCACCGCTTAGTGATATGTCAAGGTACTGGCCGCTATCCTGCTGTCCCCAGAGCCGCGACTTGTTGAAGATCCACTGGACCGGCGAGTTTACGAAGGCAGCGAAGGCACGGTGCCATACCGGCCGGTCGTACCAGAGGTGCACATTGACGATAGGTGAGGAGATAAGCCGGGCGATTCGCGAGAAGAAGGGATCACCTCTGACTTGCGTTGGAAGCAGCGCGAGCACTTCTCCTTGAGGCAAGGCGAGCACGTAAACGTCCGCGGTGAGTGGTCCGGTCTCAGTATGGACCCCGGCAACCTGTCCTGACTCCACGTCCACGGAACGGATGCCGCAGCCGGTCCTGACTTCGCCGCCGCGTGCTGTGATGTACGTTTTCGCCGCATTAGAGATGAGGTCGCTGAGGCCCAGGCGGGCCCAGCCGACGTTGGCGCCGTGGCGCGAGCGGAGGAAGCCTTCCTGAAACACCATCATCGCCAGATCCGCCGACGCCTGCGAAATATCGGTGTTCAGCGTCGGCAGGATGATGAGGTTCCAGAGGCTGCGGATGGCTCGCCGGGACTGCCTTCGGGACAGAAGCCAATCCTGGAATGTAATGTCGTCCAGTCCCGCGCTTGCGCGGTCCGTCAGCATGATCTGCATGAGCGCCCATCCAGCAAGGCTACGGTCCTGCACGGACAAGGAGCGGAAGCGCAGCACGGAGCGCAAAAGGTGGAACGGCGGCGGCAAATCGTCGGCGCGGAGGATGCTCGCGCCCCACGTCTTGTCGATGATGGGGACGCGAAAACGTTTCTGCAGGTGAACAGAGTCGCCTACTCCTAGACGCCCGAGCAGACGAATATATTCCGTGCAGCAGCCGAGAAAGACGTGCTGTCCGTTGTCTACGGTCAAGCCGGTCTCCTGGTCCGTGTAGGAGTAGGAGCGGCCGCCCAGGAACGTGCGCTTTTCGAGAAGCGTGACGTGATAGCCGGCGTCCGCAAGCTCGCACGCCGCGGTGATTCCGGCCAGACCCCCACCGGCAACAACGGCAGTGGGGCGCGTCAGCCGACCACGCTCCGGACGAGCTCTCGGCCGGCGAGCGCCAGCTTCTGGCCTGTCGACAGGGAAACTCGCCGCCGGAAGACGACTGCGGGATCGCGCTCGATGTCGTCCAGGATGCCGCTATAGATCCCGGCCATGACGCCCACACAAGCTCGAGCGCGAGTGGGGAGCGCGGGAAGCAGCTCCCGGCCGAGGGAGTAGTAGTGCTGGGCGCGGTCCACCTGAAAAGCAATGAGTCTCCGGAAGTCGTTGGTCACGCGGCCGGCGAGCAGCTCTTCTTCGCTGTATCCGAACCACTCCACTTCCTCAAGGGGAAGATAGATCCGGCCTCGGTCGGCGTCTTCTCGAATGTCACGCAGTATATTGGTGAGCTGCAATGCGATGCCGAGGTTGGCGGCGCTGCTGCGTGAGGATTCGCCGCCCCTGTAGCCGAAAATGTGGATGCAGATGAGACCGACCGTGGAAGCCACACCATAGCAGTAGTCCTTCAACTCGTCGAAGGTGTCATATCTCGTGCGAATGAGGTCAGTTTGTACACCATCCACCAGCTGGAAGAGGTAAGTCTGCGGTATCCGGAAGGCGTGTACGGCATGGTGCAGGGCTTCGAACACTTGCGAGTCAGGCCGACCATCAAGGCACTCCTCAAGAGAGCGGCGGTAGGCGGCGAGGCGAGGCTCAGACACCGCGAGCGGCAGGCCGGAGTCGGCGATGTCGTCGCACAGGCGGGCGAATGCGTACACGGAGTAAATTGCTCGCCGTTGGGCGGGCGGAAGCAGAGCGAAGCCGTAGTAAAAGTTCTTCGCTTCGCGGCGCGTGAGTTCCTGGCAGTAGTCGTAGGCGTTTCTCAGGCCGTTCTTCACGCGCCTACCCTCGTGGGAAGCAGGGCGCGAAGGCCAAGCCATACTTTCCGCGATTTCGAGACGGTTGGCCTCTCGGACAGTACGTCGTAGCGACGAGCCTTGATCTCATCAAGGACGGCGAGGCCGCCGAGGGTGAACAAGCGCAGGTCGACTCGCAGCTTCCCGCCCACGCAATTGATAAGGGGCGCGCCGCGGCGGAAGTACTCGCGGGTGCGATTGACCTGGAACCGGATCAGCTTACGGAAGGCGGGAGTGCCGCCACCCCCGGCGATATCCCCTTCTGTCACGCCAAACTGAGCCATATCTTCGCGCGGCAGGTAGATGCGGCCGATCGCGCAGTCACGGGCAACGTCCTGCCAGAAGTTGGTGAGCTGCAGAGCAGTGCACGTTGCGTCCGATAGTACGGCGCGCTCCTCGTCGGCGTACCCGAAGATGCGGAGCACGAGTCTGCCAACAGGGTTCGCCGAGTAATTGCAATAGTCGAGCAGTTCGTCGAAGGTTTCGTAGCGGGTTTGGCGCTGGTCGCGGCGGTTTGCCTCGATCAGGCGTTCGAACGGATCGACCGGGAGATCGAAGCGGCGGATCGTATCCGCGAGGGCAACGAAGCGGATATCGCGCGCGGCGCCGTCGAAGGCCCAGCGCAGTTCCGTTTCCCATTCGTCAAGCAGAGCGGCGCTGTCGCCCTCGGCTTCGTCGCCGAGGTCGTCGACGCCGCGGCAGTAGGCGTAGAGAGCATACATCGGGTCGCGCAGTTCACTAGGGAGGAACCACGAGACGACGGGGAAATTTTCGTAGTGGCCGAGCGCGATGCGCCGGCAGTGGACATATGCTTCGTGGAGAGATGCGGGGGTGGTCTTCTCGGCCAGCATGCAAGGGACATTCTACCGCTATGCGCGGATATACTTGAGCCGGGAGGAATCATGTCGAAGATTATCGATTGCAACAGGGTGAAGCCGAGCAGTGACTGTCATCACATCGTACGCGGGGAGACGGAAGAAGAAGTACTGGAGAACGCGAAGGCGCACGCGAAGGAGCACGGCTTCAAGGAAGTCACGCCGGAGCTGGTCGCGATGATCAAGGCGAACATCCAGGAAGAGAAGCAGAACTAGCGCGACGAGGGATGCTTCCAATCAGGGAGCCGTCCCTCCTTGCGGCCCTTCTTCCGCTGGATCCCGGACAGGATCTTGAAGGTACGCTCGACGTAAGCTTCGTCCTGCGGCGTTTCGATATTGTCGTGAAGGCGAAGCGCAGAGCCCCCGTCCGCGATCGATAGGCTTGTCCAGCCGCCGGGGTACTGTCGCACTTCGGCATCGCGGAACTCGTATGAGGCGCCTTCGGCGATCTCTATCTGGCCGAGTTCAGTTCGCGTTAGACCAGAGGAATCGCCGACGAGGCACATGCGGAGACCGCCGACTTCCCACAACCGCAGCACCTTCGCTCGAAAAGTGACTCGCTCCCCGGCGGGAACGTTCTTCGTCGCCTTGACGTTGGGCAGACGGGTCACTTGCGGCCCTCCAGCCAGAGGATCACATCGCTGATGTTCTCACGCAGGCTGCGGCGTGCCTCGCTGACAAGCCAGCGGTAGCAATACATCGCATCCGATCCGGCGGGTGCGTAGTCTTCCCAGGCAAGTACGTATGCACGTCCCTGCGCCTTGTGTGGCCAGCCGGGGCGCGGCAGCAGGTGCACGTAGATGGTGCCGCCGTCGTCGGTCAGGCCGATGATCCCCGCTTCGAGCAAGTCATCGCGGCCAGCGCTGGTCAGGAGGCGTGTGAGTTCGCGCTCGAGGAAACGAAGGGCCATGTGGTAATGGTACTGCGGGCGCGCTACTCGCAGGTCTATAGACCTGGAGCTACTCACCGGTTGGGAAATCCTAGCCGTAGAAGGTCTGGCCGATCGCAGCAGCGTACTCGAGGACCTTCGGCGTCTCCAGGCCGTAGGCCGGCGGTGCGAGCGTCATGGAGTCGACCACGTCCCAGGCTGGCTCGATGCGTTTCCGCACCTCGTCGGCGGTGCCACAGACGACGAAAGTCTGCGCCATCTCGTCGGGGACGAGGTGGGCGACGCTGAGATAGTCCTTCCGTTTGACGCCTTCCTGGAGTTGTTTCGCAACGTCGCCGAACCCGTGTGCTGCAAAGAAGGGTTCGTATTGCTCGATACCGGCGTAGAAGGCGACCGTTGGACGCGCGTCATTGATCGCCTCGGCACGGTCATTATTAATGGCGACCGCAAGCCAGGCGTTGAACTCGATATCAGATCGCTGTTTGTCCGCACGGTCGAGGCCGCGCTTGAGGTAATCGGGGACCTTGTTCAGCAGCCAATCGATAGACCAGATGTAGTGGCCGATCACACCATCGCCGATCTCTGCGGCAAGGCTGACAAGAGGACCGCGGAGGGCAGCTATCCAGATCGGGATGCGGTCACGGAGAGGCGGGCCTGAGTTCTGCAGTTCGCCGAAGTCGAGCTGGTAGTACTTGCCGTCGTAGCGTTTGAGCTCGCCCGTGTGCGCCTGGGCATTGACGAGGCGGACGATCTCGACGACCTCACGCATGTGCTCCAGCGGTTTGCCATACGTTCCGCCGAAGACGTCCTCGCTCCAGGACTTCACGCTCGTACCGAGCCCGAGCGTGAACCGCCCGCTGCTGATTCGGTCCATGTCCATGGCGGCGAAGGCTGTCTCGACGGGGCTGCGGGTGAAGGCGATCGCGATACCGGAGGCGAGTCGCATCTTCGTTGTGGCCCCGGCAGCTGCCGCAAGCGGAATGAAGGGTGGACCGTACACCTGCGGCGCGAAGAGGCCTTCGAGGCCGGCGGCTTCCATCATCTGGGCCTGGCCAGCGATGACGTTCGCAGGCAGAGGCGAGACGACGCTCCAGAACTTGCGCTTGTTCTCGGCCATAGTGGCCCGAGTTTGGCATCGGAAGGTGAGGGCGTCAATCGGCGGCACTGGCAGGTCCAAAGACCTGAAGCTACGATTAGGCGCATGGCTGATTTCGTGCTGGCGCTGGACCAGGGGACTTCATCGTCGCGGGCGATTCTCTTCGACCACGGGGGAAACATCGCATCGGTGTCGCAGAAGGAGTACCCGATCGCGTACCCGCAGGCGGGGTGGGTGGAGCAGAGCGCGGACGACATCTGGGAGACTCAGTCGTACGTGGCGCGAGATGCGCTGAACAAGATCGGAGCCCATGCTTCGGATGTCGCGGCGATCGGAATCACGAACCAACGAGAGACGACGGTCATCTGGGACGTGCAGAGGAGACCCGTAGCGCCGGCAATCGTCTGGCAGGACCGGCGAACGGCGGACACCTGCTCTGCGTTGCGGGACGCGGGTCTGGAACCGAGGTTTCGCGAGCGAACCGGTCTCCTGCTGGACCCATACTTCTCTGGGACGAAGGTGAAGTGGTTGCTCGATAACGTGAAGGGACTGCGCGGTCGCGATGGCCTTCGCTTCGGGACGATTGACTCGTGGCTCCTGCAGAACTTGATCGGGGAGCACGTCACCGACTACACGAACGCGTCGCGGACGCTGATGTACAACATTCGCGACTTGCGCTGGGACAACGACTTGCTGCAAGCGCTCGATGTGCCGGGAGCGCTGATGCCGGATGTGCGAGCGTCTTCGGGAGTGTTCGGCGAGACGAAACTGCTGGGGGTAGCGACACCGGTCGCGGGCGTGGCTGGCGACCAGCAGGCGGCGCTCTTCGGCCAGGCGTGCTTCGCGCCGGGGATGGCGAAGAACACGTACGGCACCGGCGCCTTCCTCCTGATGAACATTGGTGAAGAGCCGATCGCCTCGACTGACCTGCTGACAACGATTGCCTGGGGATTGAACGAGAATGGGGCCGACAGAGTAACGTATGCGCTTGAGGGATCAGTTTTCGTGGCCGGAGCCGCCGTGCAATGGTTGCGCGACGAGTTGCGGTTCTTCGACAACTCAGCGGAGAGCGCTGCGGTTGCCGAAAGTGTTCCTGACTCGAACGGCGTGTATGTCGTGCCGGCGTTCGTCGGGCTCGGTGCACCGCACTGGGACCCGCGCGCACGGGGGGCAATCGTTGGGCTTACCCGCGACTCAAGCAGGGCGCATATCACGAGGGCGACACTGGAGGCCATCGGCTACCAGGTGCGCGATGTGGTACAGGCGATGGAGAGCGACTCGGGCATCGAACTCAGCGAACTACGTGTCGACGGCGGCGCGGCCAGCAATGATTTCCTGCTGCAGTTCCAGGCGGACATCCTGGGGAGGACGGTCGTACGACCGGCATGCGTGGAGACGACGGCGCTAGGTGCGGCGTATCTCGCCGGCCTCGCGGTCGGGTTCTGGAAAGGGCAGGCGGATGTCACGGCGAACTGGCGGGTAGAGCGACGGTTTGAGCCGCAGATGAGTGCAGGCAAGCGCGAGGCGCTGTACGCCGGTTGGTTGCGTGCTGTCGAACGCGCTAAGGGTTGGGCCTAGGCGAACTCCGGCACAACTTCGCTCGCGAAACGCTCGCAGGCGGCGACTGCACGGTCGATTCCCTCCATGAGCGGCGGCTCAAAGACGATGTAATCGACGCCAGCATCAGCGTAGGCGGACACCTGGCGCTTTAGATCGTCCGGCGTACCGGCGAATGCGCGGTCGATGGAGAGTGATTTGTCAGCGATAACGAGCGGCGCACGAACCGATAGCGCAATGGCCGCCGGATCGCGGCCGTACCCCCCGGCTTTCTTTTTCACGTAAGCGGACTTCTCGCGCACCTCGTCTACTGTCAAGCGGTAGGCGTGCCAGCCATCGCCGTAGCGGGCGGCGCGGCGCAGTGCGGCAGGCTCGTGCCCTCCGACCCAGATTGGCGGATGCGGCTTCTGGACGGGCCGTGGCTCGCTGCGGACGGGCGGGACCGAGTAGTGCTTGCCGCTGTAAGACGCCTCGTCCATCGTCCACATTGCCTTCAGTACCTCGATGTGCTCATCAGTGCGAGCTCCGCGATCGTCAAAGGGCATGCCCATCGCTTCCGCTTCTTCACGCATCCAGCCGGCGCCAACGCCGCAGATTAGCCGGCCGCCGGAGAGCACGTCCACAGCAGCAAGCGTCTTCGCGTTCATCACAGGATTGCGATACGGGAGCACCAGGATGCTGGTGCCGAGACGAATGCGAGAGGTGGCTCCCGCGACGAAGGCGAGAGAGGTGACTTCTTCTACCCATGGCACCTGGCCCGGCAGGGGAAAGTCGCCCGTCTCGCTGTACGGGTACTTCGAGTCGAAGGTGGTGGGGAATACAACGTGGTCGCTGCCCCAGACTGAGTCGTAGCCCTGGTCCTCCACCGCACGAGCGAAGGTAATCATGGAAGCTCCATCGTGGAACGGGCCGATATGGGGCAGGTGCACACCGAACTTCACGTGAAACCTCCTGGCGACGAGTGGCGCCATTATACGCGGCGGCTCTCAGTGCCGAGCGCCTGACCTAAGGTGATGGAGTCGGCGTCTTCGACTGCGTTGCGGTTGCCGTCGGGGCGGCGGAGGCAGTCGGTGTTGGGCTCGGCGAGGCAGTCGGTGTTGGGCTCGGCGAGGCAGTCGGCGAGGGAGTGGCCGCCACAACCGTCTCCGTTGGTGTTGGTTCCGGGTTTGCGGTAGGCTCCGGCGTTGGCGTCACCGGTGGAGGCGGCGCGTAGGTGATCAGAGGCTGGGGCGTTATCCCGTAGCGCGGAGCCATGAAGTTCCAGACAGCGAGAGAGATGCGCGCGCCGAATGAGTAGCCGGCGTACTCAGACGGAGCGAACTGGGAGAAGTAGCTGATGGCGTAGGCCTTCTTCTGGCCGTCGGCGCCGGTGAAGGTGACGATGCCGACGTCGTTGTTGACCCAGCCGTCGTAGTCCCAGAAGTACCCGATCTTGTGGCCAACTGTGGCGTTGTACGGCAGGTACTTCGGGAGAATGTAGTCCACGTACGAGTAGCTATCGTTGAGAACGCTGATCGTGTAGTTGGTCCACTCTTCGTCGAACAGCTCCCCGCGATACAGGCGCACGAGAACGCTGTTCATCTCGAGGGGTGTGACGATGTTGGGCGGTGGGTTGTCACCGCTCCCGTAGTACGGTACGTGATCGTAGTTGGCGATCTTCAGGCCCCAACTGGCCATGAGGTCACGGGCGTGCTGGACCCCTTCCTGGTAGTCGCCGAATGTGCGGCCGAGGAAGTTGCGCACCTCCGGGGGGTAGCTGCCCCCGATCCCGCGCCGGATGCTGTACTCCTGGCCACCGGGGCTGCCCAGCCCGGCTTCGAAGACATCGACGACAGAAAGCAGCCCGAAGAGATTGATAACGCAGCCCGTCTTGTGCACGTCATTGCCGCTGATTGACGCCGTCTCCCCTGTGACGAGGTCTGTGACCGCGATGCCCACATCGATACTGGGAACAGAGACCTTGTACTCATTGATCACGGAGACGAGTTGGTCACGCAAACCAATCATTTCGGGGGAGAGGTCGACGTTCTCAGCGATGTTGCCCTGCGCGTCGGGGAGGGGTCCGGACGGCTGGTCGCCCCCGGTCTGAGGGGTCTCGGTGTCGGGAGTTGGGGTGGGTGCAGTGCTGGTTGGAGCCGACGTAGCGCGTCGCGCAGGGCTGGGTGTTGGTTTCTCTGTCGAGGCCGCGACGTCACCGGTGGAGGAGGGTTCGTCGCCGCTGAGGACGAGGACGCCGATGAAGGCGGCAAGGGCGACGCCAAGGACGGAGGCCGTGAAGATAAGAGCCGCGAGGACGAGTTTGTCCCGCAGCTCCAGGACCGGATTTGGTCTGTGTTCGACCTGTTGCGCCACTCTGCACGCCTATCCATCGCCGCAAAACAGTCTTGCGGGCCATGGCTCCTTAATACGGATAACGCCAAATCTTTCGACAAGGATACCTAAAATCGCGCCAATCCTGCAGAACGCTGGTGAATTTCGCGGCAACGGAGAACTGCAAAGCACCGTGCTAAGCTACCCGCGTGAAGCGCACCAGCGCGATGATCGCCGACCTGCAGAAGGACCTCGGCAAGCAGTGGGTACTGCACGCGCCGGAGGACCTGATGGTCTACGAATACGACGCGACGATCGAGCGCGGCTTGCCGGAGGCGGTGGCCCTGCCGGCTACCACTGAGGAGGTGGCCGCGGCTGTCCGGATCGCGAATCGCTACGGAGCTGCGGTTACGGCACGGGGATCGGGTACCGGACTTTCGGGCGGCGCCGTGCCGTGCGACGGGGGCATCGTGATCGTCACGACACGCATGAACCGCATCCTTGAAATCGACCCGCTAAGCCGCCTGGCAGTTGTGCAACCGGGCGTGATAAACCAGCACATCTCGCAAGCGGTCGCGAAGCATAATCTCTACTTCGCGCCGGACCCCTCAAGCCAGCGTGCCTGCAGTATCGGCGGGAACGTGGCCGAGAACGCCGGCGGTCCGCATTGCTTGCGCTTCGGTTCGACGGTCAACCACGTGCTCGGGCTGGAGATCGTGACGCCCGACGGCGAGATAGTCGACCTGGGTGGGAAGTCGGGCACAACCGGATATGACCTGACTGGAATCGTGGTCGGCTCCGAAGGGACGCTGGGGATCGTCACGAAAGTGATTGTTCGCCTGCTTCCGAAGTCGGAGTCGATCGTGACCCTCCTGGCGATCTTCGACGAGGTGCGCCAGGCTTCTCAGGCTGTGTCCGCGATCGTGGCGGCCGGGGTGATGCCCGTCGCGCTCGAGATGATCGACAAATACACGATGGACGCGATCGAGGCTGCGCTGCACACGGGTTATCCGCCGGACGCGGGTGCAGTGCTCCTGATCGAGGTCGAGGGCCTGGCCGAGGAGACAGACGAGCAGGCGGGGGCGGCAAGAAGTATCTGCGAAGGGCAAGGAGCTCGCGAAGTACAGGTGGCCGTAGCGGCCGAAGACCGGGAGCGCCTGTGGATCGGGCGGAAGGGGGCGCTCGGAGCGCTGGGCAGGCTTGCACCGTCCTACTACATCCTGGACGGAGTCGTTCCGCGCACGAAGTTGCCGGACGTCCTCGACGGAGTCTACGCCTCATGTGAGCGGTACGGGTTCCCCGTGGCCAACGTCTTTCACGCGGGTGACGGGAACCTTCACCCAAATGTGCTCTTTGATGAGCGTGTGCCTGGCGTTACAGAGCAGGTGCTTGAACTGGGTGAGGAGATCATGAGGTTGTGCGTCGACGCCGGCGGCTCTATCACTGGCGAGCACGGCGTCGGTTACGAGAAGCGCGACTACATGAGCTGGATCTTCTCGGAGGACGACCTCGAGGTTATGTCGCGTCTAAAGCGGGCCTTTGGGACGAATGAGCGCTTCAACCCGGGCAAGGTGTTCCCGACATCGAGGGGTTGCGGCGAGGTCACATCGAGGATGCGCGCCGCCATCGCCAAGGTCGGACCGGGCGCGTACGTTTGAGCCGTGGTCAAACAGGCATCACTGGCCGCTGACCTCGCCGAGATGCTCGGCGAACTGGCCGTTTCAGTGCCGAACGAACGGCACATGGTCGATGGCGTGCCGCCGCAAGGGGTCGCGGCACCAGCCGACTACGACGAGACACGTCGGCTGATGGAGTACGCCAACCATCGAGGCCTGGCCGTGATTCCCATCGGCGGCGGGCAGCATACTGGGGTGGGAAACCTGCCGGAACGCTACGACATCGCTCTTGAGACGCGGCGGATCAGCGGCATCGTCGAATTCGAGCCGGCCGACCTCACGATCACGGTGCGCGCCGGGATGACTCTGGGCGAGCTGCGAAAGGTCACATCCGAAGCGAGGATGATGGTGCCGTTCGACCCGGCGATCGCGGACCGCGCGACGGTCGGTGGCGTGCTCGCTGCCAACATCTCCGGTCCGGCGCGAGTGCACCTCGGCCAGCCACGCGACTTTACGATCGGAATGCGGGTAGTCACGGCGGACGGGCGGCTATCGCGCGCAGGGGGCAGGGTGGTGAAGAACGTGGCAGGGTACGATCTCTGCAAGCTGTACATCGGATCGCTGGGAACGCTCGCGGTGATAGTGGAGGCAACTTTCAAAACGGTCCCGATTCCGGCGAAGCGTCTGGCACTGGCGTTTGAATTCTCAGCGCCGGGAGACGCGTGCAGTGCGGCTGACAAGGCAACCAGGAGCGGGCTCAAAGTAGAGTCGGCGTTGGTTTCGCGCAGCGAAGAAAACTGGACACTTGCGGTGGAATTGGCAGGTACGCCGCAAGCGGTCGCGCGCTCAGAGTTCGATATTGTTGCGACCGCGAGCGCAGCCGGCGGGAAGCAATCGCCACCGAGGCCAATACCCGGCGAGAAGTACCCAACTATGGTGCGGCTCGATGTGCTGCCACCGAGACTGCCCGCACTGCTGACCGACCTCAGCATCGCAGCACATGTGGAAGCGCAGCCCTGGGACGGTGTTTGCCGTGTCGGCCTCGACGATCCTGGGACAATGGAAGGAATTCGGAAGATAGCGGCAGCGCGTGGCGCTACTTACGTCATCGAACGGTGCCTGCCTGAGCTGAAGCGAAACATCGATGTGTTCGGGCCGCAGCCAGGCGGGTTCAGCTTGATGCAGGCGATCAAGCGCGAGTTCGATCCCAACGGCATTCTCTCACCCGGCCGGTTTGTGGGGAGGCTGTAGTGACAGAACCAACTGCCTGGCCGGCGGATGCTGACCTGACACGCTGCGTGCGTTGCGGCTTCTGCATGCAGGCCTGTCCTACGTTCACCATCACCGGCCTGGAGACGGAGTCGCCGCGAGGCCGGCTGTACTTGATGCGGGCGCTCGCGGAGGGTGTGATCCTGCCGACTGAGAACACCCTCGGTCACCTGGACCAGTGTCTGCAGTGCCGCAACTGCGAAGCTGTGTGCCCATCCGGTGTGCCGTACGGGAAGGTGATGGAACAGACACGGGCACACATCCTGGAATCCGACGATGCACCGCGCGAATGGAAGGCCAGGGCGTCGTTCCTCCGGTACGTCATCGCTAACCGAACTCGCATGAAGTTGTTCGCGAGGGGGCTGCGGCTCGCGCAGGGCACGGGTCTGCGTTCGCTGGCGGAGAAGATGCCCCTCCTTGGCGAACGCGCCAGGCTCGCACCGAGGATCACGAAGCGGCCCTTCACATCGAAAGGTGTGCTGGCGGATCCGCCAAACGCAAACAAGCGCGTATCGATCCTGACTGGTTGCATCATGCCCTACGCCTACCCGCGAGTGCATCGCGCCACGGTGCGGGTGCTGGAGAGAAACGTCTGCCATGTGTCGGCGCCTGCCGCGCAGGTCTGCTGCGGAGCGCTCCACGCACACGCCGGCGATCTGAAGACGGCACGTGAGCTAGCGCGGGCGAATATCGATGCCTTCCTGGCGGACGATCCGGACGCGATCGTCGTCAACTCGGCGGGTTGCGGCGCGGCGATGAAAGAGTATGAGGAGTTGCTCGCCGATGACGCCGAGTACTCGGAAAAGGCACACGTGTTCTCGGCGCGAGTGAGAGATGTTTCCGAATTCCTGGCGGAACTGCCGCTCGAACCCCCCACCGGAGTGGTCGAAGCGCGAGTCACGTATCAGGACTCGTGTCACCTCGCGCACGCGCAGCGGATCACGAAAGCTCCGCGGATGATCATGCATTCGATACCCGGCTTGCAGCTTGCGGAGATGGCGCAGCCGGAACGTTGCTGTGGTAGTGCCGGAGTCTACTCCTTAACTCAAGCGGACATGTCGCTAGCTTTGCTTGAGGCGAAGATGGCCGACGCGCTGGCGACCGACGCCGAGGTAATCGCAACCTCTAATCCCGGCTGCATGTCGCAGCTCGAGGCTGGGTTAAGGCGGGAATCGGCGTCGGTGAAGGTGGTCCACGTGGTTGAATTACTGGACCGCTCGTACCGCTCCCATTGATCACGGAGGGGTATTCACGCGCTGTTCACTGTGAGTGACCGGTTCGTTTACCGCTAATTGGCCGTATCTCTGGCATAGTACCTGAGGGGCAGATTGTTCGGTCAGGAAACGGAATTACAGAAGCCTGCTGCTGGTAATGAAATGTGTCGATAAATGACGCATCGAAATGAGGGGATTGAGGTGTGTAACGGGGGCAAGGGTGACGCGTCTTTACCTCAACCAAACTGCAGGCTCCGCGTTCCGGTTCCAGTCACAGCGGATAGCGAGGATTAAACATGACGCAAGCTCGAAGCATCTCCATCGGAACGGCGCAAAAGACCCCTGCCAAGCCCAAACCTGTTGCCAACGAAGTCGTAACAGATGTTGCTGAGGTCACGGCGACCGAGACACCTGTCCTCGGTGAGTTCTCCGACCTCTATCACGACTACTTCCCCAAGGTCTTCGCGTACGTTTACGGGAGAGTCCAGGACAAAGAGATATCGCTGGACATCGTTTCGGATGTTTTCGAGAAGGCCTACATGAAGATGAAGAGCCTCCGTTCTCCTGATTCGTTTGGATCATGGCTGTTCACGATCGCGCGAAACGAAGTGTCATCGCACTGGCGGAAGGAAAAGCCGGCTGTGAAGGCTGCACAGGATGCGGCCTGGGAGACGGAGATGCACCGCCAGCCGAAGAGCCCGGAGGAGACCCTCCTCCACGCCGAGCGATTGGCAGCGCTGGCAGCGCTTGTACGCCAGCTGCCGCGGCGAGAACAAGAAATCATCGCCCTGAAGTTCGATGCCGAGCTTACCAACCGGGAGATCGCCACCGTCCTCAACACAAGCGAGGTAAACGTGCGCGTGACCATCTTCCGCGCGCTGAGGAAGCTGCGCGAAAGAATGTCGGTTGGGAGCGAGACTGCATGAATGAACAGGAGCGGGCCGATTCGCTTGCCCGCGCCATCGACGAGCTGATCCGGGGGGCGAAGAGGTTAGAGGCAGCGCAGGTAGACGAAGAACTGCGCTCTCTTGTCGACGTAGCCACCGCACGGATGCAGGCTTCGCTGGACTCGGGCCGCCGGGCGGCAGACCACGAGTCAGTCACGTGGAAGCGGTTGACGGACCGCATGGAGAGCCGTGAGAAGTCCGACAGAGACGGCCCGGACGAGCATTTGGACGATGACATGGGCGACGTCGTCGCGGCACGCCGTCGCGTGTCCGAAGACATCCTGGAGCTGGCGGAACAGCATCGCGAAGAGGTTTGGCGAAGGGTGCAAGAGAAGGTGGCCAATCGCCGGCCCAAGAAGAGGGGAATCTTCTCGTTTCTCGAGTCGGTGTTTCGTGACCCTGAACTGGCAAACCTGCTGAATCAAGAGGCTGCCGAGGATCGGCCGCACTTCCGTCGTTCAACCGCAGGCCAGCATCTTCTCAGGATACGGATACGGCTCGATCCCGGGCATCAGCACCATCTGGTCTAGCCGAGATTCAGGCTCTGTTCGCGTTTGGTCATGTGGAGTATCTGGCTGCCCGTCTTTTGCAGGTAGAAGCAGCCTCAGGTACAATGCCAAACGACGTACGCCCCGTCCCTGACGCCCTCGGGGACAAACCTGGGAGGCCCGGTTGCCCGTTAACCCATTCAATGCCCTGCTTGGGCTGTTTTCCCACGATGTCGCTATAGACCTGGGGACTGCAAATACGCTGGTCATGGTACGAGGCCGAGGCATCGTCATCGACGAGCCATCGGTAGTGGCTATTGACCGCATAAACAAGAAGATCCTCGCCATCGGCGCGGAAGCAAAGCGCATGGTTGGCAGGACGCCTGCCGACATCGTGGCGGTCCGCCCCTTGCGTGACGGCGTCATTTCTGACTTCTCGGTCACCGAGAAGATGCTGCACTACTTCATCCGATCGGTGCATGACCACTTCGGCCTGGGTCTCCCCCGCCCGAGAGTGTCGATTGGCATTCCGTCAGGCGTGACGGAGGTTGAAAAGCGGGCCGTGCACGATGCCGCCCTGAACGCGGGCGCACGTGCCGCCTACCTGATCGAGGAGCCGATGGCAGCCGCGATCGGCGCGGGGCTACCGGTCATGGAGCCGGGCGGCTGCATGATCGTGGACATCGGCGGCGGAACAACAGAAGTAGCCGTCATCTCGATGGGCGGCATCGTCGTCGCGACATCGATCCGAACGGCAGGCGATGAGATGGACCAGGACATCATCTCGTATGCCCGCCAGGTGCATAACATGCTTATCGGAGAGAGGACGGCGGAGGAAGTAAAGATCGAGGCGGGCTCCGCGTTCCCGCTGGAGTACGAGTCGGCGATCGAACTGAAGGGGCGCGACCTGGCGACGGGACTGCCGAAGTCGGTGGAGGTAAGCAGTGTCGAGATCCGTGATGCGCTGGCGGGATCGATAAACGCGATCATCGACTCAGTGCGGCAGACCATCGAGATTACGCCACCGGAACTGGTGGCGGACATCATGAGCACGGGAATCATCCTCGCCGGTGGCGGGGCGCTTGTCCGCGGCCTGGACCGGAGGCTGGCCCAGGACACCCGCTTCCCCGTCTACGTGGCCGAGGAGCCGCTGACCTGTGTGGTTAGGGGCGCAGCTGAGGTACTGGAAGAAGCCGCGATCCTGCAGAAGCTGCAGGCGCGGCTCAATACAAGAAAGGCGCCCCGATAGGGCAAGAACACGGCAGTTTGCGCCGGGTACCCCGGTGTGCAAAGGGCCGAGTAAGTAATGCGACTGATCTGGTGGCTGGCAACGGTTGGGGCTGTGGGCCTGATCAGCATCTTCTTATCCGAGCAAGGCGCTCTTGTGCCCGTACGCAACGTCCATCTGACGATCAGCTCTCCCGTGGAGGGTGTACTCCGCGACGCTGCTGATCCCCTCGAGGACATTTACACCTCTATCACTGACCGCGGCAGCCTGGTGCGCGAGAACGAGGAGTTGCGAGCACAGTTGGAAGAACTCGAGGCGCAACTCGCTGAACAGCAAGGAAACGAACAGACGATCACGGAACTGGAACAAGCGCTTGGAGTGCGCACGAGAAGGCCGGACGACCAGTTGCTGGCGGCGCGGGTTGTGGCGCAGGACGTATCTGGGCAGAAGCGGATGATCGCCATTGACCGCGGGACGGACGACGGGTTGGATGAAGGAATGGTCGTAATGTCCGGTGCAGGAAGCCTCGTAGGAACGGTCACGGCCGCTTACGAAGGCTATTCCTGGGTGCGGCTCATCACCGACCCAGACAGCTCTGTAAACGCGCAGGTGAATACTGGCGTTGCGCAACCGAGACCGGTAGCGACCCCCGAAGTGATCACGGGAGGCGGATCGCCAACGCCATCACCGACGCCGAGCCCCGCACCAGATGGCGAGCCGGGTGCGACGGCCATCAGAGGCGTGTTGAAGGGCGACCTCAGGCCGGTCGTTCTCCTGGACCTGTTGCCGCCTGACGCCGACATTGAATCGAGTGACCTGGTCGTCACGTCAGGTCTAGGAGGCAACTATCCACCGGGGATACTGATCGGGGCGGTGAAGTCGGTCCAACAACGGCCGGAGTCGGCGTTCGCGAAGGCCTCTGTCGAGCCGGCGGCGAAGCTAGCTAGCCTGGACACCGTGCTGGTGTTGATCAACTTCATACCGGCGAGGCTGGAGTCGCCGTGAAGTACGCCGCAGCGGCTGTGATCGCGTGGTTCGTGGCTGTCGCGAACGTCTCAGGACTGGCCTACATCAGTGTCCTTGGTGTGACACCGGACTTCGTGCTGATCTTCGCCTGCTGCTGGGCAGTTGTCCGCAGCGAAGAGGAGGCGCTGATCGTCGTCCCGCTGTGCGGTCTCATGCGCGACCTGGCAGGCAGTGACCCTACCGGGACGGCCATTATCGGATTCGCGCCGATCGTTCTCCTGGCTTCGTTTGCTCACACCCGGGTGATCGAATCGGACTTTCCGCCGGCGATAGGGGCTGTGGCAGGTGGAACGCTCATATTCCTTGTATTTCAGTCGCTGGTGCTCGGCGCGACCGGGCACGACATCGCGGTCTGGCACCTGATCAGATCGGTGATCGTCCCCTCTGTCATCGTGAATGCCCTGTTCACACCGATAATCTATCTCCCGGTCCGCTGGTTCAGCCCGCCGCGACCCCTAGCGATGCAGGGAGGCCGACGTCTCACTGCAACCCTCACATCGAGATCATGAGCAAGACGAACCCATTCGAGGGCCGCCGACGCTGGCGGGCCCGAGAACCCCGTCGCGAAACGCCAGCGAACGCTCGGACCCTAACCGTCTCCGCAGCCATCAAGGCGCTGGTCGTGCTGATGTTCGGCATCCTGGTGATCCAGCTCATCAACCTGCAGGTGATCCACGGCGAGAACTATAAGCAACAGTCGGCAATCAACGCCATCCGCGAGGTGCCGGTGCCCGCCGCGCGTGGCTTGATTTACGACCGGGAAGGGCGCCCGCTGGTAACAAACTCAGCTCGCTTCGCAGCAACGATGATCCCCGGCGACCTGCCCGAGGACCCGGAGCGCGTCTATAGACTTGTCGGCGAAGTCATCGATTTGTCCCCGGCTGAGATCGGTCTGCGAGTGGACGAAGGTGAGGAGAACACCGGAGAGTACAGCCCCGTCGTGATCAAGGCAGACCTGGACCGAGACACCGCGCTGATCTTGATGGAGCTGGAGCCTCATGCTCCCGGCCTGCGAGTAGAGGTGGACCCCGCTCGCACCTACCTGACCGGTGACCTGTTATCGCACGTAATGGGTTACATCGGGCCGATCTCGCAGGAGGAGTACGACGACCTGGCGGAAGAAGGGTACGGGCTTCAGGATTACGTCGGGAAGTCGGGCGTTGAGGCCTCGTACGAAGAGGTGTTGCGCGGCAAGAGCGGAAAGAAGCTCATCGAGGTAGACGCCACGGGCCGCGAGCTGAAGACGATCTCCGAACGGCCGCCAATTGACGGTACCAACCTCGTTCTTAGCGTTGACCTGGACCTGCAGCAAAGGGTGGCCGATATTCTCAAGGCATACAGCGCAGACTCGATCAACGCTGCGGCGGCGGTGATGGACGTGCACACCGGCGAGCTGCTGGCGAATGTTTCATTGCCCAGCTACGACAACAACATCTTCTCCAGTGCAATCTCGGATGAAGAACTGAATGCGCTATTGAACAATCCGGGTAAGCCGCTGGTAGACCACCTGATAGCGGAACAATACCCACCCGGAAGCACGTTCAAGACGATCGTTGGATTGGGGGCGCTGGAAGAGGGCGTGGCTGTACCCGGGACCACGATCACGAGCCGCGGCTACATCACGCTGGAGAACGAGTTCGACCCGAACGTGGTGTACATCTATCCGGACTGGGCGCCACTAGGCACACTGGACTTCTACGGCGGCGTGGCGATGTCGTCTGACGTGTACTTCTACTACCTGGCCGGGGGATTCCCAGACGATGGGTTCCGGGGCCTGGGTGAAGATAGTGTGGCCGAATACGCCCGAGCCTTCGGGCTCGGCGCGGCGACCGGGATCGACATCCCCGGTGAGGCGACGGGCCTGGTGCCGGACGCAGAGTGGAAGCAGGAAACCATCGGTGATCCGTGGACGCTGGGCGACACCTACAACTACGGCATCGGTCAGGGCTACGTGACCGCGACGCCTCTCCAGATGCTAAACGTCGCCGCAGCCGTCGCTAATGGCGGGAACCTCGTCGCTCCACGCGTTGTCAGCCATTTCCAGGACAGCACCGGGAACGAGCTGGATGCGGTCGAGACTGAGGTCCGTGACCAATTGCCAGTCTCACAGTCAAACCTGCAAATCATGAGAGAAGCGATGCGGCAGTCAGTTACTACCGGTGTTGCCCGGAACGCAGCGGCGTCCAGCGTCGAAGTGGCCGGGAAGACGGGCACTGCAGAGTTCGGGGAACCTCGGCCTGACGGCAGCCATGACACGCACGGGTGGTTCATCGGGTTTGCGCCCTACGATGACCCTCAGGTCGCAGTCGTGGTCTTCGTCCAGAACGGTACCGGCGGCAACGACGCCGCGCCGGCCGCCGGGCGCATCATCGATGCGTACTTCACAGGGGACCAGGCGCCGGAGACAACTGATGCTCCTGGCGGGGGCGATGAGGAAGGAGAAGAGATTGAACCAACCCTCGCTCCGATCCCGACGCCGCTGCCCAACATCACAGCGGCGCCCGCGCCCCTGATTCCGGACACGCCAACGCCGACGCCTGAGCCAACCGCTGCCGCGACGGCTCCACCGACAGAACAGCCCGCCCTCACGCCCGAACCAACGCCCGCTCCCACATCGGGCGGGAGAAGGAGGAGAGGAAGGTGATCGAACCGCGGGCGCTCCGCCACTTTGATCCGATCCTCATTTTGCTCGCGGTGTTGCTGGTGCTGTACGGATCGCTCCTGCTCTATAGCGCGTCGCTCGCCGACTACGGCGGTATCAGCGCAGAGCATCCGCTGGTGAAGCAGCTGGTCTTTGCCTGCCTGGGCTTATGCGCCATGGCCACCGTGGCCTGGGTGGACTACCGAGTCTACGGTCAAATGGCCATGGGTCTCTACGCACTCGCTGTACTTATGCTCATCGCGGTGTTAGGCGTCGGGAGCTCGGCATACGGGTCGACGCGCTGGTTCTCTTTTGCGGGTCAACAGATACAGGCCTCCGAGGTCGCGAAGATTCTCGTCATCATTGCGCTTGCCCGGTACCTGGCGGACCGGCAGGCGCGGATTCACGACCCGATGGTGTTCATCCTCTCGTTTGTGATGGTGGCCGTGCCCGCCGGGTTGGTCTTGATTGAACCAGACATGGGTACTGCGCTGGTCTTCTTCGCGTTCTGGCTTGGGATGGTGGCAATGGCCGGCGTGCCGTTCAGGCATATCATGGTATTTCTTGGGCTGGGGGTGTCCCTCCTGCCCTTCGTTGCGCTGCTCCTGCTGAACGACTACCAGTTGGACCGCTTCCGGCTCTGGATCAATCCAAATGAAGACCCCCTGGGCGGTGGGTTCAACATCATCCAGGCAAAGATCGGAATCGGTTCCGGCGGGATATTCGGGAAGGGACTGACAGACGGGTCGCAGACGCAGCTGAACTTCCTGCGCACGTCCACGACCGACTACATCTTTACTGTGCTGGGTGAGGAGTTGGGGTTGATCGGGGCGATTATCTTGTTCTCCCTGTTCGCTGCGCTGCTGTTCCGGGGAATCCGTGCGGCGACGCTATCGCGGGATCAGTTCGGCAGACTTATCGCGACGGGCATCGTGATCATGATCCTCTTCCAGGTCTTCATCAACGTTGGGGTCAATATCCAGCTCGTGCCGGTAACTGGCATTCCCTTGCCGTTCATCAGCCAGGGAGGCAGCTCGCTGGTGATGATGTTCGTCGCGTTAGGCCTGCTAGAGGGAATCGTCCTTCGGCACAAGCGGCTTGAGTTCCAGTAGCTAGCGAGAGTAACCGGTATCGGGCGGTGGAATGTAGTCCTTACGCACGAAGACATCGGCGAAGTAGATCCGGCCTGCGTACATGTACTCCGTCTCGAGAAATTCGCGCCACTCGACAGGATGCGCCGCGCCCCAGTTTTCGAAGATGGGCCACTGTAGCGAGTCCACGATGTATGCCGGCCGCGTCTCTCGCAGCTGAGCGAGAACCTCGTCCATCGGCACCGCCTCGTACTGGATCGCCCAGTCGTAGAAGTAGGGGATCGCCGGCTGGCGATCTGCGTAGAAGTAGACCTGGGACTCGCGGCCGTAGTTGAAAATCGCATCGTCGGGGCCTGTGCGTGCCTTCAAGTATTGGCCCAGCTCTTCGCTGGACGCTTCCCATTCCTTCTGGTGGAAAACGCTGGGGGTAACGCGCTCCTCTGCCTGCGTAGGCGCCAGGTAAAGCACCGTGGTCGTGCCCAGGGAGGCCACGATCACGAAGGTGGCGATTGCCACAGCGGGCTTGCTCAGCGCGGCGTGGTGACCTTTAAAGAAGCGCTCGTAGACCAACACACCCGTGAGCACAGCCAGCGCGGGCATCAGATGCAGAAAGTAATGGGGGAAGAAGCGGCCACCAGATGCGACGCCGATGGCCGATGCCGCGCCCCAGGCCAGCAACATGTAGTCGGTGACCGATGCCCGGCGTTTCCAGATGACGACGAGGCCGGCAAGTGCACCAGCAACCAGCGGCGCCGCGATGGCACAGAAGAAGAGCATGCCATAGCCGAGATTGGCGAGTCGCTCTGCGTTCGAGATGAAACCCATGTAAACCCAGTTGTAGCCGACGTTGGCGTACAGCAGGTCATCGAGCGCACCGTTGATGGCGAATGGCAGGGCGATAACCCCAACGGTGAGCGTTGCGCCACCCATGAGCCAGGCGGTTGGCTTTACAGCCTGCCAGACGGTGGCTGCACTTCGGCGGTGGTAGATCACGGCAAGCGTCGCGAGAGCGAGCAGATTCCAGAGAGCGACCTGCTTGGTCATAATCGCCATCCCCGCGAAGAGGCCAGATATGAAAAACCAGCGGGCGCCCCCGTGTTTGACGCCGATCGTGAAGAACAGCAGCGAGGAGACGAGAGGCAGTAGCATGTACGCTTCCGTATTGGCGTGCAAAGCAACCCAGGGCAACCCTGTCGAGAGTGCGAAGAGGAAAGCGCCGATCCAGGCGGCCGGCCGGGGCAGGACGAGCTTCGCCTGGTTGAACAATGCAACTGCTGTCAGCGACAGGAAGACGGCGGCGACGATCCGAGGCGCGACCACGGATTCGCCAAACAGCAGGAAGCTGACCGCGTACCAGCCGTAGACCAGCGGTGGCTTGTTGTCGAAGAGGTCGCGGTATGGAACCTTTCCGTCCAGAACGCCCTGAGCGATCGTGGCGTAAACGCCCTCATCTCTTTCGAACGGCGCACCGAGGAACGGAAGGTAGAGAACGATAGGGATCAGGCAGAGGAGGAGTAGCAGACCGGCTTCGATGTACTTTTCGCGCCGGTTCCGCTGTGGAATCGACAGTCCTGCGGTTAGTTCCATCGTTCGTGCACCACTAGAACTCGCACTCAACTGAGGATAACACGCCTGTTCGCATTTGGGTCCGGCGCTTAGTTGACCACGTTCTTACCGATTAACCGAAACCCCATTGAGACCAGCCGTTGATCGTGAGCGCCAGAGTCATTCGCGGCTCCCACTCCACCTGACTGTATTGCGGGAACTTCTCACGAATCATGGCCCAGGTCACTTCCTGCCATTCGCCTTCTATTTGTTCGGCTTTGGTATGGAGAATGACGGCCCTGAGTTTGCTCCAGTCGTCGCTGTATTCATCGAAGAGGACGGTGACCTGGCCGTTGCTCTTTACGCCGGCGGCACTGACACCTTCGCCGTCCAGGTCAATATACAAATAGGCGCCATCGAACACAGGGCAGACCGGGATAGCGTGGGGCGTCCCGTTTGGACGCACGGTAGCGATTCGGCAGACCGGCGCGTCACGAAGGAAATCCTTGATGTTGTCGGGTAGTGGATTCATTGGAAGGCAGCCCTCACCGCAGCGCGCAAGTCGGGGACCGGCAGCAGTTGAATTTCCGTGCGAGGACGCTGGCGGTTGAGTGTGGCCTGCGGAAGGATGCACCGCTTGAAGCCGAGACGCTCGGCTTCGAGAAGGCGTCGTTCCAGATGGGCGACTGAGCGCAACTCACCCGTGAGACCGACCTCGCCAAGGGCAACTGTATCCGCGGCAAGCGGTTGGTCCCGGTGAGAGGAAATGATCGCGAGGGCGAGCGCCAGGTCCGCCGCCGGCTCCGAAATGCGGAGACCGCCGACGACGTTTGCGATCACGTCGAGGCCGGCAAGCGGTAGGTCCAGGCGCCGGCTGAGGACAGCCGAGATGAGTAACAGCCGATTCACTTCAAGGCCGTTGGCGGTCCTGCGCGGGGCCGGCGTGACAGTCGGGCTGGTTAGCGCTTGCACTTCCAGGAGTACGGGCCGGCTGCCTTCCATCACAGGTACAACGGCTGAGCCTGCGGCATCGCTCGCGCGCTCAGCGATGAAGGCTTCCGATGGGTTTGCAACGCCTCTCATGCCTGTGCCAGTCATTTCGAAGACCCCGGTCTCATCCACGGAACCGAAGCGGTTCTTAACGCCGCGGAGAAGCCGGTAGGAGCTGAAGCGTTCGCCTTCGAGGTAGAGAACGACGTCAACGATGTGCTCGAGGAGCCTTGGCCCGGCGATCTCGCCGTCCTTGGTAACGTGCCCGATGACGAACACGGGCACGGAGCGCTCCTTCGCCCAGCGCATCAGCGTCATGGTGCATTGGCGCAACTGCGCGATGCTGCCGGGCGCCTGGTCAGCGGTGCTGCTGTGAACGGTCTGGATTGAATCGACGATGAGGAGTGAGGGCTTCACATCGTCAGCTGTCGCGAGCGACGTTTCGATGTTGTTGTCCGACAAAACGAAGAGACCGGACCCGGGAATTCCGAGCCTGGCGGCCCGCAGCTTTATCTGGGACGCGGACTCTTCGCCGGCCAGGTAAAGAACATCTCCTCCTGACTCGCCGAACCGGGCCGCGACCTGCAGGAGCAGAGTCGATTTTCCTATCCCCGGGTCGCCCCCTAATAAAACGAGTGATCCCGGAACGATGCCGCCACCAAGTACACGATCGAACTCTGACAAACCGACAGGGAGGCGTGGCTCATGGTGAGTATCGAGTCGCGCGATCTCGACCGGTGCGCCAGCGATGACAGAGCCGTTGGTGAAAGCTGAAGGGTTGTGTTGAACGAAGCTATTCCATGCCTCGCAGCCGGGACAGCGGCCCACCCATTTCGCCTCTTCGTGGCCGCACTCGCTGCATGCGTAACCGACTCGATCCGCTGGACGCCGCAGCGTCCTTCCCCCTGTCGTCATTGCATCGATTGTCCAGCGCAAGCGCGGTGCGAGGCGAGAGGCTATTGGCACTTCTATGTTGAAAGGGCGCTACGGCACAGGGAGATACGGAGAACCTATCCCTGGACAACCGGCCTGCTGCGTCGGCGTGAGGTCCGCCAGATACTCAAGAATGGCCTGTAGGTCTGGGATATTGAGAGTCGTGTCGCAGTTTGGATCTGCCCACACCGCTGGCAGTACGTCTTCCCACAGATCAGCGAGATTGTCTCCAAAGTCCGGGCAGGGATCGGTCTGCGTGACGGACAGACCGCTCTGGTGCATGGCTATGTGAATGACGTCCTTCCCGTCGATGTGGCCATCGCAGTTAACGTCGCCGTTTACCAGTTGCCGTGACTCAAAGTGGTAAGTGATGGGCTGTCCGCCGGGCAACTCTCCGCCGGCGCCCATCGTGTAGTCAGCCTCCATGACGCCCGTCGATCCGAAGCGAACAGTGCCCTCCATTTCCACGGTCACGTTCGGGAAGCCGGCGACGGTACCTATCCCTGTCGCAAAGAAACTCCCATCGCTGAGGATATTTCCATCAACGTCCACGAAGGGAGGCGGACCAGAAATATCGATGGGACCGATAATCGGCAGTCCGCCGGAGATAGTGATCGGCGAATCCACGGCATCGTCATCAGGTGGCTCTTCGTACTCGATTACGCCAATGACCTCGCCGTCGAGGAGGATGAAGTCTCGATGGTTGCCGGGATCCTCCTTAACTGTGATCCGCTCACCATACGTTCCCTCAAGGTCGTCCAGGTCGTCCTCGTCGAGTTCCGGCGGCCCGGCCAAGGCTATGACCGTGAGGGCCATCGCGCCAATCAGAGCCATCGCGAAGATCAGTAGCCGTCTCATCTGGGCGAGTCCTCCTGCAGGTGGGGTTGGACAAAACCTAGTCCTGCTCAGGCCATTTGTCAACGTAAATAAGAGGGGGCCGCTCGCAGCGAGCGGCCCCCTCCTTCGTCTTTATGAAGTTATGCCAGCGCCGGCTCCGAGACGTTTGTCATCACGATCTCGTCGTTTTGGACGTCAATCTTGATGGTGTCGCCTTCAGTGAAACGCTCCTCCAGGACGGCTTCGGAGAGCCGGTCCTCGATCTCGTTCTGGATAACGCGGCGCAGCGGACGCGCACCGAACACGGGGTCGTAGCCCTTCTCGCCGACCCAGTCGAGAGCCTCCACTGTTATCTCCAGCTTCAAGCCTTTGGCGGAGAGCTGGCTGTGGACGTGCTTCATCTCGTTTTCCACGATCTCGCGGATGTTCTCCTTTGAGAGCGCGTGGAAGACAACGGTGGCGTCCAACCGGTTTATGAACTCCGGCCGGAAGACGTTCTTCATCGCGGACAGGACCTTCTCCTTCATCTTGGCGTGCTGGTCCTCGGCGTGCTTGATCTCGTCCTTGGTGATTGAGAAGCCCAGGGTGTTGTCGCGGCGGATGAGGTCCGAACCGACGTTAGACGTCATGATGACGATAGTGTTTCGGAAGTCCACGCGGCGGCCCTTGGCGTCAGTCAGGTGACCATCGTCGAAGATCTGAAGCAGCATGTTGAAGATCTCTGGGTGCGCCTTCTCGATCTCGTCCAGCAGGATCAGGCAGTAGGACTTGCGGCGGACGGTATCGGTTAGCTGGCCGGCGTCGTCATAGCCAACGTAGCCGGGAGGCGCGCCGATGAGCCTGGAGACGTTGTGCTTCTCCATGAACTCCGACATGTCGAGCTTGATCATGGCCTCTTCGCTGCCGAACATGAACTCGCTCAGCACGCGCGCGAGGTACGTCTTACCGACGCCGGTAGGCCCGAGGAACATGAAGACGCCGATCGGCCGGCGAGGGTCCTTGAGGCCGGCGCGGGCGCGACGAACAGCCTTGGCGATGCTGTGGATCGCCTCGTCCTGGCCAACGATCTTCTCGTGCAACGCGTCTTCCATGTGAAGCAGGCGCTGCGACTCTTCGGATGCGATGCGCGTGACCGGGATTCCGGTCCACATCGCAACCACCTCGCAGATGTCCTCCGCTGAGACCTCTGCGGTCTCTTCCTTCTTCTCTTCCTGCCAGCCCGTCTGCATGCCTTCCAGCTTGTCCTGGAGCTTGACCTCGCGGTCGCGAAGCTCGGCGGCATACTCGTACTGCTGGCTCTGGATCGCTTCTTCCTTTTCGCGGCGGAGGCTGTCCAGGCCCTTAGCCGCTTCCTGCAGCGGAGGCGGCGCGTAGGAGCGTTTGATGCGCACGCGGGATGCCGCTTCGTCCACCAGGTCGATCGCCTTGTCGGGCAGGAAGCGATCCGGCACGTAGCGCGAGGCCAGTTCGGCGGCCGCTTCCAGCGCTTCGTCACTGATCTTCAACCCGTGGTGTTCCTCGTAGCGCTGGCGAACGCCCTTCAGAATGGCGATCGTGTCCTCGATAGAAGGCTCGTTCACCATGATCGGCTGCAGGCGGCGCTCAAGCGCGGAGTCCTTCTCGATGTGCTTGCGGTAGTCGTCCAGCGTAGTTGCGCCGACACACTGCAGCTCACCGCGGGCCAGCGACGGCTTGAGGATATTGGCGGCGTCAACTGCGCCTTCGGCTGCGCCGGCGCCGACCAGCATGTGCATCTCATCGATGAAGAGGATGCAGTTGCCGGCATTCTTTAGCTCTTCGATGACTTTCTTCAATCGCTCTTCGAACTCACCGCGATACTTTGTACCGGCCACGAGCGAGCCGATGTCCAGAGTCACGAGACGGCGGTTGAGGAGCATTTCGGGCACTTCACCCTTGATGATCCTTTGAGCCAGGGCCTCGACGATCGCTGTCTTACCGACGCCCGGCTCTCCGATAAGAACGGGGTTGTTCTTTGTGCGGCGCGAGAGAATCTGCACGACGCGCTCGATTTCCGAGTCGCGGCCGATGACGGGGTCGAGCTTGCCGGCGCGCGCGGCGGCTGTCAGGTCGATGCCAAGCTGATCGACGGTCGGGGTGCGCGTGGCAGCGCGAGCGCCACCCTGAGCGGCGCCCTGCGGCATCCCCTGCGAGAGGATGCGCGTGACCTCAGCACGGACTTTGTCCAGGCTGACTCCGAGGCTCTCCAGCACACCGGCGGCGATGCCTTCGCCTTCGCGGACGAGGCCAAGGAGCAGATGCTCGGTGCCGATGTAGTGGTGGCCGAGTCGACGTGCTTCGTCGACGGCAAGTTCGATGACTTTCTTTGCCCGGGGGGTAAGACCGATTTCACCCATGACCGCGCGGTCACCGCGGCCGATTATGAACTCGACTGCAGAGCGGACCTTGTTGAGTTCAACACCAAGGTTCGCCAGGACCTTCGCTGCTACGCCCTCGCCTTCTCGCACGAGCCCCAGCAGCAGGTGTTCAGTCCCTATGTAGTTGTGGTTGAAGCGCAGGGCCTCTTCCTGGGCCAGCGTGAGAACCCGCCGCGCCCTCTCTGTGAATTTGTCGAATCTATCGGCCATGTCCCAACTCGCCTTCTGCTACCTTACTCACTCTCTCCTACATTATTGAACGCAGCCGGGGCCTCTTCCGTTACATCAGCAGCCGCACCTTCGGTTGAAGCAATTTCACCAGCTTCGAGTGCTATGTCTTTCTGTGCTTCCATAACAGATTCAGGTTCCGGTTCTGTAACAGATTCTGGCTCCGGTTCAGCTGCTGTCTCCAGGGGGACCTCGGCGACGGCTTCTTCCATCTCAGGTACGTTCGCAGGTGCCGTCACGGCCTCATCAGCTACTTCCTGAGCCGGTGCGGAAGAGTCTTCCAAGGATGCCGCCGCTTCCACAGCCGGTTCTTGCGTTTCGTCTGATGCCTCTGCGGGCGCCGCTAGCTCAGCAGCTACCGAAGGCTCCGGATCAGGGTCCGGTTCCTTGCGCTGCGGCATCTCGGTCAATCCCAGACTGGTCAGTGCCTCAGGGGGAGCGCTGAGCGTACTTCCCGCCGCCGTGAATACCCAGCCATCTTCTTCTGCCTTGTCGCGCGCCTGCTTGAGGCTGAGACCGAGCCGGTGCCGGTCATACTCGATGCGGACGATCTTTACCGGCACGACATCGCCCTCTTCCACGACTTCCTTAGGGTGGGTGATGCGCCGGTCGACGAGCTCGGAAATGTGGATGAGCCCCTCGATCGGGCCTTCAAGCCGCACGAACGCGCCGAAGGGCGCGAGCTTCGTGACCTGGCCGGGAACAATCTGCCCTTCGCGATAGCGAGAGACGATCTCTTCCCAGCGTTCCGGCTGTGCGCGGCGGACACTGAGGGCGATCTTCTTCGCTTCGTTGTCTACCTTGAGGACGTAGACGGGCACTTCCTGCCCGACCCTGAACATATCCTGCGGTGACTTCGGAGTGCGCTCCCAGGAAAGCTCCGAGAGGTGGACGAGGCCATCGGCGCCGCCGATGTCCACAAAGATGCCGAAGTCGCGGATGCTCGTGATGCGACCCTCGCGGATGTCGCCCTCGTTCAGTTCCTGGAGGAGGCGTTCCTTTTCGGCGGCGCGCTTTTCCTGGACAGCGGAACGCTCCGAGAGTATCGCGCGATTGCGGCGGCGGTTGAGCTCGATCACCTTGAGGGTGATCTTCTTGCCGGTCCACTCCGAGAGTGCGCGTTGCGTGTTTTCCGGCGAGCCGCGCTCCGGACCAGCGACGATCTGCGACAGCGGGACGAAAGCGTTGACACCTTCGACGTTCACAAGGAGGCCTCCCTTGTTGCTGCCGGTGACGTACCCTTCGAACGCTTCGTTTGCATCGAGGTAGTCCTGCAGAACGCGCCAGCCTCGCTCGCCGCGGGCGCGGTCGAGCGAGAGTACGACCTGTCCTTCGTGGGACTCAGGCTGCACGACGGCGACGAGGATCTTCTCGCCGACCTTCAATTTGGACGGGCCTTCTGGTTGAAGGCACTGCATTTCGTGTCCAGGAATGACACCTTCTGATTTCGCTCCAATGTCTACTAAGATCCCATCCCTGTCAGTACCAACGACGGTACCTTCGATGATTTCTCCGCGCCTTATCTCCGGGTAGGCAGCGGTCTCTTCCTCGAGAAGAGCGGCCATCGCATTGTTGCCGTCCGCGCTTCCCTGTGATTCTTCAATGGTCAATGGGTTGATACCTCCAGGGTGGATTGGGATACGGAGCAATGATATTCGCTCCGAGTGGAATTATATCAGGAAGAATGCTTGCGTTCTGATACAAAGTGTCTAGCGAAATTGAAGCATGAGTATGAAAAAGTTGTTACGTGACTTACTGCACATCTGTTTGATCTAGAGAAATAAAAAAGCCCCGGCAGCGGCCCATTTTCCACACGCAGTTGCCCGCGCAGTATCGTAGGCGCTGAGGCGTTTCACTTCCGTGTTCGGGATGGGAACGGGTGGGACCGCCTCGCTCTGGCCACCAGGAGCTTCTTTATTCAATTGGTAGCGGGGGTGGGACTCGAACCCACGACCTCCGGGTTATGAGCCCGGCGAGCTGCCGCTGCTCCACCCCGCGATGGGTTGCCGGCGAGAACTTGCGAAATAGAGTGATGGCCTGAGGGATCCTGTTTGGCGGTTGTGCAGGTAATGGTGTGGTGGAAAGCCCTCGGTCATTAGTACGGCTTAGCTGAAGCAGTTGCCTGCCTTACACACGCCGCCTATCAAGCGGGTAGTCTTCCCGCGACCTTACCCGGTTAACCCGGTGGGAGATCTCATCTCGAGGGGGGTTTCGCGCTTAGATGCTTTCAGCGCTTATCCCTTCCGAACATAGCTACTGGGCTTTCTGCCTCTGGCGAGACAACCCACACACCAGCGGTTCGTCCACCCCAGTCCTCTCGTACTAGGGGCAGCTCCTCTCAAATCTCCTACGCCCACTGCGGATAGAGACCGAACTGTCTCACGACGTTCTGAACCCAGCTCGCGTGCCGCTTTAATGGGCGAACAGCCCAACCCTTGGGACCTACTCCAGCCCCAGGATGCGACGAGCCGACATCGAGGTGCCAAACCTCCCCGTCGCTGTGAACGCTTGGGAGAGATCAGCCTGTTATCCCCAGGGTAGCTTTTATCCGTTGATCCACGGCCCTTCCACGCGGTACCGTAGGGTCACTTTGCCCGACTTTCGTCCCTGTTCGGCTTGTAGGCCTCACAGTCAAGCCTCCTTATACCAATGCGCTCGACGGCTGATTTCCATCCAGCCTGAGGAGACCTTTGGGCGCCTCCGTTACTCTTTAGGAGGCGACCGCCCCAGTCAAACTGCCCACCAGACGCTGTCTCCTGATAATCAGGGTTAGGAGGAAGACCTAGGAAGAGTGGTATTTCAAGGACGGCTCCACCCTGGCCGAAACCAGAGCTTCAAAGCCTCCCACCTATCCTACGCATCCCAGGCCCGCCTTCAACGTCAAGCTACAGTAAAGCTCCATGGGGTCTTTTTGTCCTGCAGCGGGAAACCCGCATCTTCACGGGTCCTGCAATTTCGCCGAGCCCCCCCTTGAGACAGTGCTCCAATCGTGACACCTTTCGTGCGGGTCGGAACTTACCCGACAAGGAATTTCGCTACCTTAGGACCGTTATAGTTACGGCCGCCGTTCACCGGGGCTTCAGTTTGGGCCTCATCAGCCCTCCCTTTAACCTTCCGGCACCGGGCAGGTGTCAGCCCCTATACCTCACCTTTCGGTTTGGCAGAGACCTGTGTTTTTGTTAAACAGTCGTCAGAGCCGCTTCGCTGCGACCCCCGTTCGCTACCAGGGCGAACCTGTGCACGAACAAGGGCACCTCTTTTCCCGAAGTTACGAGGCCAAATTGCCTAGTTCCTTAAGGGGGGATCACTCGACCACCTGAGGGCGCTTACCCCAGCCTACCTGTGTCGGTTTACGGTACGGGCGCCTGCATGACTTGACAGCGAGGATTTTCTAGCCAGCGTGGAGTCAACTGAGTCGCTTTGACCGAAGTCGCTGCTTCCCCCGATCTCTCAGCTTAGCCCGGAAGCGGATTTTCCTACCTCCGGATGCCTACAGACCAGGGACGGACCATGTCCAATGGGCCCGCTCAGCCTATCCTCCTGGGTCCCCCCTCTGTCTCAGACGTCATGCAGACGGGGACGGAATAATAACCGTCTGTCCATCGGCCTCGGCTTTACGCCTTATCCTTAGGCCCGCCTAACCCTACGCGGAAGATCCTTCCGTAGGAAACCTTAGGCATTCGGTGGGCGAGATTCTCACTCGCCTTGTGCTACTCATGCCTGCATTCTCACTTCTGTACGCTCCACCGGCCCTCACGGGTCCGGCTTCACTGCTGTACGGAACGCTCCCCTACCCCGTCCTTCCGAAGAAGGACAGCCACGGCTTCGGTGGTGCGCTTTAGCCCCGTTACATTTTCGGCGCGGGACGGCATCGACCAGTGAGCTGTTACGCACTCTTTAAAGGGTGGCTGCTTCTGAGCCAACCTCCTGGCTGTCTGGGCTGTCCTACATCCTTTCCCACTTAGCGCACACTTTGGGACCTTAACCGGTGGTCTGGGTTGTTCCCCTTTCGTCCGTGAAGTTTATCCCCCACGGGCTCACTCCCAGTTTGAATCTTCTGGTATTCGAGGTTTGGTTGGGTTTGGTAAGCGGTAAGCCCCCTAGCCCATCCAGTGCCCTACCCCCAGAAGACAACTACTGAGGCTGCACCTCAATGCATTTCGGGGAGAACCAGCTATCTCCGAGTTCGATTGGAATTTCTCCTCTACCCACAGCTCATCCAGAATCTTTGTACCGATAAATGGTTCGGGCCTCCACGAGCGGTTAGACTCGCTTCACCCTGGCCATGGGTAGCTCACACGGTTTCGGGCCGAATCCCAGCGACTTGCGCCCTCTTCGGACTCGCTTTCGCTACGGCTCCGCAAGTCACCTTGCTTAACCATGCCACTGAGATTCACTCGCAGGCTCATTCTTCAATAGGCACGCTGTCATCCTTCCAAGGAAGGACTCCAACGGTTTGTAGGCACGCGGTTTCAGGAACTTTTAACTCCCCTCCCGGGGTGCTTTTTCACCTTTCCCTCACGGTACTGCTGCACTATCGGTCGTCAAGGGTGTTTAGCCTTGGAAAGTGGTCTCACCGGCTTCCCACGGGATTTCACGTGTCCCGCAGTACTCAAGAACACAGATCACGAAGGCTCAGACTCTTTCGCGTACGAGGCTGTCACTCTCTTTGGCGGCCCTTTCCAGGGGCCTTCTGCTAAAGCTGAGTTTTGTAACTTCGCGGCAGGATTCACGCCCGCCAACCTGTGCCTTACAACCCCGGCAAGGTATTGGCTCGTGTGCCGTTACCTCCCTTGCCGGTTTGGGCTGTTCCCCGTTCGCTCGCCGCTACTAAGGGAATAGTCTCTTTTCCTCGGGGTACTTAGATGTTTCAGTTCCCCCGGTTCCCTCCCACGATCTGAGATCGGGGTGACCGGATTGTTCATCCGGCCGGGTTGCCCCATTCGGAGATCCCGGGCTGAGCTTGCTGAGCAGCTAACCCGGGCTTATCGCAGCTGTGCCACGTCCTTCATCGGCCCTTAACGCCTAGGCATCCACCGCGCGCCCTTAGTAGCTTTGGCCACCACGCCATTCTCTACACAACACGCGTATGTTGGGATCCCTCAGGTCATCACTCTATTCGCTTGTTAATGTGCCTGGCTTGTTCCAGCTCTTCAGCCGGACCGATGCTCTCAAGTTCCTTCTTGAGGGCAGTGGTCTGGTTGGGAGCGGGAGTTGGTGGAGCCGAGGGGACTCGAACCCCTGACTTCCGCCTTGCAAAGGCGGCGCTCTCCCAGCTGAGCTACGGCCCCACCTGTGGACCGCGTCGTGGTGGGCGATGGTGGACTCGAACCACCGACCTCGGTCTTATCAGGACCGCGCTCTAACCAGCTGAGCTAATCGCCCACCGGTGTTCCAGGTCTGGTCAGGGCGCGCTGCCGGCCCTTAACCACTGGATAGTGGATGGAAGTGGTTGGTTTCTTGTACTCGTCGCCTTTCCTTCCGGAGAAGGACCGGTAGCACAAAGCTTGTGCTCACTTTAGGTTTTCCCCACGCGAGGTGGGGGTCGACCTAAGGAGTGAATGACGAGGCCTTACGGCCACGTGCATTGGAAAACTCCCTAGAAAGGAGGTGATCCAGCCGCACGTTCCCGTACGGCTACCTTGTTACGACTTCGTCCCAGTTACCAGTCTCACCCTAGACGCCTGCCCCGCTTGCGCGTTAGCTCAGCGGCTTCAGGTGCTACCGGCTTCCATGACGTGACGGGCGGTGTGTACAAGGCCCGGGAACGTATTCACCGCAGTGTAGCTGACCTGCGGTTACTAGCGACTCCGCCTTCATGCAGGCGAGTTGCAGCCTGCAATCTGAACTGGGGCCGGTTTTGCGGGATTAGCTCCGGCTCGCGCCTTGGCAGCCCATTGTACCGGCCATTGTAGCGTGTGTGTAGCCCAAGACGTAAGGGCCATGCTGACTTGACGTCATCCCCACCTTCCTCTGGGTTTATCCCAGCGGTCCCGTTAGAAAAGTATAACTAACGGCGAGGGTTGCGCTCGTTGCGGGACTTAACCCAACACCTCACGGCACGAGCTGACGACAGCCATGCAGCACCTGTGCTAGCTCCCCGAAGGGTCCTTCACGTTTCTGATCCGTACCACTAGCATGTCAAGCCTTGGTAAGGTTCTTCGCGTTGCATCGAATTAAACCACACGCTCCGCCGCTTGTGCGGGCCCCCGTCAATTCCTTTGAGTTTTAGCCTTGCGGCCGTACTCCCCAGGCGGGATGCTTAAAGCGTTAGCTGCGGCACGGAGGGGGTCGACACCCCCCACACCTAGCATCCACCGTTTAGGGCGTGGACTACCCGGGTATCTAATCCGGTTTGCTCCCCACGCTTTCGCTCCTCAGCGTCAGGGTAGGCCCAGAAAGCCGCCTTCGCCACTGGTATTCCTCCTGATATCTACGCATTTCACCGCTACACCAGGAATTCTGCTTTCCTCTACCCCCCTCTAGTCCGCCAGTATCCGATGACCGCTCCCAGTTGAGCCGGGAGATTTCACACCAGACTTAACGGACCGCCTACAAGCCCTTTACGCCCAGTAAATCCGGACAACGCTCGCCACCTACGTATTACCGCGGCTGCTGGCACGTAGTTAGCCGTGGCTTATTCGTGGGGTACCGTCAGAGCTTCTTCCCCCACAAAAGAGGTTTACGACCCGAAGGCCTTCATCCCTCACGCGGCGTCGCTGGGTCAGGCTTTCGCCCATTGCCCAAGATTCCTCGCTGCTGCCTCCCGTAGGAGTAGGGGCCGTGTCTCAGTCCCCTTCTGGCTGGTCGACCTCTCAGACCAGCTACCCGTCATCGGCTTGGTAGGCCGTTACCCCACCAACTACCTGATAAGACGCAGGCTCCTCCAATGGCGCATTGCTGCTTTCCTCACCGGGACTTTCACCCGGTGAACTTATGCGGTATTAGCCCGCCTTTCGGCAGGTTGTCCCCCACCACTGGGCAGATTGCCTACGCGTTACTCAGCCGTCTGCCACTAACCCGAAGGTCCGTGCGACTTGCATGCGTAAAGCGCGCCGCCAGCGTTCGTCCTGAGCCAGGATCAAACCCTCATGAAAAAAATCCATTTCAGGTTTAGAGCCTAGCGCTTGTATGTTCGTTAAGTACGAGAGCCTCGCACTTCCATCCACTATTCAGCTGTTAAGGTACCGGCTTAGGAAGACCGTCCACCAGGACGGTGGACGCACAAAACCCGCGAACCTCGCGCGGCCTTCCAGCCGGAACCCGAGGTTCCCCGGGAAATGTATTAAGCGTTAGCCAACGGCTTAGTCTATACGGCGTGCTGATTGCGTGTCAACGCAATCATTGGTCTTGTCTTCGAGGCCGTCGCGGCCCCGGAAAAAGCGCCGTCTTCTTGGCTTGCTTCTTAAGGATCTTCCTACTGCAAAAAGAGTAGCACATATGCTCGCGCGTTGCAAAAGCAAGCGTATCTAGGGGCGTGTACGCCGCCGTGCCCGCAGGCGGACTACGCGACGGGTCTTGCTGGAAAGAGCGACCCGCTGATCGATGCAGTGCCCGACGACCCAGATGAGGCCTCGCTGGTCTGAGATGAGGGGAACGGCATCGCGGCTCTCGGCTGGTACCTTGGCATCGACGAGGATGTCCTGCAGTTTGCGGCTTCCGTTGAGGCCGAGAGGACGCAGTCGATCGCCTGGCCGGCGCGAGCGGACGAGGAGCGGTCCGTCAATGGCGTCGACGTCGACGAGTGCGGAGTAGGCATCGCGAGGCAAGGCGGCGTCTCTCTCCACCTTCGTGGCTTCGATGCTCCAGGCTCCCGCGCGAGTGCGCCCTGGGATGGAGAGTTTGTTTGGCAAAAACGTGCGTTTCGGCGCGGAGGAACGTCGACTCGTGACGATCACACTGTTTGAATCGGATTCAATCCTGCCGCCGGGGATGCTGACTTTGAACCGCCGACGAGTAAGACCGTCGAGAGCCTCGTCCAGGTGGATCGTCTCCGGCTGCGCGCCGATGTGATCCGCCGCGCGGCGGATGAGCCGGACGGCGATGGCGATCGGTGATTGCGCGAGTTCCGTGCGCGGCAAGGTCACATCTCGAGCACTCACCTGCGCGAGGCGGTCCCACTCCGCATCAGCGACTGAGTCAAGGTACTCCGTATCCGTGGCGACCGCGTCGGCGAGGCGCACCAAAGCGTCTTCTGTCCTGGGATTGAATGAGCGCAGCAGGGGCATCAACTCATTGCGGATGCGGTTGCGGGTAGCAACTGGCAGATCGTTGGTTGGATCGTGGCGTGGCTCAAGACCGAGATCTTTGCAGTAGCGCTCGACCTCACGACGGGAGACCTCAAGCAATGGCCGCGTAATTTCCGGGCCTGCGCCGAACGGCCAGGGCGACCGCGCCGGGAGAGCGGCAAGGCCGTCCAGCCCGCTGCCTCGGATGAGATGGAGAAGTACCGTTTCTGCGCGATCATTCAAGGTATGACCGACCGCGACGGCAGTCGCGCCGATGCGGTTCGCTTCGCGGGCGAAGAAGGTGTAACGCAGGTTCCGTGCCGCTTCTTCGATCGACTCCTTCTTCGTCGATGCACGCCGTTTCACGTCCCCACTACCGGTAACAAGCGGGACGCGGAGGGAACGGCAGAGCCGGGCGACGTACTCCCGGTCGGCGGCGGCTTCCTTGCGTGAGCGAAGCCTGTGATCGTAGTGGGCAGCTGTAATCTTGAGCCGCATGGTGGTGCGGAGTCGTGTCAGCAGGCAGAGGAGCGCCGTCGAATCCGGGCCACCGGAGACGCCAACGATAAGCGATTCGCGAGGGCGAACCGCCTCGCGTTCGACAACGAAATTGGCGGCGCGTTTCTCCAGCCGGCGGACGAACTGAGTTGGGCGCGCGGGCGCGCGCTTCTGCGGAGACATTTCGTACCGAGGATTGTACGCCTGCCGGCTAGTGGGTGAGGATTTCCCACCACAACCCGGGTTGAGCTTCCGGGCCTGGTGCGGGAGACGGTTCCGTGGGGATGGCGATGATTGCGGTTTCCCCGGGCTTGACGAGGCCGAGTTGCTCGCGTGCTACCTGCTCGATGTACTCGTCTGACTTGAGGTACTGCTCCAGCGCCTGCAACTCCTGGTAGCGCTCCTGCTGCGCGCGGATCTCACTGTTGAGGGCCTCTTCCTGCAGGCTGAGCTGGCGTCCCTTAATCGCATTGCCAGCGAAGGTGAAGAGGAAATAGACGGCGATCAGCGCAGCAACGCCGAGGACGATTCGGGCTGGCGTCAATTGGGGTAGGTGACTATGCACTTTCAAAAATCCTAACAGCAGTCCGCAAGCGCGAGCAACATATAGAACGCTCGTGAGTCTGTGAGGTTATTCGCAGGCGGAAAGGTGACAGGTGTCGTTCATCGAGAGAACGACGGCTCGCTCGCTTGTGATTTCGACGACGCTGATCGCAGCGACCTCGTGTTTCAGTCGGCGGAAGCGGTTGAGTGGAAGGCCCAGAGCGCGAGCGAGAAGGCAGAGGATAACGAAGTTGTGAGTGACGGCGACAACGGTGCCCGTCAGATGATCTGACGCAATGTGAGCGACTGCTGCCCAGGCCCTGTCGGCGACCTCCACGAGCGACTCGCCACCGGGGAACGGGTGGTCGGGACCCTCCTCACCGAGCCAGCGCTCGATGACGCGGGGGAAACGTTCTCGGATGACCGGGTAAGTGAGGCCATCGAGCTCGCCGACTTCCATTTCTGTAAGAGCGTCTTCGATAGTCACGGGCAAGCCATGCCTATCAGAGATCACGCTGGCGGTGTCTAGGGCGCGTGATAGCGGGCTGGAGTAGACCGCGGCGATCTGCTCACGTGAGAGGCGCGTCGCCAACGCCTCTGCGTGGCGACGGCCGAGTTCATTCAGAGGGACGTCTGCTCGGCCGAGCGCGATGGAGTCGCGGTTGTGGTCCGTCTGGCCGTGGCGGACAAGGAACAGGCGCACTCAGTCCTCCCGCTCGCCCGCGCGGCGATAGGCCTCGATAACAGTGGGAACATCGGACAGCCCCAGTCGCTTGCGATGGACACGCAGCGGCTTCGGCAGGTGAAGGGCCAGAATGACCTGATCTGCGCGTGCAGACTTCTCTTGCTCGGCGCGAAGGATCATCGAGAGTGTGAAGGTATCGGCTGTGGCGAGGACCAGGCGGATGTCGAGGACCAGTGGGCGCAGATCGTACTCCCTAACCTTGGCTTCCCTGCGGTACTGCGAGGGCAGCGCCGTCTGGGTAAGCAAGCACTCGATTCGCTCCCTGGCGTCCGACTCGTCGAGAGCGTTCGCGGGCACGTCCACCTCATACTCCGCCCAGCGGACCGAGGCGTGCGCGGACTCGGCGTTGACGCCCACTTCTTCCGCAGAGAGGGCCGCTATGCCAGACGGAAGGTGCGGCTTGATGCGCACGAGTGCGTCAGCGGGTTGCACGGGCTCGTCGAGGAAGATGTCGGCGATCTCGCAATCTGACGTGATGTCCGCAGGCAACGGAGATGCGAACGAGATTTGCGGGCCTGGCCGCTTGCCTTCGGAGTAGGAGAGCGCGAGGCCTGCCGCCTTCGCGGCGGACTCCCACGCCTGGACCAGCTCACGTTGCCGGATGTGAAGCGCTTCCTCCCGCACGCTGTAGCGAAACCGCAGGCGCTGAGTTTTCATTGGCGAGTGATGGTGACTTCTTCGACGCGATTGCCTTCGACCCTGGTGACCTTGACGGTGACCCCGTCTCGCGTGAACTCTTCGCCCTCAATAGGAATGTGTCCAAGTTCGGCCAGGACGAAGCCGGCAACGGTCTCGTAGTCCTCGTCTTCCGGCAGGTCGAGGGCCAGCTCGTCGTTGGCGTCATGGATGGTCATTCCACCGTCCACCTGGAAGGTGTTCTTCGAGACCTCGACGAACTCTTCTTCGTGGCGCCGCAACTCGTCGCCCATGTATCCGACAAGCTCTTCGAGAAGCATCTCGAGGGTGACGATACCGGCCGTCCCACCGTACTCGTCCACGACGATGGCCATCTGCTGGCCGGCTTCTTGCATCTGGAAGAAGCAGGCGCCAACGAACTTGGTCTCAGGCACAAACAGCGGGCTTCGCATGGCGAGATCGATTCGGTCTGCTTCTTTGAGTGAGCCATCGGCCATGCCACGGAGGACGTCCTTGATGTTTACGATGCCGACGACGTTGTCGTGGCTTTCTCCGTAGACGGGAAAGCGTGAGTGAGGATGTTCCAGGTAGATCTCGTAGAAGTCGCGGACGCTGTCGTCCCGCGAAAGAAACTTGACCTCCGTGCGCGGGACCATGACCTCGTTGACGCGGCGGTCGCCGAAACTGAAGACACCGGTGATAAGCTCCGCCTCTTCTTCTTCAAGGAGACCGGCCTGGGCGCTCTGGGTGACGAGGATGTTGATCTCCTCCTGGGTGTGCACGCTGTGCGCCCCGCCTTCAGCGGCACGAATTCCGAACGGGCGAAGGACCGCGTTGGCGAGGCCGTTGAGGAGCCAGATCGCGGGCCAGAAGGCCAGCCGGAAGACCTCCGTCGGTGGGACGGTAAAGAGCGCGACGCGTTCAGCGCGAAAGAGTGCGACGCTCTTCGGCGCGAGCTCACCGAGGATGATGTGCATCCCGGTGATCAAGGCGAAGGCGATGGCTACCGCAACCGCATGCGAACTGACACCGGCGAATTTGTCGCCGAAGACGTCTTCGGATGCAGGCTCGAGCATTTCAGCGAGGACAGGCTCACCCACGAAACCGAGACCGATGCTGGCGATAGTTATGCCGAGCTGAGTCGCGGCGAGGTAGTTGTTGAGATTGTCTACGGCCCGAAGGGCCAGCTTGTAGAGTGGCTTGCCCTCCTCCGCGCCGGTCTGGAGCCGGGAACGCCGCGTCGCGACGATGGAGAACTCGGCCGCCACGAAGAGGCCGTTGAGGAGAACCAGAGCGACCACCAGCAGCAGCCGCCCGGAGATGGATAACGCGTCGTCCATTAAAGCAACGAGCCGGCGCTGGGCCGACCCGAGAAAAGTATAGCATCGGCCTCACCGCTCCAGCCCCACCCTGGGGAGCAAGCAGTTAAGGAACAAGGAACAAGGTAGCTGCGTGGCTAGTTGCAGCTACGGGCGGTATTCTTGTCCCGAGTTCATCTATGTCTCTGATAGTCACCGTATACGTTCCCAGCGGCATCGTCATGGCCGCCGACTCCCGAATGCTGGTACGACGCTCGGAGGAGCGGACGGAGGGCGAGAAGACCGTCCGAATCGAGCACAATATCGTGGTCTCCGACAACGCGAACTCGGTCGTCCCGCTCCGGAGCGTGCCGTTCGGGGTCAGCCTGTATGACCAGAGCCTGATCGCCGGGCAGCCGGTTGAGAGTCACATACAGCGGTTCGAGGCGGACGACATCGATCCGGAGGACGACATCGATGCAACGGCGGACAAGCTGATGGCATTCCTGCAAGGACGGCAGGCAAACGTTTCGGTGGGGATGCACGTGGCCGGCTACAGGAAGCAGGGCCGCACCAGCATCCCGGTCGTGCTGGTAGGGCACACCGTAAAGGAGACCACCCTGCGTCGCGTGAACTTGAGCGAGGGAGGTGAGGTCCGATATGGGATCGTGCGCGCGGGCGATGTATCAGTGGCGAACCGGCTGATCGATCCGAAATCGCTGCCGCTGTTCGCAGCGATGCCAATCCAAGACGCGGTGGACTACGCGGTCCATATCATAAGGACGACGATCGACACGTTGCGGTTCGAGCCACGACCGCCGACTGTCGGCGGCCCGATCGATGTGCTGGCGATTACGCCGGAGGGAACGCGCTGGGTGCAGCGGAAAGAGTTGCACGGGGCGGGAGGATAGCGACATGCGTATAGGCAACCTCGAACGAGAAACACACGGCAGGTCTGCCACCCTTAAGCGGTTCTGCGACGCCTGGATTAACCGAATGGCTGAGTACCGGAAAGCGGTACCCGAAGACTGGTGGCCGTTTGAGTATGGTGAAAGATCCCTCGTGGGTTTTTTCGCGGCTGGAATCTGGGACGTGAACGGAGTCTGCATTGAAGAGTTCCAGTCCCACGATAAGGTGAGAATGCGCGATGGGAAGAAGGAGAAGTTTCGCGGACGTGGTGACCTGTATGTTCGCCACGGCAAGACTGAATCAAACATTGAATTCAAGGTCCGACAAATTGGCCTAAGTAAACGTGGTGATCACGAAGAAACAGTCCGAAAGCACTGGAGGGCTAGCCAAAAAGATGCGCGACGATCACATCAGACGGGGATTAACACTTTCGCAGGCATATTCGTTCTTCCTTATGTCCGGGACGGGACGGCCGTCAAGACTTGCGAAGAGAATCTGCGTCAGTTGTTGCGGTGCGTTTGGGATACGGTCAAACCGGATGCTATGGCTTGGTGGTGCCCCATAAAGGACGCGCTCAAGAATGAGTGGGGGTGGGACGATCCGGTCGTTGGTGTGATTCTAGTAGTGAAGAGTGTACGAAGCGCCTAGGCTTCGCTCTTCGCGATCAGCTGCTCGGCGGCGCTGCGGGGGTCTAGCGACCGCGACGCGATCCGTTCCGTGAGCTCGTCGATCGAGCCATCAGCCACTGTAACGACGCGCTCCAGCAAAATCGACTGGGCGGTGGCGAGGAGCTGACGCCTGGCGCGCTTGCGTGACAGTGCGGTGAGCTGGCCGGAGGATTCGAGGAAGCCCCAGTGCTTGTCGATGGCGTCGAGTAGCTCATCGATGCCCTGTTCCTTGTGAGCGACGGTCTTCAGGATCGGTACGTCCCACCCAGGCTTGCGCTGCAGGTCCGTGAAGATGTGCAGCTGCTTGAAGACGGAGTCCGCGTTCGGAAGGTCCGCCTTGTTGATGACAAGGATATCGGCGATCTCGAGGATTCCAGCCTTGATCGCCTGCATATCATCGCCGGCGCCCGGGATGTTGACCACGATCGTCGTGTGAGCAGTCTCGGCGATCTCGACTTCGTCCTGTCCAGCGCCGACGGTCTCGACGATTACGATATCCTTACCGGAGGCGTCCATGACAGCGACGACTTCGTTGGTGGAAGCAGCGAGGCCTCCCAGCGCGCCGCGAGTTGCCATGCTGCGGATGAAGACACCCGGGTCAGAGGTGAGGTCCTGCATGCGGATGCGGTCGCCGAGGATGGCGCCCTGCGTGAACGGGCTGGTCGGATCGACGGCGACAATAGCGACGGTCTTGTCGCGCTTGCGGAGGGCGCGCGCGATCGTACCGGTAAGGGTGCTCTTGCCGGAGCCAGTGGGGCCAGTGATGCCAACGACGTGGGCCTGGCCGGTGTGCGAGTAAAGTTCGCGAATGGCGTCCCGGCCGTCGGCCGACCCGTTTTCGACCCAGGTCAGGACGCGCGACAGTGCGCGCTTATCGCCTGCGAGGAGCTTTTCGACTGTTTCGGAGGGCACTTAGGCAGCGGCCGAGCTGGGCATGTTGTTCTTTACCCAGTCGATTATGTCGAGCGTGGAGGCGCCAGGGCCGAAGATGCCTTTGAAGCCCATCTTGGCCAGGTGCGCCCTGTCCTCGTCCGGGATGATCCCGCCGGCGAAGAGGACGACATCGTCCATGCCGCGGGCCTTCAGTTGCTCGACGACGCGTGGGAATAGCTCGAGGTGGGCGCCGGAGAGGATCGAAAGACCGATCATGTCTGCGTCCTCCTGGAGGGCGGTCTCGGCGATCATCTCCGGCGTCTGGCGGATGCCTGTGTAGACGACCTCGAAGCCGGCGTCGCGAAGGGCGCGGGCAACAACCTTTGCGCCGCGGTCGTGCCCATCGAGGCCGGGCTTGGCGATGATGATCTTGTGTTTGCGATCGGCCATGACTGGTAGTGCCTCCTGAGTGGCGATTATAGCGGGAGTGTTGATATGTGGAAGCTGCTACTCGCCTTTAAAGACCGGCGTACGGCGCTCCACGAAGGCGCGAGCGCCTTCCATGGCGTCGGCACTGCTCATCACTGCATTGCGAGCATCTGTCACCACCTTCGCCGCAGCGTCACGGGCCGCACGTTCTGCAGCGCGCGCAGCAGCGAGGGCAGTCCGCACGGCGATCGGGGCGTTTCCGGCGACGACCTTCGCCAGCTCGACAGCGCGGTCGAGTTGCTGGCCAATTGGCACGATTTCTGAGACGAGGCCGAGTCTGTACGCCTCCTGGGCGTCGAAGCGTTCGGCGGTCAGCAGGTATCGCATACCCACGGGCCCGAGACGGCTGAGGAGACGGAAGGTGGCGCCGCCCAGGGGCACGATTCCGCGGGCGACCTCCAGTTGAGCGAACCGTGTATCCTCAGCAGCGACCGCTATCTGAGCAGCCATTATCAGTTCGATGCTGAGGGTGTTACAGGCGCCGTGGGCGGCAACAACGATGGGCTTGGGGCAGGACTCCCCGAAGAAGTCCCAGGGGTCGTAGCCGTCCGCCGGGATGATTGAATCGACCGCGCCGCTCGCCACAAGCGGGGCCACCGAAAGCAGGTCCAGCCCTGCAGTGAAGTGCTTGCCGTGTCCGTAGACGACGCCGACTCGCAGTTCATCGTCATCAGCAAGAGTCTTGTACGCTCCGGAAACGGTCTGGATGACATCGAGGTCCCAGAGGTTGTTGGCTTCGGGGCGGTTGACGCCGATCAGCAGCAGTTGTCCATCGCGGTCGATCGTCACCTTGGTCATTCGATATTCCTTTCCTCACCGTCCGTGCGCTCAAGCAAGCGGTGCAGGATGCCTTCGCTACTTGCGCTCGATCAGCTGAATGGAGACGCCGTGAGTGGACTCGCGGTTGATGCGGGCGAGGCGGGCGTTGGGCCAGATGCTGGGCTCGGGGTCGGAGACGGTGGCGCCTTTATCGCGTAGGTAGCTCACCATTGCATCCAGGTCGTCGACTTCGAGGCTGACGGAGAAGAGGCCTTCGCCCCGCTCCTTGAACTGCTCGTAAAACCGGCCCTTCTCTTCGACCGGTTGCACAAGCTCGAGGAAGGACTCGCCGATGGGAAGGCGAGCCGCTTTGAAGCCGGAGCCGAGCGGCTTGTTGAGCTCGGCGTCTTCCTTCAGGCCGACGTTGCGCTCCCACTTTGCGAGCGCATCGGCGAGGTCTTCTGTGGCGATGACGACGTGGTCGATCTTCTTCAGCTTAGCCACGGTAGTTCTCCATCGTCGTCGCCAGCTCGACGAGGACGCCGCGGCTGGCCTTGGGGTGGAGGAAGCAGATCATGCCGGCGAGACCGACGCGGGATTTCTGATCGACGAGCTCGACGCCTTTATCCTTAAGGACTTCAAGGTCACCGTCGACGTCCGGAGTGTTGAAGCAGATGTGGTGGAGGCCTTCTCCCTTGCGCTCGATGAACTTGGCCATGTTGGCTTCGGGACTGGTCGGTTCGAGAAGTTCGATCTCGCTTTCGCCGATAGTGAGCAGCGCTGCGCGGACACCCTGGTCTTCGACCGTGTCCATCGCGTGGACGTGCAGGCCGAGGACGTCACGGTAGAAATCGAGCGCTTTATCGAGATCACGGACAGCGATGCCGACGTGATGGATGCGGTCGATCATATGCCTTCCTTCTTTCGCCAGGCTTCGATGAGCTCCGCGTGCGAGATGTCATGCGAGGCGCCTACGGGCCCAACCTCTCGAAAGCTCGAAAGAGAAATGTCGGGTGCCGAGAGAAGCGCTTCCTTGACCTTCCCGCGCGCGAACTGGAGGTCAGCGACGACCTGCGTGAGCGCGAGTGAGCGCCGGTTGTTCACGATCTGGTTGTTCAGAGATTCCACGCCCACTTCATCGGTCAGCGGAAAACTCGCGGCGCCGCCGCGGGCTATACGGCTGACCTCGAAGAAGCGCATCTCATGCCAGCAAGTAAGGTGGTTCAGCTGGTCTTTCACGGACCAGCCATCGTCCGCCGGGCGAGACGCATGCTCGTCCTTCAGTCCAGCGATGGCGGAGGCGACGCGCTCGGTGGCGGCATCGAACTCCGCGATGAGTTGCGCAACTGGGTCTGTCACATTCGTTCTTTCTTGCGCCAGGATCGGATGGTCTCCGCGTGCGCCCTGTCGTGTTCTGCGGCACCTCCGAGGCCGATCCCCTCGTACAGCGAATCATCGATTCGCTCGTCGGGGCAGATGGCGACGGCCTGCAGGACCATGTCGCGCGCGTAGGCAAGGTCCGCGAGAATCTGCGGGAGCGAAAGGCGCCGTCGCATTTCGACTGTTCGGTCGTTCAGCCAATCAACGTCTGTTTCGGAGAAGTCGTTCGGAAAGCCAGCGCGGCCGCCGCGGGCAATCCGGCTGATCTCGAAGAATCGCATCTCATCCCAGATGGTCAGATGGAGCAGGTGGTCTCTCACCGACCATCCCTCGATACCCGGAATGGACAACTGCTCGTTCGTGAGACCATCGATAGCCCTGAGCACCTGGCCCCGAGAGCGTTCCAGCTCAGTGATGAGCTGCTGGTTCGTCGTCAGCGCTCTCAATAGCCTTTGCTCTTGCGCCACTCTCGAATCGCGCCGGCATGTTCGCTGTAGTGGTCGATGGCGGTTGCGTGGAGGATGCGGAAGGCCGCCCGCCCCTCTTCGAATTTGTCGTCCGGCACGAGCTTCGCCGCCTTCACGAAGAGGTCCTTGCTGACTTCGAGCTCCTGTTGCACAGCTTCACCGCTGGACTGCACCCAGGTCTCGACGAAGCGGTCATTCCACTCGTCAGACTTCGAGTAGTCGACGCCTTCCGGGACCGGCTTCTCCCCGCGGGCGATCCTCTCGAGGGCATCGTCCATTTCGTGATGCCAGCCGATCATGTGGCTGAAGATGTCGTAGACGCACCACTTGCCGAACCAACGCTCAAGCTTCTGCTGATGGGTGAGGCCTTCGAACGATTCTTGAAGGTCAGCGAAGGAGTGTTCGAGATCTGCGAGGAGTTTGTCAAGGTTCGACATTACTGCTGGTTCTTGAGGAGCCCGGGCGTAGGAATCAGTCGTTCGTTCACAGCGTCTACTCCAAGGCGGGATTCTTCCAGGGTGACGGCGCCGAGAAGGGCTCCAGTCCCGGATTCGCCGAAGACGACAGGAGTCGGGTGCGCCTTGCCGTTCACGCGCACAGTGATCCACTTGACACCATAGGTGGCCATTCGTCCGTCTGCCAACTCAAACTCCCAATCTTCCTCCGGCAGATGGCCCAAGGCTTCTAACGTGGGGCGAGGAATCCAAGTGTACGTCGCTCCGGTATCTACCAACGCTCTAATCGTCTCGAATCGAGAGCCCGAGTCGTCGGCAAGCTGGATGTCGACCCAGAAATTACCCATCAGAACACATGATACTCGCGCTGCTCACCGAATACGCCGCGGAGCACAGCGCAGATCTCGCCAATCGTGACGTAGTTCTCGACGCACTCGATAAGTACCGGCATGAGGTTGGCGTCCGACTTCGCGGCTTCGTCGAGGCGCTTTAGCATCGCATCCGCCTTGCTTGAGTCCCGCTCGGCACGGACCTTATTAAGGCGCGCGACCTGCCGGTCGACGACTTCCTGTCGTACGCGCAGGATCTCCGGCTGGGCGTCTTCTTCCGTCGCGAAGTTGTTCACGCCGACCACAGTTCGGTAGTGCTCATCGACAGACTTCTGGTAGCGGTAGGAGGCCTCCTGGATCTCACGTTGCTGGTAGCCGTTCTCGATCGCGCGGAGGGCGCCGCCCATGTCCTCGATGCGATCGAGGTATTTGAGCGCCTCCTGCTCGATGCGGTCTGTCATCTGCTCCATGTAATAGGAGCCGGCCAGAGGATCGATGACGTCGGCGACCCCGCTTTCGTAGGCGATGACCTGCTGCGTGCGGAGGGCGATCTGGACAGCCTTCTCGGTGGGGAGCGCGAGGGCTTCGTCCATGGAGTTCGTGTGCAGAGACTGCGTCCCGCCGAGGACTGCAGCGAGGGCCTGGATGGCTGTACGTACGATGTTGTTCTCCACCTGCTGGGCGGTGAGCGTCGAGCCACCGGTCTGCGTGTGGAAGCGGAGCATCTTGCTGCGCTCGTCTTTGGCGCCGAAGCGCTCGGTGGCGAGTCGAGCCCAGAGCCGGCGCGCGGCGCGGAACTTGGCGACTTCTTCGATGAGGTTCGTGAAAGAAGCGAAGAAGAACGAAAGGCGCGGCGCGAATTCGTCGAACTCGAGGCCGGCCTTGAGCGCGGCTTCGCAGTAGGCGATTGCGTTGCCGAAAGTGAAGGCGACTTCCTGGACGGACGTGCAGCCGGCTTCACGCATGTGGTAGCCGCTGATGCTGATGGTATTCCAGGAAGGCAGGTTGTCTTTGCACCACTCGAAGACGTTCGTGATCAGGCGCATCGAGCCTTCGGGCGGGAAGATGTACGTCCCGCGGGCGATGTATTCCTTCAGGATGTCGTTCTGTGTGGTGCCGCCGACTTTCGCGAGATCGGCTCCCTGCTTCTTGGCGAGCGCGACGTAGAAGGCGAGAAGGATCGCAGCCGTCGCGTTGATGGTCATCGATGTGGTGACCTTCTCCAGCGGGATCTCCTTCATCAGGAGCTCCATGTCGGCCAGCGAGGCGATCGCTACGCCCACCTTGCCGACTTCGCCTTCAGCCATCGGGTGGTCGGAGTCGTACCCGATCTGCGTGGGCAGATCGAAGGCGACCGAAAGGCCGGTCTGACCCTGGCTCAGTAGATATCGGTAGCGGGTGTTGGACTCTTCGGCGTCTCCGAATCCGGCGTACTGGCGCATCGTCCAGAGGCGGCCGCGGTACATCGTGGGTTGAACTCCACGGGTGAACGGGAAGGCACCAGGGTAGCCGAGTTGCTGGTCATAGTCCCAGCCGTTCATATCATCGGGCGCGTACAGGGGATCGACCTTCATGCCGTCGGAAGTCTCGAACGGGTACTCGCGCTCGGCGGACTTGCCTACGCTCTTCGCGTAGGTGGAGCCGAGCCAGTCGCCCTTCGATTTGTTTCCGGAAGCTTCCGTCGTCACTTCGTCCTCCTGCCCGATTACGGAACCCGAGTGGGGTTATGGGCGCGCGTTCAACTCTATTATCGCCTCGCGCAGGGTGTCAACGAAGCGGGTATCGCGTGGCAGTTCACGCCCATATACTCGCGTAAGTATGCAAGACAAGCGGGGGCAGGAGGCCGCGCGGGGAGAGGCACGAGCCGAAGTCAAGGCAGCCGGCCTGGGCCGCGAGGTGGCTCTGCTTTTCGCCACGATCGTCGTCTGTGCGCCAGCGCCCGTGCTTCGAATACTCGACTTGAGCGGCGTTTATCACTACGACATCCCACATTCCGTCGAAGCGATCATTTTCGGCCTGGCGATCTTCGCCGCCGCCACGCTGCTGACCTGGGCCTCGGAGGTAGCAGAAACGGAGATATCGGCCGGGCTGGCACTGGTAGTCCTCGCGCTCATTGCGGTGCTGCCCGAATATGCCGTTGACCTCTACTTCGCGATCGAGGCGCCGCACGCCGTCGAGTGCCTTAGCCTGAATCCCGACCTACCCATCGGTTGTGTGGACCCGCACCCGAGCCACCTCGCTGTCGCAAACATGACGGGAGGTAACCGGTTGCTGGTCGGGTTGGCCTGGCCGGTGCTCTTCTTTATCTTCTGGCGGAAGTTCGGCAAGAACATCATGCCTATCGAGCGCGGGAACGCGGTGGGCATCGCGTTCCTGGGTGCCGCCACGATCTACAGCTTCACCATCCCGCTACGCGGAAATCTCTCGCTGCTCGACACGGCGATCATGTTCTCGTTGTTTGGGGTGTACATGTACATCACGTCAAAATCGCCTCCTCACGAAGAGCGCGAGTTCATCGGTCCAGCCGCCGTGATCGGCGCGATGTCCAGGATTCCGCGTCGGCTGGTGACTCTTGGTCTATTCGTGTTCGCGGCTGGGGTGATCTTCTCAGCGGCGGAACCGTTCGCGGAAAGCCTGGTGCACACCGGCGAGAACGTCGGCGTCGATACGTTCATCCTGGTGCAGTGGGTGGCGCCGCTCGCGTCCGAGTCACCGGAGTTTATCCTTGCTGGTCTTCTGGCTTTGCGCGGGCGCTACGACGCAGGCATGACGATCCTGATTTCTTCCAAGGTGAACCAGTGGACTTTGCTGATCGGATCGCTGCCGCTTGGCTATTCGATTTCAGGCGGCACTTTCGACGCGCTGAGCTTCGATTCTCGCCAGTCGGAGGAGGTGTTCCTCACGGCAGCGCAATCGTTGTTCGCCGTAGCCATCCTGGTTAGCCTCAGCGTCAACCGCTGGGAAGCGGGCATCCTCTTCGCTTTGTTTGCGACACAATTCGCGTTCACGGACCCGACGATCCGCATAGCCTACGCCGCCGTCTACTGCGCGCTGGCGCTGGTGATTCTGGCGAAAGACATCCCGCACCTGCGCCCCGCCGGCGACTTCAACAAGGCGGTGAGGCATGGCATAAGAGGCCATCATGGCCGAGACCCGCCGGGCTGATACGTGGGAAGAACATGGTGGGCGATGCTGGACTCGAACCAGCGACCTTCTCGGTGTAAGTCAAGACTCCCACACTGGCCACGCCAAGTCACAGCACGCCAAAATCAGCCATTTAGATCCGAAATGACTCGTCCCTCTTGCCACGCCTCGCCACCCTGGGCCACCGTTGGCCGCAATTTGGGTAGCAATCGGGTATCAAAAGAGCCAGCGAGGAGTCCCTCAATTCGCTGGCGACTGAGCGGCCGAAACTGCAATCGGCCCGCTTGGCTACGACTCCGGCGCCAAGGACTCGGATGCTTCGCGTTGACCGCCCGCTTCGTAAACAGCAGGTCGTGAGTTCGAATCTCACCGTTGGCTCCACTCGTTGTAATCGGCAGTCAGCGGTAGAGTCCGCCGCGTCGGATTTCGTAGGCAGCCGGTCCCCGGTTCGAATCCGGGTGCTGTCTCCATTTTCGTTGCCTGAGGCTAGACCCCACCGATCAGGCAATTGGCATTTTCGATGCCCGCAACGCCGATAGACTTCCGTCGGACACGCGCTGCATAATGCCGCCATGAGCGCATCGGCTGCGGGGGATCGCCTGCGCGCGTCCGTGTTACTGACGGTCGTACTCGCCGCTGCGCTGCTCGTTGCCTGCGGCGGTGGAGGCGACGCGCCGGGCACTGACGAGCCCGATGACCAGGTCCAGGCCGAGCCGCAGGGCACCGTAACGGAGGAGTCGGCCATCGAAGCCGTCGAGTCGTTTGACCCCGCCGACGAGGAAGCGGTGGCCTCACTCAACGACATCGTCTACGACGGCGGCGACTACGTCCCCTCGCTCGAGCCGCTACTGGAGAGCGAAGATCCAAACGTGCGCTGGGCAGCCCTTTACGTCATCGCCAACCTGACTGACACCGAGGACGAGATCGGTGTCCTTACACCGATCCTCGAGGACGACGAGGTAATCTTCTCCGTCATGGCCGCTGGCTCCCTGGCAGGACTGGGTGTGGTCGATGCCCTCCCGGCGCTTATCGGAGGCTTGTCGTCCACCGCTCAACTCCCCTACAGCGACCCCCCACAACCTTTGAGTTCCTTCGCGCTGCTGACGCTAGAGCGCTATACCGGAGAGACGTTTGACGATGCCGACGAATGGCAGGCGTGGTGGGACGACGTTGGATCCTCAATCGTGTGGGAGGACGGGCAGTATGTCAGCGACTAACGCGCGCCTCGTCGCTCTGCTCTTACTCGCTCCACTGCTGGCTGCTGGCATAGCGGTGCGCAGCCCGGCGGAACCGGCACTCGCGCAGAACACCGTGGACGTCGACAACGACAACAAGGTCATCACCATCACCATCAACGCCAACCTGATTGGCAATGACCTCCAGGTTCCCCTACTCGAAGCGGACTTTGAAGAGTACTGGGGGAAGGAAGGTGGTTACACCTATCGCTGTTACAAAGTGGTCTTCAAACTCGACCTCGTGGCGGCATCCTCGCCGCAGCGAGGTCGTCACACTGTGTTCATAGTCCCGACGAAGTTCGGCGATCCGTTTATAGCCACGGTCAGCTCGCCCCGGGACTACCGGCCCGCCGAGGAGTCGGCGACCGGGCGCTGGAGCAAGTGGGATGGCTCGACCACACAGGCACACGAGTGGGGGCACGTCCTTGGGTTGCCAGATGAGTACAACGAACTGGACACGAACGGGAACGGTGAGCGCGACTACGGCGAGGGCTCAGTGCCGGACCCGAGCAGGGCACCCGAGTATAGCTGGACGGACGACTCGCCCATGAACGGGATCATCGACGCCGGCGAGGTCAGCCTGAAGCCCGGGGAACAACCGTCACTTATGGCAGAGCTTGGGAGAAGTCAGGTACTCCAGCGCCACATCGATTCCATAATCGACAAGCATGCGCCATCATTGACCGAGTGCCAGGGGACGCTCTCCGGGACCATCACCGAGACCCCGCTGAAGGACGACTACCGCGAGCTGACTCGCTCAGCCGACTTCGAAGGCTGGTTCGACATTGACGACGACGGCAACGTTACGGGAGAGATCACGCTAACATACGACGCGGTCCTGACGGTCGAGGACCTGCCAGGGGCAGATGTTGGCATCGCGGCCTTCGACCCTGAGGTGGGTGGCCGAGTCACTGACCCGAATCCAACTCGGAGTTACCCGCTCACGGGAAGCCTCGAAGGCGACGGGCTGACGCTGGAGATCGCGACACCGGAGGAGGAGCGTGAACGCGATCCGATCGAGTTCACAATCATCGCCGATCCGGGGGTCAGCGCGGGCCTGGGCGGCGGCGACGCCTTCACTGCTCCCGGCGGGAACGTACAGATCATCAAGATAGACATGACTCCATTCACCCCCTTCGGCGGTTTTCCGGCGACGGTGGAGGATAATGCGGTGCATTTCCTCGAAGAGGGCGATGGCTATCAGATCAAATGGGACGCTGAGCTGGCCAACGTAGCTCAGCGGTAGAACAGCTGTTTCGTAAACAGCAGGTCGTGAGTTCGAATCTCACCGTTGGCTCCAGTTTTTGTATCTAAAATTCGGTTGTTCCGGGTGCTTCCACCTCCCCGCAGGACGGTTTGACACCCAAGTTGACACGCTAAGTTGAAATGATGCGAGCCAGTTTAGTGGCCTTGCGGCACTGCCTCAGCACTGCCCTGCGCCATGATCTGGCGCATCAGCAGTCAAAATGGATCGTCGTCGGCAGCCGAAACCGGACCGCGAGGCCCGGTTTTCGTATCTAAAAAGTGGTGGGCGATGCTGGACTCGAACCAGCGACCTTCTCGGTGTAAGCGAGACGCTCTAACCAACTGAGCTAATCGCCCGTGAGGTGATTTTAGCATTGGAAATCTAAATATCGGCGTCTCGCTTGAAACCTGCCAACGGAAGCAGATAGGCTTAGCGGCGTTGTGGACGTCGGCGTAAAATTCTCGCTAACCATCGGCCCGGAAGCGGCCGAGCTTGCCCGTAGAGCGGAAGACCTCGGCTATCACTCCGTCTGGGTGAGCGAGCGCGTGGCGGTCCCGATCGACCAGCCGCACCCGTATGACCCTTCGATCGACCCCTGGATTGCTCTCTCTTTCATCGCCGCGTGCACGACACGCGTAAGACTGGGGACGACTGTCAGCCAGATCGCCCTGCGCGATCCCGTGCTGATGGCGCGGGAACTCGCGACGCTGGACATTCTCTCGCGGGGGCGGATGATCGTCGGCGCTGGCGCGGGCTGGGTGCAGGCGGAGTTCCTCGCGACTAATGTGCCATTCGAGACGCGCGGGGGTCGGCTCGGTGAGTTTGTGCGGGTGCTTCGGAAGGTCTGGACTGTACCGGAAGAAGGCTGGGAGGGAAAGCACTTCCGGGTGCCCGGTGTGAAGCTTGTCCGCCCCTACACGCCGAGTGGGCCAAAGATCTACATGGGCGCCGCGACGAGGCCCGGTCTGCGGCGGGCGGCGAAGCTGGGCGATGGTTTGCTGATGGGATCTCTTCCACTGGCAGGCGTTATCGGCGCGAAAGATACGGTCATGGAACGGCGCCGAGAGCTAGGACTCGATCCGTTTCCAGTGTATTGCCAGGTTGAACCGCCGGAAACGATCGCTGCGGCCAAAGAACTCGCGACGAACTATAGAGAGGCCGGCATCAGCGGGATCATCCTCTCGGAGCGCGTTGCGAAGGAGTCCGGATTCCCAAGCGACGATGCAGTATCGCGGGCGTTGATCGAAGCGGCCGCCGTCTAACGGCCGGGCAGCCACATCCGGAAACACGAACCTTCGCCAAGGGTGCTCTCCGCTTCCACTCTGCCACCGTGTGCCTCGGCCGTATGCTTGACCAGCGCGAGGCCAAGGCCTGTGCCGCCTGCGCGCCGCGCGCGGTCAGCCTTGAAGAAGCGCTCGAACACGCGTGGAAGGTCCGCGGGCTCAATGCCAACGCCAGTGTCCGCAACTTCGATGAGGACGCCGCCGTTGTCACTCCGGGTGCGGATATCGATCCGGCCGCCTTCGGGGGTGAACTTTATCGCGTTCTCAATGAGGTTTACGATAGCCCGCTCCAGGCTGGCGCGGTCGCCCATGACGCGCGGCAGCCCGTTTCCCGATGAAAGCTCGATTCTCAGTCCGGCGCGTTCGGCAGGAGCGCGCATCCGTCCTGCAGCGAGTTCGACAACGGCCGCCGGATCGAGTACGTCGTGAGTCAGGGGAACTTCACCGGACTCGATTCGCGACAGCTCAAGCAGTTCCTCCACCATCTGCACCAGGCGCTCCACCTCCGCGTCCGCGCGCGCGAGGAAGTCGACGGCGACATCACGATCTTCAAGGGCGCCTCCCTCCAACGTTTCGAGGACGGACTTGATAGCCGCGAGGGGCGTTCGCAGCTCGTGCGAGACATTGGCCACGAAATCGCGGCGCACAGTCTCGACACGCTTGACGTCCGTGAGGTCATGGAAAACGACGAGGGTTGACCAGGCACCACCTCCGACGATGGGCGTGATGATCGCGCGGAGGAACCGGCGGTTGGGGCGCTCGATGACGTGGCTCGTCGCTTCGCCTCGCTCCCGGCTGGCGCGCAGTCCTTCGATCGCCGCTGGGTCAGGCATGGTGAATACGAATGGGTTACCGATCATCTCTTCGGGCTTGCGGTCGAGGAGACCTTCGACGGCAGCGTTCGCAAAGGTGACGTTGTTTTCGGTATCGACTGCCACGATGGCGTCCTGGCTGGAGTTAAGGGCGGCCATCAACCGATTGCGCTCCTGCGAGGCCTCCGCCACTCGCCCTTCGAGGCGCGCTGCCATGCGGTTGAACTCGTCGTAGGCCAGGCCCATCTCGTCACCGGGAGGGTCGAGGCGCGTAGTCAATTCGCCCTGGGCTACCTCGCGGGCTGCTCCCGCCAGGATCCGCGCTTCTCCTCTGATGGCTGCTCCCGCCCAGGCCCCGAGGCTTACCGAAATCGGCACGAGCACGAGCACCACAACGGCACCCTCGGTCGACCAGCCAAAGCCTAATGCGAGGAACGCGGCGACGGTGGCAACGATGAAACTCGCGGTCATTCGCGAGCGGTAGCTGCGGAGCATCTATCCCTCGAACATGTAGCCGGTGCCACGGACGGTTACCACGCGGCGCGGCTGTGACGGACTGTCCTCGATCTTCTGCCTCAGCCAGCGCACGTGGACATCGACGGTACGCGTATCGCCGGCAAACTCGTAGCCCCAGATCTGATTTAGAAGCTGCTCGCGCGTAAAGACGCGCGAAGGATTGCGGACAAAGAACAGGAGTAGATCGAATTCCTTGGGCTTGAGTCGTAGGAGATCGTTGCCCTTGCGGACCTCCCGGCGAAGGATGTCGATTTCGATGTCGCCGGATCGGAGGTTTTTGAGTTCGGAGCCTTGCTCGGGGCCGGCGCGGCGAAGTAGCGCACGCACGCGGGCCATCAGTTCGGCCATGGCGAAGGGTTTCGTCACGTAGTCATCGGCGCCGATTTCCAGGCCGAGCACTTTGTCGGTCTCGGTGCCTTTTGCGGTCAGCATCAGGATGGGGACCTGCGTCTCCTTGCGGAGGATGCGGGCGACTTCCAGACCGCCGAGGCCCGGAAGCATCAGATCGAGAATCACGAGATCGGGCGATGACGTCCGTGTCTGGGTGAGTGCTGCTTCGCCATCGGACGCGGTGACCACCCGGAAGCTTTCCCGTTCCAGGTTGTACTTGAGCGTTGCCACGAGCGTTGGCTCGTCATCGACGACCAGGATCTTCTTCAGATGAAGCCCCCCGCGCACATTATAGTTATGCTTTCTCAGGTTCGCCTTCAGGGACGACGCCAAGATCAGCGACACCGACTTCGATGGCGTCTGGCTCGCGGAACACGGCGTAGCGAATGACCAGCCCGGCGAGGATGACTCCGCCGCCGATGACGGTCGCAGTGGACGGGTCCTCGCCGTAGAGGAGGGCGACCCAGACGGGGTTGAGGACGGGCTCGATAAGGGCGATGAGGCTGGCCTCGGCGCCTTTGACGTAAGCGATGCCGCGCGCAAAAAGAACGTAGGGAAGCGCGAACTGGACAGCGGCCATAACGAGGAGCAGGGCGATCTCCTCCGGGCCGACCTCCCACACGGAGGGGACGAAGGCGAGAAGGACGGCGACTCCCGCGCAGTTCAGGAAAGTGATGGCGAAGGCGTTCGCGTAGCGGATGCGGCGCATCCAGACGAAGAAGGCGCCATAGAAGGCGCCGGCAACGATGCCGAGGAGCAGGCCGTCGGTCTCGCCGGAGCCAGAGTTCCCGAAGAACAAAACGCCGATGCCCGCAATGCTGATGGCCAGCGGGAGCGCATCGTGCGGTCGGAGTCGTTCGCTGATGATGAAGGGCCCGAGGATGGCGATGTAGATCGGTGCGGTGTACTGAAGGAAGATGGCGTTGGCGGCGGTGGTCTGTTTGGTCGATTCGACGTAGGTGACGAGGAGCAAGAGGAAAAGGAGTACCGACACGGCGCCGTCGAAGCGGCCGGGAAATCTGCGGCCGCGCACGAACGCGGCAACGAATATCGCGGAGAACAGGCAGCGAAAGAAGACGATGGAGATGGCGTTAGCGTCGATCTCCTTGATGAAGAAGCCGCCCAGCGACCAGAACGTGCCCGCGGCGAACAGCATGAGCCGCGCGACGGTGGGTGATGGGTCGTTCCAGGCGGAACGGACGCGGGCGAACATGCGCCAAGCATAGCGGCGGCGTGTGCCAGATGGCACTCGGCGGTTCGGTCGGAGGCCGTTAGGATTCCTAGACGTGAAACATCGACGGTCGATTCGGCTCAGGGAGTACGATTATCGGTCGGCAGGTGCGTATTTCGTGACGATCTGTACGTTCGAGCGCGAGGAACTGTTAGGCGGCGTTGAGGACGGTGTGATGCGGTTGAATGTGGCCGGCAGGTTGGTGGAGCAGGTGTGGGTACGGACAGCGAACGGTGGGCGCAAACCCGAGGCTCATGACCTAGTTGTGATGCCCAACCACGTTCACGGGATCATCTGGCTGGCCAGACCGCCCGTAGGGGCGAGGCGTCCACCTGTTCGGGATGAGAGCCCGTCTTCCGATGGCATGACTGAACGATCTGGCATTCCGAAATTGGTGGACGACTCGTCCCTACAACGGTGCGATAAACCACCGGCGCAGGGCTATGCGGCGAGGTCGCTCGCCGCACGGGTCGCGGCGTTCAAGTCGCAATCTGCTCGCGCGATTAATCGCCTGCGTCGCACGCCGGGTGCGCCGGTCTGGCAACGGAACTACTACGAGCGAATCATCCGGAACGAGCGCGAACTTTTCGCAATCAAACAATACATCCTCGACAACCCTCTGAAGTGGGTCGAGGACCCTGGGAACGTTGGTTAATGCCCGCCGCCGCGGGGTTTGATCAGAGAGAAGAGCAGCAGAACCGCGAGCGGGATGATGATCGACAGCGGGATGATGATGGCGAGCGGCAGGTCTTCATCGTCTTCCGATTGTGCTCGCGCTGTAAGTTCTGCACACTCCTCCTCGGAAATCACATAGCGCTGTACCAGAACTCCTGGAGGATAGGTCGGCGTCGGAATCATGTTCAAATCACAATCTTGTGCAGACCTGGCAGTGCTGAATGGAATGAGGAAAACGGCGAGAACGATCGGCAGCAAGACGACGATGCCAAGCAACCTCATTTCGCCGCCCCCGAAGCCGCTGCTTCCACGGCCTTCTTCGCCGCTTCGCCGAGGTCGTGGGCGCGGATGAGAGGGATGCCGGACTCCTTGAGCAAGCGCTCGCCTTCTTCGACATTCGTGCCGACGAGGCGGGCGACGACGGGCACGTTGACGTTCATCTGCTTGTAGGAATCGATGATGCCCTGGGCGATGACGTCAACGCGCGCCATGCCGCCGAAGATGTTGATCAGCACCGCCTTCACGCCTTTGTCGTCCATCAAGATGCGGAAGGACTCGATCACGCGCCCGGGGTCGTTGACGGTTCCGATGTCGAGAAAGTTGGCGGGGGAGCCGCCCGAGATAGTGATCGCGTCCATCGTCGCCATCGCGAGTCCTGCGCCGTTAACGACGCAGCCGATGTTGCCGGTGAGCTTGATGTAGGTGCCGATGCCGGCTTCCTGGGCGCGCACCTCCAGTGGGTCCTCTTCGTCGAGGTCCCGCAGCTCGGCGATGTCCTTGTGCCGGTACATCGCGTTGTCGTCGAAGTTAAGCTTGGCGTCGGCAGCGAGGATGCGACCGTCCTTGGTGACAACAAGAGGGTTGATCTCGGCGAGGGAGCAGTCATTGTCTTCGAACGCCTTGTATAGCGCAGCGATCAGGTTGGCGGCGGGCCGCATGTGATCGCCTCCGAGACCGATCGCCATTGCGAGCTCGCGGCCCTGGAACGGCTGGAATCCGACTGTCGGGTCTACGGGAGTGCGCTTGATAGCGTCAGGGTTGTTCACCGCAAGCTCTTCGATCTCGACACCACCCTCGGCCGAGGCCATGACGATCGGCAGACCAATTGAATTGTCGATCACCACGCTGACGTATAGTTCGCGATCGACCTGCAGCTGTTCCTCGACGAGGACGCGCTTGACGAGACGACCTTCGGGGCCAGTCTGGTGCGTGACCAGCGTCATGCCGATGATCTCGCCGGCGACTCTCTTCGTCTCGTTGGCGTCCTTCGCGAGCTTGATGCCGCCGCCCTTGCCGCGGCCACCGGCGTGGATCTGCGCCTTGACGGCGACCGGACCACCGATGTCCCTGGCGATCTTGGCGGCTTCGTCAGCGGTCGCTGCGACGCCACCCTTCGGTGTCGGCACGCCGTACTGGGCGAGAACGGTCTTGGCCTGGTACTCGTGAACCTTCATCGGACGAAGGGTACTGGGTAATGGGTAAGGGGTGATTCAAAGGTCATCTTCAGGGTCTCCGTATGGCTCATCTGGCGTCTCTCTCAGCAGGTAATCTTGTCTTTTTGTACCATCAAGTTTCTTCGCAAGCGAGCGGATCAGTGCATAGAGATGGCCATGCACCTTGTTAACCAGATCGCTCAGTTCCGAATTGCGCTGGCTGTTGATCAGTTTGCAGCGGTTCAGGAAGTGGATGTAATAGTCCGTTTCGGCCAATGAGCCGCGCGCTATGCTGAGATGGTGCAAGTACTCGCGGGTTGATGCTCTCGCGTAGCCTTCAGCAACATTTGCGGGCGTCGACATCGCCGCTCGGATCAACTGTGAAGCCATTACTCGGTCCAACCCCGCCAGCGATTTCGCAGTCGATACCATTTCAACCGCCAGGTCATCAGCCAAATGCCAGACCACCAGTTTTCGGAACCCTCGCTGATCACCCATCACCCACTACCCCTCACCCAATTTCGTAGTAAGTCGTGCCGGGGGGCTCCACCGCCTGGCAAGCGAGCGCGCGAGGCACGTCTGAGACGAGCCACAGCGTGCAACTGATGTCCTGCCCGACCATCGGCGGGTCGATTGCGTACAAGACGCTCTGGCAGTTTACGACAGCCGTCGTCGGATTGTAGACGCAGTCGCGGAAGTCCACCTGCTGACCCGTGAACGAGGTAGAGAACGCCTCCTGGCCATCAGGTGCCGCCGCGGGTGTGCCTACGGATGCGACGGGCGGAACTGTGGGCGTTTCGCCGGGCGCCGTGGCGGGGACGCTGGGCGTGCGCTGGTCGGGAGTGCCGGTCTTGTCGCCCTCCGGTGTCGGTGTAACGGTGCGGGCGGTAGCGGAGCCCGTGCTGGTTGGCGTTTCGTCCGAATCGCCGCCGCCGCCACAGGCAGCGAGCAGGAGAAGCAACCCGGCAGCGAGTAGGAGTGCGAGCCTCATCAGGAGACCAGTCTAGCGAGCCTGCCCGCGAATGGGCTAGAGGAGGCTACCCGATCAGTTTCGCCTCAACGCGCTTCTTAACATCCGGCCATTCGGAGTCGATGATGCTGAAGTAAACGCTGTGGCGAAGGCGGCCGCTTGGCCGGATCACCATGTGGTTGCGAAAGGTGCCCTCTTCGACAGCACCGATTCGGAGTAACGCAGTGCGGGACTTCTCGTTGAGGGAGTCCGTCTTGAACTCGACGCGCACGCACCCGAGGTCCTCGAAGCAATGGCGCAGTTGGAGGTATTTGGCTTCCGTGTTGCAGGGAGTGCGCTGCCAGTCAGGCGCGAGCCAGGTGCCGCCGATCTCCAGGCGCTTGTGCGCGCGGTCGATGGCGAGGAACGACGTGCCGCCTACGGGACGGTTGTCCGCTAGGGAGATGGTGGTGAAGGTAATGGTTTCGCCGGCGTCCATCTGCGCCACGCAGTGACCGAGGTACGCCCGCACTTCGTCAGGTGACTCAATCTGGATTGGGAAGTAACGGAAGATTCCGCGGTCAGCTCCGACTTCTACGAGCGAATCGAAGTGATCAGGGGAGAGCGGCTCCAGGCGCACGAATCGGCCGGGGAGAGTGACGGGCTGCGGATCCATCGCGCCGCTAGTTCAGCTCGAAGCCCTCATAGCTGGAAGCGGCGATCTCTTCGCAGCGCTGGCGGTAATTCGGTGCGCCGCCGGCATAGGCCATGAACATGCGTTTGGTGCGAGTCGTGACGTTCTTGTTGATGCCGGTCATCCAGGAGTCGACCTGCGTAAGGAGGAGGTAGCGGCCGGTCTCATAGACGTGCTCGGTCCAGGCTTCCTGTGCCTCGACCGTCGGCTGGATCGTGCGCTTGCCATGCTCGTGCATGTAGTCGATCACCTCGGCAACCCAGTCGACGTTCTGCTCCGAACAACGGGGGATGTTACAGAAGAGCGCGGCGTTGTGGGGGCCGATGAGCGTCATCATGTTCGGGAAGCCGACCACCATCAGGCCGAGCATCGTGTGGGGGCCGTCCGCCCAGACATCACGCAGGGCAACGCCGTCGACGCCTCGGATGTCGATGCGGTCGAAGGCGCCGGTAATCGCGTCGAAGCCGGTGGCGTAGACGATAAGGTCGAACTCAATGTTTGTGTCGCACGTCTTGATGCCCGTCGGAGTGATGCACTCGATCGGCGTCTCGTTGACGTCGACCAGCCTGACGTTGTCCTGGTTGTAGACCTCGTAGTAACCGCTTTCGAGTGGCACGCGGCGCATCCCGAAGCCGTGATTCTTCGGGATGAGCTTCTCGGCGAGGAGCGGGTCGTTCACACGACCTCGGATCTTCCGGCTCATGAAATCGGTAATGTAGGCGTTTGCCTGCGGCAGAATCATCAGATCGCGATAAAGCCCCATCCACTTTGCGAACCCCGGCTCGGCGTACTTCTTCTCGAAGAAAGCCTCGCGTTCCTCGGCGCTCACCTCGATGGCGTTGCGCGGCTCCGCAGAATGGATGAATCCGCCCCAGCTTTCCTTGCAGATAGCGAATATTTCGGGGTAGCTGGACTTGATGCGGGCCTGCTCTTCCGGGGTGATCTCCGCGTTGCGGAGCGGAGCGCAAAAGTTGGGCGTGCGCTGGAAAACAGTGAGGGTCTTCGCAGTCTTCGCAATCTCGGTGATGGCCTGGACGCCTGTCGCACCGGTGCCGATGACAGCGACGCGCTTGCCCTCGAAGGTGACGGGCTCTTGAGGCCAGCGGGCGGTGTGGTAGGCCTCGCCCTGGAAGGTGTCGATGCCCGGGATGTTAGGCATCGTGTAGGCCGACAGTGGGCCGACCGCGGTGACCAGGAATTGTGCACAGGCGACTACGCCGGTGTCTGTCTTGATCTCCCAGCAGGCCTCGGTCTCGTTCCAGATGCAGGAATCGACACGAGTGTTGAAGGTGATGTCGCGGCGGAGGTCCAGTTTATCGGCGACGAAGTTGCAGTAGCGCAGGGTCTCCGGCTGAGCGGAGAAGTGCTCCTTCCAATCCCACTCTTGCAGGATCTCGTCGTCGAAGGAGTAGCCGTACGTCCAGCTCTCGGAGTCGAAGCGGGCGCCGGGATAGCGGTTCCAGTACCAGGTACCGCCGACGCCGTCCCCGGCTTCGAAAACGCGGACGGACAGCCCGAGCTTGCGAAAGCGGTGGAGGGCGTACATGCCCGTGACGCCAGCGCCGATGATGATCGCGTCGTAGCGTTCCATACGGAAGGATTCTACAACCCGAAGGCAAGCGGGAGTATCACGAGGCGCCGGCGCCGTTGGTCTCAGGGGATAATGTTCTGGTTAAAGCGGAACATGTTCGTCGGATCGTACTTTCGCTTCAATTCCTGCATCCGTGGGAGATTTTCCCCGTAACATTCCGCGATGCGCTCATCGCCTTCCGTCTCCAGGAAGTTGACGTACACACCGGAGCGCTCGTCGTCGATCTTGTCCCAGAGCGTTCGGATCCATTCGCGATGCGGTGTCGCATCTTCCCTGGGGTCCTCCCAGATGGCGATGATCGAGGTCAGGTAACGGGCGTCGCGGTCGCTGAACGCTGTGGCCGTGGGTGCAACTCTTCCAAAGGCGCCGCCGAGTCCGCGGATCTGCACCATGTTCATCATCGCTGTGCCCTTCGGCATCGCATCGAGCAGCGCGCCGATATCGTCATCACTCATCGTCAGCTGGAACTGGGAGCGCACTGAGTTGCCGTGCGGCACGGCCGCCTCCGCTGTCAGGTTGTAGATGCCGGGGTACGGCATCGGGGCAAGCAGTTCTGCCACAGGCGTTCCCAGCTTGCGCAGTGGGTCCACCGCCTTTTGCCCTGCTTCGATGTCGCCGACCCAGCACACGAGGATCATGAAGATGGGCTTGCCAACCCATTCCGGCGGGATGAACGGTGCGGGCGGAGCCGGCATCAACTGCCCGATCGTCGTCAGGTCTTCCGGTGCGTCCGGCGTGTAGTCAACGTACCCGCGGATCACTTCACGGGTTGCGGGGAAGACAATTCCCCCGCCCAGGATCTGGTTCACCGGCGCCAGGCGGTACTCGAACTCCGTCACGATCCCGAAGTTACCACCGCCTCCGCGAATTCCCCAGAAGAGGTCCGCATTCTCCTTCTCGTTCGCTGTATGGATCGTGCCATCCGCGGTGACGACCTGCGCGGAGATGAGGTTGTCGATCGTCAAGCCGAACTTGCGGACCATAAAGCCGATACCGCCGCCGGTCGTCAGTCCACCCATGCCAACTGAGGACGTGTCCCCGGTTGTCAGGGCCAGGCCGTGCGCGTTCGCCGGACCGGCCAGTTCCCCGGAAGTGACGCCGGGCTGCACGCGTGCAGTGCTCGTAGCGGCATCGATGTTGATGCCCTTGAGCAAACTGAGGCACAGCAAGATTGGCACGTCCACGAACATGTCGTCGGATAGACCATGCCCGCCGCTACGCACCGCCACCGCGAGGCCCGCATCCGCGGCGAAGCGCACGACTTTCGCAATGTCCTCGGCGTTCCTCGGGCGGATGATTACTCCCGGGCGGAAGTCGATGCTGGGGTCATGCATCAGCCTGGCGTCGTCGTACCCGGCCGACTCGGCGGTAAGTAATTCGCAGGTCAGTTCCGCCCGCAAGGCATCGATGTTGAGGTTGGTGTTGAGCATTTCTATCTCCTTCTGGTTCTGGAACAGGACAGACCGGGGATTCGCGGTCTGGAAGCGTGCAATTTGCATGGCGCGCCCAACCCGGAACGCTCTGGTCCAGGGGGGCTACTTCCCAACTATAGCCACAAGGACGCTCTGTGCTGCAAGGGGACATGCCCCACTCGGCAGCGCGTCAGCGCTTGCCGCGGCCCGCAGTATCGCTATCAGGTCCGGAATATCAACGGCGTTGCTACAGTCGACGTCGCCCCACCGCCATGTACCCGGAAATCCATCCGCTGAGACTCCGTGAAAGACGCTCGGACAGCCGTTGGCCAGGGGCGGGGTGATCGCCTGCTGGCCTGCTATCCAGAGGAGCACTGGCATTGCATCGGCGGCATCGACAGTCCCGTCGCAACGGATATCGGCCCAAACTCTCTCGGTGAAGATCAGAACGGGGGTCGGCTTTCCCGCCTCAACGGGAGTGTTCGGAGACAACGCGATGAGCAACAGTAGGAAAGTCGTGAGAGTGAGCAGTAAACGCATCTCGGCAGACGGCTCTGGCGCCCCCGCCAGGACTCGAACCCGGAACCTTCTGATCCGAAGTCAGACGCTCTATCCAATTGAGCTACAGGGGCATCCGTTTCGAGTATAGCGCAGCGGTAGCAGCCGGCGGTTTTACGTCACGTTGACCCGCCCTATCCCCACCATTAAGGTGGATTCAGCGCTTCTGCTTACCTATTTCTCTTTACCAGGCTAACGCCACGCGGCGGAGCCCATAGGAACAGTGCCTATGACGATCGAAGAAGAGCGCTCCGTACTCGACCGGCTGCGTGACCTCCTGCACGGCGACAACGTGTCTGCCGCGCGGGAGCTTCTCGATGACCTGCACCCGGCCGACCAGGCGGACCTCTTCGACTCACTGGACGAAGACGAGCGGCGGACGATGCTCTCGCTGCTGGATGCGGAGGGCGCCGCCGGCCTGCTCGCGCATCTGGACGAGGACACGCGCAAGGAAACCGTCGAGGAGATGCCGCGGGGCACGCTCGCGCAGGTGCTGGATAAGGTGGAGAACGACGTCGCGGTGGACATTCTGCGGGAGATGCCGTCGCCGGAAGCGGTGCGCACACTCGCCCAGATGAATAGCGCCTCCGCGATCCTCCCGTTGCTGCAGCACGAAGACGAGACGGCCGGCGGAATCATGACGCGCGGATACGTCGCGCTGCACAAAGACATGACGACAGAGGAGGCGATCGCATTCCTCCGGGCGACGAAGCCGATGGCGGAGGAAGCCTATTACCTGTACGTGCTGGACGGCCAGAGCCGGTTGCAGGGCGTGGTGAGCCTGCGGCAGTTGATCGTGGCCGAGCCGCGGGCGCACATCGAAGACGTGATGGAGACTGACATCGCCTCCGTTCACCCGGACACCGACCAGGAAGAGGCGGCGAATCTGCTACAGCACTATCGCTTGCGCTCGTTGCCCGTGGTCGACGAAGCCGGAGTGCTTAGCGGCATCATCACTGCCGACGACGTGATCGACGTCATCCAGGAAGAGGCCACCGAGGACATGTACCAGATCGCCGGCCTCCCCGGCGACGAGAGTATTTACGCTCCCGTTTCAGTCTCCGCGCGCAAACGAATCCCGTGGCTTGCGGCAAACCTCGTGACGGCCGCTCTCGCGGGAGGAATGGTCGCGATTTTCGAAGGGACGATCGAGAAGGCGGCCGCGCTCGCCGTCTTCATGCCGATCGTCGCCGGGCAGGGCGGGAACGCGGGGATTCAGACGGTCACGATGGTCGTGCGAAGCTTGGCCCTCGGTGAGATTGAGCCCCGGGATGCTCGCGCCGTCTTAACCAAAGAGGTGACGCTGGGTCTGATTCGTGGCGTCCTGTTTGGCCTGATCGTCGGGGCCGTAGCATACGGCTGGCAGGGTGAATGGGCCTGGGGAGTCGTCGTAGGAGGAGCGATGCTGCTAAATATGCTCGTGGCCGGGATGATGGGCGTATTTATTCCGCTGGGAATGAAGTCATTGAAGCTCGATCCCGCTCTGGCCTCGGGAATATTTTTGACCGCATTTACCGACGTACTGGGCTTCCTATTTCTTCTCGGGTTCGCGACAATTCTTATAGGACAGTTAACTTAGCTATGGCACCCGAGATCAGGCCGGTACCGAAGGGCACCTGGGAGCCGCTGCCGCAGGCCGGATGCGTCGGTGTAGAACACGTTGTCCTGATGCGCGAGCCGCAGGTCATCGTCCTGCTCAAGTTCGGCACCCACGGGACGATCAACGAACACCCCGCGCCTTTCCCGGTCGATGTCATATGTATGGAAGGGTCTGGGATGACGAGCGTCAACGGCGAAATGGCGGAGATCAAGGCCGGGGAGACCGTAACTTGGCCCCCAAACGTCCCGCACCGGCTTTGGACTGAAGACAGCGAGATGGTAACGCTGATGGTGGAGTCGCCGGGGCGTCATTCGCGGCCTGCGGAGCAGTAGCCTCTAGTCTGCAGGGGTCTCGTCGAGAGCGGCGGATATCCAGGCAGGTTCCGGTACACCGCGCATTCCTCCATTGCTGCGATAGAGCCGGCAACGTGGCGTGTAGTCTCCGGGGTCCTGGTAGTCCGGTTCCACATCGAGCCCGTTAATCCGGATCGTCGGGCTGCCGGGTGACCGATATCGCTCGGCGACTGCCTCGCCACCGATGTCGACTTCCTCCACCTCCACAACGAGCGATCGGGCTGCTAGCGCTTCCTGCAGCATCGTTCGCGCAACTTCGTGATTGGGGCAGCCGTCGAACCAGTGAAACTCGATCCTCACGGCTGCTCCGGCGTTGCCGCCCAACCCCAGTTCTTCTGTCCCTCGATGGCGGCTTGCTCAAGTGTCAGGAATGCCGACCGGGGATAGCCCTCCGGCGCCCACGCCACGAAGTGCGCCTCATCGCAGAAGAAGTTGACGGTCGGGCAGAACTCTTCCCGGATGGAAGCACAAGGCTGGACAAGCCAACTCACCACGATCGGCATTTCGGGAACTCTGCCTTCAACGATGTCGAATTCGATCACTTGGTGGCAAAGCTCACAGCTGTTCGAGACGTGCGCGGACTCGCCAAGCGCGGCCGGAATCCCGACGGAGTCATAGGCGCACCAGGTATGGAAATCGCGACCGCGCAGGCTCATGCGATGCTTCGTCGAAAGTAGTGACAGGCCAAAGATCGCGACGACCCGTCCCTGGGCATCGAACTGGAGCCTGCCAATAGCGTCTAGCTGCGAGAGCCCTTCACGGACAGCATCTTCGCCGAAACAGGTCCGTGTCGCTATCCGTTCCACTGTTGCTGGAACTGCATCGTTCAGTAGTATCCGGAACGTTTCTCGTCCAACGCGGTCGCGTTCGTCGACGAGGTTCAGACTCCCAGCCATGGGATGATTGTAAGCGAGAAAAAGGCGGCGCCGATGACGCCGCTGGTTGTGTGGCAGATGGGGTGGACGATGGGATTTGAACCCACGATCTTCAGGGCCACAACCTGACGTGTTAACCGCTACACTACGCCCACCATATAAAGAGGCCCGCGCAGCCCGCGTCCGGCGGATGCTAAGTCAGAATAGCACCGGTTTTCAAAGGCGGTCAACGCAACGCCCTGTTACCATGAATTGCGGATGGCGACCGACTTCGACCCATACGCGATACTGCAGGTGGATCCTTCCGCCGGGCAGGACCAGATCGACGAAGCCTACCGTCGCCAATGGGCCGCCTACCCCAGTGATTCCGCCCCAGCGGCGCGCCTTCGCGAGCTGCAGACCGCCTACCGAATCCTCAGCGACCCCGATGAACGGCGTGCCTACGACGCGCGCCTGACGGAACGAGCCGCTGATGGAGCGAGCCCATCGTTTGCGGATGCGAATCCCACTGGCGCGTCTTCCGCACGGGGAGTCCCGTGGGGCGTGAAGGAGATCCTGCAGTCCGTCGGCGTGGTGATCGGCGGCGTGATCCTTGTTTCGATCCCGATTTTCCTGGTTGCGGATTCTGTCGCCGGTGACCAGAAAGTAGAAGATGACCCCGAAGCGCTGGCCATCCTCTTCGTTGCGAGTTCCTTCTTCCAGGTGGCGGCGCTGGGAGCAGCCTGGTGGTTCTCTGTGCGCAAGTTCGGGCTGGGATGGGATGCGCTGGGCATCCGGAAACCGGAACAAGGTATGCCGTGGCTCCCGTTCTCGCTCGTCACAATGGCGCTGCTCATCGTCGGTGCGTACGGCCTGCTGCTGGACGTCGCGGGGATCCATCCGGACACGGACCTGCCGGACGCAGCATACGACAACACTCTGCCGCTGGTGATCATCTTCGTGCTGACGGTCGCGGTTGCGCCGGTCGTGGAAGAGCTGTTCTTTCGCGGCTTCGTGTTCGGCGGGCTGACTGCGCGGTGGGGATGGATCGTGGGCGCGGCCGGGAGCGCGGCGCTTTTCGGAGCGGCGCACCTGGGCAACTCCGGCTACGTCTATGTCGTACCGCCAATCGTCGGTATCGGAATCCTGTTCGCCTGGAGTTACCACTTCTCGAAATCGATCCTGCCTTCGATCGGGGGGCACTTGCTGTTCAACCTGATCCAGGTGGTCGGGGTTCTGATTGCCCGATGAGCCGGATCCAGGAGACGTTCGCCAGGCTGAAGGCCGAGGAGCGCACCGGGTTCGTGGCGTTTGTGACTGCAGGTTATCCCGACATCGACGCGACGCCCGGGCTGGTGAAGGCGTTGGTAGATGGCGGCGCGGATATCATCGAGCTCGGCGTGCCGTTCTCGGACCCGCTGGCCGATGGACCGAAGGTCCAGGAGTCGACGTTCCGCGCGTTGCAGAACGGGACGACGCCGGAGACCTGCATCGATGCGGTAAGGAAGCTGAGGGCGGAAGGGGTAACGGTGCCACTGGTCTTCATGGGCTACTACAACCCGGTCCTCGCCTACGGGATCGAGCGGTTCGCGAAGGATGCCGCGGATGCCGGTGCGGACGGGATCATCCCGGTCGACCTCCCGCCGGAGGAGTCCGGGCCCCTTCACGAAGCGTTTACGAAACACGGACTGGACGTCGTCTATCTGCTGGCTCCGACCAGCACAGAGGAGCGCATCGCTGCCGTCGCGCAGAAGGCGTCGGGGTTCGTGTACTGCGTGAGCCTGACGGGCGTCACCGGTATGAGGGACGAGCTCCCGGCTGAGCTGGAGGCCTTTATCGAGCGGGTGCGTAAACAAATTTCCTTGCCTTTGGCCGTAGGATTTGGTATATCTCAGCGCAAGCACTTCGAAGCCGTGGGCCGCATCGCGGACGCCGTGGTCATCGGAAGCGCCATCATAGACGTGATCGCAAAGAGCGAGCCGTCTGAAAGAGAAGCGAGGCTTAAGGAATATGCGGAGGTGGTCACCGGCCGGCGGGGAGCAGCTACGTAGGGCCGCTTGGGTCCTTCCCGGAGGGAAGGATTCCGTCGGCCGTAACTATCGTGGCGGCTCTCGGGCCCGGTTTTTTGGGCCCCGGTAGCAGTCGGAGCGGTTCCCGGCGGGAACCGGCTGTGAATTCGACATGCTAGTCAGGGGTATCCGGGGTGCCACCACCGTCGAGGCCAACTCCGTCGAGGCGATCCTCGAGGCCACGCGGGAGCTCCTCGAAGCGATGCTGAAAGCCAACGAGGTAGACGTCGAGCAGATCGCCTCAGCGCTCTTCACAACCACTCCCGACCTGAACGCCGAATTCCCCGCTCTCGCCGCCAGGCACCTGGGCGTCGCGCTAATTTGCGCGGCGGAGATATCGAAGCCCGGCGCGCTCCCGATGTGTCTGCGGATCCTGCTTCACGTCAATACCGATAAGGCAGCGAGCGAGATCAAGCACATCTATCTGAGGGGCGCAAGGGTGCTCCGGCCAGACTTAGAAGGCCAGCCAAGCTGACCGCCGGACGGGGGATTGCCTGAATGGCGGTAGAAAGAACAGGAGAATACTCAATGATCGTCGTAATGAAGGCCGGATCAACTGAAGAGCAGATAATCCACGTACAGAAGACCATCCGCGAGCTGGGGTTCAAAGACCACCGCATCCACGGTGAAGAGCGGACCGTCGTGGCAGTCCTGGGCCACGTCTACCCGGAGCTGATCGATGAGCTGGGCTCGATTGAGGGAGTCGACTCCGTCGTCCGGATCAGCAAGCCGTTCAAGCTGGCGAGCCGGGAGGTCCATCCCCACAACACGATCGTCAAGATCGGGAACCTTTCGATCGGCGACGGAAGCGTTTGCTTCATGGCGGGGCCATGCTCCGTGGACAGCGAGGAGAACGTGATCGAGGCGGCGCGCGCCGTAAAGGCAGCCGGCGGGCACATGCTGCGAGGGGGAGCGTTCAAGCCGCGCTCCAGCCCCTACGCTTTCCGCGGCCACGGCGAGAAGGGACTACATATCCTTGCGACGGCACGCCAGGAAACGGGATTACCGATCATCACAGAGGTGATGGACGCCCGGGACGTAGACATGGTGGCGCAGCACGCTGATGTCCTCCAGATCGGCGCGCGCAACATGCAAAACTTCACCCTGCTGGACGAGGTCGGCAAGGCCGGACGACCCGTCATGCTAAAGCGCGGACTTTCGGGAACGATCGAGGAGTGGCTGCTGGCGGCGGAATACATCCTCTCGCACGGCAACCGCGACGTCATCCTCTGTGAGCGCGGCATCCGCACATTCGAGACGGCCACCCGCAACACCTTCGATGTGAACGCGATCCCGCTGGTGAAGAAGCTCTCTCACCTGCCGGTTATCGGCGATCCGAGTCATGCCACCGGCAAGTGGTACCTCGTCGAGCCGGTAGGCCTGGCCGCAGTCGCCGCCGGGGCAGACGGACTCATCATCGAGGTGCACCCGAACCCGGACCACGCGCTTTCCGACGGAGCACAGTCGCTCACACCGGAGAACTTCCAGAAGCTGACCGACAAAGTCGCCCGCGTCGCGGAAGCGCTGGGGCGACCGCTGGCGCAGCCGGCGGTGGCAGAGGTGACCGCGAAGCGCAAGGCTTCATAGGCGGAACGTTTTCGACGAAACAGATGTAGGGGCGCAGCGCACTGCGCCCCTACGTTTCGTTCTAGCCCTCAGGTTTCGCGCTCATCGTCCAGATGTCGCCGTTCCAGGAGTCTTCCGAGCCTGTGTATTTCCCGGCGAAGAGCCATAGCTCATCCTTGAAAACGATCGCGATTGGATCGCGAGGCGTCCACGGTGCGTGCTCGGCCTGCCGCGTCCACTTCACGCCGTCGTCCGAGTACCAGACATCGCTGACACCGTTTCGGGAGTCGCCGACATACCCACCGAACACCCATAGCTTGCCGTCGAAGCTGAGCGCGCCGTAACCCTCGCGGCCGGCGCCACCCCACGGCGCGGCCCCGGTTAGCTGCGTCCAGTCCTTCCCGTTGCTGCTCTTCCAGACATCGGCGTGGGACTCGCCGCCGAGCAGATACATCTCATTGTTGAGGATCGCAATGCGAGGATAACTGCGCGGCGCCCACGGAGCTGCCGCGGTGACTTGCGTCCAATTGATGCCATCGTCCGATGACCAGACGTCGTTTAGAAACGAGTCCGTTGCCAGCTTGTCATCGCGGTGGTCAGCGCCACCGAGCAACCACAGCTTCTCCTGGAAGACAACAAGCGTGGTGCTGTCGCGGCCCGGCCAGGCGCCTTCGCCTGCCTTTACCCAGGTGGTCCCGTCTTCGCTCGACCAGATCTCGTTCGAGAAGTTTTGCGTGTAGAGATCGCTGCCGCCCATGATCCAGAGCTTGTCATCGAAGAAAACGTCGGTACTGGCGAGCCGGTTCGGTGTCTCGTTCTTGTCGTGCTTTGTCCAGGTAGTCCCGTCCGAGGATGAGAAGGCAAGGGGCAATGACGACACCATCCATAGATCGCCGCCAAAGGCGATGTGGGGCCTGAGCGTCATCGGGTATTTGCCGGGTTCCCACTTCGGCTCGTCGCCGGAACCCGGGTACGGCATGAACCCGCCGTTGCCGGGCGGCAGCACCTGCACCCAGCAGGCTTCGACGACATCCGCAATGTCCGTCGCGCACGAATCGGCCGAGCCGATTGCGGTTGATGCTGCTGAGTTGTCATCTCCGCCGCACGCGGCGAGCAGGGCTATGAGAGCAACGCAAGACAACAGGGAGTACTTCATTCGATTACCTCAGTCCATGGGCGATCGCGATCGCTTCTTCTCTCTCGAGGTCGCTTTCAATCCTGTAGAGGTCGTCGCCCTGTTCCCAGAGGAGAGCGTTCGTGTCAGTGACGCGCTCGGATCCGATGACGAGACTGCCATTCGCGCGTACGGAGTAGACGATCCGCTCGCCGGTGATCCAGAATGCTTGCTTGCCAAGCCCATCCACTTCCTCGACTGATGCGAGACTCTCCGTGGGGATGCCCTTGCCGACGAAAGCGTTGCTCGCGAATAGGACGAACGCCACGTCGTCGGCGCGGTAGAACAGCGCCGCGACCTGGACGTCGCCGTAGCCCTGGAGCAGCACCTTCTCCAGCACCAGGCCTTCTGGCTCGGTCGGTTGAAGAATCGGCTTGCCGATCGCCGTCTGCGCCTCCGCGAATGTGACTTCCTCGCCCGGGGTGTCAGTGGGCAGCCCAACCGTCGACTGGTCGGTCTCGAAGAAATTGATGCGGTCGACGAGGTCCGCGGCGGCATCGCCGACCGGTCCGGTCGAGACAAAGAGGACGACGGCCAGCGCTGCCGCGAGCCCGGCCGCTGCTCCCCATACCTGTCGCGGCCAGGTGCGCGGCGCTGGTTTTTCGCTCAGCTCGCGCCAGAAGCTAGCGGCGAGGTCAGGCGTCTCCGGGAAGCGTATCGCCGAGCCCGCGGTCAGCAGTTGTTGTTCCAGCTGTTCGATGTCGGTCATGTTGCGTGCTCCTCGATCAATTGAGGCCAGTCAGTCGCGATGAGCTTGCGCAGGTGTTCGAGCGCGCGATGCAGGCGAGACTTGACGGTCCCGGGCGGGACGCCCAGATACTCCGCCAGCTCCCGCTCCGGCAGGCCGAGGAAGTAACGCAGGTAGACGGCCATCCGCTCGCGATCGTTGAGGGATTGGAGCGCGGACCAGATGAGGCGGGCGCGCTCGCGGTCGATGAGCGTTTCGTCGATGTCGAGAAGAGCATGCGGCTCAGCGGAGGCCCGTTCCAGCGCTGCCTGCTGACGCTTGCGGGAGCGGGCCATCGTCAGCGCCTGGTTCGAGACGATCTTCAGCAGCCAGGGCCGGAAGGCCCCGCCTTCGTGGAAGCGGGCGATCGCGCGGTAGGCCTTGACCATCGCCTCCTGTGCGGCATCCTCAGCCGCGTCGGCATCGCGCAGGACCAGATACGCTGTGCGGAAGGCGATGTCCTGGTGGCGGCGCACCAGTTCTTCGAAGGCGCCGACGTCGCCCCTGCGGGCGTTGGCGACCAGGGCATGTTCGTCCAGGGTCTGCTCCTCTCGCTTCTTATACACCGCTCGGCCAGATGTGGTTCCGCCTCCTGTATGATGGTGCGGATAGGAGAAGTGAGTGGCTGGACAAAAGGATAAAACGCCCAAACCAATAGACAAATCTACTTGGCAGAAGCTATTCGCCCTGTCAATAATGGGTGAGATGGTGGAAGTGAAGGTGGACGGCTTCAGTGGGCCCGTAGACATGCTGCTGGAGCTAATCGACAAGAACGAGCTAGACGTGACGGCGCTCTCGTTGGCCGAGGTGACGGACCAGTACTGGAAAGAGATCGAGAGCCAGGAGATGGAAGCCGACGTGCTGGCCGAATTCATTACCATCGGCTCACGGCTGCTCTTCATCAAGTCGTGTGCCCTGCTCCCGGGTGCCCGCGAACCTGCCGCCGACCTGCGCAACGAGATCGACACAGCCGCAGAAGAGCTGACCCACCTGCTGGAGGAGCACAAGCGCTTCAAGGACGCCTTCGACCTCTTCCGGCAGCTCGAAGAGGAGGGCAAGCGCACCTTCGCGCGGACCGCCCCTGTGCGCAACATACCGCTGCCGCCGGGCCTCGAAGGCGTCACGCTGGACACCCTGCTCTCCGCGGTCAAGGAAGCGCTCGCTGCCGCACCGCCCGAGGCGGAGGAGATCGAATTCATCCACATCGAGCCGGTCACCGTCACCGAGAAGATCGATGAGATTACCGCGAAGCTGACAAAGGGCAAGGGGCGGCTGCCCTTCAAACCGCTGTTGTCAGCCTGCAAGACGCGGACGGAGATCGTGGTGCTGTTCCTCGCGTTGTTGGAGATGATCAAGGACGGCCACCTCTGGGCGGAGCAAGAGACGGCCTTCGGCGAGATCGACCTCATCGAGACGACGGCCGAAGAACGACACGCCCCGGAAGAAGTCGCCGCCGAAAGCCGGCTGGCGTAAGATACTCGGCGTGCAGCCGCTACGAGCCGATCAAACAAGCGCCGCCGCAAAAAGCCTCACAGTCGCGTTCTGGAACGACCCGCTGCTGGAAATCGTCGTAGCTCCAGACGAGAACAAGCGAGCCGCCGCCGGCCAGTGGTTCTTCGAGACCGCAATCAAGTACGGCCTTCGCTGGGGAGAACCGCACGCGAACGATGATGCCTCTGCCGTGGCGGTATGGTTCCCGCCCGGACAGACGCAGTTGTCCATGGTCCGGATGCTCCGCCTGGGCATGTGGGCGATGCCGTTCAAGGTCGGTCTCGGCGGGATGTCGCGATTCTCGAAGGCCATGAGCGTAGGCGAAAAGTTTCATCACTCCGTGGAGGGACCCCACTGGTACCTGATGGCCCTCGGCACGAGGCCGGAGGTGCAGGGCACCGGCATGGGTAGCGCCCTGATCGAAGTTGGGGCAGCGAAGGCAGACGCCGCCGGAATCCCCTGCTACCTCGAGACCGCTACAGAGAGCAACGTCGCCTTCTACACAAAGCGCGGCTTCGAGGTCGTAGCGGAGGAAGACGTCCTCGGATTTACGTTTCGAGGCATGGTCCGCAAACCAGTCCAGTAGAGACGTTCCGCTGGAACGTCTCGGCGGCTGTCACGATCAGGACAGCCAATCGCCAATTAGCCCACATTCGGACTGGCGCAGACGTGAAAAGACGCCCCAGCGGGGCGTCTCTACATTTGTGCTGGTCTTCCTAGGCCATTGCGCGGCGGCGCGACCAGCGCCGGCGGCCGAAGCCGCGCGAAGGCGTGCGAGCGGATGTCGGCGCCGACTTGACGGCGATCGGTTCGCCCTTGGAGGTGATGCGCGGGAGCTTGCGGCCAATGCCACGCTCGATCTCCTGCAGCTTCGAGAGGTCCGTCGCTGCAACAAGCGTGATCGCCTGGCCGGAGCGGCCCATGCGGCCAGTGCGGCCGACGCGGTGCGTGAACAGCTCCGGTGTGTCCGGGATGTCGTAGTTGATGACGCGCGCGATGTGCAGGATATCGAGGCCGCGGGCGGCGACGTTGGTCGCCACCAGCACCTTCGCGTGGCCTTCACGGAAGCGAGCGACCTCGCGGTCGCGCTGGTTCTGGCCGAGGTTGCCCTGCAGCACCGATACACGGAAGCCCATCGCTTCCAGCTTGCGGCCGAGGTTGCGGACGCCGTGCTTGGTGCGGCCGAAAACGACGGTCGTGCCGTCCAGCTCTTCCTTGAGCAGGCGGACGAGCACCTGGAACTTGTCCTCGCGGTAGACCTCCATCACGACCTGGTCGATGTCGGGCTCCAGCTCCTCGATGCGCTCCGACGTAACGACCTCGGGTTCCACCAGGTGCTTGGAGGCGATGCGGTGCACCCAGTCCGGAGTGGTCGCCGAGAACAGCGCCGTCTGCCGGCTGCGCGGCGTCATTGCCAGGATGCGCTCGACGTCCGGCGCGAAACCGCGGTCGAGCATTTCGTCGGCCTCGTCGAGGATCATGATCTGCAGTTTGTCGACACGCAAAGTCCGGCGTCGCAGGTGGTCTAGCACCCGGCCTGGGGTACCGACGACAACGTGCGTACCGTTGTGGAGGGCCTTCTCCTGCGGGCCGTAGGCGACTCCGCCGTAGAGCAGCGTAACCTTCAGGCCGCTGCCCTTGCTGAGGTCGTGGAAGACATCGCCGACCTGGCGGGCCAGCTCACGCGTCGGTGTGAGGATAAGCGCCTGCACCTTCCGGTCGCTGGGATCGCAGCGCTCCATGATCGGGAGCGCGAAAGCGAGCGTCTTGCCGGAGCCCGTCTGGGCCTGGGCGATGAGGTCGCGGCCCTCGAGCATGATCGGTACTGAGCTTGCTTGAATGGGGGTTGGAGTGTGAATGTCCATACGCTGGAGAGCCTTCTGGCTAGCCGGACGCAGGGTGAAATCGTGGAACGTGGGCAAGGAGTGGATCCTTTCGTGGCCGGAGGAGCGAGATTGCTTGGAAGAAATAACGCGATCCGAGATAGTAGATATTTGTCTATATAGTAGCCGAATGCCATAGGTTCGGCAAATGGACGGCTGGCACTCGCGTTATGTCGCCCGCGCGCTTTTAGAGTATGCAGTTAATATGTTCCAGCCAGTGCCAACAGGTGTCCCTGTGCCACCAGCCTTCTGCCTTGCTGGTGTGTACGCCAGAACAGGGCGGCGATTGCAAAGACAAGGATGCGGACTAGCATTTTGTCTCAGCGTCGCACTGCTTAACCGTAGCTAGCCAGCGTTCAAACACCGGCAGGTCCTCTGCGACCACGGCTGAAGTGTCGAACGCGAGCGTGCCTGCAGCGTCTAAGCTAGCAAACGCCGTTGAGCGCTCGTTTCGCAAGTCAACAAAGAATCCGCCAGGGTCCGCGAGACCCCAACCGGCGTACAAGCCCGTGCTGGGTGAAGGCCGTATCCAGCTAATGCCACCACCCTCATTCTCCCGTACGAGATCGGGAGTAAGCTCGCCTGTGTAAGGCCATGGCGCGGACGACCGCTCAAACGGGCCGACGCTGAGCGTCGCCAGGACCCGGTCGATCTCCTCGCGGTGCTCATCTAGGACTTCCTCTTCGACGATCGCGCCGTTCTCAGAATCGAGCACTACAGTCGACGTGATACGGGAGTCCTCTGGGTCTACCTTTGCAATCACGAAGTGTAACGGATTCCCGACCACCCCAGGGGCTGCGCCGATTCCTGACCCGTCCGGGATGAGGACTGTCACGTTCACCCAGCGATACAGTACGTCGGGTCCCGGTGTTGCCGTTGGAACAAGCGGCGACGGCGAGAACCCGGTCTGCGGTTCCGACTCCGTGGCCTGTGGAGATGGACTGAGCGCGGCATCGGGAGGCACAGTCTCGTCGTCCTCGCCGCAGGCGAGGCCTACGCTGGCGGCAACGAGTGCCGCGGCGAAAACCGTCACCAAAGGTCGCATTGTCTGCCCTCCTGGGCGCTCACAGAGTACAACAGGATGTCAATGGCAGTAAGAGGTCAAACCGCTGCCCTCTTGGAACCGTCTCTACATGTGCTCCTACTTTGCGTAAACTACTCACAGCATGGCGGAAATGTCGAAACAACAGCGCGTGACCGCTGCCCTCAAAGGGCAGGCGGTCGACCGCGTCCCCGTCTCGGCCTGGTGGCACGACTACGCTAACGAGTGGTCGGCCGAAGACCTGGCCGCAACGACGCTGAATCAGTACGAGACGTACGGCTGGGACTACATCAAGGTGAACCCGCGCTTCTCTTACTACGCGGAGGACTGGGGAACCAGCTACCGCCGCTACGACGACCGAATGCCGGAGCCCGACCAGAAGGCGGTTCAGTCGCCGGGGGACCTGCGAAAGCTGCGAGGGCTGGACGGAACGTCCGGCGTATGGGCCCAGCAATTGCAGGCGCTACGGCTGATCCGGGACGCGCTGAACGGCGAGGCGCCGTTCGTGCAAACGGTGTTCTCGCCGCTCGCGGTGATGTCGCGCATCACCGGATCGACGAAATACGTGCAGAAGCTGATGGCGGAAGCGCCGGACGACCTGGAGTACGGGCTTCACCTCATCGAGGGGACCCTGATGAGTTACGCGGAGGCCTGCCTGCAGGCAGGCGCGGCTGGCATCTTCTACGCAGCGGTCGAATGGGGCTCGTCCGACAACATCTCGTGGGTTGACTACGAGCGCTTCGGTAAGCCTTACGACCTGCGCATCCTCGAAGCAGTCGCCGGCGCCCCGATGAACATCCTCCACGTCTGCCGTGAGCGAAACCATCTGGAACACGTTCTGGATTACCCTATCGCGGCGTTCAACTGGGACGTGCACGGCGCCGGCAATCCGACCTTCACCGCGGTGCTATCGAATACGAACAAGGCGGTGCTCGGAGGCGTGGGCGTTCCGACGCTCCTGGAGCGCGAGCCGTCGGACATCACCGCGGAGGCTCACCGCGCGCGAGCGGAGGCGGACGAGCGCCGGTTCCTGCTCTCGCCGGGGTGCTCGATCAACCCGGCGACGCCACCGGCCAATCTGCACGCACTCGCCGAGGCGGCACGCTCGTGAGCGTCACACTCGCTCGAAGAGAACTGGCACGGATCGCACCCGGCGGGCCGTCCGCTGTCACGATCGGCGTCTTCGACGGCGTGCACCGCGGACACCAGCACCTCGTCGGCAAGCTGCTCGAGCGGGCACGTGCCGAGAACCTGTTTTCCGTGGCGCTCACATTTAACCCTCACCCCCGCACCGTCATAAGACCGGGGCTCGGCGTGACGTACCTGACTTCGCTGGAGGAGCGCGTAGAACTGCTGCAATCGCTCGGGTTGGACGCGGTTGGCGTGCTGGCGTTTACATCCGAGCTTGCGCAACTCTCGCCGCGCGACTTTCTGGCGCTGCTGGTGGAAGAACTGCAGATGCGGCTACTCATGGTAGGCCCGGACTTCGCGCTGGGTCGCAACCGCGCGGGAACGATCAGCGTGATGCGGCAAGTCGGCGATGAACTGGCCCAGACGGGCACCGGTACCGGTGGTTTCGCCGTCGAGGTCGCGCCGCTGCTGGCAGAGGCCGACGAGAAGGTGGGCTCGAGCTCGATCCGGCAAGCGTTGTTCGAGGGCGACATCACGCGGGTGAACCGCCTGCTGGGACGGCCGTTCTCGCTGCGAGGGCCTGTGGTCACCGGCGACAAACGCGGGCGCACCCTCGGCTTCCCTACCGCTAACATCGCGATCGGACTGGACCGCGCGCTGCCCGCCTACGGCGTCTACGTGACTCGCGCATTCGTTGGCGAAAGCGACTACCAGTCGTGCACGAGCATCGGCATCCGCCCCACGTTTGACGTGGAGCCGCGCCCTACAGTCGAAACGTTCATCATCGACTTCGACAAGGACATCTACGGGCAGGAGATGCGCATCGAGTTGCTGGAAAGGCTCCGAGGTGAGGAGAAGTTCGAGTCGGTGGAGGAGCTGATCGCGCAAATGCACAAGGACATCGAGAACACGCGAGCGTTCTTCCGCGTCGAGGGCGCACGTGGCTAAGGCGCGCATCCCGAACGAACAAGAACTGAACTGGCTGACGCGCCGGGCGGTCGCAGAGATCGTGCCGGAGGCGGAACTGGTGCAGGCGTTGAAGGCCGGCAAGCACCTCCGGATCAAGATGGGCTTCGACCCGACGAAGCCGGTGATCACTCTTGGCTGGGCCGTGGGGCTGCGCAAACTGCGACAGTTCCAGGACCTCGGCCATACGATCGTCGTCATCATCGGCGACTGGACGGCGCGCATCGGCGATCCTTCGCTGAAGTCGGAGACGCGTTCGATGCTCAGCGAAGAAGAGGTGATGGCCAACTCGGAGGCTATCCTCGACCAGTTCTTCCGCATCCTCGACCGCGAGCACACGGAGATCCGCCGCCAGACCACCTGGTTCGATGACTTCAAGCTGACGGACGTTGTGCGCCTTTCCGCACGCTTCACCGTCGCCCAAATGCTGGAGCGCGACGACTTTGCGAACCGCTTCGGAACGAACCAACCCATCGGCCTGCACGAACTTCTGTACCCGCTGCTCCAGGGCTACGACTCCGTGGCGATCCAGTCGGACGTCGAGTTCGGCGGCACGGACCAGAAGTTCAACATCCTCGTCGGGCGCGAGTTGCAGCGAGAGGTTGGACAGCCGGGCGTCGCGGGCAACGGGCAGGCGGTACTGCTGGTGCCGCTACTGGTTGGACTCGACGGCACCAAGAAGATGAGCCAGTCGCTCGGCAACTTCGTCGCGATCAATGAACCGCCGAACGAAATGTACGGCAAGCTGATGAGCATCCCCGACTCGTTGATCGGCGACTACTTCGAACTGCTGACCGACGTGACGGACGAGGACGTGGATGTGATCCGCGAGTCAATCGAGAAGCGGACAGCGAACCCCATGGAGCACAAGAAGCGCCTGGCTCGCGAGATCGTCGGATACTTCCACAGCCGGCAGGACGCGGAGGCTGCGGAGTCCGCGTTCGTCGCTACATTCAGCAAGGGCGAATTGCCTGAGGGCGTGCCTGAAGTTCCGCCACCGCCGGGCAATGGCACCTTTAAACTGGCGGCCTACCTCGCCGAGCACGGCCTGGCGGCGAGCACTTCCGAGGCGAACCGTCTGATCGACCAGGGCGCCGTTGAGGTCAACGGTGTCAAGGCCACGCGCAAGACGGACGGACTGAAGGCCGGCGATACGATCCGCGTTGGCAAGCACCGCTTCGTGCGTATCGCAGTCGCCTGAGCGATGACCGCGAAGCAGACGATCAAAGTCTACCTCGAGGTCGGAAAGAAGCGGACCTTCGCGGCTGCGATGGATTGGCCCGGCTGGTGCCGCATCGGGCGAGACGAAGCCAGCGCCCTCCAGTCACTCGTTGAGTACGGCCCGCGGTTCGCCGCCGTTGTTCGGTCCGCGCGACTGGGCTTCCAGACGCCGAAGGACGTATCGGTATTCGCCATCACAGGGCGCTTAAAGGGCAACGCCACGACGGACTTCGGCGCGCCGGACATCGCGCCTTCCATTGACTTGAAGCGAGTATCGGATGCCGAGCTTTGGCGGTTGCAGTCCATCCTAAAGGCTTGCTGGAAAGCGTTCGACGCGACGGTTGAATCGGCGCACGGTAAGTCCCTTCGTGCAGGGCCGCGCGGTGGCGGCCGGTCGGTAACGGGAATCGTGGAGCACGTGGTTGGCGCGGAGCAGGGGTACTTGTCTAGACTTGGCGGCAAGGCACCGAAAGGCGCTACGATCGGTCAGTTGCGAGAGACGATCATCGAAACCATGGAGGCATCTGCACGCGGGGAAATCGCGAAGGTTGGGCCGCGTGCAGGAAGGCGCTGGTCGGTGACGTTCTTCGTGCGGCGGGCGGCGTGGCATGTACTCGACCACCTCTGGGAGATAGAGGACCGGTCGCACACCTGATACGCTGCGCCCGTGCAGCAGAAGACATGCCGCCTGACCGGCCATATTCCTTGCGAACGCGCCCGCTCTGATCCCTTCCACTACGTTCCCTTCGAGGTCCCAGCAGGGGCGACGAAGATCCACGTGGCGTACTCGTATTCGGACATCGCGACAGTTCCGTTCGGGCCAGGGAACCTGATCGATATCGGCATCTTCGACCCGCGCGGGAAGGACTTCCTGACGGCACCGGGCTTCCGCGGCTGGAGCGGCACCTCGAAGCGCGAGTTCGAGATCACCGAAAGTGCCGCTTCCACAGGGTACATCCGCGGGCCGCTGTACCCGGGGCGATGGGAGATCGTCCTCGGACTTCCGCAACTGCACTGGGACGGCGTGCAGTATGACGTGACCGTGACGGTGGATGTCACTGATGGCGTCAGGGCTGGGGCCCTTACCCACAACCCTTTCACTGTGGGTCGGAGCCCTGGGGCCCTGACCCACAACCCCATCGCTATGGGTCAGGGCCCTGGCCCTGACAAGCTCCGGTCTGGCGAGCTTCCTCCTCGCATCGAGGCGGTGCGGCCTGGAGCGGGGCGCTGGCTGAAGGGCGACCTGCACTGCCACACCTTGCACTCGGACGGGCTGAACACAGTACGGGAGATCGTAGAGAACGCGGTCTCGCTGGGTCTGGACTTCCTGGCGGTCACCGACCACAACACGATCACGCACCACGAAGAGCTGGCGCAGATGACCGACCTGCCGATCATCCTGATCCCCGGCGAAGAAGTGACGACGTACTTCGGGCACGCGAACACCTGGGGGCTCCGCGACTGGGTAGACTTCCGCTGCGCTGACGAGGAGTCGATCAAGGCAGTGCAGCGCTGGCTGCAGGCGCGCGAGGCGATGTTCTCAATCAACCATGCGAAGTGCGTCGGGCCACCGTGGTTGTTCCCGGGCTGGGACGGATACAACTGCATGGAGGTCTGGCAGGCGCCCTGGCGACACTTCAACTGGGAGTCGCTGGAGAAGTGGGACAGCGCCCTCCAGCGGGGCGAGCGCGTCGTGGCGGTAGGGGGCTCCGATGTGCACTCGATCCCCCCGGCGCCGCCACGCCATCCTCACGGCCTCGCTGAGCCAACCACGTGGGTCTACGCGGAGTCGACGGAAGCGGGAATACTGGCGGCGATCCGAGCCGGTCACGTCTATATCACGGACTCACCAGAACGTGGCGCCCACCTCTCGCTCTGGGCGGACGAGGACGGCGACGGGCGCTTCGGGAAGATGATGGGCGATTCGGTGTCGCCTAAGGTCGTGCGGTTCAGGGTGGACTGCGGCGGGGGCCAAGGCCGGCGCCTCTGGATTATCAGTGACGGCGTTCCCCTGGACATCATCGAACTCGACCGGCCGGAGACGCAGACCAAATTCACGCTGGACATGAGCGGGCGGAAGTACGTGCGCGCGGAACTGCGAGGCTATCGCGGAAGCCCATCACGCGGCGAGGTCGTCTGGGCGATGACTAACCCTATCTGGGTCGCTTAACGACTTAGCCACATTTGTACTATGAAATCGAATTCGTGAAACCTTGACACGTCCTGTGAGCGGACGGACACTCGCTTGTGACAGATACGTAACCGGGCAGGGGGGACAGGAAGGGCAATTCTGGAAATCCGCTTGCCCGGGTGGTGCGTATCAAGAATATCTGACGCAGAGGCCCTACCAGTCGCAAGGAGGATTCCAATGGATTCCAGCGATTACTGGAGCAAGTTCTGGCGGAGGCGAGTAAGCCGTCGCGGAGTTTTGAAGGGAGCGGCGTTAGGCGCATCAGGCCTCGCTGTGGCCGGGGTCGTCGGGTGCGGAGACGACGACGACGACAACGGTGGCGGCGCCGGCACCGCAACAGCAACCGCGACTCCGGGCCAGCCCGTAACGGGCGGAACGTTTCACGGGCCACTCGTAGGCACATCTACCGGCAACCCGCCGAGCCTCGATGCGCAGCGGCAGACGACATTCCTTGCGCAGATTCCCGCCGCGTACCACTACAACCGACTGCTAAAGATCGTGCCGCCGGAACCGGAAACCGTAAACGGCGTGCCGAGCGTCCCGATCGACTTCTCGACCGTTGAAGGAGACGCCTGCGAGGGCGCGCCCGAGATCGTAGAAGGGACGACCTACAACTTCACGATCCGCGACAACCTTGCCTTCCATGACGTCGCCCCCGTCAGCGGCCGCGACGTCACCGCTGAGGAAGTGAAGTACGCGCTGGACGTTTTCGCGGCGGAGTCACCCAACCGGGGCAACTGGCTGTCGCAGGTGGAGAGCGTAACCGTCACCGGCACGAAGACGCTCCAGATCAAGCTGCGGAATTCGTTCGCCCCGGCGTTCCAGGTGCTCTTCGCCAACACCGACGGCGGCCCCTGGATCATCCCGCGCGAAGTGTTGGACAGCAAAGACGACCTTTCGGCGAAGAAGCCAATCGGTGCAGGACCCTTCATCTTTGAGAGCATGACGCCAGACGAAGCGATCATTTGGAATAAGAACCCGAACTACTACGAAACCGGGAAGCCATACATCGACCGGATCGAGGCCTCCTTGTCAGGTGATGCGGAAGTGATTTTGCAGAACCTCAAGGAGGGAAACTACGACTCTGCGCTCTGGACCGCATCGCTCTGGGAGCGCGCCCGAGGCGAGCTACCCGACGCTCAGTTCTTCACCGGCCCGGAACATGTCTGGGGCGGGGCGTACTTCAACTTCGCGAACGCGCCGTTCAACGACGTGCGCGTCCGCCGGGCATTCTCGATGGCTGTCGACCGGCCGGGAGTCCTGGCCAACCTGGACCAGCCGGGCGCTGTCGGTGGCGGCTCCGGGCTCACTCACGTTTCGCAGTTCAGGAATTTCTGGATGGACCCGATCGAGGACGCAAGCACGTTCGGCGCGAACGCAAAATACTACACGCGAGATGTTCAGGCGGCGAAGGACCTCCTGGGCGAGGCCGGCTACGCGAACGGCGTGGATTTAGTGGCCGTTTCGTCCAACATTTACGGTCCCGGATTCGGCACTATGATGGAAACGTTCGGAGGCAGCGCAGAAGAGGCAGGCTTCCGGATAACGACCTACGACTACCAGGAGTATGGCGCGTACATCAGCACGACGTTCTTTGGTGCGTTGGGGGAGAATCAGTTCGGACTGGCCCCGCTGATGGGGAGCCCGATGGACCCGCACAACATCTTCTTCTCGATCTTCCACCCGTCCAGCGCTCGTCACAACTACGGGCCGCAGTTTCCCAACCCTGGCGACACCACAAACCACGCGATTCCGGCTGCGAACCTCCCGGTCGCGGGCGACCTCTCGCCGGCTGGTGATGCGGACCTGCTGGCCGCGTTTACCGCCCAGGCAGCTGAAATGGACGACGCTGAGCGAGTCGAGAAGGTGCGTGAGATCCAGCGGATGATGGCGGAGTCGATGTACTTCGTGCCATGGCCGGGAACGTCGACCGCGTATATATACAATCCCTGGGTGAAGGGCGTGAAGCTGGTGCGTGGCTACGGTTACGGTGCGGAGGTAGCGCCCCACATCTGGATCGACCGCGCCTAGTCTCGGCCCCGGGACAGCCGGGGCGGGGTGAGCTGAATGAGGAACTACATCTTGCGGCGGGCGATGCTCGTTCCGCTGACGGTTGTCGGCGTCAGCCTCCTGGTGAGCCTGGTGCTGGAACTGCTCCCCGGCAACGTGGCCGATATCATCGTCGCAGAGTCCGGCGGCTTCAACACCGGCCTCACGAAAGAGAGCGTCGAGTCTGACCTGGGACTGGACAAGAACGTCTTCGCCCGCTGGGGCGAGTGGCTGGGGAACGTAGCGCAAGGCGACTTCGGACACTACTTCCGCGGCGGCCGCTCCGTTGGTGACGAATTGGAACACCGGCTTCCGGTGACGCTTCAACTGTCTGCGATGGCGCTGGTGCTCTCGTTGATCATCGCGATACCGATCGGGGTGATTTCGGCGATCAGGCAGGACAGCGTCACTGACTACGTGTCGCGCAGTTCGGCGATATTCATGCTGGCCGCGCCGTCGTTCTGGCTGGGGGTGATGTTCTTCGTCCTTGTAGGCACGTATTCGCCCTCGCTCTTGCCGCCGGTGGTATATCACGACGTTTGGGAAGATCCGTGGCTGAACTTCAAGCACATGTGGGCGCCTGCGCTGATCCTGGCGTTCGCCCTGGCCGGCTCCGTGATGCGCCTGACCCGCAGCCAGATGCTGGAGGTCCTGCGGCAGGACTACGTGCGTACGGCATGGTCGAAGGGACTGAAGGAGCGGGTGATCGTCACCCGCCACGCCGTGCGGAACGCGTTCATCCCGGTGCTCAGCCTCATTGGCGTCCAGATCAATCTCCTGATCAGCGGCTCGATTGTGCTGGAAGTGATTTTCGGTCTGCCGGGTATCGGGCGGATGCTCTACAACGACATTCAGACCCGCGAATACCTGGCGGTGCAAGCAACGCTCTTGGTGATCGCTGCGATCATCATCATCATTAACTTCATCGTGGACATCGCGTATTCCGTGCTCGACCCGCGGATCAGGTACAACTGAAATGGCCCGGTCCGGAGAGCTGGTCGTTGGCCGGCTGGAAGAACCCCTCCCTTCCCTGAGCTCGCGCTGGCTCAAAGGTCTGTGGTGGTTCATCCGGCGCAAGCCGTTGGGTGCGTTCGGGCTGTTCGTACTGGTCGCGACGATCGTTATCGCGGTGCTCTCTCCCTGGTTGACTACGTTCCCCTACACGCAACAGCACCTGTCGGACAGCCTGCAGGACCCGAACGGCACCTACTGGTTCGGCACTGACAAGCAGGGCCGCGACATCTTCAGCCGGATCGTAATCGGCAGCCAGGTGACCGTCCTCGTTGGCATGGGCACCGTCACTCTGGCCGCTATTCTGTCGACGATCGTCGGTGGCGTAAGCGGCTACTTCGGCGGCAAAGTCGATATCATCACGCAACGAGTCGTGGACATCTGGGTGGCGCTGCCGCCCATCTTTCTACTGATCACGTTCGTGTCGGTGCTGGGTAGCGGTGGAGACGGCTTCCTGGGACTCGGCCGCGGGCCTGATTTTGGCCTGAACCCGTTCAAGGGTGATTGGATCTGGTACACGTTCTTCAGAAGCACAGTCGTCATCTTCTCGCTGGGAATCATCTTCGCCGGTTATGGATCGCGGATCATCCGCGGCGCTGTGCTCTCGGTCAAGGAGAACATGTACGTGGATGCGGCACGCGCCATGGGAGCCGGCGATGTCCGTATCATGTTCCGCTACATCCTGCCGAACATCCTTCCCGTGGTTATCATCCTGGCCACCGTAAACCTGGGTGCAGCCGTGCTTGCCGAGGCCACGATCAGCTTCCTCGGCTTCGGCATACAGGCCCCGTTTCCAACGTGGGGGCAGATCCTGGGGACGGACGGCCGGACGTACGCTCAGGACTCCGCTTCGCACCTGATGTGGTTCCCCGGCGCAGCGATCTTCATCTCCGTCTACGGGTTCAACATGCTGGGCGATGCCCTGCGCGACGTACTGGACCCGCGCCTGCGCGGCGCTCGCTAACACGGCAGGAAACCGCTAGTATCGCCAGCGGTGGCCGAAAAAAAGCGCAAGTTTATCGTCGTATCGCACACTCACTGGGACCGCGAGTGGTACCAGCCGTTCGAGGCGTTCCGAGCGCGACTTGTGCGGATGATGGACTCACTCATCGACCTCTTTCAGAAGGACCCCGGCTTTAAGCATTTCGTCCTCGACGGGCAAACGGTGCCGCTGGACGACTACCTGGAGATCCGGCCGGACAGGCGACCGATTATCGAGAAGCTGGTCAAGGACGGCCGCCTGCGCATCGGCCCGAATTACATTCTCCCGGACGAGTTCCTGATCGGGGGCGAGGCCTGGGTCCGGAACCTCATGACCGGCATCCGCTCTGCCAGGAAGTACGGAAAAGTGATGATGGTCGGCTACTCTCCGGACGCCTTCGGACACATCGCGCACCTGCCGGCGATCCTTCGCGGGTTTGGGATCGACTCTGTGCTAATTTGGCGCGGCGTTGGCCGCGAGGTTGAGGTCAGCGAGTTCCGCTGGCGCTCGCCTGACGGCTCGGAAGTGCTGGCGGTGCACTTTCCGCACGGTTATGGCTACATGGCTCAAGTCCCGGAAGACCGGGCCGCGATGGAGATCGCCCTGCAGACGATGCGTCAGACCCTGGAGCCTTTCGCGACCACTCGCTATGTGCTTGTTCCGAACGGGACGGACCACCTGCCGGCCCACACCGGACTTTCCGGATATATCGCAGCGGCGAACAAACTGATGCCGGACGCCGAAATGGTCCACGGAACGTATGAGGAGTTCATCGATGCTGTGCGCGCTGATCTGAAGAAGAAGTACGACGAACTACCGCTGATGGAAGGTGAATTTCGGTCCAGCGAACGCTCGAACGTAATCGCCGGGGTGTTGTCTACACGCATGTGGCTCAAGCAACGCTATGCCCAGTGCGAAGATCTGTTGACCAGATATGCTGAGCCGCTGGTGGCGTGGTCACACGTCATCACGAAGCCGGACGCAGAGAGGGTCGCTTCCGACAAGGGGCTGCTGGGACAGGCGTGGCGCCTGCTGCTGCAGAACGGACCGCATGACTCCGTCACTGGCTGTTCCGTCGACTCCGTGTACGACGACGTCGGCTTACGCTTCCAGAAGTGCGAGCAGATCGGGGAGTCGCTAACAGCGGAAGCCCACCGAGCGCTGGCACTGCTCGCCGCGACGCCGCAACAGGAGACTGTGGTCGTGTACAACCCGGAGCCCGCCGCGCGAACCGACTTCTGCACTGCCCGGCTGCCAATTAAGGACGGCGCTCTTCCCACGGCGATGGTCGATGGTGCCGGGATCCAAGCCCCGGTGCAGGTCTTAAGCCGTGGCGGCCATTCGCCTATGGACGCACGGGAACGCATTACGATCGGGTTCGTTGCGGCCGATGTTCCCTCCGTGGGATACAAGTCGTTCCGCGTTGCTTATGAGCAAGAGGGTGAACCCCAACGCAGCGGCGGTGATGCACACATCGAAAACGAGTTCTTCCGCGTAAGCGCGGAGCCGGACGGCACGATCAAGCTTCTCGATAAGGCGTCAGGCCGCACTCTCGCCGGCCTGAACCGCTTCGAGGACAGCGGAGAGGCCGGCGACGAGTATACGTACAATCCGCCGGAACAAGACGAGATCATCACTGCTCCGAAAGGCCCGGCCGCGATCCGGATCACTGAACTCGGACCGGTACGCTGGACGCTCGAGGTGCGGCAGACCTACTCCCTTCCGGCGAGGCTCACAGCGGACCGGCAAGGGCGTTCCGAGGAACGGACCGATTGCTTGATCGTGAGCCAGGTACGGATCCATCGCCGGGTGCGACGTGTCGAGGTAACAACGGAGGTGGACAATCGGTGCGAAGACCATCGTCTGCGCGTGCTCTTCCCGGCAGGATTGTTCAGCGAGACTTCGTTTGCGGAGCAACATTTCGGCGTCGTACGGCGATCCACGGCGCCGGTTGAGTATGACGAGACCTGGTACGAAACGCCGGTAAACCAGTACCCGCAGAAGACATTCGTCGATGTGAACGACGGCCAACACGGCCTGATGATCGCCAACCACGGGCTGCCCGAGTACGAAGTGATGCGCAACGGCGACTCAGTGACGGTGGCGCAGACGCTCTTGCGTTGCGTGTCATGGCTATCGCGTGGCGACTTGAGGACGCGCAGGGACCACGCCGGACCAATGATGTACACGCCCGGCGCGCAGATGATCGGTCGCTGGACATTCGAGTACGCGATCATCCCTCACGAAGGCGATTGGATGAACGCGTACCCGGAAGCCCACCGCTTCGCGCGGCCCATGCGCGCGGTTCGCGTGAACGGCGGCTCTGGCGCGATGCCCGTCGAGAAATCGCTGGTGAGGCTCGACGGCGAGGGCGTCGCCCTATCGACGGTCAAGCCCGCGGAGGACGGCGATGGCATCGTCGTGCGCGTGTACAACATCTCGGACGAGCCGGCGGCTGCGACGATTGCCCTCGGGGAGCCGGTGGTCCGTGTCGAAAACGTCAACCTGAACGAAGAGGAGGCCGGGCCGGCGGTGATCCAGGGTGGGCGCGTGCGACTGGACCTCGCCCCAAACCAGATAGCCACGTTCCGGTTCGAGCAGCAGTCATGACCGACCTGCCTGCGTACCGTGATTTGCCCGGCGGGCGGGCGTGGGGTTTGTGGGGGGACAATGACCAGATCGGTTGCCTGAACCTCCTGACGCCGGAGCGGATTGCGGCGGCCGCGAGGCTGGTCAGTAAAGGCGCCGTATTCGCGCTGAACCTGCGAATCGACCGTCCGGATCCTCCTCTGTACGGACGGCCGGCGGCGAAGCATACGATCCTCGGCGCTGGCACGAACGGGCGGGACGACTTCCTGGACAGCTTCAACCCGCAGTCCTCCAGCCAGTGGGACAGCCTGCGCCACATCAGGCATCCGCGTGACGGCTGGTATAACGGCGTGTCAGACGAGCAGATAGTCAGCGGAGAAGGCGGAAAGCTGGGCATCGATGTGGCCGCGAGGCGAGGCATCGCCGGGCGCGGCGCACTGATCGACATCTCCCGGAGCAAGAAGTTCGACTACACAAAGACGGAAGCGATAACGGTTGGCGACCTTGATGCAGCGCTACGGGCGCAGAAGACGACGGTGCAGACCGGCGACATCTTGCTACTGCACACGGGCTGGCTGCGCTGGTACGCGAAAGAATCGACGCCGGAGCAACGGAACGAGATGAGCGACCGAAATCGTCTGCAAACGCCCGGGCTGGCTGCGACCGAAGACATGGCGGAGTGGCTCTGGGACCACCACGTTGCCGCGGTGGCGGCCGACAATCCAGCACTGGAGGCCTGGCCCCCACGCGAGGAGACCGGAGGCTTCCTGCATCACCGCCTCATCCCCCAACTTGGGATGAACATCGGCGAGCTCTGGTGGCTTGCTGACCTTGGGGACGACTGCGCGTCAGACGGCGTATACGAGTTCTTCTTCACGTCAGCGCCGCTGAATGTGCCGGGTGGTGTCGCTTCGCCGCCGAACGCGCTTGCGATAAAGTAACGGTCACTTACCGGAGGTGTCTCGATGACCGATATCAATGCGGCGAAAGAGAAGGCGAAGGCGGCCGTAGCGTCGGCGAAGGAAGAGCTTGTCGGAATAAGCCTCGACATTCACTCCCATCCGGAGCTCGCGCTCAAGGAAGAGCGCGCTGCACGAACCCTGAGTGCCAGTCTCGAATCCAACGGGTTCGCAGTAGAGCGCGAAGCGTACGGAATCAAGACGGCGTTCCGCGGGACCTGGGGCGACGGACCGGTCACGCTCGCCTACCTGTGCGAGTACGACGCGCTGCCGGAGGTGGGCCACGCCTGCGGGCACAACCTGATCGCCACGGCAGGCCTGGGTGGAGCGATTGGCCTGAAGGAAGCGGTGGATCCGTCACTGGTGAAGCTCGTCGTGCTCGGCACACCAGCTGAGGAGGACCTCGGCGGGAAGGTGATGCTGATCGATCGTGGCGCGTTCGAGGGTGTGGACGCCGCGTTGATGGTGCACCCGGCTCCGCTCGAAATCGCAGATCCGCCAATGTACGGAGTCGAGAGCGTGACCGTCACCTACCACGGCCGCGGCGCGCATGCATCAGTTGCGCCGGAGACAGCAATCAACGCGCTTGATGCTCTGGTGACTGCCTACCAGTCGATGGCGCAGCTTCGGCACCACATCCGGCGCGACGCGCGCATGGCCGGCGTAATCCTGAAGGGCGGCTCGGCGTCGAACGTGATCCCGGACGTCACCGTCGGCAAATTCGAGGTTCGCGCGCTTCAGCCTGCGTACCTGGCGGAACTAAAGGAGCGCGTAATCGGCTGCTTCGAGGCGGGCGCGAAAGCGACAGGCTGTACGTATGAGGCCGAGTGGATGCCCGGGGCATACGCCCCGATGAACAACAACCGCACGCTGGCCGCCACGTACAAGGCGAACGCGGAGGCTCTGGGACGCAAGTTCTTGAACGTTCCAGTGGAATCGACCGGCAGTAGCGACATGGGCAACGTAAGCTGGGTGGTGCCGTCGATCCACCCGACTTTCACGGTGGGGGCGTTCGCGCTAAACCATACGGCCGGCTTCACCGAAGTATGCGCTACTGACGCCGCACACGACAACATGATTGAGATAGGCCAGGCGCTGGCGATGACAGGCGTAGACCTCGTGCTGCAAGCGGGCTTGCTGGACGAGGTGAAAGCAGCGTTCGGGGCGAGGCGGTAGGCACGCTTCTTGCCCGCCGAGAGAAGCGGGTGCTATCGTGCTGGCCGGTGGTTTGGGTTCCCCGCGCGGTGGTCCTGGGCGCGACCGTTGTCGGTCTGCTTCTCCTGACGCCCGATATTTCGGCGCAATCCGGCTCTGAGCGAATAATCGTGGTCCTGAACAAGGAGGCCGGCTCTTCGCCCGCCTCTGCCGCCGCGGCGGTCGAAGCCGTGCTCGCCGACATCGATTCGCCTGGGATGACTGTGACCTATCGCTATCGCGCGGTGCCGGCGTTTGCGGCCGAGGCCACTCCCGAGGCGATCGACCAACTGCGAGAGGATGCACGGGTGAGAATCGTGCAGGATGTCGAGGGGCACGGCGCGGACGCACAGAGCGGAGCGCTTATCAACGCGGACGAGGCCCACGAGCTGGGATTCACGGGAGAAGGCGTGACCATCGGAGTAGTGGATAGCGGAATCGATGTCGGTCATCCTGACTTTAACGGAGCGATCCTCCACGAGGAGTGCTTCATGTCTGCGGGCGGCCTTTCTTCACACTGCCCGAACGGGGAGGTGTACCAGTCTGGTCCAGGCGCCGCGCAGGACGACCTGGGTCATGGGTCCAACGTGGCGGGAATCCTGGCCGGGCGAGGCAACACTGCTCCGATCGGCGTGGCGCCGGCGGCATCGCTGGTGGTGTACAAAGTCATCGATAACACCAACCGTTTCTTCCTGTCCGATCTCTTCGCAGCCCTTGATGACATACTGGCCGACCCTCTGGGTATCGACATATTGAACCTCAGCCTGGGGACATTCTCAGAGAACCCGCCGGGGTCCTGCACGATAGATCCGTTCCTTGATCCACTGCGCGATGCCGGCATTATCGTTTTCGCATCATCGATGAACCAGGGGCACAAGAACGGGATGGGCTACCCCGCCTGCGTTGACTCGGTGGTCTCCGTAGGTGCCGTCTACGATGAAACTCTGGACAGCTCTACCTTCGCCGTCTGCGTAGACGCGCCTGCGGTCCAGGATCAGGTGGCCTGCTGGTCGAACTCGGACTCGACCCTGGACCTGCTTGCGCCGGGCTGCCTGCTGACGTCGACCGGAACGGGTGGGAGCCAATCGAGTTACTGCGGCACATCGCAAGCCTCACCGCACGCCGCGGGCGGCGCGGCGCTGTTGCTCCAGCAACAGCACACAGCGACACCCGACCAGGTGGAGTCGCGGCTGAAGGCAACCGGAGTCCCGCGCACGGACTCCGCGAACGGAGAGACAACGCCCCGCATCGACCTGCTGGGCGCGCTTTCGCGGTCGGTGTTCGGAGACGTGACGTGCGACTTCCGCGTGGACGGTGAGGACGTCGCGGCTGTTCTGAGTCACACCGTCGGGGCGGAGGGAGCAGGTGGTGGGAGCTGTCCGCCAATCGGTTCGCAGTCAGGCGATCATGTGGTGGGAGATGTCACCTGCGAAGATGCGGTGGACTCGCTGGACGCGCTTGCCATGCTGCTCTACTACGCGCAGATCCCGCAGCCACCTGGAACGCCCGAGTGTCCTGCCGTCGGGGAGATTCTCGGATGAACATCAAGCTCCGGGACGCTCGGGATGAAGACGGCGACCAATTAATCGCGCTGATCGAACGCTGCTACGCCGAGTACCGAGGCTGCATCCTCGACGTAGATGGCGAGGTGCCGGAGTTGAAGGCGATCGCCACCCACCATGCGAAGAGCGGCGGGCGCTTCTGGGTGGCCGAGTCAGGGGGCCAGCTCGTAGGCTCCGTGGGCGTCGTCAGCGGGTCAGCGCCGGGCGTTATGGAGATGAAGAAGGTGTACGTGGCGAAGGACGCCCGCCAGATGGGCCTGGGTGCCCGCCTTTGCAGCCTCGCCGAGGCCGAAGCCATGAGCCGCCGAGCAACCGACGTGGAGCTGTGGAGCGACACGCGCTTTGAGGACGCACACCGAATGTACGAGCGGCGAGGCTATGTGCCCGGTCCGACCCGCGAACTGCACGACAAGAGCAAGAGCATCGAGCGGTACTTTCGTAAGGCGCTCTAGTTCGCCGCGATCAGCTGCACCGCCAGTACCGTGACCATCCCCGCCAGGCACAACAGGTGCTCCCGGAAGATGCTGCGTGCGAGCTGACTCTGCACTTCGATGGAATCACCCCGCGCACCGAGCCGTCGCGCCTCGCCGAAGACCCGCACAATGGCGAGGCCAGTCGCGCCGGCCGCAGCAGGAATCGAGACGACGCTGACCCACGCTGGCACGTCGCCATCGACCGCCTGCGCGACCAGGCCAACCCACAGCACAAGCATCACCAGCGCCACGAGCCGTCCCATCGGGGAAGCGGTAGTCGTTACCCGCCGGTAGTACGCGGCGATCGAGGCAAGCACACCTTCGGGTACTGTCGGAGCTGCCCGGTGCCGAAAGACCTGGACGTCGAACATCAGGTCGAACCAGAGCACCGCCACCAGGAAGCCTGCGGAGGCCGCGATCGCCTGCTCGATCAAGTTACGGGGTAATCACCGCACGCGAGACCGACGTCTGCTTGCCCTCCCACTCGGCCTTCTGGAACGCGTCGTCGATCTTGTCCAGCGGGAACCGGTCGGAGACGACGCTGGCCAGCGGGAAGCGGTCCTTGTTGCGGATCAGGAAGTCGAGCGCGACCGGCAGGATGATCGGGTCGTACATCACGGTCGCGACGATTTTCTTGTTCGCCCAGACAAGGCTCGACGGGTCGAGTGCAGTCGTCCTGAAGAGCGAGATGTTCCCGACTTCGAGGAACGTCCCGCCGGCGCGGAGCATGTTCAGCCCCTCCGGCATTGCGTCCGGAATGCCGACGAATTCGCCGACGATGTCAGCGCCGCGGCCGCCTGTCAGCCCCATCACCTTGGCGATACGGTCCTGCGGAGCCTTGTGTTCGTTGATGTCGATGACCTCGTCGGCGCCGCACTTCCTCGCCAGCTCCAGCCGCGCCGGCATGCCATCGATCACGATGATCGTGCCGGCGCCCATCGAACGCGCAACTGCGGTGGCGTTCAGGCCGAGCCCGCCCGCGCCCTGGATAACGACGGTGTCACCCATCTTGAGACCGGTCTTGGACATCGAGTGAATGACCTGCGAGAGCGCGCAGTTCACCGGCGTCACCATCTCGTCGGTCAGCTCGTCCGGCACCTTGAAGACGAAGGCAGCCTCGCGCATGTAGTAGTACTCAGCGTAGGCGCCGAAGAAGTGCGGCGCGTTATCTGAGACCTGCGGCGGCGGCATCTTGACCGGGCAGGCGGAGAATTCGCCGCGCAGGCACTGGTAGCAGCGGCGGCACGGGATGAAGTACGGATAGACGATGCGGTCGCCTTCCTTGAGCGGGCGCCCGAGCGAGTCCGTGCTCACGTTCGAGCCGAGTCGCGCGACACGGCCGGTCATCTCGTGGCCGAGGATGCGCGGGCCCGGGCCCATCATGGCGATGCGGATATCGCCGCGCCAGATGTGCAGGTCGGACCCACAGATGCCGGCGGAAGTGACCTTCACGATCAGCCCATCCGGCGGCGGGTCCGGCACAGGGTACTCGCGCATCTCGAATCCTTTTCCGACGTCGGTGTAAACGGCTGCTTTGCCTGTCTCTGCCATGGGGCGGTCTCCTTCGGTGTGTTACTTAGCGAGCGCTAGTATACGTCAGCGCGCCGATCGAGCGGGAACTTACCGGTACGAGCGAAACGCATAAATCGCTCTCGCCACTCCTCGCTGCGCCAGATGAGGAGCGCATAGGTGCTGGCCAGAGCAATGTCCAGCGGGATCTGCGCATACTTCCGCCACGCCTGCCGCGATTCCGGGAAGTCAGTCCCATACGCTGGCCAGAAGAGGATTTCGGGATATGTGTTGGTCGGGTCGACGAGAGGATGGGTAAGCGAGCCAATGCCAAGAACGAGCAGCCGGGCGTCGCCACGTCGGGCGATAATCAGGCCGGCGATGATGATAAGACCTGAAACGAGGAGGGTATGCCCGATCGTGTGGGCAGCCGTTTCCGGTCCGGAGAGGCCAGGAACGCCCAGACGATCCAATGGCTTGTCGATGATGTCCGGCACGAGGCCGCCGAGCGCCGCGAAACGGTAGTCGATGGCATCGACGACGGAGCCGCCGCGCAGCCGCCGCCAGAGCCTTGCCCCCAGCCACACGCTCCCCGCGGCGATGGTGATATGGGTGACCGGGTACATGCATGGACAACGTTATGTACGACGAATCGGTGCGGCCCGAGTGCGTGGCGCCGGTCGGTTGTTACGTTACGTTCGGTCGACACGTCATAGAGTTCGTGGTGACGAAACCAGTTCGCTACGAGATCCGAGGCGACCGCTCGGAGATGAAATGGATGCCGCCAATATTCCTTTTCATCGCCGTATTTTTCATCGGTACGAATTTTGAGACCGATGGGCCAATCAAGAGCGCGTTGTTCGTCATTGGAGGCGGCCTCTTATACGCGTTGGCTTCCGAATTCGTGTTTCACAGAGTCACGTACTTGATCTTGCATAGGGATCGACTCGACCTTCGCCGTGACACGTGGGGATTGCACGGGCGCGGGTGGATGTACATGAGGAAGTGGAAGCTTCCCTACTCACGGATAATCTCGACAGAACTTCTCGGCGCCAACATCCGTCTCACTTACCAGTCGCCGATCGACGGTGCTGAGAGCGAGTCCATCGGAGTGCTGGAGTTCGAGCCGCGAATGCCGGACGTAGTCTTCTCCGAGCTACGCCAGCGAATCGAGCAGTTCGAACCCCAGCGCGACGATTGGGTACTAGCTGCGATCTAGCACCGACGCCAGACGTCCACTGCCCACCAGAATGCCGTTTGCCTATTGGAGATCGTCCGTCTGCTCGCGCATTCTGTCCACACAAGGGGGAGGTGGAGGATGAACGAGACACTCGCCGGGAAGTGGGTGTGGGTCTGGAACTGGCGGCGCTGTGACGGCGGCGATCCGCAGCGCGTGGCTAACCGGCTGAAGTCGGCGGGGTGCCGCGGCGCGCTGGTCAAGGCGTTCGATTCGGGATACTGGTTCGACCAGGGGCTGCCCTTCCGCGACATCTGCCGTCGTTTGAAAGCGCGCGGAGTTGCCGTCGGAGCGTGGGGTTACCTGTACGGCGAAAACCGCTCGGGCGAGGTGCAGCGGGCGATCGAGACAGCTCAGTACGGCGAGGCCGATCTGCTGGTGCTGGACGTCGAGTCGGAGTTCAAGGGCCATCCGGAGGCGGCTGCAGAGGTCGTTGGGCGCATTCGCGAGGCGCTCGGGCCGGACTACCCGATCTACTTCAGCAGCTTCGCGATTGCGCGGTACCACCAGTCGTTTCCCTTCGAGGAGTTCCGCTCGCGCTGCGATGGTACGGCCCCGCAGGTCTACTGGAACGCGTTTCGGTGGCCGCTGGAGCAATCGCTTGCCTGGACGTACCAGGACTACGCGGGGATGCGCATGCCACCGTCGCAGGTGTTCCCCGTCGGCGGGCTGTACCAGGAGGGTGCTGTCCGCTATCCGCTGGCGGATGAGGTTCGAGACTTCGTGCGATTGGCAGCCGAACGGGGCTCTACCGGTGTCAGCTTCTGGTCATACGAGCACATGTCGGAGGAGATGTGGCAAGCGGTTGGATCAGCACCGTTCGCCATCGGTGAGGAGGAGGAAGAGATGTCGAGTGCAGAATACGCAACACTATCACGAGAGATGGCCGCAGTCGGCGCACGAGTGGAACGCCTGGAAGCGGCCGTCGCCTCACTGGGTGGGAACCTGCCGACGCCGTTGCCGCGGCGCCGAACCTACACCGTCGTCGCCGGCGACACGCTGAGCGGCATCGCCACGAAGCTCGGCCTCAGCGGCTGGCAGCGGCTGTACGAGGCGAACGCGAACGTCATCGGCGCAGACCCGAACCGGATCTATCCGGGTCAGGTGCTGGTCTTGCCGTGACGTACGTGTAGGGGCGTCTCGCCTTCCTTTGCAGCCATGGCAACCCGAGAACGCAGACCTGGCGAATCGTGCGAGACACGTCGCCCAGTTAAGCGAAACGCCCTTCGGCGCCGCGGCGTCGGAGGGCGTAGCATTGTCTGGGAAGCGGCCTCGACCAGCTAACGTCAAGGATGTCTTGAACGCCAGCCATTCAGTAAAGGCGGACGCTACGCCCCTACAGCGTTGATCGCCCGCCGCCAAGGTTCCTGAGATAATCGTCCGCGTATGACCTACGACTGCGACGTCGCGGTTATCGGCGCGGGGCCGGCCGGTTCGCGGACGGCGCGCAACCTTGCGCGGGCAGGGCTCCGCGTCCGCCTCGTGGAGGAACACCGGGCCGTCGGTGTGCCGTCCCACTGCTCCGGGCTGATCTCGCTGAGGACGCTGCTTGAGGCCGAGATCGGCGAAGAGGCAGCGATCAACAAGATCACGGGCGCTTTCGTGCACACACCCCGCAGCGAGGCCGCGCTCGGAGGCTCGAAGACGCAGGCCGTTGCCATCGACCGCGTGCGCTGGGACCAGACACTTGCCGAGCAAGCGCAGACCGCCGGCGCGGAACTTGTCCGCGCCCGCATGACCAACGTCCGGCGCGAGAACTCACACGTGAAGCTCGCCATGCAGACTGACGGACGGGACTGGCCGCTGACCGCGCGCATGGTCGTTGGCGCTGACGGGACGCACTCGCGGGTGGCGCGCACGTTGGCAATGCCAAGGCCAACCGAGTACGCGTACAACCTTGGAATAGAAGGGCGGCTGAAACCCGGCGCCGGGACCAGTTGGCGCGACGACTACGTCCATGTCTTCGTCGGTCAGGACATGGCGCCCGGCTGGTTCGGGTGGATCATCCCGGTCGACTATGGCGTTGTCCGGGTCGGTATCGGCGCATCGACGCCGCAGAAGCCGATCGAGTGCTACCGGCGGATGCAGGCGGCGTTCCCGGCGCTCTTCTCCAATATCGAACCTAACCGCATGTACGGCGGTACGATCCCGCTCACCTTCGCGCCAAAGTCATTCGACGACAATGTGCTGCTGGTCGGAGACGCGGCCGGGCAGGTGAAGCCTTTCTCCGGCGGCGGCATCTACACTTCGCTGGTAGCCGCGCGCCACGCTTCCACTACCATCCTCCGCGCTTTCGAGAGAGAGGACTTCTCAGCACAGGCGCTATCGGTGTACGAGCGCGGCTGGAAGCGCGAGATCGGGCGAGAACTGCGGAAGTCGTGGTACCTGCGGCACTTCGGTCTTTCGCTGACGGATGGGCAGGTGGACCGCGTCGTGCGGGCGCTGCGCGGCCCCAACCTTTCGTCGATGGCAGCGCGATACGCGGACATCGACTACCCGTCGAAGGTGTTGCTGCGAATGGCGCGCTCGCTGCCGGCGATGGCGACGCTGGGTGCGGTGACGTTGCGACGCCCGGGCGCGGCGCTGAACCTGGTGCGGGCGCACCTTCCGTTCGCGGGCTAGCCGCGTCGCCGCAGAGCGTGAATCATACAGTCTGTATGGAAAACATCGAAATCTGCGAAACGAACTTCGGCGCCTGACGGCGGTCCGCGCTGCCGAGGCCCTAACGGCTCGCGACTACGCCGGACGCTTCCGGGTGCGGTATCACGTGCCCAAAGCCAACGTCCTTCAGGCGACGGACCGCGCCGCGAGTGACACTCCCGCTTGTCCGGCTTTCCGGATCGCCGAGGTAGTGGAAGACGCGCCCGCCCGCCGCCAGGATTCTCAGCAGATGGCGATAGAAATCGCTGGAATAGAGCTCACCGGAGAGGTTGAACTGTGGCGGGTCGTGGATGATGTAATCGAACCACTCGTCGGGGAAGTCGCTGATTAGCTCTGAGGCGTCGCCCTCCAGCTGCACGATCTTCGCGCTTTCGAACAGCTCATTCGACCACGGATTCTGCCGCGCGACCTCGAGGACGGATGGGTCGAGCTCGATCGTCACGACTTCGCGGGTGTTCTTCCGTGAAGCCTGGCAGGCAGTGTAGCCGAGGCCCGTGCACGTATCGAGCACCCGCCCGGAAATGGTTCCGATAGCGCGAAGCTTGGTGAGTGTGTCGTGGTAGGGGTTCGTGCCCTTGATGCGGTGCATCGGGATACCCGAGACCAGTAGTGTGGGCGCGCCGGGCGTTGGGAACAGCGTGATCATCCGGTCCGTGGTCTCTGAAAACGCCTGTATCTTGGTGGCGACGGCGCCCTCGATGGCGAAGCAGCCGTTCTCGTTCTCCTCCGCCTCCCGGATCGCGGGCCATGGCGCGACTCGCCCATCCGGCAGCATGAGGCCGGAGTCAGTCAGTTCCGCCAGCGTCTGAGTCAGGTTCAGGTCGATGGAGGTGCGCACTGATGTCTCGCCCTTCTTCCGCGAGCGCAGGAGCGGCGACGCCTGGTAGTGGGAGAGGATCATGGGACGCATACGCCGAGTGTAGGTGCTAGAATGCGGCCCGTGCCAGATTTCCAGCTTGATGCCACGCGCGTCCGCGATGACGCCGAGCAGATCCGCGAGCAGTTCCACCTGCCGGGCCTCGGCATAGGTGTGGTGCGCGGCGACGAGGTGCTGATGGCGGAAGGCTTCGGGATGGCGGACATACTTGAGGGCAAGCCTTACACCGAGACGGTGCGCCACCGCATCGGTTCGATTACGAAGACGATGCTGGGATTGTGCGTCATGGCGCTCGTGGATGAGAGGCGGCTGTCGCTCGATGCCCGCATCGCCAGGCTGCTGCCGGACATACAGCTGAAGGAGAACGGCGACACGCTGACGGTGTGGCACCTGATGACGCACACCGGCGGCATCGGCGAGGCACCAAACGTCTCCGACATCCGGGACGCGTTCTCCAAGCTCTTCGCCGAGACGGATCCGGCGACACCGTTGGCCGAGCTGTACGACGAAGGCATCACGATAGAGGCGACGCCGGGGACGAAGTGGGCATACGCGAACCACGGCTTCGCGTTGCTGGGCGAAATCGTCTCGCGCATCGAGGGGCAGAGGCTCGCCGATATCATGCGACGCCGCGTGTTCGAACCGCTAGGCATGCGCGACAGCGACCTCGACGACCAGCCGCACCCAGACCTCTCGCACGGCTACTCGCGGGCCAGCACACCTGAGGAGCGAGCGTACCTCGACCTCGTCGGTGTGCAGCTGGAGTCGGAGGAGCTTGTGGACGGCTTCAACCTGCCGGGCAAATTCGTGCGCGTGTGGGGGAACGGCGGCGCCGGTGCAGTGCAGTCGACCGTCGCCGATATGCTGACCTACGCATCGGCGCTGCTGCGCGGCTCGAAAGGCATCGTAAAGCAGGAGACTTTCGCGCAGATGACGTCTGACCAGTGGCGGCCTGACAAGCGTCTGCCGGGATGGGGGCTCTCCTTCTCGGTACGCGGAGAAGGGCGCTACCGAAACTTCTGCCACGGCGGCTCCGTCTTCGGCGGCTGGAACAGCTACCTGGCCATCTACCCGGAACTTGATATCGGCATCGTGGCCCACACGAACGGCTGGTCCGACAACTATGAGTCGACTGTTATGCCTCGGACCATCGCTTCGGTCCTGAATCTGCAACCGGAGCCACTCCCGGAAATCGGGGTGGACCCGCGGATACTGGAGACGGCTGCCGGGGTGTACGAACTGCCGGAGCCGGGGCCGCTAACGAACTTCCGGCCGCGGTACCAGTGCGGGCGGATACAGATTGCGGCCGTGGACGGCGGTCTCGTCATGTACTCGCGACGAGGCCCGTGGACACAGGGCGTGCGGCTATTGCCTGTGCGGCCTGGCGAGCCAGACTTCTTCGCGATCGAAGGCAACGTCCGCCAGTACATGAGCATGCTCAGGGACGATGGGGGCGCAGTCACCGGCCTGCGGTTCCAGCAACTGTGCGACATGCAGCGCGCGGAGGCTGCTCCATGGAAGTGATCGAAGGCCGCGCCGTCCGCATCGAGAGCGAGGGGCCGTCGCTAGAGGCGCTGTTGCACGCGCCCGAGGGCGATCCACCCTTTCCGGGCATCGTCATTTGCCACCCTCACCCGCAGTTCGGCGGCGAGATGCACAACAATGTCGTCGGAGCGCTGGTACGGGCGTCGCTTGGCGAAGGTGTCGCAGCCCTTCGATTCAATTTCCGCGGGGTAGGAGAGAGCGAGGGGTCATACGACGCCGGCAACGGTGAGCAGGACGACGCCCGGGCGGCGATGCACTTCTTGCGTTCGCAGCCCGAGATCAACTCGGACCGAGTGGCCCTCGGTGGATACTCGTTCGGTTCGACCGTCGCGATAAACGTAGCGAGCGGCCGCGATGACTTATCGGCGTTGATCGCGGTCTCCAGCCCGACCGCGCGCGGGCCGAAAGTCGAGGTTCACCTGAAGGCACCTGCATTGTTCGTGACCGGTGACCGCGACGAGTACGTCGATCACAACATGCTGCTGGAGTATCGCGGCCAGCTCGGGAACGATGTGACGGTGGAAGTACTGGAAGGGGTCGACCACTTCTGGTGGGGCTCCGACGGACGGCTGATGGAGATCGTTAGCGCATTTCTGCGCAGGCACATGAAGTGAGGTAGTGGTGGTTCAAGACAGAGGCGAGAACGAAGTCGTTATCCTCGTACGCAACAATGGACCGCTGCGAGTCTACGGCCCGGCAAAGCTGGTGGACGTCGATGGCAACGAGTACGAAGTCGGCGACGGCGAGTGGTATTCGCTGTGCCGGTGCGGACACTCGTCGCGCAAGCCCTTCTGCGACAGTACTCACAAGAACATCGACTTCGACGCGCCGAGCGTGGCAGTGCCGCCGGCGCCGGTCGAGTAGCTACTCCTCGGAGTCGCCGGAGCCTTCCGGCATGATCAGCACCTGACCGACCGTTAGACTGCGTCCGTCGCCGATCTCCGGGTTTGCGGCGAGGATGTCGTCGGGGGAGACGCTGCACTTCTCCGCGATGCCGAAGGTGGTGTCCCCGGCAACCACGGTGTAGGTGTCGCCGCAGACACCTGGCTCACCGGCAACCGGCGTGGGAGATGCGGTAACGCCTGGATTCGCAGGGTCCGTGGGCAGCGGCTGGATGTTCTCTGGGTCTAGCAGGATTATCTCGGGCGGGTCTTGCCAGATAGTGGCGGTGGGGACGCTCTGCGGGTCCGACAGCTGACCGGTGCCCCCGTTGTCATCGTCGTCATCGCCGCCACCGCAGGCGATGAACGCGGCGGCAAGAACGACAGCGAAGCCGAGGATGAGCTTGCGGGTAAGCATTTGCACGGTTCGGACGGAATCCTATCGCAGGGTCGTGGAGGGAGCAAGCGGGGTTAGCATCGATGTAACAAACGATGCCGCCCACTAAGCGGATTCGGCTGCTATGATAGCTATAGAAGTAATGGCAGGTGGCCGATTCGTTCCGTCTAACGCCGCCGGCTGTGTTCACACGGGCCGGCGTTTCCCCGCTTTAGTAGACATTTTCTCAAGCCAGATCCGAGTCTCCGCATGCTAACCGACCGTATTAATACTCTTCCCCTGACGCCGCCTGTGACAGTCGAATCGGGTACTCCAGTCGGCAAGGTCCTGGACGAAGTCCAGACGAAGAGAGTCGGATGCGTCCTGGTATACGAAGCCGGTCGGATGGCGGGGATCCTAACCGAGCGGGACATTCTGCTGAAGGTCGTTGCACGGGACGTGGATTACGACAAGGAGACAGTGGACGCGTTCATGACTCGCGACCCAGCGACGCTGTCTCCGGACGACACCATCGGCGACGCAGCCGCATTGATGGCGGAACGCCATTTCCGCCACATCCCGATTATCGGCCACGATGGGGCGGCGATCGGCGTGGCAAGCATCAAGGACATCATCCAGTTGCTGGCCGAATCATTCCCGGAACAGGTGTTAAACCTGCCTCCGCGGCCACACCAGAAGATGGAAACACCTGAAGGCGGATAAAGAGCAGAAGAAGGGCGAGTAGATGGCGCAGGACGGGACAAAGGGAAACGGTCACGCGAAAATCGAGGAGCTTGATCGCGTAACGATCAGGTTTGCCGGAGACTCCGGCGACGGAATGCAGCTGGCTGGATTGCAGTTCACGAATACATCGGCGGTATTCGGGAACGACGTCAGTACGATTCCTGACTTCCCGGCGGAGATCCGGGCGCCTGCCGGCTCCATCCCGGGGGTAAGCGCCTTCCAGGTAAGTTTCTCCAGCTACGACATACATACGCCGGGGGACGAGCCGGATGTTCTCGTGGCCATGAATCCGGCGGCGCTTAAGGCGCATCTCGCCGATCTGCCGAAGGGCGGAACGCTAATCGTGAACACGGACGAGTTCACGGAAGCAAATCTCAAGAAGGCGGCATACGCTGCGAACCCACTGGAAGACGCCAGCCTCGAAGGCTGGCGCGTGATCAAGGTACCTATTACTAGCATGAACGCGCGCGCTCTGACCGACAGCGGCCTCAACACTAAACAGATCGATCGGTCAAAGAACTCCTTTGCGCTTGGGTTGATGTTCTGGCTGTACGACCGGCCAATCGAGTCAACGGTACGCTGGTTCGAGGAGAAGTTCGCGAAGAACCCACAGGTTCGCGACGCCAACATCGCCACGATGAAGGCGGGATACAACTTCGGTGAGACAGCGGAGCTCTTCCCCGTACACTACCGGGTGCCTCCAGCACGCCTGACACCGGGCAAGTACCGCAACATCACGGGTAACGAGCTGACAGCGCTAGGCTTCCTCGCGGCATCTAAGCTCTCCGGACTTCCACTCTTCTATGGGAGCTATCCAATCACACCCGCTAGTGACATCCTCCATGAACTCGCCAGGTACAAAAACTTCGGCGTAAAGACATTCCAGGCCGAAGACGAGATTGCGGCTATCGGGGCGGCTATTGGGGCGGCCTTCGGTGGCTCGCTTGGGCTCACCGGGACCAGTGGTCCCGGACTGGCACTCAAGAGCGAAGCGTTGGGCTTGGCCGTGATGGTAGAGTTGCCCATCGTCATAGCGATGATTCAGCGCTCGGGGCCGAGCACGGGAATGCCGACGAAGACGGACCAGGCGGACCTGCTGCAGTCCATGTTCGGGCGAAACGGCGAGTGCCAGGTAGCAATCGTCGCGCCCGCCACTCCATCAGAATGCTTCAACTACGCCGTCGAGGCGTTCCGCATTGCGGTGACTCACATGACCCCGACGATCTTCCTCTCGGACGGTTACCTGGGGACGGGCGCGGAGCCGTGGCGCATCCCCGACATGGCAGACCTGCCGCGCATAGAGGTAACTTTCGCCAGCGACCCGGCGACGTTCAAGCCATACTCCCGCGACCCCGAGACGCTGGCGCGACCGTGGGCCGTGCCAGGCACACCGGCTCTGGAACACCGTATCGGCGGGCTGGAAAAGGCGGATATCACCGGCAACGTGAGCTACGATGCCGCGAACCACGACAAGATGGTGCGTCTGCGGGCGGAGAAGGTGGAGCGCATCGCCAACGACATCCCTCAGTTGCAGATAGAGTCAGGCGACCAGGAAGGCGAACTGCTTGTGCTGGGGTGGGGAAGCACTCACGGTGCGATACTGACGGCGGTCCAGCGAGCACAGGCCCGCGGCCTTTCAGTTTCGCACGCGCACCTGCGCCACATGAGCCCATTCCCTAAAAACCTTGGAGAAGTGCTTTCACGATTCGAGAAGGTGCTGATACCAGAGCTGAACCTGGGCCAACTGTCGCTGCTGGTGCGCGGAAAGTACCTCGTGAACGCGGAGACACTGAACAAGGTAAGCGGCCGCCCATTCTTGATCCGTGAGGTGGAAGAGAAGATCAATTCCATGGTTGGTAGCAAAGTGAGCGTATCGAGATGAGTATCGAAACCACCCAACAGAACAACCCAACTCCACTGCTGCGAAAGGATTTCGTATCGGACCAGGAAGTCCGCTGGTGTCCGGGTTGCGGCGACTACTCGATCCTGGCCCAGACTCAGAAGGTGATGCCGGAACTCGGAGTGCCCCGGGAGAACATCGTGTTCATCTCTGGCATCGGGTGCAGCAGCCGTCTGCCGTACTACATGAATACATATGGCTTCCACAGCATCCACGGACGGGCCCCGACTATCGCCACCGGGCTGATGGCGACGCGCCCGGACCTGAAGGTGTTCGTGATCACTGGCGACGGAGACGGCCTGAGCATCGGTGGGAACCACATCCTGCACACAATGCGCCGCAACATCGACGTCACGGTCATCCTGTTCAACAATCGCATCTACGGGCTGACCAAGGGCCAGTACTCACCGACATCGGAGTTCGGGAAGCGAACGAAGAGTTCGCCTTACGGGACGATCGATTACCCTCTGAACCCGCTCAGCGTGGCGCTTGGGGCAGAAGCAACGTTCGTCGCCCGGTCACTGGACATCGACCAGCAGCACCTGACTTCGATGATCGAACGCGCGGCAAAGCACAAGGGCGCGTCGTTTGTCGAGGTCTACCAGAACTGCAACGTGTTCAATGACGGCGCCTTCATGGAATTCGCCGATAAGGCCGTCAGGCAGGACCGCGTGCTCTATCTGGAGCACGGGAAGCCGATGATCTTCGGTAAGGACCGCGACCGCGGCATCCGCATGAACGGCATGCACCCAGAGGTCGTACAGCTGGGAAACGGTGTCACAGATGCCGATCTGCTGGTGCACGACGAAACTCTGCCGGAGCCGGCGATGGCGTTTATGATGACGCGAACGCACTGGCCGGACTATCCAGAGCCCCTGGGTGTCTTTCGGGCAGTGGAGCGTCCGACGTATGATGCGCTCATGCAAAAGCAGATAGATGACGCGACGGCGCGCGAGGGTGCCGGAAATTTTGAGGCACTCCTGAACGAAGGCGACACTTGGACAGTAGCGTAGCCCCTGCCCGGAACGTGATGATCTGCCCCGATTGCCGGGGGGAGAACATCGAAGGGGCAGATGTATGCGCATTCTGCGGCGCGGACCTTTTTGGTCTGAAGCTGCCGCAGCCAGTGACCGCGTTCGAGGACCGGTTGGCGAGTGCCCACCTTCGTGACATCGCGGCGGGTGAAGCGCTCAGCGTATCGCCGGGTGACCCGGTGTTTCTGGCGATTCACTTCATGCGGGAGCAGAGCGCTGAATGTGTCCTTGTGCGGGACCAGGACGAGAAGATCGTAGGGATTCTCTCTGAGCGAGACGTCCTGCTCAAGGCAGCCGGCGCAGGCCGGGATCTCATGGCAATGGCAGTCCGAGACATCATGACTCCTGACCCGGTGATCCTGCGGGACGAAGACACGATCGCCATCGCGTTGCATAAGATGGCGGTGGGAGGGTTTCGCCACATCCCGTTCGTGGACCACGACGGCACCACGCTGATGGTGTCAATCCAGGACGTCTTTCAGCACGTCGCCCCGTACATACCGCACCAGTAGCACGGTGCCGGTCCTGCCCTAAGCTTTCGGCGCTTCCGCTCGAGGAGTCCTGATCAGGCCTTCCTGTACGACGGTTACCACGTGCGTCCCGTTCCGCCTGTACATAGCGCCATGCACAAGGGCGCGGGCGGCGTGTGCGATCGGGCTGTAGCTGGTGTAGAGCAGCCAGTCGTCGAAGCGGGGCGGGTGGTGAAACCACAAGGCGTGATCAAGACTCGCGTTTGCGCCCGGTCCCCAGTTCTCTTCGAGGCGGTGTGAGTATCGCGCCGTGCTGAGTAGCGCCATGTCGCTTGCATAGGCGAGAACCGCGGCGTGGAGGGCAGGGTCCTCCGGTAGCGTGCCGCGCGGAGCGATCCAGACCTTTCGCGTGGGGGTACCGTTTTCAGGCTGAACCGCGACGCCGCTTTCAGAGCGAAGCTCTACAGGCCGATCCCGGCGCCAGCGCTTCATCATCTCCACCTGCGCGCGGTCAGGCCTGACCATGTCCCAGTCCGGAAGGCCTTCCGGGCCGGGTGCTTCCGGGGCAGACAGCTGCTTGGAGAAGCCTTCCTCTGGCTTCATGAAGCTGCACGACATCTGGAAGATCGCTTCACCGGCCTGGTATGCGACGACATCTCGAGTGGTGAATGAACGTCCGTCGCGGATACGGTAGACGACGTAGCGGATCGGCGTTTCGAAGCGGCCTGGCCGCAAGAAGTACGCGTGCAAAGAGTGGAGGTTGCCCTCGTCGACAGTGCGGTAAGTGGCCATCACGCACTGAGCCGCGACGAGGCCCCCGAACAACCTTCCCTCCCCTTTCCCGGCGTCGCCGAGGAACAAGTCGCGGTCCAGCTGGTCAAGCTGGAGCTGCTTCAGGAGACGCGTAAGCTGGGGCGTGTTCTCTCGACTGGTCATGATGGATCACTCGCAGCATATGATTTGGCGCTCGGCAGGGGCAACCGCCGAGCCATTCGGCTATACTCGCCTCGTATGGGAACCCCGGCGACATACTTCAACGAACGCGAACACCAGATCTGCCTCGTGGCGCGCATGGTGGAGGACGCGCGAACGTACTGGGTGGCCGGCGGCGGCTCGCCGATGGCCAGTATCCTCCTCGCGAAGAAGATGTATGCGCCTAACGCCGTGTACGTCACCGAGGACGGTGTCATCAACCCGGAGCCGATGCTACCGCTCGACCCGTTGATGACGATGGTCAGCTCGCGGGCATCATACCGGGCACTCCAATGGGGGACGATGAACAGCGTTGGCTTCCAGGCGCAGATCGGGCTGATGGACTACGGCATCCTTAATACCCTGCAGGTCGATCCGTACGGCAACATCAACTCGACGGCGCTTGGCGATTACAACGGCGAACACCGGCGCTTCGGTGGCCCTGGCGGGGCAGACTCCATCGCTGCGATGTGCTGGAAGACGATTCTCATGACCGACCAGCAGAAGCGCAAGTTCGTGCCGCGGGTGGACTTTATCTCGTCACCCGGCTTCCTCGATGGCACGGACGGCGCGCGGGAGCGTGCCGGGTTGCCACGCGGCACAGGACCGTACAAGGTCGCAACTCCGTGGGCAGTGTTCGATTACGAGAATCGCTACCTGCGACTTGCCGGTGTCTCGCCCTTCGTAACAGTGGACATGGTGCTGGAGCAAATGTCGTTCGAGCCGAAAATGGCGAAGGAGATCGAGACACTGCAGACGCCGACAGAGGAAGAGCTGGCAGTCCTTCGCAGCGAACTGGACCAGCGGGGTCAGATCACGGACGTCGGTAAGCCGATCGTGCGGCTGGACGATGGGACGTACCAGTTCGTCGAGGAGAAGAAGGAAGCGAAGGACCTGCCCAGCAGCTGGTGATCAGCTGTGTAATCGCTGGTATTCCGCGCGAATGAACCTGGGCGCATACGGCAAGTAATCGAGTTGACGCGCCTCATCCATTGCGAAGAAGCCACCCGCTTCGACGTAGCCAAGGCAGTTCTCGCTACCGCACAGGCAGCTCCAACGTTCGGCGCCCGTGGCGTTTAGCCTGTAGTCGATCAGGACTTCCTCACCCGGGCGGATTTCTCGCCAGGCGAACACTCTCACGCCGCTGCGCATCGCGTTCGGGTCACAGGAGTGGTTCAGGTAGCAGCCGGGCGGTAAGAGAACGGCGTAAAGGTCCCAGTCCAGCTCGCACATGTGCATTTGGTCTTCCGCACTCAGTGCTGACAGTTCTGCGCCGGAAACAACGCGTCCGTGCCGGCGCCGGAAGATGAACTCGCCTCGTTTGAAGTTGCGTAGCGCGAAGACTCCCCACCCACGCGAGCCGGCGTCTCGCACTTCGACGTCGCTGATCACGGCCGGACGCCTTCGCGTAAGCGCGCAATCATGCCTAGCGGCCCCGCCATGTCTCCCAGCTTTGCGAGCCCCAGGCGCACGTACTTCAGCGGTTCATCGAGGGCAAGCGCGCGCATCGTCTTCTCCGCCTCCGGCAGAAACAACTCATGCGATTGGGCGACGCCGCCGCCGATGAGGATCAGCTCCGGCGAGAGCAGGTTCACCAGGTTGGCCAGCGCGATGCCCAGGTAGTGCCCGGCTTCGTTGAATATCGCCAGCGAGGCTGCATCACCCGCTTCCGCCGCTTCCGCGACGTGGCCAGCGCTGAGGCGCTCATCCTTCGCGAGCGCAGCCGCCAGCACGGATGATCCTCCGCGCTCCGCCGCCTCCTTGCCCCGCCGGGCGATCGCCGTCCCCGACGCCAGCATCTCCAGGCAACCGATAGATCCGCAGGGACACTTTGGGCCGTGGGGATCGATGACGGTGTGTCCGATCTCTCCGGCTGAGCCCTTCGCACCGCCGTACAACTTGCCGTCGACGATGATGCCCCCGCCGATCCCCGTGCTAACAGTTATGTAGACGAGGTGCCGCACGCCGCGCCCTGCGCCGAAGGTTTGCTCACCTAGCGCCGCTGCGTTGGCGTCGTTCTCCAGGAGCGTCGGCGGGCCCAGGCGTTCGCTGATGATCTTCGCCAGCGGTACGTAGTCCCAGCCCGGCAGCTGAGGGGCTGCGGGAACGATGCCGTTCTCCGAGTCCACCCAGCCCGCCGAACAGACCCCGATGCCCTTCAGTGCTTTCGGCTCGACCTTCGCCTCTGACGACGCCTTGCGCATGCACTCTTCGATCGAGGTCAGGCACGCATCGAGGCCGTCCGCAGCGCGCGAAGGTTGGACCTGGTCGCCACATACGTTGCCGTCGAGGCCCGCGACGATCGCCCGAACGTTCGTCCCACCGAGGTCTATCGCGCCATAGAGGTCGCTCACCCCACCAGCTTACGCAACGGCGGTGGCCTCGAGTTCGACCAGAATGCTCGGCGCGAACAGCTTGGCCACACCGAGGAGCGTGGTGGCTTGTTTGCAGCCAGCGGAACCGAGACGCTCGGCCATCACGCCGAAACTGCCGAGGCAGGCGTCCATGTCGGTCGTGTACATGTTCAGCCGGACGACGTTCTTGAGGGTCATGCCGGCCTTGGCGAGCACGGCTTCGAGGTTGTCCAGCGCTTGTGCAATCTGCGCCGCCATGTCGCCGTCGTGAATGGGATTGCCTTCGGCATCGACTGAGGTCTGTCCTGAGCAGATTAGGGTGCGCTGCTGGCCGGAGACCTCAATAGCCTGGTTGAATCCGTAGTGGTCCTGCCAGGTCCAGGGGTTTACGGGGCGAATTTCCAATGGGTGTCCTCCTTCTCGCCTGTTATATCAAAAGGCCGCCCCATCGGGCGGCCTTTGTTCGTTGCTGCGTTGGTTAGTTGTCGCGCTCCCAGAGTGTGTGGTGGTTACGGCCGTGGATGGCGTCGAAGGTAGCCTGCTGCTCGAGCCGAATCATCTCCGACATTGCAGTCGCCATCTCCTGGCTGACCGCCTCAAATCCGGAAGCGTCAACGCGGGCGCGGATCATGTCAGCGAAGCCGGATTCTTCGAAGAAGCGGACTGAGTGCGGCCAGACGAAGAACGTGAAGCGCTCCGGTGCGCCAAAAGCAGGCCGCTCCTTGCCAAGCCAGAAGAACCGCTCCTCAACGCTGGCCACCGGGTCGACGACTCGCACCATGGGACCCTCGTTGTCTGTGGTGCGGGCGTCGATGATCAGGCGCTGCGGGAACATGCGGAAGCCGACTGTGAATACGTCGGCGTTATCTACGACTCTTCGCAGTTCCTCCAGGTCAACAAGCATTCCGTTCTCCGTAAATAGGCTCATTCATTCCTCCACAAGACCAATTATACCCCGCGTCTCCGCCCCCTCCGAGTAGCACGTAGCCAGTAGCAGGTAACAAGAATGTTGAAGAAAGTCTTGCCCTGGCTACCGGCTACCTGGTCCTGGCTACTGATTAGTACATGTCCGACATGGCGGGCGCCGGGCCGACCGTCTTCTTCTCCGGGATCTCCGTCACGAGGCAGTTCGTGGTGAGCACCATGGCGGCGATGGAGACGGCGTTCTCGAGGGCGGAGCGCGTCACCTTTACCGGGTCGACGATGCCTCTCTTGATCATGTTGCCGTACTCGTCCTTCGCGGCGTCGTAGCCTTCGCCGATCTTGAGGCCCTTCACCTTCTGCACGATGACGGAGCCGTCCTGGCCGGCGTTGGTGGCGATGCGGCGCAGCGGCTCTTCGAGCGCTCGGCGGAGAATCTGGGCGCCGGTGGCCTCGTCCTCATCGAGCTTGATCTTGTCCAGCGCCGGGAGGGCGTTGATGAACGCGACGCCACCGCCGGATACGATCCCCTCTTCGACAGCAGCACGGGTGGCCTGAACGGCATCCTCGACGCGGTGCTTGCGCTCCTTGAGCTCCGTCTCCGTGGCGGCGCCGACCTTGATGACGGCGACACTGCCGGTGAGCTTGCCGAGGCGCTCCTGCAGCTTCTCCTTGTCCCAGTCTGAGGTTGCTGCCTCGATGGCCGACTTGATGGAGCCGATCCGGCCCTGGATGTCCTTTTGTGAACCAGCGCCCTGCACGATCGTCGTCTCTTCCTTGCTAACGACGACCTTGCGCGCGCGGCCAAGGTCAATCAGCTCAGTGGCGTCCAGCTTGCGGCCGATCTCCTCGCTGATCAGGGTGCCCTTGGTGACAGTGGCCAGGTCGCCGAGGTTGTCCTTGCGGCGGTCGCCGAAACCCGGCGCCTTCACCGCGCAGACGTTAAGGGTACCGCGCAGCTTGTTCACGGCCAGCGTGGCCAGCGCCTCACCCTCGCAGTCATCACAGATGATCAGCAGGTTCTTGCTGCCGCTCTGGAGCACCTTCTCGAGTACAGGAAGGATGTCGTTGACTGAGGATAGCTTCTTGTCAGTGATCAGGATGTACGGTTCCTCGATGATGCACTCCATGCGCTCGGGGCTGGTCACAAAGTACGGGCTGATGTAGCCGCGGTCGAAGTTCATACCCTCGACGAACTCGGTCTCTGTCTTTATGCCCTTCGACTCTTCGACGGTGATGACGCCGTCCTTACCGACCTTCTCCATGACTTCGGCGATGAGCTCGCCGATCTCTGCGTCGTTGTTGGCCGAGATCGCCGCGACCTGGGCCATTACGTCTCGGGTGGTGACCTTGGTGGCGTGGCTCTTGACGTGCCCGACGACGGCCTCGGCGGCCTTTTCGATACCGCGTTTCAGGGCCATCGGGTTGGCGCCGGCTGCGACATTCTTCAGGCCTTCGTGGACGATCGCCTGGCCGAGCACGGTGGCAGTGGTGGTGCCGTCACCAGCGATGTCGTTCGTCTTGGAGGCGATCTCCTTGGCCAGTTGGGCGCCGATGTTCTCGAACGGGTCTTCCAGCTCGACGTCCTTGGCGATGGTCACACCGTCGTTCGTAATCGTCGGCGAGCCGAACTTCTTCTCGAGGACGACGTTGCGGCCCTTGGGCCCGAGAGTGATCTTTACGGCATCGGCGAGGGCGTCAACGCCGTTGCGGAGGGCGTGGCGCGCGGCCTCATCGAAGAGCAATTGCTTGGCCATAGTGGGTTCTCCTTCTTGTACCCCCGCGCAGGGAGGCATTTCGTTCGGCGATTTGATGTTTCGGAGCGTTAGCACTCGCAGGGGCGGAGTGCTAATCGCATTGTGGCAAGTGTGGAGAACTCCGTCAAGGGGTGCTTGACCGACCGCACCTTTGAGCCTACATCGGCGTTGTCCATCGAAGGGGAGTTCGATGATGCGCTTCTGGTTGTTCTTAGTCTTGGCTTTTGTCGTCATTCTGGCGGCGTGCGACAGCGAGGACGAGGTCTTGCCCTCGGCATCGGTCGGCGCTCAATCACCCTCAACTACTGAGACGGTGTCATCCACTGAAACCGGGCATCTCTCGTCGTCGCCTTCTGCCACCGAAGCAACGCCTACATCTTCGTGGTCGACCTACGAGCATCCATCAGCTGGATTCTCCTTTCAATATCCCGCGGACTGGAGCCTCCAGGATTACGCGACCGAACCTAAGGTTCGAATTGCGTCATTCAATCTGGAAGGGTGGACTATGTCGCAGTACCCACCGGGCGGCATCGTGATCGATCTCCTGAGATTGCCGGCGAGTCAAGTAAAACCCCGGCCCTCCGACGCAGCCGATGCAACATTGGGTGGTCTGCCGGGCTGGATGAGAACACAGCCGGGAGGCGGCGACGGCGATGGTCCGTGGGCGAAGTCGGTCACCTACGCAGCAATCAGCGGCGACTACTCATATAGCCTCATCGCGGCTTTTGAGGATGCCGGTGCAGACGAATCGACCGCTAGTGCAGTCGCCGAGTCCTTCGTTGTTCAAGCTAGCCAATAGCAACCAGACCCGCGGAACGCTGGTTCGCACCCTCGCTCTAGGGCTCACAGCCGTAGCCGTCTTGGCTCTGGCCGGCGGCGTAAAGCTGCTCCTTGCAGCGCCGTCTTTGCAATTACCATGGCCAGCCGGCGTTGAACATCGCATGGCTACACATACGGTTGCGGCACACATGCCGATTCTTCGCGGAATTACTACGGCATAGATTTCGTGTTCGCAATCGGTGACCATGTTAGCGCCACAAGTGGAGGCACCGTGGTAGACGGTCAGTCAGATCCTCAGCAGGCTGATAACCGGGGACAACTCTTTCCGGTGACATTGCGCCCTGCCAGATGGGCTGGACGGAGGTCAGCGCCCGCTCGCTGGACGGCGGGGCGGCACCCAAAGACTCCCTGACTCAAGGTCCAGGCGACAGCGAGATCAGGCCGGAGCCGACAGAGGAGCCGGAGGAGACCGATGAGCCGTCCGAGACACCCGAGAATTCGGGCGAGCCAGAGGACACACCGGGCGAGGAGCCGGAGGAGACCTAGGCCGTCGGGGACTAGAACTGCTGGAGGATCGCCTTACGGCGTTCCTCGTACTCCTCGTCGGTGACAAGACCCTTGGCCTTCAAGTCGTCCAGCTCGCGGAGGCGGTCTTCGGTGGTGCCCCAGGGGCTTTCGCGGACGGGTGTTGATGGTGCGCCGAAGCTGACTGGCGGCGCGTAGGCGGGAGGCGGCGTGACGCCGGGCGCCAGCGTGGTCAGGCTACCCTGCTCAACGATCTTCTCTGAACCGTTGGCCTTGACGACGACGGTGCTCAGCACCTTATCGTGCAGCGTCTGAGCGTCCTTGTCCCAGAGCATCCAGAGGCTATCGATTAGCGAACCGAAAGGGATAATTCCAGCTGCCCAGCCCACCAGACCGCGCACGAACATCGTGCCGGTCGTCATAGCGCGGCCGTCTGTCTGGATGACCCGTAGGCCGACGACTGCCTTGCCCGGGTTCTGGCCCTTCGGAGCGACGATGAACCACCAGATGATCCAGCCGATGATCAACGTAATGAGGACGAGCACTGCATTCACGAACCAGGAGAGGATGCGCTCGCCGCGGCCGGCCATGACGACGGTCCCTTCCGCATCGAGCAGAAACGCGCCGTCGAACGGGCAGAACAGGCCTTCTGCAATCGCGCGCTGGCAGCGGGGGCACTGGCGGGACATAGCGGTCATGCTGGGGGAATCTTAGGGCGGACTGCGTGCGATGACAACGCCGCTGGCAATGCGATCCCAGGCATTTCCCGCCTATACGGATTCCTCAAGGCGATATATAATCTCTATCACGGCAGTGGGCGTTGGCTGCTATGGACAGCCTATAGGGCCATCGCTATACTGCGAACAATTCTCTAGGACGTGGGGATGGGAATGATGGAACACCCCGGCGACAACAGAATTGCCGCCTTCCCGAGAGACCCCGGAAGCGGGGTATGCCCCACCGCGCTCACGAAGCACAAGCCGCAGCCGGCAAGCACCTCTGCATCCTAGTAGCCGGCAAGGAGTCCACCGATGAGCAACTCTTCGAATTCTGCACCTATTCCCAATAACCGCCGACATCGCGCGTCCGGTAAGACGGCCCCCGCCCCCCAGAGGGCGCAGCAAGCAGCGCCCCTAATTGCGCCGGAGGCTCAGGGGCTGTACGACCCGTTCCATGAGCACGACAGCTGCGGAGTCGGGTTCATCGTGCAGCTTAAAGGGCAGAAGTCGCACAAGATCATCGACGATGGGCTGACGGCGCTTGAGCACCTGAACCACCGAGGGGCCTGCGGCTGCGAGGTCAACACCGGCGACGGGGCCGGCGTGTTGATCCAGATCCCGCACGACTTCTTTGCGCACACCTGCGCACACGAGGGCATCCGCCTGCCAGAACCCGGCCACTACGGCGTCGGCCTGATGTTCGCGCCCCGCCATCCGAAGGGACAGAAAGACGCCATGGCGCTGCTCCGGATCATCGTCGAGGAGGAGGGCCAGCACCTCCTTGGGTGGCGCGAAGTGCCCACCAACAACGCCTCCCTGGGCGCGACTGCGCTGATCGCCGAACCGGACATGTTCCACATCTTCATCGGCCGCGGACGCGACATCTCGGACGATGATGCATTCGAACGGAAGCTGTACGTCATTCGCAAGCGGTTCGAGATCGCTCTCTCTCGGTTCGGCGTCCACGAGGCGGAAACGTTCTATCTCCCTAGCCTGTCGTCGCGCACGCTCGTCTACAAGGGCATGCTCATGGCGACACAGCTGCGAGAGTACTTCCCGGACCTGAGTGACCCCCGGCTGGTCAGCGCGCTCTGCATGTTCCACTCGCGCTTCAGCACGAACACTTTCCCCAGCTGGAAGCTGGCCCACCCCTACCGAATGATCAGCCATAACGGCGAGATCAACACCCTGCGGGGGAACATCAACTGGATGCGCGCTCGCGAATCGCTGTTCGAGTCCGACGTGATACCCGACATCAGCCGCATCCTTCCGATCATCGACGAGAAGGGCAGCGACACGGCGTGCTTCGACAACGCGCTGGAGCTGCTGACGATGGCCGGCCGCCCGATTCACCACGCGGTAATGATGATGATCCCGGAGCCGTGGGACGGCCACGAGTCCATGAGCCAGGAGAAGAAGGACTTTTACCGCTACCACAGCTGCCTGATGGAGCCGTGGGACGGCCCGGCATCGATCGCGTTCACGGACGGGCGGACGATTGGCGCGGTGCTGGACCGCAACGGGTTGCGCCCGTCGCGCTATTACGTGACGAAGGACGACTTCGTGATCATGGCGTCCGAGGTGGGTGTACTGCCGATCGCACCGGAGAACGTCGCGCACAAGGGACGACTCCAGCCGGGGCGGATGTTCCTGGTGAGCCTGGAAGAGGGTCGCATCATCGCGGACGAGGAGCTGAAGCACACGCTCGCTTCCGCGAAGCCGTATGCGGAGTGGCTGACGGAGAACATGAAAACTATTGAAGAACTGCCTCATGTGGAGCCGTCGCCACGCCTCGAAGGCGATGACCTGCTCAAGAAGCAGATGTCTTTCGGGTACACGGTGGAGGACCTGAAGTATATTCTCGGCCCGATGGCCCACAACGGCGAAGAGGCCCGCGGCTCGATGGGCAACGACACGCCGCTGGCCGTCCTCTCCGACAAGCCGCAGCCGCTATATAACTACTTCAAGCAGCTTTTCGCGCAGGTCACGAACCCGCCGCTAGACGCGATCCGCGAGCAGATCGTGACATCCGTTGGCACAACTCTGGGGCCGGAGGGCGACCTGCTCGACCCGGAGCCGCAGAACGCGCGCATGATCGAGGTGCACAGTCCGTTCCTTTCGAATGAGGAACTGGCCAAGCTGCGTGCCTACGATTCCGGCGAGAAGTCAGCATCGGGGCGCACGACGCTGCGTTCGATCACGTTGCCCATGACGTTCCGAGTCGCAGACGGACCGAAGGGGCTGGAAAAGGCCATGAAGCGCCTCTGCCGGGACGCCGACAAGGCGATCCAGCAGGGCCACGCGATCCTCATCCTTTCCGACCGCGGCGTAGACGCCGAACATGCCCCGATCCCGGCTCTCCTGGCGACGGCTGGCTTGCACAACCACCTGGTCAGAGAACGAAAGCGCACGCAAGTAGGCCTGGTCCTGGAGACGGGTGAGGCCCGCGAGGCGCACCATTACGCACTGCTCGTCGGATACGGCGCGGGCGCGGTAAACCCGTACGTCGCGCTTGACACGCTCCACCAGATGGCGGACGAGGGACTGCTTGAAGCCGGCATCGACTACGAGGAAGCCGTCGAGCACTATCTGAAAGCGATCAAGAAGGGCGTCGTCAAGATCATGTCCAAGATGGGAATCTCGACGATCCAGAGCTACCGGGGCGCCCAGATCTTCGAAGCGATCGGGCTGGCGCCAGACTTTATCGATAAGTACTTCACGTTCACAGCGTCGCGGATCTCCGGAATCGGGATCGAGGAGATCGCGCTGGATACGCTGTATCACCACAAGCGCGCCTTCCCGGAGCGTGAGGGCGGACTCAAGGAGCTGCTGTGGGGCGGCCAATACCAGTGGCGCCGCGACGGCGAGTTCCACCTCTTCAATCCCGAGACCGTCTTCAAGCTGCAGCACTCCACGCGAACCGCGCAGATGGAGATCTTCAGGCAATACACCCGGATGGTGGACCAGCAGGCGGAGCGGTTGGCTACGCTGCGCGGGCTCTTCGAGATCAAGTCAGACCGCTACGCGATCCCGATCGACGAAGTCGAGCCCGCGGAGGCGATATTCCATCGCTTCGCAACCGGCGCGATGAGCTTCGGCTCGATCGGCGCGGAGGCGCACGAGACGCTGGCCATCGCGATGAACCGCATCGGTGGCAAGAGCAACACCGGTGAGGGCGGCGAGGACCGCCGGCGCTTCACCCCTGACGAAAACGGCGATCTTCGGCGCTCCGCGATCAAGCAGGTGGCCTCCGGCCGCTTCGGCGTAACCAGTGAGTACCTGGTTAACGCGGACGAGCTACAGATCAAGATGGCGCAAGGCGCCAAGCCCGGCGAAGGCGGCGAGTTGCCTGGCCACAAGGTCTACCCCTGGATCGCGCAGGTGCGGTACTCGACGCCGGGCGTCGGACTGATTAGCCCGCCGCCTCACCATGACATCTATTCGATCGAAGACCTGGCACAGCTAATCCACGACCTCAAGAACTCGAACCCGCGAGCCCGCATCAACGTGAAGCTGGTGGCGGAAGTGGGAGTCGGGACCGTCGCCGCGGGCGTCGCCAAGGCGAAGTCCGACGTGGTGCTGATCAGCGGCCACGATGGCGGCACCGGAGCCAGCCCGCTGACCTCGATCAAGCACGCCGGCATCCCCTGGGAGTTAGGCTTGGCCGAGACTCAGCAAACGCTGGTGCTGAACAACCTGCGCGACCGCATAGTGGTGCAGACAGACGGCCAGATGAAGACCGGCCGTGACGTCATCATTGGCGCACTGCTCGGCGCGGAGGAGTACGGTTTCGCGACGGCGCCGCTGGTGGTGCTCGGTTGCATCATGATGCGCGTCTGTCACCTCGACACATGCCCTGTGGGCATCGCAACGCAAAACCCGAAGCTCCGCGAGAAGTTCGAAGGGCAGGCCGAGCATGTGGTCAACTTCTTCCGCTTCATCGCGGAAGAGATCCGCGAGTACCTGGCAGCGATGGGTTACCACAGCATCGACGAAGTCGTTGGGCGCAGCGACCTGCTGGACATGCGCCGCGCAATCGAGCACTACAAGGCGCGTGGGCTGGACTTCTCGGCGATCTTCTACAAGCCGCAGGTGCCGGAAGACTGGGCGACGCACTGTGTCACGACGCAGGACCACGGACTCGACAGGGCACTCGACCAGGAGTTGCTGCCGATGGCCGCGCCTGCGCTTGAGCGAAAAGAAAAGGTTGAGATCGAAATGCCGATCCGGAACGTGCACCGGACAGTCGGCACTATTCTCGGCAGCGAACTCACGCGCGCACATGGCTTCGACGGACTGCCCGACGACACGATCACCATCCGCTTCACTGGATCAGCCGGACAGAGCTTCGGGGCGTTTGTGCCTCGCGGCATGACGCTGTTCCTGGAGGGCGACTCGAACGACTACACCGGCAAAGGCCTATCTGGCGGCAAGCTGATCATCCAACCGCCGAAAGAAGCGACGTTCGTTCCCGAAGAGAACATCCTCATCGGCAACGTGGCGCTTTACGGCGCTACGAGCGGCATGCTGTTCGCTCGCGGTGTCGCCGGCGAGCGTTTCTGTGTGCGCAACTCCGGCGCGATGGCCGTCATCGAAGGCGTGGGTGACCACGGCTGCGAGTACATGACCGGCGGCCGCGTTGTCGTCATCGGCAAGACTGGCCGGAACTTCGCTGCGGGAATGAGTGGCGGCATCGCTTACGTTTACGACCCCGATGGTGACTTCCACATACGCTGCAACAAGGAGATGGTCGATCTCGAGAAGCTGGACGACGCTGAGGACATCGACCTCGTGCACGGATTGCTGGAGCGGCACCGCCAGTACACGGGAAGCACGGTGGCAGACGGCCTACTGCAGCAGTGGCCGAAGATCACCGAGAACTTCGTGAAAGTGATGCCCCGCGATTACAAGCGCGTACTGCTGGAGCAGCTCGCAGCCACACGAGAAGTTGACGCGAGCGCACCAAAGGGAAACGGCAAGAAGGCTAACGGCAAGTCGGCGACGAAGGCGAAGGCGCGTGGGTAAACCCACCGGCTTCATGGAGTTCGCGCGCGAGACGCCGAAACGGCGCCCCGTGAAGGAGCGCGTCCACGACTGGCTCGAAGTCTACATCGACTTCCCGACAGAAAGCCTGCGCAACCAGGCGTCACGCTGCATGGACTGCGGCATTCCCTTCTGCCACCAGGGTTGCCCGCTCGGCAACATCATCCCCGACTGGAACGACCTCGTATACAAGGACCAGTGGCGCGAGGCGATCGAACGGCTGCACGCGACGAACAACTTCCCGGAGTTCACGGGGCGATTGTGTCCGGCGCCCTGCGAGGCGGCCTGTGTCCTCGGCATCAATAGCGATCCGGTAACCATTAAGCAAGTCGAGCTCACCATCATCGAGCACGCGTTCAAAGAAGGCTGGATCAAGCCGGAGAAGCCGACTCGCATCAGCGGCAAGAGCGTCGCCGTGATCGGCTCCGGGCCAGCAGGCATGGCCGCGGCGCAACAACTAGCTCGCGCAGGCCACGCCGTAACGCTGTACGAGCGCGACGACCGCATCGGCGGACTGTGCCGGTACGGCATCCCCGACTTCAAGATGGAGAAGTGGGTTATCGACCGGCGGATGGAGCAGATGGCCGAGGAAGGCGTCACCTTCAAGCCGAGCACGAACGTCGGCGTGGACGTCGATGCGCGTGACCTGCTGAAGGAATACGACGCGCTCTGTCTGACCGGCGGGGCCACGCACCCCCGCGACCTCCAGGTGCCCGGGCGCGAGTTGAAGGGCACCTACTTCGCGATGGAGTTCCTGCCGCTGCAGAACAAGCGCGGCGCCGGCGACGAAATCCCTGACTCGCAGTTCATCTCGGCGGAAGGCAAGCGCGTGATCATCCTCGGCGGCGGCGACACAGGAGCGGACTGCCTCGGGACAGTGCACCGGCACGGCGCGAAGTCCGTGATCCAGATGGAGATCCTGCCGAAGCCGCCGGAACACCGCGCCTCAGACGCACCCTGGCCGACGTACCCCAACATCTACCGCGTCTCCTCCGCGCACGAAGAAGGCGGAGACCGCGAGTACAGTATCCAGACCAAGCATCTCTCCGGTGAAAACGGCGTGCTCAAGAAGCTGCACGGCAACCACATCGAGTTCGTTCGCGAGGACGGCCGCATGGTGATGAAGGACGTCCCCGGCAGCGAGTTCGAGGAGGAAGTGGACCTGATTCTGCTGGCGATGGGCTTCCTGGGACCGGAACGTTACATGGTGGAGCAGCTCGGCGTGGAGCTGAACGAACGCGGAAACGTCAAGGCCGACAAGGACAAGATGACCAGCGTCCCCGGCGTATTCACCGCCGGCGACATGACACGCGGCCAGTCCCTGATCGTCTGGGCGATCCAGGAAGGCCGCACCGCCGCCCGCGGCATCGACCGCTACCTGATGGGCGAAACGCAACTACCGGGGAACTAGCCCGTACATTTGCTTCCGTACCGACTCTGCCGTACAATCATGTACGGCATGAAGTACGATCGCATCGAAGTCCGCCTGGACGAGGAGCACGTCAAGAAACTCGCGGAGCTGAAGGCCGCCTACGGCACATCGGCGTCCGAGGTGGTAAGGCGCGCGATTGATGAGGCCTGGGAGGAGCAATCAGCGGAGCGGCGGAAGAAGGCGTTGGACGAGATGCTATCGATCCATCTTGACGATGAAATCCCTGACATGGACACATTGAAGCGCCAGCTCGGGCGGCACCCGGACTACCTCCAGGACGACTTTGCTGATCCTGATTGATACGAACATCGCGATGTATGTGTGGGGCGCCCCGCACGAACTCCAGGCCCCGAGTCGAACCATCATTCGCCTGGCTGGACAGGCGCCGGCGCACTTTTTCACGGACTCCGAGGTGCTCCAGGAGATGCTTCACAGGTATCGAGCACTTCGGTATTGGCCACTGGGTCGCCGGGCGATATCGGCTTTCGCCAGGTTGCTTGAGGGACGTGTCCAGCCGATGCTCGCCGAGGACGTCAGGCATGCTGCCGAGCTCGCCGATCGTTACTCACAACTCTCCGCCCGCGACTTGATCCATGTCGCGATCGCTATCCGCTCCGGCGCAACGCACATCGTGACAGCGGACTCATCGTTCGAGGTGGTAACGGAGATCGAGCGGCTGGACCCGATGCGGGTGGAGGAATGGCGGGGCGCCGTCAGCGAAAAATGAACGGTCCGCCTTCGGGGTAGACCGGCCGAGTTCCATCATTCCACTCGCAACCGGCATAGTTTGAACAACGTACGATCGGGGTCAACGTTTCGTCTACGAACAAATGAATCGGCCACGACTCCGGTACGAACGACGCGTACAGACCTGTGGCTCGCGGCGCCAGGCGTATCTGAGTAACTTCATCGCTGAGGACAGCACCGATTGGCTCATAACCAATCAGGATATAGACCCGGCCGGGACGAGCTTCGCCGCAGATCGCCGCCAGCGTTCGAACATTGACGCCCGCGATTTCCGACCAAACGAAGACCTCGCCGTAGTAACTCAAGTAGATCCCATGCTGATAAGCGCGCCGTGCCGCGTCCGTATCGTATCCAGTCATCTCCATGAGCGTGCTATTCCAGCGAGAATCGAAGTCCGGCAGCGTGAAGGCTGGGTCGGAATAGCAGACTCTTAGCTCGACAGGAGAACCGGACCCAACCGGTATGACTTGCTCTGTTGCGGTCGTGATGTCCAGGCCGAAGATCAGAGCCAGCTCCTCAGCGCTAAGCACACTGACCTGCGACGTCTCGTCTTCGCTGAACTCCCCGGAGAAAGGCGCGAAGAGCGTTATTTCGTAGAGGGCCTCGGGCAAATTGCCGATCACACCGGCTCCATCCGCTCCGGTCATGATGCAGTTACCGTAAGGAGAGTAGAAACCAAGCAAGGGATCGTTGAGCATGGCGCAGACCTGGACACCTGGCGCAGAGCCTTCGCCGGCATCGCGTATGCCATCTCCGTCATTATCGTCGAAGACCGTCACCCGGATCGTGCCGGGTGGGCCGACTTTGACCGGTATGTCGATCTCTGTGAACGCTCCCGATTCGACTGTGACTGTGACAAGTGGGAGGCGAACGGTCACGAAGTCCGACAAGTACTCGCCGATCGGATTGACATCCACTTGTGGTCGATATGTGCCGGCATGGACGTTACGGATGGTGAATATACCGTCCGAGTCAGTGGAGGCGGCCAACTCGGCCTCAATGGGACATTCGCCGGTCGCGTACAGTCGGACATAGATCCCGACGACCGGTTCCTCCCCGGAGTCCTGATCGCCATTGGCATTCGTGTCGTTGAAGACGACCCCTGACACGACCGAATCGCCTCGCTTGCCGCTAAAGCCGAGGTTCGCCTCGAAGATATTTGGGGCGTAGCGAGGTTTGGCGCGAAAAACTGGAGCGCAAGAGTCCTCGCGGATAGTTCCGTTCGTTGGTCGGAACGGGCCAGCGCTTACTGCTAGCGGATCGATCGGCACGCCGTTGATTCCGCTCAGTCGGAGTCCGGCGGTAACTTCGCGCGGGTGACCCTGAGGCAAGTTTTTCAGCTCGAAGGCTCCCGTCGGGTCGATGAAGGCGAGCCGATCTCCGGACCGGACATCGAAGGCGCTGACGCGGGGGCTAATCGGACACTCATCGACATCTACCAAGCCGTTTTCGTTGGCATCATCGAAGATTATTCCGCTGATGGACATCGTCCGGCTGTCGTAGACTGCCCTGCTGGCGCTTCCGATCGTGACGCCTGAGACTTCCCGGAGGCTCTCGACGTACACCTGCTGCGGTTCTGTGGTGATTGGCCAAAGGTGATTCTCATCCGTGGGCAGCGTGACGGTCCCGGAACCGAGTGGTGAGTCTTCTATCTTGAAGCTTCCGCGCTCATCGGTGCGAACACTTGCACTCGCTCCCTCAGGACCGTTGACCGCTACGGTGGTGTTGCGCATTGGTGCGTCGCAGGAGTCGCGGATGCCGTTGCGGTTAGCGTCGAAGAAGACGGTGCCAGATACAGTGCCAGGAGGCGGGGGCACGGGCGAGCCGCAGACCGATACGAGAACAAGAAGAGCCGGTATGGCGGCGAATATCTTCAACGCGCATCCCCCTACGCGGAGAGTGGGCTAATCGTAGCATTGACCACCCGATAAAACGTGTCGGCGTCCGTTTCGGTTCCGGGCGCAAAGGCGGTTGGTGAGAAAGCGGTTATAAGTCGCCGACTTTGAACATATTGGGATAGCAATAGGGGTTGCCTCAGCGGGATGGCATCCTTAGACTCCTCCACGACCCCGCATTATGACAAATCGAACACTTGTGGCCTGGAGGAGGGTGGCGTTCGGACTCGCAGTGTCGGTAGCGGCACTGGGAATCGCCGTCCTCGGAGTAATCGCCACGAGTTCAGCGCCGGGAACCGACCGGACTTCGAAGGCGGACCTTCTCGGCTTTGACGTTACGGGGTTGCATCGGGCAAAGACGCCGACTGCGCCGCCTACGCCGGCACCAACGCCACAACCGACCCCCGCACCTACACCCGAGCCGACTCCGGTGCCGGACACTCCTCAGCCCGTAGCGCCACAGCCGACAGCGGCGCCGATTCCCCGTCCGGCGGCAGTGCCAATCATCACTCCCGCACCGCCTCTTCACGGCTACCGCAATGACATGGCGGCTGAGGTGCTCGGGCTCCTGAACTACGTTCGAACGCAGGCAGGTCTTAGTGCAGTGTCCGTGAACGGCACGCTGACGACGACGATCGAGTACTACACAAGGCTCCACTTCACCACGGCCGACCCATACCAGCTGAACCACTACCTGGACGGAGGGCCGGGCAACCGTGCCTGGAACCGCGGCTACTGCTGCGCGGTCGGCGAAATCCTGGTCACGTCACAGGGATCGGCGCAGGGCATGGTGGACCTCTGGATGAACAGCCCCTCTCACCGCGCGGTGATCATGGACCCGCAGTACCACGAGATCGGAATTTCCTGCTACGGCGGCGAGCACCGCTCGCAGGACGGTTCGGTGGGATATCCGGTCATCTGTGGAGCGATGTTCGGCGGAGGCGGCTAGCGCTTCCAGGAGTCGCGGCCGTGAAGGACCACGTCACCGCCATGCACATCGTTGCAGACGACGACGGGGAAGCGGTCGAGGGTCATGCGGCGTATCGCCTCCGTACCCAGGTCTTCGTAGGCGACTTCCTCGACGTCTTTGATCTGGCGTGACAGCAGCGCGCCCGCGCCGCCGACGGCAATGAAGTAGACGGCGTCATGGTCGCGGAAGGCCTGAGCGATCTCGGGTGAGCGGCCGCCCTTGCCGATGGCGCCACGCAGGCCCGCATCCAACAGGGGGATGGTGAATGGGTCCATGCGTTCGGCTGTCGTGGGGCCGGCGGAGCCGATGACCTGACCTGGTTTAGCAGGCGTCGGGCCGACGTAGTAGATCACCTCGCCGCGGAGGTCGATAGGCAGCGGCTCGCCTTTCGCGAGCGCTTCGCACATGCGCTTGTGGGCGGCGTCTCGGGCGGTGTACACGGGACCGGTCAGGTAGACGTAGTCGCCGGAGTGCAAGTGGGTTGCGGTGTCTTCAGCAAGCGGGAGCGCGACTTCGAGCTCCGCCAAGCTACGGTGCCTCGACGTTGACCACGATGTTCTCGGGGCGGTCGCGAACGACGATACACTCGACGGCTTCGCCAGGCAGACTGATCTCCTGATGCACGAGTTGCGGGGGCACAAAGATGTAATCGCCCGGGGCCGCTTCCAGCATCGAGCTGAGCCCATCGCCGAAGCGAAAGCGGGCGTGGCCGGAGAGCATGAAGATCACGCTCTCGGAGTCGCCGTGGTGGTGTGGGCCAGACTCTGTGCCCGCCTCCATACGTACACGGCCCACCCATAGGCTGCGGGCAGTAGCCGAATCGACAGCAGTCATACGGAACATACCCGGCGTTTGCGTGGTCTCGCTGGACAGATCGCCGGCGCGGATGACCCGCAGGTCCGCGGTCAAAGCACGGCCTCCTTGAGGCGAGCGGAGTGGCACTGCAGGTTCACGGCGACCGGAAGCGAGGCGATGTGGGTCGGGTGGGTCTTAAGGTGCACGGCGAGGGCGGTCTGCGTACCGCCGACGGCCTGCGCGCCCAGTCCCGTACTGTTCACGGCATCCAGCAACTCCGCCTCAAACTCGGCTTCTTCCGGGTTCGGGTTAGGGTCGCCGATCTTGCGGGTGAGGGCGCGCTTAGCCATGTACATCGCGTGCTCGGCCGAGCCGCCGACCCCGAGGCCAACTATGATCGGCGGACAGGGATTGCCGCCGGACTCTTCGACGGTGCGCGTAACGAACTCCGTGATGCCCTTCTTACCGGCGGAAGGCAGCATGATGGTGAAACGGCTCATGTTTTCGCAGCCACCGCCCTTGGGCATGACCTGGATGCGGAGTTGATCGCCGGGCACTATCTCCGTGTGCACGATCGGCGGGGTGTTGTTCTTGGTGTTGGTGCGAGCGGAGAATGGCCGGTCGACGATGGACGCACGAAGAAAGCCTTCGTTGTAGCCCTGGCCCACGCCCGCTGCCAGCGCTTCCTTCAAGTCGCCGCCGGTAATGTGCACGTCCTGCCCGATGTCGAGGAAGATCACGGTGGTGCCGGTGTCCTGGCAAAGCGGCAACATCTCCTCGCGGGCCAGGTCGGCGTTTAGCAAGATCTGGTCGAGCACTTTGACCGCGACAGGCGACTTCTCGCGCGTCCTGGCCGTTTGGATCGCGCCGACGACGTCCTCCGGCAGCAGGCAGGCGGCATCGATGCAGAGGCTGCGGACGGTGTCGCGGACGCTCTCGACGTGGATCTCTCTCACAAAATCAATGATATCAGGGGCTAGCTAGCGGTCACGGACCACACGTGGACCGGCTCGCCTACACCCTTTACTTCGTGCACGCCACGATCCTCAAAGCGAACGCTGGTGGACGTGCGGGCGAGAGAGCGAACGGTCTCCGAGACGAGGAGTTCGCCAGGCGCTGAAAGTCCGCAAACGCGCGATGCGACGTTCACGGCGCCTCCATAAACGTTGCTTCCGTCACGGATGACATCACCTGCATGGATGCCCAGGTGAAGTTGGAGTTCCCGAGATTCCAGATTGCAACGAAGTGCCGCCTGAATCGCATCACCCGCCGACCCGAAGACGGCCATCACGCCGTCACCCAGGACCTTGCCATCGATCGCGGTACCGCCGGAACTTTCGATGATCGATCGCACCTGATTATCCAGAGACCGGGCGGCAGTGCGGAAGGCCGCATCGCCCATACTCTCGGTCAGCGCGGTCGAGCCGGCAATGTCCAGAAAAAGGATTACAGCGGTACCAGAGGGCAGAGCAGGTACTGCCTTAGCTGGTTCGCCCTCGTCGAGGAAGGCCTCGAGCGCCTCGACGTAGGCAGGTGATTCAGAGCTGAGGAGAAACAAAGTCTTGGTGTCGATGATGACCAGGCGCGAATTCGAAAGCCGCGCAGCGTACTCCTTTGTGGCTTCGAGAGGGACACCCTGATTCGTTTCTCTGCTGCGAATGACAAGGGTGGGACATTCGATGGACGCTAGCAGTTCCGTTACGTCGTAGCCGCGGATTTCTTGCCAGTTGGCCACGTACATTTCCTTACTTAAGGTGTCCCTGTTGGCTTCAAACATGGCCTGACCAAATTCCCAGCCAAATTCGACCAGCATCATTGTTTGAAGGTACAGCTCCCAGTTGACTTCGATGAGCGAACTCAGCGCACGACGCTCCGGAGATATGCGGAAGTCTCTTCCGCGTGCTGCCCCGCCAGCGACGATGAACCTGCGGATCTGATGTGCATGAGAGGCAACGTACGGAATCCCTGTGTAACAACTCTGGGCCGCAGCGAGTAGATCGACTTGCTCCGAATCCAAACGATTGATGACGGCAGCCAGGTCATTGACGCGTGCCTCCATCGAAAGATCGTCAATTTCCCGCTGTGATAAGCCGGTGCCTCGCGCGTCGTACTGGACGACCATGCGCTTGGCGGCCAGGCGCTCCACGTTCGTTCGGTACGCTGGAATCTGCCAGTTAGATGCGATACTTGATAGCCACGTGCTGGCGACGAGGACCAGTGGCCGGCCGGCGCCGATCGTCCACATGGCGATCCGTGTCCCGTCCGCGCTGGTGACGTAGCTGACCTGGGGCTCCATATCGCCGCTCATTCTATCGCTACGGGGTGAAATTGGACGTTGACACATTTGGATTGCTACCGATAGTATCGAAGCGCCCTTACCAAACGTAAGCGACATCAGGAGGTCCCCTTGAAGATCGGATGTTTCATCCCGCAGATCGGCCCCTCGGCTACGCCCGAATCGATGGTCAGCGCCGCGCAGGCCGCCGAGAGGCTCGGCTTCGATTCGGTCTGGGTCACTGAGCGCTTGCTCTTCCCGGTCAACCCCCGCAACCCCTACGCCGCCGAGCCCGACGGCAAGCTTCCCGAGGCCTACAAGATCGTCTACGACCCGCTCGAGGCGCTGCTCTGGGTCGCCGCCCACACCAAGACAATTCGCATCGGCACGAGCGTGCTCGACATCCCGTTCTACAACCCGATCACGCTCTCGCGCCGTGTCGCTTCGATCGACCAGCTCTCCGGCGGCCGTCTGACGCTCGGCATGGGCCAGGGCTGGTCCGAGGACGAGTACGAGGCGACGAACGCCGACGCCACCAAGCGTGGAGTGCGTGCGGACGAATTCATCGCTGTTCTGAAGGCGATCTGGAACAACGATCCGGCGGAATACAACGGAAAGTACTTCAAGCTGGCGAAGTCGTATATCGCGCCGAAGCCGAAGCAGAAGGGCGGCGTCCCGATCTATCTCGCGGCCTATTCGCCCAGCGCACTGAAGCGCGTGGCGACGCTCTCGGATGGTTATCACCCTGTCGGCCTGCCATTCAATGTGCTCCCGGGCATGTGGGCTTCCATCCAGAACATGGCGAAGGAAGCAGGCCGCAAGCCGACCGACCTCAAGCTGAGCATCCGCGGCAACCTGCACCTGACGAACGACGCCGCCGGGGCCGGACGCTGGCCGTTCACCGGCAACGTGGACGAAGTGAAGCAAGACATCGCTGCCGCGCGCGAGCTGAACCCCGACGAACTGGTGATCGATGTGACGTTCTCGCCGGGCGTGAAGTCAGCAAAAGACTTCGAGAGGGCGAACGAGCAGGTGCGAGAGCTTATCGGCTAATCGAAAAGCTTCCGCAGGTCCAGAGCCACAGGCGGCTGAGGCGGCATGCCTTCCGTGCCGGGAGCCGGGTTGCGGGCCAGGTAGGTGATATCGAGCAAGTCCGTCGGAAAAATGCCTTGAGCTCGTACCGGTTTGTCCGTAGGGTTACCCGAGGCGTGCTTCGTGCCCGCAGCGACGAATACTACTGAGCCGGCCGGAACACGGTGCGTCTCATCACCGATGATGACTTCGGCTTCGCCTGCCTCGATGATGATCGCCTCGTCGGTGGTATGCGTGTGTAACGGTATGTAGTCTCCTGGCGCGCACGTTTCGAAGATGAAGGATAGACTACGCACCGGCGGGTCTCCGGTGTCGATGACGAAGGCCATGCGCGAGTTCGGCCGGTAATCGTCGCGATCGCTTTCATCGAGCGGTTGGTAGTTGCGCTGTTCCGGCCGAATGATCCCCATGTTACTTCTCGATCAGCCCGAGCAGCTCTTTCGTGGCGGTAGCCGCGCCGCGGATGCCTTCGATTTCCTCGTCCCAGAGGGGTGGCTCATAGACGGCTTCGATGCCGCCGTCGCCGAGGCGAACGGGGAGGCCGACGAAGGTGTCCTCGATGCCATACTGGCCGCGGGCGAGAACAGCGCAGGGCATCACCCGGTTCTGGTCGAGAAGAATCGCTTCGACCATCTCGACGGTGGCGGCAGCCGGCGCGTAGAACGCCGACCCGGTCTTTAGCAGGCCAACGATTTCTGCGCCGCCGTTCTTAGCGCGCTTGACGCAGGCATCGATCTGGTCCTTCGAGAGCATTGAAGTGAGGGGAACGCCACCGATGGTCGAGGTACTGACGATGGGGACCATCGTGGCCTCGGTGTGCCCGCCGAGCACGTTGGCCTGCACGTCCTGGATGGAGACGCCGGCCGCCCACGCGAGGAATGTGCGGTAGCGGGCGCTGTCCAGCATTCCGCCCTGTCCGACGATGCGGTTCGGAGGCAGGCCCGTGGCTTCGAGAGTGACATGGCACATCGCATCCATCGGGTTCGCGAAGATCACGAACGATGCCTTGGGGGAGGCCTTGGCTGCGGCCTTCGCCACGTCGCGGACGATGCCAGCGTTGATGTTCAGCAACTCTTCGCGGGTCATGCCTGGCTTGCGTGGGACGCCGGACGTTATGACGACCACGTCCGAGCCCTTGGTGTCGGCCCAGTCGTTCGTGCCAGTTATGCGAGCTGTAAAGTCAGCGTGCGCAGCCTCTTCCGCGAGGTCCAGCGCTTTGCCCTGCGGCAGCCCCTCGACGATGTCATGCAGGACGATGTCGATGTGGCGGGTCTCGAGTAGCTTCTGAGCCATCGTGCCGCCGGTCATCCCGGCCCCGACGATTGTTACTTTTTGTCGCAAGTTCCCGTCCCTCCAGGTGAGATATTGGATGGTTGGAGATTGAAATCGCCACCCAAACTCCAATCTCTAATTTCTACCCTCTTGTCAGTTGTGTTTGATATTCGTCCCAGCGTTTGCTGAGCGTTGGGTCGTTCACGAGATCGAGGATGTAGTTGCCGAACTGTTCGCTGGTGGCGCCGGTGTCGCGACCGGTCATGACCAGCTTCTTCTCGAAGCGGCCGGCTATGTCGAGCGCCTGCTCCAGCTTCTCGGCGCGGTCGCCGAAGCCGATATGGCGCAGCATCATCGCTCCGGCACGGACCATGCTGCTGGGGTCGGCGTACTGGGCGCGGCCTTCGTCGACCATGCGCGGGGCGCTGCCGTGGATCGCCTCGAACATGGAGTAACGCGTGCCGATGTTGGCGCTGCCGGCGGTGCCGACGCCGCCCTGGAACTCAGCGGCTTCGTCCGTGAGGATGTCGCCGTAGAGGTTGGGCAGGACGAAGACACGGAACTCGGTGCGGCGCTTCGTGTCCACAAGCTTGGCGGTCATGATGTCGATGTACCAGTCGTCCCACTTCACGGCGGGGTACTCGGCGCTCATTGCGCGGGCGGTCTCGAGGAACAGACCGTCTGTGGTTTTTACCACGTTAGCCTTGGTGACGACGGTAAGACGGTTGATGTTGTTCTTGGCCGCGAACTCGAACGCCATACGGATGATGCGCTCAGAACCGGGGCCGGTGATGAGCTTGAAGTCGATGGCGAGGTCATCTGTGACCAGGATGCCGTCCGAGCCAAGTGCGTAGAGGTCTTCCGTGTTCTCGCGGAAGAACGTCCAGTCGATGCCTTGCTCAGGCACTCGGACGGGGCGGACGTTGGCGAAGAGGTCGAGTTCCTTGCGCATAGCAACGTTTGCGGACTCGATGTTCGGCCAGGGGTCGCCCTTGCGCGGCGTCGTCGTCGGGCCCTTGAGGATGACGTGACACTTGCGCAGCTCGGCGAGGACATCGTCCGGGATTGCCTTGTTCTTCGCCGCGCGGTTCTCGATCGTTAGCCCTTCGATCGTGCGGAACTCGACCTTGTCGGACTTCACTTCGTCCGCAAGGAGCTGGCGGAGAACGCGCTCCGCTTCGGCCGATATGAAAGGTCCGATGCCATCGCCGCCGCAAACGCCGACGATGATCGGCTTCAGTGACGCGAAGTCCGGGGCTGGTTCGCCTTTCTTGATCTCGTCCACGCGAGCCAGCTGCTCTTCAAGGAGGCGCCCGAAGTGCTCCTTAGCGCGGTCGATTGCGGAGTTGGGCATGGCGCGGTTCATTCTAGCAAGCACGCTGGCGTTGGCGAAATGTAGCGGCGTAGCATCCAAATTCGCTGAATACGACGCTTACACCGAATTCGTCGTACGCTGGGCGGGATCTCGAGTCGAAAATGCTACGCCCGTCTACGTCGCGGCGACCGAGGGCGTTCCGCTTTAACTGGGAGACGCGCCGGTTAGGTTCGAACCGTTACCGCTTGGAGGATCGGCTACCTGCAAAGGCGGGCGAGACGCCCCTACAATTCCGTACCTGCCAGATACCCGGTCTCGATCAGCTGTGCGTTCGGCGCCTCCTCCCTGAGGCGCTGCTTCACGGGCGCCATGTCGAAATCGGCCGGCGTGATCGGCGGCATCCAGTTGTCGTGGTGGCCGATGAAGACTTTCTTTGCACCAAGGAGCTTCGCTTCCATGGCGATGAAGTCGGCCATCGAGCCCTGGACAGGCTCGCCGTCCACGTTGGCGCGCCCGGCGGCGGCGAGAATAGCGACGTCAGCCTCGATCTTGTCGAGGACGCCGGACCAGCAGCCGGAGGTGTCCTGGTAGAAGATGCGCACCTCTGGCGTCTCGATGAGGTAGACGAGTGCGCCGCCGTCGCTGGTACTGCCTGCTGAGTTCCGAACGTGGTCAAGGATGGCTCGGCCCTCATCGCCGCCAGTTGCCACGAACTGCATGATGCGCTGGAGGAGGCCGGGACAGGCAGCGCGCTCCTCCTGCGTAAGGCCGGTGTGACCGTGCTCACGCTCGCCGCTGGAGACATCGGTGAGGATCCACGTGCAGGAGTGGATGCTGGGGTAGACGTTCACCGTGATGCCGTCTGCGATACGGTGACGCTCGCCGCCAGACGATGGGAAGAGCTGCGCTTCGGAGATGCCCTTCTCGCGCATGATGCGACAACTTTCGTGCGAGCCGATGATCTTCGCGCCGGTGTTGGCGGCTATGACTTCCGCACCGGCGATGTGATCGAAGTGGGAATGCCCCACGAGCACGAAGTCCGCCTTCGTGACATCCTTGGCGCTCAGACCCACTGACGGCGCACCGACGATGCGGTCCATGTACGCATCGAGGAAGAGGGTCGTGTCACCGATCTGCAGGCGGAAGGTGGCAGTGCCAAGCCAATCGAGCGTGGTTTTCATGGATGGCTATCTAGCCATCATCTTGCGCAGGATGAACGGCAAGATGCCGCCATGGCGGTACTGCTCCAACTCAAGATTGCTGTCGATGCGGAGGATGACCTGGAATGAGTGCTCAGATCCGTAGTCGTCCTCGACGCGAACGGTGAGACGTTCTTCGGGGACGATGTTCTTCTTCTGCAGGCCGTGGACATGGTAAACCTCGTGGCCGGTGAGCTTCAGTGATTGGCGGCTCTCACCGGGCATGAACTGCAGCGGAAGCACACCCATGCCAATCAGATTCGATCGGTGGATTCGCTCGAAGCTCTCAGCGATGACGGCGTCCACCCCCTGCAGCGCAACGCCCTTGGCGGCCCAGTCGCGGGAGCTGCCGGTGCCGTACTCCTTGCCGGCAAGGACAATCGTGGGGACGCCCTCGTCCTGGTAGCGCATAGCGGCGTCGTAGATCGTCATCTCGTCGCCGGAAGGGTAGTGCTTCGTCCAACCGCCTTCCTTCTCGGAGAGTTCGTTACGGAGTCGGATGTTTGCGAAAGTGCCGCGCATCATCACCTCGTGGTTGCCGCGGCGAGAGCCGTAGCTGTTGAACTCCGCGGGTGGCACCTCGTGCTGCTGCAGGTACTTGCCCGCGGGGCTGTCCAGCTTGATCGCGCCTGCGGGCGAGATGTGGTCCGTCGTCACGGAGTCGCCGACCATCACCAGCACGCGCGCGTCGTGGATGTCCATGAGTGGTGCCGGCTCGTCGGGGACACCCTGGACGAACGGCGGTTCACGCAAGTAGGTCGATTCCAGATCCCATTGCCAGAGGCTGCCCTCCGGCACCTTCAACGACCACCAGCGCTCGTCGCCATCGAAGATGTGGCCGTATGTGTCGGCGAACTGGTCCGGCGAAACGGAGGCGCGAACGGCCTCGGCGATTTCGGCATTCGTGGGCCAGATGTCGCGTAGGTAGACGGGCTGGCCGTCCTTCGCATTACCGATAGGCTCTGATTGCAGATCCGTGTCGACCGACCCGGCGAGCGCGTAAGCCACGACGAGCGGCGGCGATGCGAGGTACGAGGCCCGCACTTGCGGGTGTATTCGCCCTTCAAAGTTGCGGTTGCCGCTGAGGACGGCCGCGACCACCAGATTGTTCTCATCGATCGCCTTTGCGACCGGCTCTTCGAGTGGCCCGCTGTTGCCTATACACGTGGTGCAGCCGAACCCGACGAGGTCAAACCGCAACTCTTCCAGGTAGGGCAGGAGCCCCGACTTCTCGAGATACTCGATTACCGCGCGAGAGCCGGGTGCGAGGCTCGTCTTCACTGCGGGCGATACGGTCAGGCCGCGCTCGACTGCTTTCTTCGCAACAAGACCCGCCGCCAACATCACAGATGGGTTCGATGTGTTCGTGCAGCTGGTAATTGCGGCGATGGCGACGGAGCCGTGCCGGATCTCGATGTCCTGGCCGTTCAGATCCAGGGCGTGTCCTTCGGCGAGGGTCAGCGGGCCGATGGCCGGTGCATCGGGCAGTTCGCGGTTGGCGGTGCCGCCCTCCCAGTCGAATCGCTCCTTGCTCACCTGGTTGGCCCGAAATTGCTCGGTAAAGGCCTCACGCAGGCTCTGGCGCACGCCGGAGAGGGGAACACGCTCATGCGGACGGCGCGGGCCGGCAAGGCTCGCTTCGACCGTGGAGAGGTCAAGGTGCAACACGTCCGTGAACAGCGGTTCAGGCGTGTCGTCCTCGCGGAAGAGCCCCTGCACCCTGCAGTAGCGCTCCACGAGATCGATGAGGTTAGCGGGGCGACCTGTCATGCGCAGGTAGCGCAGCGTTTCGGCGTCGACCGGGAAGTAGCCGCAGGTGGAGCCGTACTCCGGCGACATGTTGGCGATGGTTGCGCGGTCCGGCAAGCTCAGACTGCTGAGCCCCGAGCCGCAGAACTCGACGAACTTCGCGACGACGCCGTACTTGCGGAGCATCTCCGTGACGGTGAGCACGAGGTCGGTGGCAGTGACGCCTTCCTGCAGCGCGCCGGTCAGACGCACGCCGATGACATCCGGCGGAAGCATCGGCAGTGGCTGGTTGAGCATGGCCGCCTCGGCCTCGATTCCGCCAACGCCCCAGCCGAGCACGCCCAGACCGTTCACCATTGTGCTGTGCGAGTCGGTTCCGACGAGCGTGTCCGGCATGGCGATGGTCTGCCCGTCCTTGTTCATGGTCTGGACCACGGAAGCCAGGAACTCCAGGTTGACCTGGTGAACGATTCCCGCACCGGGCGGCACAACCCGAAAGTTGCGGAAGGCGTTCTGCGCCCAGCGCAGGAAGGCGTAGCGCTCCCTGTTGCGTTCGTATTCACGGTCAACGTTGATCGCGAAGGCTTCGCGGATGCCGAACGCGTCGACCTGAACGGAGTGATCGATCACGAGATCGACCATGAGCTCAGGGTTCACGCGTTCAGAGTCGCCACCCTTGCGCGCCATCTCGCTGCGAAGAGCCGCGAGGTCAGCAACGACGGGGATTCCGGTGAAGTCCTGGAGGAGCACCCGAGACGGCAGAAACTGGAACTCGCGCGGGGAAACGCCGGTGCCGGGAGCCCATTTTGCGAGAGCAACGACATCTTCTTGCGTGACGATCTCGCCGTCCCAGCGGCGGAGCAGGTTCTCAAGCACGATCTTAATCGAGAACGGGAGGCGACTTATGTCAGCGACCCCTGCGCGGCTGAGTGAGTCAAGTGCGTGGTAGTGGACGGTCCCGGAGGTTGTCTCGAGCGGAGTCAGCGAGCCGAAGGGGTCCTTGGGGGTCATTGCAACCCCAGTCTAGCGCCACGAACACATAACCACCAAACGTCGCGCGGCCGGCTGCTATAATGTCGCCCATCCGACGCCCAGCGATGCATTTAGAGTGCCGTTAGGAGTAGACCCATGGGCATTAAGGCGTACGTCCTTATCGTGACCGACCCGGGTAAGACCAAGCAGGTGCACAGCGAAATACAGAAGATCCAGGGCATCGCCGAACTCCACGAGGTGATGGGCCCATACGACATCGTCGTCGAACTGGAAGTGAACAGCCTGCAAGAGATCCCGCCGATTCTCGGGGAGCGCATTCGCCCGATCGACGGCATCCAGAGCACGACTTCGCTGGTAACGTTTCCAGAGTAGAGTCTCAAACCGTAACGCGGGCTCCAATTCAAACCGTCTATCACCGTGTAATGAAATCTGCATGGCTGGCTGCCTGCGCATTGCTGCTTGTCGCCTGCGGAAGCGACGGTTCTGATTCGCCGTCAGCGCAATCACTGACTGTAACGGCGTCGCCGACTCCCATTCACACTGCTTCGCCGACCCCCGCAGACAACGTGGTGCTGATCGGGGTGGCGGTGCACCTGGAGGGCTGGCCGCTCGGGGAAGAGCCGTTCGACCGGTACGCGGAACGCATGCGGGACTACGCGACGCTGTTCGAACGCTACGGCGCGAAGTTCACGTGGGAAGCAGGGCCGCAGGCGATCGATGGTTCAGCGATGTACGGGGACAACGTCCTTGCGGAGATGGTGCAGCGAGGACACGCCGTGGGAGTACACGCGGACGCCGGGGGCAGCGAGCGAGACACGCAACTCGAAGTCAGCTCCACGCTCAACGTGCTGAAAGTGAACGCCGAGGCGCTGGGCCTGTCGATCAACGACGTCTCCGGCGTCTGCTCGCATCTGGACTGGGTGGGTGCGGTGGCGGAAACGGGATATGAGATCGTCACCGGCGTGGTGGCTTACTGCTGGTCATCGACGCCGGAAGGTGCGCGACCGGCGGAATTTCGCGACTGCGAGAGCCCGATCACCTGCCACGATCCCTACCCGGAGACCGTACCCGAGCGGCTATATCCGTGGCGGCCGGCGAGCAGCGAAAACTGGATAACGCACGATCCCGCCGGACCGATCGTCATCATGCCGTCGGCGGGCGGCCTGAACTGCGCCGACGGCGAGCGCGCGTCGATGGAAGGGCCGGGCGGGTGCCCGTTCGATCAGTCTGACATAGACGCGTACCTCGCCGAACTCGACGAGTCACTGGCAGCAGCGGAGCCGGGGAAAGTGAACATCCACTACGTGATCACGAGCCTGGGGACTCCCCTGGACCTGGGCGTGATGGAAGCGTGGCTTCAGGCAATCCAACCGTACGTAGAGAGAGGCGACGTGCAGTGGGCGACGATCCCCCAGATGTACGAGGCATACGTCGCATCCGAACGGAACTAGCTCTCGGCCAGCTCTCGCGCCCGCCGGAAGATTGCGTCGAGCATCTCCACTGTGAGCTTACCGGTGAAGGTGTTCTGCTGACTCGGGTGGTAGGTGCAGAGGATCGTTCGACCATCGGCCAGTCGGTGCTCTACACCGTGACCGAACTTCGGGCGAGGACGCAGGCCGAGCGCCAACGACACGCCTTCCAGCGCATACGCGCCGAGGCAAACGATCACACGCACGTCCTTTAACAACGCCAGCTCTCGTTCGAAGTACGGCAGGCAGTTCGCGCGCTCTTCTGGCAGCGGCTTGTTGGCCGGCGGCGCGCAACGGACGATCGCTGCTATGTAGGCGCCGATCAGCTCAAGGCCGTCGTCGCGGCTGATAGCAAAGGGCTGGTTCGCGAAACCGGCTCGATACATGGCGGCGAAGAGCCAGTCGCCGGAGCGGTCGCCGGTGAAGACGCGGCCGGTACGGTTGCCGCCGTGTGCCGCAGGCGCCAGGCCGACGATCAGAACCTTCGCTTTCGGATCGCCGAACCCGGGGACGGGCCGTCCCCAGTAATCCCAGTCGCGGAAGCGCGCGGTTTTCTCCCGCGCCACCTGCTCCCGCCACTCGACGAGGCGGGGGCACTTCCGGCAAGCAGTTATGTCGACGGCGACCTGTTCGAGTGAGTCAGAGGCCATCGAGGTCACTGTAACCCTTCACCATGGACACTCGTCTACGAACACGGACGATACCCGCCGGAGCGGGAGAAAGAAGGTCAAACGTGGCCGAACCTTTTCAGCGCATCCCGTACGAGATCCTGAGCGATCTCAGCAAGAAGATGACCCAGGGCTTGTTAGATAGAGGAGCGCTTGAGTCCGCCGCGCAAAGATGGGCGTTAGCCTGGCCGACTTCATGAAATCGCTGGCTTTCACCCAGGGTGAAGCGACCGCGGGCGGCGAACTTGTGCGTGACGCTTCCACGAAGCTCGCCACTCGAATCGCCGACGCTGCCAGCGCGGCGTACCGTACTGGTCAAGCCGGCGAAATCGCATCGACCGCAGGAACTGTCGCCAGCGGTGGCCGCGTCCTCGGCTTCTTCGGGCGAATAGGGTCCGTTGGCGGCTTCCTCTCCGGCACGGCGGCAACTGTCGCCGGCGTCGGGGCAACTGTCCTTGTGCTCGGGACTGCCGCCTGGTACCTGGGTGGCGCCTTGGGCGACAAGGCAGGTGACGAACCCACCGCGCAGTACGGCGACGCCATCAACCACCTGGGTGACAACCTGCCGCCGGCAGGGCCAACGGACGCCGCAGTCGAAGACGAACCCTACGCAGTCTGGTTGCTAACCAACGTCGCCAACGGCAGCGTCTTTGTGGGACAGGAATCGGCGATCAAGGGGACCTTCACCTGCAACTGGGGTGGAGGCGGCCTCTGCGCATCCGCAGGCGGCGCCGATATTCCAACCGAATACACGAAACTATCCCAAGACTATTTCGGTCGCGAGGGTGCGCAGACTGACGCCTGTGCCTCGATGACATCAGAGCCGGTCTACATATGGATCGCCGGCGGCAGCAAAGCGGATATCTACGGTGGCAACTACTGGGTTGACTGGATAATCCCCTGCTGATCTTGCCCGTGCGTTAACTCCCGCTCACCTCTACGCTTCGATCACGACAAGGGGATCGCCTTCGGCGACACGGGCGCCGGCGGCGACCGAGACGACTTTGATCGTGCCGCCGATGGGCGCCGCGATCTCGTTCTCCATCTTCATCGCTTCGATGACCAGCAGGATCTGACCTTCCTGCACGACATCTCCGGGGGCGACATCGACGCGGATCACGCGGCCGGTCATCTGTGACATCACGGCACCTGTGCCGCCGACCGTCTGCTTTGCCTTCGCCTTTGGCTTAGCGCGTGCCCCCGGCTTGCCCTTTAGCTCCGCCTCGAACTCCTTGGCGTCGACGAGCAGTTTGACGGGGCCTTCCTCCGGCAGCGCGCCCTCGGGCAACTGCACGGCGAACGGCTTCTCGTTCACGTAAACCGTGACGATATTCGCACGGCGCACGACACGGACGGCGAAGGACTTGTTGCCGACCGTGATGGTGTCGTGACCGGGCTGCACTTCGAACTCGCGGTCGCCTACCACTAGCTTCATCGGGCCCTCATCGAGCGGCTGCGGCCGGCCAGCTTCCAGGGGTTGCCGTCGTGAGTGTGGCTGTTGCGGGAGACGTGCGCAGCTTCATGGCCGCGGGTCTGCTCCTGCGACAGCGCTGTCGCGATCGCGGCGATCAGCTCTTCTTCGAGCCCGTCGCCGCGCTCTCGCCACTCGAAGAACTCTCGCGCGACTGCGGGGAACATGACGTAGGACAGAAGGTCTTCCTCTGACTTGACGAGGCTGCCGGCTTCGGCCTTCGCCTTGTCGAGCTCAGGCTCAAGGAAATCGGCGGGGCGGCCGGTGATCGGCTTCTCGCCGGGAGCCAGCTTCTTGACGATCTTGTCTGAGATCGGCGCCGGCGTCTGGCCGTACTGACCGAGGACGACCCCGCGCGTCTCCTTTGAGACCTGCTTGTAGCGCTCGCCGTACAGCGCGTTGAGGACCGCCTGCGTGCCTACGATCTGACTGGTTGGAGTCACCAGCGGCGGGTAGCCGAGGTCCTCGCGCACCTTCGGGATCTCTTCCAGCACGTTGCGCAGTTTGTCGACGGCGCCCTGCTCGCGCAGCTGTGATACGAGGTTCGAGATCATGCCGCCCGGGACCTGGTGCAGCAACACGCCGGCGTCGACCTTCACGTTGCCCTCGAAGGCGGCGTATTTTTTGCGCACCTCACCGAAGTAGTCCGCGAGGTGCGTCAGCCCTTCGATGTCAAGCTTCGTGTCGAGCTCAGAACCTTCGAAGGTGGCCACAAGGGACTCGGTCGGCGGCTGCGAAGTCCCCTGGGAGAGGGTCGACAGAGCGCAGTCCATCACGTCGAGCCCCGCTTCAGCGGCCTTAACGTAGGCCATCTCCGCCATGCCGGACGTGCAGTGGCAGTGCATCTGTACCGGGATCGAGACGACTGCCTTGATCGACTTTACGATCTCGAAGGCGTCGTAAGGATGGAGCAGGCCCGCCATGTCCTTGATGCAGATCGAGTCGCAGCCCATCTCTTCCAGTTCTTTCGCCTGCTTCGCGAACATCGCGGTGGTGTGGACGGGGCTGATCGTGTAGCAGACCGTGCCCTGTGCGTGACCTCCGGCTTTCTTCACGGCCTTGATCGCCGTCTCCAGGTTCCGCAGGTCGTTGAGAGCGTCGAAGATGCGGAAGATGTCCATGCCGTTCTTCACAGCGAGCTCGCAGAACTTGACGACGGCGTCGTCCGCGTAGTGCCGGTAGCCAACGATGTTCTGGCCGCGGAGGAGCATCTGTAGGGGCGTCTTCTTGAATAGCTTCTTGAGTGCGCGCAGGCGCTCCCACGGATCTTCGTGGAGGAACCGCAGCGCCGTGTCGAAAGTGGCGCCGCCCCAGACCTCTACACTGTGGAAGCCAGCCTCGTCCATCTGCGCGGCGATCGGCAGCATGTCCTCCGTCCGCATTCGCGTGGCCAGGAGCGACTGGTGGCCGTCGCGCATGGTGGTATCGGTGATCTTTACGCCCATGTCTTAGTCCTTCTGCCTAATTTAGCCCGGTCCCATACTTCGATTACGGGCAACGTTAGCGCAAGCGCCGCCGTGAACAAAGCACTGACCCTGATCGTCCAGATACTGACAATCCCTAAGTCAGTGCGCTCCTTACAGAGGCGAAGGAGAAGTTCTCCCGGACCCAGAATCGAACGAGGATCCGCATCGATGCACGACTCGCTTAAAGGCAATCTTGAAGCGACGCCAACAAGAACGGCGCCTGCTGCGGCAGATACCAGCAAACCCCAGAGTAGCCAGCCGGGGTCCACAAGCATCCGCCAGGCGAGGAACGCCGACGTCCCGGCAAACCCGGCAAAGAACAGCTTGTTGTTGGATCCGGTCGAGTAACCGGCCCAATCAAACGCCAGCGAGTCCAGCCAGAGCAGGGCGGCCAGCGCGGCTACGCCCGTGCAGGCCACGAGTATCATGCACAAAGCGTAGCGTGTTGCTATACCCATCGCGCACCACCGAGATCAGAGTAGGCGTCCTCTTCCTCGAGCATCTCGTCGTGCACTTCCTCCGCTCCCCAGAGGAGGCCGGAGGCGATGGCCGCGATAACGGATGCAGCTACGAGAGCGTATAGCGCCGGCTGTATCTCACCCTTTGTGATCTCCAGGGTCTGCAGCGGGGTCCACACATACGCGTTCCATTCGCCGAAGGCGTTATACGCCGAGACGACGAACGTGCCCACGGCCGCGAAAGTCCCGGCGATTGCCATCGGGCGGTCGACGCGCCGGGCCAGGGCGATCGCGGCGGCGATCACGAGGATGCCGCCGGGCACGGCAGTCAGGTAACCGTCGCCGAGCGCGATGTGGCAGCTGCACCAGCCATCCACGCTCTCGGGGTCGTTGCGGAGGAGGCTATCGTCGTCCCGCCAGCGGCTGAGGCTGGTGCCGTTGACTGTGATCTCGGCCTTGGGCGCGGTCGGGGTAACGCCCTCAGCGTCAACGCTCCGAAACTGCACCCATGGCGCGAGTGAGAGCAGCACGATGAGGAGGCCGCTTAACGCCATCACTGCGATGAATTGCAGGCGATACCGTTCCATCCAACGCCCGACCGCCTCACTGGACCCGAGTGTCATGTAACCGGCCGCTAAAGCGGGATGTTGCCGTGCTTCTTCGGCGGGTTGCTGTCTGTCTTGTTGGCCAGCATCTCCAGCGCGCGGATCACCTTAATGCGCGTCTCGCTCGGGTCGATCACGTCGTCGACGAAGCCGCGGGAAGCTGCGACGTAAGGCGTGCCGTACTTCTCTTTGTAATCGGCGATCAGCTCCTTGCGGCGGGCGTCGGGATCGGAAGCAGCCTCGATCTCGCGGCGGAAGATGATGTTGGCGGCTGCGTCAGGGCCGGTGACGGCAATCTCCGCCTGGGGCCAGGCGTAGTTGATGTCGGAGCGGAGATGCTTCGAGCCCATGACCAGGTAGGCGCCGCCGTAGTCCTTGCGCAGGATGACCGTGACGCGCGGGACGGTGGCCTCGGCGTAGGCATAAAGGAGCTTCGCGCCGTGGATGATGATGCCGCCGTACTCCTGTGAGGTGCCCGGAAGGTAGCCCGGCACGTCCACCAGCGTGACGATCGGGATATTGAAGGCGTCGCAGAAACGCACGAAACGCGCGCCCTTGCGGGACGAGTCGACGTCAAGAACACCGGCGACCTGGCCGGGGTTGTTGGCGACGATGCCGACGACCCGCCCGCCCATACGCGCGAGGCCAACGACGATGCTCTTAGCCCAGCCGGCATGTACTTCCATGAAGTCGCCATCATCGACGATCGGCTCGATGATCTTGTGCACGTCGTAGGGCTTGTTGGAGTCTTCCGGGATTACCGAGGCCAGTTCCTCACAGAGGCGGTCGGTGGGATCGGAGGATTCAGCGAAGGGTGGGTCTTCGACGTTGTTCATCGGTAGGAACGAGACGAGGCGCCGAACCTCTTGCAGGCACTCCTCATCGTTCTCGGCGATGAACTGCGCCACACCGGACTTGGTGAAGTGGACAGTCGCGCCGCCAAGGTCGTCGTGCGTTACGTCTTCGTGGGTGACCTGCCGGACGACGTCCGGGCCGGTGATGTACATGTAGCTGGACCCCTGCGTCATGAACACGAAGTCCGTGATCGCTGGCGAGTAGACCGCCCCACCGGCCGTGGGGCCCATGATGACGCTGATCTGGGGAATAACGCCGGAAGAGATGACATTTCGCGTGAAGATCTCGCCGTAGCCACGCAGCGCCACGACACCTTCCTGGATTCGCGCCCCGCCGCCGTCGTTGATACCGATGACGGGCGCGCCATTCCGCAGAGCGAGGTCCATCACTTTGCAGACCTTCTCGCCGGCGGCTTCTGAAAGCGAGCCACCGAGCACGGTAAAGTCCTGCGCGAATACGTAGACGATCCGCCCGTCAATCTTCCCCCAGCCCGTCACTACGGAGTCGCCGAGTGTCTTCTGTTTGTCCAGCCCGAACTCGGTCGACCGGTGCGTGACGAGGGCGTCGATCTCCTCAAACGTGCCTTCGTCGAGGAGGAGCGCGATGCGCTCGCGAGCCGTGAGCTTGCCACGCTTGTGCTGTGCCTCGACGCGCTCCGCGCCGCCACCCTGGCGACCGTCCTCCTTGAGCTGCTTCAGACGCGCCAGGCGGTCCGTTTTCTGTTCAATTGCCATACAGATATACCCAACCTTCGCTAGGTCGTTCGCTCGCTAAAGGTAGCACGGCCGAGTGGGTAGTGGACAGTGGTCAGTGGTTAGATACGGTTGCCCGAACGGCATTCGCGCGTGCTATCAAGTGAATGCTGCCGTCCGAGCGAACGGGCAGTTGCTCCTTCAGGCGATCCCGAAGCGCGGAGCGGCCTCGTTCATTCAGCGACGCGACGTAGCCTGGAGCCGTGCCGGTGCCGCCGAGGAACGGCGACCAGTAGTCGTCGAAGTCGCGGAAGCGGGTGGGAATGTCGATCGCCTTTGTCTCAACGTCGGACAGGCCGACACCTTCGAACATCTCCCGCAGGTGGTCCGGGCGGCAGATCGCGAAGCGAATCCCCTCATCGAACTGCTTCGCTGACGGATCCAGCTCAACGGCTGCGTCCCAGAAGTGGCGCATCATCTGCATCTCGCCGGCGTAGTCCCAAACGTAAAGCGCGACTGTTCCACCGCGCCGGGTGACTCGCGCCATCTCTGCCACCATCAGCGGTGGGTCCGGCACGAAGTTGAGAACGAGGCCGGATACAGCAGCGTCGCACGAACCGGCGGATAGCGGAATCGCTGTGCCGTCACCGGCAATAAACGCAGTTCGCAGGTCAACCGTCTCGCCGTGCGTATAGGACACGAAGTCGGTCGACCTATCCACCCCAACAACCGACACTGGATCGGAGAGATCGAGGATGGTCCGTGTCAGCGCTCCGGTGCCACAGCCGACGTCTATCCAGCGCGCAGCCGGCTGTAGATCGAGCCAGCGTATGAACTCACGTGCGACCTGGCGGCTCCAGCGGCCAACGTAGCCCTCATACGCCGAGCCGCTTGTCCACCGGTCGTGCTCCGTTGGCATCGCGGGCAGAGGCTAGCACATTGCCTAAGGGTTCACTTCGAAGTACGCGTACACCCCTGCGGAAACGGCCGCGATTGGTTCCCAACCAGATGAGCCGTCGGTCATTACGGTGATGAGGTACGGTCCCGCCGGGCCCCAGACAATCGCGCTGTCGTGGACGGCAATGTCAAGACTTCCGCTCTTGTGGGCGTACTGCGTTCCAGCAGGCAGGCCGGCGACGATCCCCTGCGTGAACCACTCCTGCGAAAGCAGCGATAGCATCTCGTCCCGCGATTCAAGGGTGACGCCCTGCCCTGCAGTTATCGCCGTCATCAGCTGCGTCAGGTCGAGTGCAGTCGTTGGAAGGGAGCGGTCATTGACAGTCATCACGGTTGCGCCGACATCATCGATGACTGCGTCAATCTTGTTGCTGTCGACCTTCTCTGTAAGCAGGGTGGCGAGGGCGGTGTCGCTGACGACGATCATACCTCTGACCGCGTCGCGCACCGTGAGCTGGTCGCCCTTTTCGAGCTCCAAGTACGCCAGCGTGCCCAGGTCATCCTGGACGTACTTCTCTTCCAGCGTGACCAGCTCATCGAAGTTGAGTTCGCCTGAGTCACGCTGCTGGTAGGCAGTGAGCAGCACCGCAGCCTTGAAAGTGCTGGCGGCATACCAGACCTTGTCCTCGTTGCGGGCAGCGTATCGGCCGTCCTCCAGGTTGTGCACGACCACTGAGACATCGCCGGTGTATCCGGCCAGCGCATCATTGACGGCCGTCTGCAGGCCGGAGTCCAGAACCGGGGCAGCCGGCGCACCGGGAATGCCGGGCACCGCGACATCGCCCGCCAGCCAGTCCAGTGAGACCAGGCGCGGCGTCGGTGTGGGCGACGGTGAGTTGCTGGGGCTATCCGTTGCTTGGGACGTGCGCGCACCGGGAGACTGCGGCCCGCCAGCCAGAACGCCCGGAGCGGGGCCGCTTTCGCCATCAGCACCGGAACAGGCGACCGAGGCAAGGGCTAGCAATATAAGGGCTAGCAATATAAGGAGCGGTGGTAGCGAACGCAGCACGGGCATCATCTTCGCACATGAGGCGAGAGCGGGGCCGTATACTGTGACAACGCCCCAATACGGAGAAAGGCTCGCATGGCAACGGAAACCCGCAGGCTTACGGAACTCGCCTCGTGCGCGGGATGCGCGGGAAAGGCCGGCGCAGCGCTGCTCAGCGAAGTACTGGCCGCACTTCCCGACCTGCGAGCGGGCGCGCCCGGTCTGCTGGTCGGACTGGAGTCGCCCGACGACGCCGCTGTCTTTCGCCTGAACGAGGAGCAGGCGATCGTGGCGACGGTCGACTTCTTCGGGCCGCTTGTGGACGACCCGTACGACTACGGTGCGATCGCGGCAGCGAACGCACTCAGTGACGTATACGCGATGGGTGCGGACGTCCTGCTGGCGCTAAACGTCTCGGCGTTCCCGGAAGACCTGCCGGTTGACACGATCGCAGCGATATTGCGCGGCGGCGCAGACAAGGTGGCAGAAGCGGGCGGGATCGTCGCCGGCGGGCACACCATCCGCGACGCTGAACCCAAGTATGGTCTGTGCGTGCTGGGCATCGTGCACCCGCAGCGCATCCTCACCAAGGGCGGCGCACAACCGGGAGACGTCCTCTTTCTCACGAAGCCACTCGGTACTGGCATCGTGGCCACGGCGGCAATGCTAGACCAGGCGGTCCGGGAACACCTGCACGCTGCCGTGGCCAGCATGACGCGGCTCAACAAGCAGGCCTCCCTACTTGCACGAGATGTCGGCGTTAATGCTATGACGGATGTGACCGGATTCAGCCTGCTTGGCCACGGCTGCGAGATGGCAGCGGCGAGCGGGGCAGCACTGCGGATCAGTGCCTCGGCACTGCCACTGCTTCCCGGGGTGATCGACTACGCGGCCGCCGGCATCACTACCGGCGGTGCGCAGCGCAACCGGGAACACTTCGCCGCGCGCGTGCGGATCGAAGATGCAATAGAGATGGTGCAGGAGTTGCTCTGGGACCCGCAGACCTCGGGCGGGCTGCTGATCGCTGTTGCACGGGATCACGCGGACGAGATGTCGAAACTATTCGCGGAAGCCGGTGAGCCATTGTGGCGGGTCGGCGAGGTGGTCGCCGGCACTGGAGTTGAAGTCGTTCCTTAGCGCGAGAGAGTAGCCCGCATCGGGATCAGCATCTTGCGTAGCTCCTCGTGTTCCACGTTGCCTCGATATTGCCAGCACTCGCGTACGGAAGGCTCGAAGTCTTCGAGGCTGCAGCGTTCGAACCCGAACCTCGGGAAGAAGTCTTCGGCTGTCATCGTGAATAGATAGCACCGCTTCGCGCCGAGCCCCTTCGCGTATTCCAGGGAACGCTCGACCAGGCGAACTCCCCAGCCCGTGCCACGTAGTGGCTGGGCTACTGCCACCGAACGCAGCACAGCCGCTTCGCCGTAGTTCTCGACTCCCGCGCAGCCCAGCAGAGTCCCGCCGTCATCCAACACCCAGAACTGCTCGATCCAGCGCTCTAACTCCATGGCCGGCATACCTTCAGCCACGATTACCGCGATCACTGCCTCGATTTCATCGGCACGAGCGCGGCGCAAGACAACGGCCATCCTTAGCCCATAGCCCGCAAGATGCGGATGCGGTCCTGGACCGGTGGGTGAGTGTTGAAAAGGCCATTCAGGAAGCTGCTGTGCTCCTTCAGCGGGTTCTCGATCCACAGCGAAGCGGTCGCCTTGTTCGCGCTCTGTAGGGGTACCGGATCAGCCGCGATCTTCTCGAGCGCATCGGCGAGAGCGCCGGGGTTACGGCAAAGCAGCGCCCCGCAGGAGTCCGCCAGGTACTCGCGCTGACGGCTGAGAGCCAGCCGCATCAGCGTAGCGACAATCGGCGACAGCACAACGAGGATGATCGCCACGGCCAGGATGATGAGTCCGATCGCGCCGTTGCCCTTATCCCTGTTCGAAGAGCGCCGGCCGGAGCCGAACCAGGTAAAACGCAACATGAGGTCAGACACGAGGGCGACGAGGCCAACCATCACGGCCACCACTGTTAGCAACCGCGTGTCGTAGTTGCCCACGTGGCACATCTCGTGCGCCATCACCGCTTCAAGCTCGTTGCCGTCCAGCTTGTTGAGGAGGCCGCGGGTCGCGGCCACGTGCGCAATATCAGGGCTGCGGCCAGCGGCGAAGGCATTCGGGGCGTCGTCTTCCACCACCCATACCTTCGGCATCGGCAGGCCGGAGCCTATGCAAAGGTTCTCCACGGTCCGGTAGAGCTCCGGCTCCTCCTCCTTCGTCACCTGGTGGCCACCGTTGATGGTCAGGACGACCGCAGTCGACGCGTAGTACATGACGATGCCGACGCCTGTTGCGATTAGCACGGAGAAGGCGGCGATCTGGAGGACTGTCGCGGGGTCCTCGACGACGTCCACTCCAGAGTACGTTGCTACTATCGTCGCGGCGGCGACCGCGAAGAGGGCGACGAAGAAGATGAAGCCGACCAGGAGGAGAAGCGTCGATCGCTTGTTCGCGCCTATGCGATCGTAGACGAGGACCCGCTCCCGCGGGACCTCAGCCATTTCGGCCATGTTGTGCGGTTAGCCTGACGCCGGCGTGCCGCCGGAAGCACCCGTATCGCTGCCCGTCGGCGCGGCGGGTGGAGGCGCGGGCGTCTCGCGGCCGAAGTCCACGCGGACTTCGGCGCGCCCTTCTTCGTCCGCCTCGAAGAACTCTTCGGGCGTGAAGCCGAACATCCCGGCGATGATGTTCGTCGGGATCGTAGCGATGCGGTTGTTGTAGTCGAGCACGTTTGTGTTGTAGAACTGCCGCGCGAAGGCGATCTTCTCCTCGATGTCGGACAACTCTGCCTGGAGCTGGCGGAAGTTCTCGGCCGCCTGCAACTGTGGGTAGTTCTCGGCAACGGCGAAGAGGTGACGGAGGGCGCCCGTAAGCATATTGTTGGCGGCTGCAGCGTCAGCGGGTGAGCCGGCCCGTTCGAGTTGGGCGCGGGCGCGTGTGACTTCTTCGAAAGTCTCACGCTCGTGTTCCGCGTAGCCGCGAACGGTTTCCACGAGGTTGGGCACAAGGCTGGCGCGGCGGCGGAGCTGGACGTCTATGCCAGAGTAGGCTTCCTTGACGCGGTTGCGGGCCCTGACGAGCCCGTTGTACATGCCTACGAAGAGGAAGATTACGAGTACAACAACGGCGACGACGACGCCGATGACGATGATCGTGCCCATTCGTCCCTCCTGACCCGCCCGGCGGGTCCTTCGAGAATCAGGTGGTCAGGTTATGGGAAGTGTAACACGTGAAATGGATCGCTTGACCATTCCTCGGCCAGCGGCCACGCTGGCTCCATGCCAGCCATGCGCGTCCGCGACTTCATGGAAATGCTGCAGGACCGAACACTCGCCATGCTTCCCAATGGCCTGCGCAAAGAGTGCACTTCGCGCGTGCGGTTCGTCTGGTTCCAGGTGCATTTTCACTCGCCGAAGGTGCATTACGAGGTCTGCCTGACGCGCAAGACCGAGCGGATCGAGATCGGGCTGCACTTCGAGGGACCGCACGACTTCTCGTACCGCTGGGCGGAGCGCGTGGCGGACCACATGATGGAGGTCCACGCGCAGCTCGGACCGGAGTGGGAGCTGGAAGAGTGGACGGCCAGCTGGACCCGCCTCCACACGACAATTCCGTACGACCCGTTGTCACCAGCGCTGGCCGAAGCGATTGGAGAGCGGATGGCTGAGTTAATCACAGTCTGCCAGCCGATCATCGACGCGGAGCGGGACAACGTTCCACTGGAACTTGAAGCCGTGGCACCAGCGAAGGCGAGCACGCGGCGACGCTGGCGCCGCTAGTTCTGTGAGCGCTCCAGGCGCCAGTTGTATTCGGATCCTTCCGAAGCCCCGGGCGCGGTTCCTTCCAGTACGTTCTTGCTGTTGCTGATCCGTCCCGATACCTGCACCCAGAACTGACTGCTCAGGCTAATGTTCGAGGGCGGATCGCCTGGACAAGAGATCGTGGCATTTACGTTCGTCTCTGGCGTGAAGCCGGATAGGTTGTAGGTGACACTGTTCGCGTCCTGGGCGGTGATCGTCAGAAAACCATCGTCTTCGAGGACCGGCACTGTGGTGGAACCGCTGAGGATGCAGGGGCCAGGTGTCTCGTCGGTGTCGTTGTAAACGACACCTGAGTAGGTCTGGGTAACGGTGCCAGAGACGGTCTTGAACGTCGTCAGACTACCCGGAAACGCCACGAATACCAGTTGGGTGGCGTCGACCTCAGCTCTCCACTCCGTGCCCGAAGTGTTGAATATGTACGTGCCGTGCGCCTCGCCTGTGAAGCCGCAAGCGTCCCGCAGCACAGCGAGCGGCCTGGAGAACGCGGCCGAGTTAGCCGCCGGCGGCAAGTTCGAGTTGCTGACCATCACGATGACTTCTTCGACCTTGTCGGCCGGGTCGGTGCGGCACCATGTCTTGCTCCCCATGTCCGTTAGGTCGTCGGTCTCCCACGTGCTGCCGACGCGATACGCTATCTGCACCGCGAGTCCAGTGGGAGCGCCTGACCCGAACGGGTTATTAATCGTGAGCATGGGAGGGTCTTTGAAACCGTCAGCTGGCGGGGGAATCGTGAGCTGGTAGTACTCGAAGCTCATGGCTTGAAGTGGCGAGTTTTCCGCCGAATACTCCGCAACGGCTTGGTCGTCAGCAAGCCTCAACTCGCTGGGCGGGCCGAGGGAAGAGCCCAGCTCGCGATACTGCGGACGCCAGTCGAGACCGTCCCACTGCTTCAAATGGTCGACTGGTGGCATGTTCCAGCCGTAGAGTGTGAACTCCTTCCATCGGCTCTCGAATCCGCCAAGTATGGCCTCGTCAATGGCGGCAACCGGGGCCATCGTCTCGAGCTTCTTGAAGATCTCGCCAATGGTGTCGGGTGAATCTGAGCGAGCGATGTACAACCAGAAAGGCCACGCGTGGTAGCGGTTGTCCTCGGTGAGGAATGCTTTGCCAGCTGACTGCTTGAACTTCGAAAATATGCGTTCAGTCTGGAGATCGGGATAGACATAGTCTTCCGCCCACGTCGCCGTGGACTCGAACACGAATCGCCGGTCGGCGCAGGTCGTAGCCAGCGGCCGCGCCCGCTGGAAAGCATGAAAGAGCTCATGCGAAAGAGTCCCCTTGATATCGTTGTCGCTCTTGTCCTTGTTCAGGACCATAAAGGTGACGGTCGCGGGGCAAGGGTTCGCGCCTTCAGCAGGAGGGTTAAATGGAGCAACATACCCGTAGTCATCATTGGCAATGGAGGTCATGTAGATGTCGTACTGAGGGCCCCCGCCGTTGATGTTGGCGTCGATGCTGCCGTCGGCCAGCGGCTCGATATCCATGATGTCCTTGTGCTTCTGGAAGACGTTGTCGGCATCCCCCGCAACGGCCTGCGCCTTTGCCTGGTCCGCCGCGATTGTGCTGTCGTACCAGACCTTGATCTTGCCGCTTGTCGACGCGACGGACGTCCAGTTGGGGTTCGGGGGAGGCCGCTGGCCGGCCGGGAGGGCTGCCCCAGCGCCCTGAGCGCCGGAAGCGTAATACCAGGAGTCTGGATTGGAGGGAGGCAAGCGGTACTTTTCCAACGCCGCGAGCGTCTGAGCGGAAACTCCCGCTGGCGGCTCGAATATCTCATCCGGTACGCTTCCGCCCAACGAAGGGACGTTGTACTGCGAAGGCAGCTGCGGATCGCCGAATGCCCACTGGGCCTTCAGCAGGACGGCCTCGTCGACGGTGATGTCCCCTCTCTCAAGCGCCGCATCAATCAAGCCCCCGCCGTCTACCTCCGGCAGCTCGCCGCCGATGGCTACGCAGCCGCCCGCTCCGCCCGCTCCGAGTCCAGCCCCGTACTTTACGATCAGCAATGCATCGAGAACGCCCACGCCGCCAGTGCAGTCGACGTTGGCGCGCGCTGCACAACCTACTGAGGCGCCACCGGCGGTCTGGAATAGGACCGCCGCGGCATCCTGATAATCGACCACCTGGTTACAGTCGGCGTCGCCCTGCAGGATGACTTCAGAGCCTGCGACTGCTGTTTCCTGGAGGCGCAGTTGCGCGACTACAACGATCGCCAGCGCAAGGAGCGCCGCGGTAAACAGCAACGCGATTCGGCCGCGCAAGATGTCCCCCCCTCTTCGAGATGTCGATTCATCCTAGCCACTGCGGCCGCGCACGGCAACCGGAGCGGTGAGGCGCTTCCATCGAGTTTTTGTATAGAACGCTCTAGCGAAAGAGGTCGTTCTCCTTCGGGCGCACGATATGGCGGGCGGAACCTTCGCCGCGCGGATAATCGAAGCCACGGATGATCGCGACAGGGACTCCGTCCAGCTTGTTTTGCACGAGTTCCGCGGCGCCCGCGAGTTCATCGGCTATGCAAAGTGTGCTGACTCGCAGCTCGTAACCAAACGGGTCCACCTGGCCAACGTAGTCGGCGAATGGCAGCATCCCAGCGACACCCACCGCGACATTCGTGTGGCCCTCTCGCCAGGCGCGTCCGAACGTGTCGGAGATGATCACGGCAACGTTCCCGCCGGTTGCCTTCCGAATACCAGCGCATATCCGATCAGCGGAGGCGTCCGGGTCGACCGGGAGGAGGCAGACCGTTCCCTCCGGGCCGACGTTGGAAGCGTCGATGCCAGCGTTTGCGCAGACAAAGCCGTGGCGTGTCTCGGTGATGAGGACGGGGCCACGCTGGCGGACGATGCCCGAGCTCTCCTGGAGGATCAACTCCACGAGACGCGGATCCTTCTCGGTCTCCTGCGCCAGGCGCTCCGCTTCTGGCGATGGAGTCACGCTGTCCAGTTGCACAACACGGCCTTCCGACTTCGAAACGATTTTCTGCGTGACGACGAGGACGTCGCCGTCGCGAATCTCTGGCTCAGCGCCAGCGGCTTTGACGATCGCCTCGGCGACATCGTCGCCTTCGCGGAACTCCGGCAGACCTCGGAGAGGAATGATGCGCAATTCGCTGGCCACAGTGATGGCTCGCTCGAAGCTAGACGCCGGTGATGCGAACGCCGCTGTGCGCCTTGTAGTTCTTGTTGATGCCGATGAGCAATGCCGTGATCGCCTCCGTGATACGAGAGTTCAGAAGAGGTCCAGCGTCCAGGGCGCGGACGTACTCGATCTCTTCGACCAGATCCATCACCTTCTTCTTGGCCGGCTTGTGGTCACTGCAAACCAGGACGTCGCCCTGCAGTGGTGTAGCCACGGCCTGCAGCGACTTCGCGTCGAGGTGGTGGAAGGCACTGACGACCGCGGCAGCGTTCAGGATCTGCTGCGCCTCCTCAGCGGCGGATCCGGCCGCCGGAGGCGTTGGTCGCGGGCCATCCTTGTCGAAGACCATCGGTGCGACGCAGTCGACGACGATCTTGTCGGTGATGTATTCGGCAAGGTTGGTGAGGACGTCGTGATGGCCATCGCCGGGAACGGTGATGAAGATGAAGTCCGCCTTCTCACATCCCTCATGATTGAAGCCTCCGTAGATCTCGCCCTCCGGCACGACCTCCTGGCATTTGGCGACGGCTTCGGCTGCCCGCTCTTCGGTGCGCGAACCGATAAACACGGCATTGCCGGACTTCAGGAAGCGCATGGCGAGGCCGAGGCCCTCTGGCCCCGTGCCGCCGATGAACGCGATTTTTGCTGGCATCAATCAATCTCCTGGGTAGCGTGCGCCAGTATATCGTGGCAAATGCGGTTGCGGCGACGGCGCAGCGGCCCGTACAATCGCAGGTGTGACTCGCCGGGAGGCTGGCGCGGGGTGCGCCCACCGGCATCAAGAGTCTTTGGCCATACCCGCTCCGGCGGGCAGAGCACCCCCGCTATCGATATCGTTCCCGCCGTTGGCGGGTCATCGAGCAGAGGGTATGGCCAAAGTATCATTCCACGTCTCCCTGAATAGCGTCTCGCACGTCTTCACCGACGGGCGCCTCCCGTTGCGCGCTCTCGAAGATATTTTTCTGACCGTCCCTGCCGGGCAGTTTGTCTCGGTACTCGGCCCCAGTGGTTGCGGCAAGTCCACACTACTGCGAATCATCGGCGGGTTGGTGCGGCCTTCGTCAGGGGGCGTCGAGGTCGCCGGTGATGCACCTAACCGCGCTCAAGCTACCCGCGAGATTGGGTTCGTCTTCCAGGACCCGGCGCTGCTTCCCTGGCGAACAGTCCTGGGCAACGTGACATTGCCGCTCGAGGTTACAGGTCGAAGGAGAGAGCTTGCCCCGCTGTTGCTTCGTCTGACCGGCCTCAGCGAATTCGCGGACTACTACCCCCACCAGCTATCCGGCGGGATGCAGCAGCGCACGGCCCTGGCGCGTGCGCTCGCCATCGACCCTGCACTCCTGCTGATGGATGAACCCTTCGGGGCGCTGGATGAGATTACCCGCACTTCGATGCGTTACGAGTTGCTCCGCATCTGGAGCGCCGCTGAGCGGCGGCGCACGGTGATCTTCGTGACGCACTCGATAACCGAAGCTCTGGTCCTGTCAGACCGCGTGGTGGTGCTTTCCGGACAGCCCGGGAGGATCGTCGCCGACATCGAAGTTGAGTTGGAGCGCCCGCGGACGCCGGAGATCGAACGGAGTTCCGCATTCCTTGATTACACCGATTACCTGCGCGAGATGCTTAACCCGTCGAGGATGCAGGGGCCAGTGGTGAGCGCATGATGCGGTCGGTTCTACGCGTCATCGCCGGTTGTGTCGTACCGCCACTTCTAGCGTTCGCGCTGCTGATCGCCTTCTGGGAGTCGTACATTGCCTGGCGCGACGTTTCGATTTTCGTGATGCCGGCGCCCTCGGACATTGCGGAGCGGTTCGCCGACGATCCGGGGTTCTTCGTTGAAGAGGGTTGGTGGACACTCTACGAGGCGACGCTCGGCCTGCTCATCGGATCGATCGTGGCCCTCCTTGCCGCCGTCGCTATGTCCTACTCGCGACCTCTCGAGAGGGCAATCTTTCCTATCGCAGTCGCGATCAAAGTGACGCCACTGGTGGCGATATCTCCGGTGCTCGTCATCGTCTTCGGGTTCGGGGTTATGCCAAAGCTGATCATCGCCACGCTGCTCTGCTTCTTTCCGATGCTGGTGAACGCAACGATCGGTTTCCGCGACGTTAACCCGGCGCAGCTCGAGTTCTTTCGCTCAATCAATGCTTCCCCCTGGCAAGTGTTCTGGAAGCTGCGGGCGCCGGGCTCACTTCCTTACATCATGAGCGCCCTCAAGATCACTTATCCGCTTGCGCTTACCGGCGCAGTTGTAGCGGAGTGGTTCTCCGGAACGCGGGGGCTGGGTTACGTGATCTACGCGGCCTGGCTGAACCTCCGCACGGCAGAGCTGTTCGCCGCGATCGCGGTGCTCGCTGTAACCGGTGTCTTCATCTATGCGGTGCTGTCCCTGCTGGAGCAGCGCCTGCTCTTCTGGCATGAGTCCGTCCGATCAGTCCGATAGGAGATCCATGAAACGCTATCTTCCCGCCCTGCTCGCCCTGCTGCTCGCCTTACTTGTCCTCTCCTGCGGTGACGATGACGACGAAGCAGCGCGCGATCCATCGCCGTCAGCGACACCCTCAGCCGAACCTGACAAGGTGACCTTCATGGCTGGGTTCCGGGCGCAGGCGAACCTGCCGTTCGTCGGCGCATATGTGGCGAAGGAGAAGGGTTTCTTCGCCGAGAACAGACTGGACGTCGAGATCCAGCACGTTGCCACGCCCGGCGACAACTACCCGGCGCTCGCGGCGGGCACGATCCAGTTTTCAACCGCGGACGCAAGCGAGTTGCTTAACAAACGCGCCGGCGACCCGCCGTTGCCAATCGTTTCGATCGCGCTAATTGGGCAAACCGGTCAGCAGGGCTTCGCAGTACTGGAAGACTCCGGTATCGAATCACCTGTTGACTGGACGGGAAAGACTGCAGGCTACAAGGGCGCTACCGTTACGCCCGATTACCTTGCAGTACTGCAGGCGAACGGCGTGGCCCGCGACTCCGTTACCGAAGTGCGAGTGGGCTTCGAGCCTCAGATTCTCACCGAGGGCCAGGTCGACATCTTCCCGGTCTTCCTCTCTAACGAGCCGGATACGCTGGCCCGCCTCGGCTTCCCGACGCGGGTGTTCACGGCGGCGGACTACGGCGCGCCGACGCTGGGACTGACATATACCGCCACGGAGGAATACGTTGCCGAGAACCCGGACATCGTCCGCCGCTTCGTTCGCGCAGTCTTGCAAGGTATCGCATACGCCGACGAGAACCGGGATGAGGCCATCGACATTGTTCTCCAGTACGCCGAAGGAGCGGACCGGGAACACCAGCGCTTCATGCTCGACACAGAGTTGACGATGGCGAAAGATGGCGAAGCCGCCGACAACGGGATCGGTTACCAGTCGATTGAGCAGTGGCAGGCGTTACACGATTACCAGGTGGAACACGGCGGGATCCCGCGCGCCCTGGACGACGTTTCGAAGGCGTTTGCGGACTTCCAGCCGGCCACTGAATGACGCGGCCTTCCTGTTAGACTTGCGGTGTGCCTGACCGCTGGCTGATAGCGGGGCTTGGGAATCCCGGCCCGGAGTACTCACACAACCGCCACAACGTCGGCTACTGGTGCGTCAACCGCCTTTCCCGACTGCACGGCATAAACCTCCGTGCAAAGACACTTGCCGCGATTGGGGAGGGTGCAATCCTCGGCACGCCCGTGTTACTCGTGAAACCGCGGACTTACGTGAACAAGAGCGGCGATGCTATTGTTCCCGCACTCCGCAAATGGAAGGTCGACCCCACGAATCTGCTGGTCATTTACGATGACCTTGACCTTCCGATGGGACGCATCCGCATCCGGTCAGGAGGTGGCGACGGCGGCTATAAGGGCTTGAAGTCGATCATCGGCTCTGTTGGCACGAGGGATTTCCCGCGCATCCGGATTGGCATTGGCCGGCCGCACATTGACGGCGAGCCGTCCTGGGAGCCCGGCGTCGTCGGCGAATACGTGCTCGGCGACCCGACGCGCGAGCAGGCCAAGACGCTGCAGGCCGCGGTTTCGCGCGCCGCGCAGGCCGCAGAGCGCATGGTGACCGAGGGCGTTGAAGCAGCGATGAATCGCTACAACAAGTGACGCCTGGTGATCTGATACGTCATCGCCATACGTTTTCAGGTGATATCGACCGCAACCTGAACGATGTAGCCGGATACTGAATTTGGATACGCAAGGAGGCGGACTATGCAGAGCAAATTCAGTATTCGCGGACACCCCTTCCATCCCATCCTGGTGACCCTACCGATCGGGCTGTTCGTTTGGACGTTCGCGGCGGACATCGCTTACCTCGCCACCGACAAGAACAAGATGTGGTACGACATCTCGCTCTATTCGGGCGCAGCCGCCGTCCTCACGGCACTCGTCGCAGCGTTGCCGGGGTTCGGCGACTACTTCACGATGGCGCTGAAGTCGCGCATCGCAGCGATGGCGACGGCGCACATGCTGCTCAACCTGGCGACGGTCGGCATCTTCAGTGCGGCGTACCTGGTGCAGATGGACAACGGCGCACTCACGGGCAGTAATCTCACGCTGTTGGTGGCATTGCACGCCGTGGGCATCGGCCTGCTGTCCCTCTCCGGCGTACTCGGCGGAGAGATGGTCTACCGCCACCACCTGGCGATAGTCCCGTCGGAAGGCGAAGCGGCGGCAGAGCACGCGCAGATCGAGCGCGAGGTACGACGCCGGGAACATCCAGTCCCCCGCTAGCCTGCTACAATACTCGAAGGCGAATAGCCACAAAGGGGCCTCGACACGCGCGGGGCCCCTTCAAGCGTTGTCCGCGAGAATATGAAACTATCTGGACTGCTACGCGAGATCGAAGCGGCGCCCGGTTTCCGGGAGCTGCGCGACCGCCTTTCACCACAGCACGGTCATATCGTCGCGGGACTCGGTGACAACGCTAAACCCGCCGCGCTGGCCGCACTTCTTCGTGGCGAAACCCCGCCCGTCATCATCGTCACGGCCCGGCCCGCTCGTGCGCGCACACTCGCGGAAGAGCTGCCTGCATGGCTTGGCGATCCTGCTCGCGTGTTTCTCTTCCCGGAGCGCGACGTCCTACCCTACGAGCGCCTCGCCACAGACCCAGTCACCGTCCGTGACCGCATCGCAGCTCTCAGAGCAGTGGACGAGCGCCGTCCAGTCGTGGTTGTGGCGTCGGCGCTGGCCCTGGCGCAACGCACTCTCTCCCGGCAGGACCTGCGCGAGGCGTTTGTCGCAGTTCGGACAGGCGACAAGCTCGACATGGAAGACCTTATCCGGGAGCTGGACATCATCGGCTTCGACGCCCAGCCGATGGTTGAAGAGCCGGGTCAGTTCAGCCACCGCGGCGGCATCATCGACGTCTTCCCGCCACTCTCCGAGAACCCAATCCGCATCGAATTCTTCGGCGACGAAGTCGAGAGCGTCCGCTACTTCCGTGTCGACACGCAGCGCACAGTCGAGACTATCGAGGAGATCACGTTTGGGCCGGCGCAGGAAGTCGCCAGGGCGAGCAACTCTCCGGCCCTCGAGCGGCTCAAGCTGAACTACCACTCCACGTCTGGAGAGGTGCGCCATCGGTTCCAAGAGGACGTGGCGTATCTGCAGAGCGACCTGTCATTCAAGGACCGGTTCTTCTGGGTGCCGTTCCTGGCGCCCGAGACGCTGATCGACCACCTGCCGGAGGATGGCCTGCTGGTCCTCGACGAAGAAGCGGACCTGCAGGCAGCGATCGACGAGGCGGTGGAGCAGGCCGAATCCAGTAGAGCGGAGCTGGAGCAACGCGGCGAGATACCCAAAGGACTGCCTGCGCCATTCGAAGACTGGACTGCGTTGTCTTCCCGCTTTAATGGCGCCAAGCGCGTGCTGCAACTCTCGCGCTGGGCCAGCGGTGAGGCAGCAGAAGTGATCCGGCTACCGTTCTCAGCGGCAGCTGGGTACGGCGGTCAGCTGCGCAAGCTCGTCGACGATGTGATGGCCGGTCTCCCGTCTGGCGAGCGAACGGTCATCGTGTCACAGCAAGCGGAGCGGATCGCGGAACTGTTCGCTGAGCAGGACCACGCTATCGCAGTAGAAACAGAGCTGCCAGAGGAGCCGCCGCTCGTTTCACTCGTCCACGGCTCCCTCAGCGAAGGCTGGCGCCTGATGGAAGGCGCGTCGTTGACGCTGCTTACCGACCATGAAGTCTTCGGTTTCGTGAAGCAGCGCCGCGCCCCGCCGCGGAAATCCGTCAACCGAGAGGCATTCCTCGCGGAACTGGTGCCCGGAAGCTATGTCGTCCACATCGACCATGGCATCGCGAAGTTCGTCGGCCTGGTGCACCGTGTGGTCGACGGCATCGAGCGGGAGTACCTTGAGCTGCACTACGCGGAGGGGGACAAACTCTTCGTGCCGACTGATCAATTGGACCGCGTAAGCCGCTACATCGGTCCTTCGGAGAAGATGCCGGCGCCCACGCGACTGAGCAGCGGCGAGTGGGCACGCGCGAAGTCCCGGGTTCGACGGGCAGTACAAGAACTGGCGAAGGACCTGCTGGCACTGTATGCGGCACGGGAAGCGCTACCCGGCTATGCCTACCCTGCAGACACAGCCTGGCAGGCAGAACTCGAGGCGTCGTTCCCGTATGTTGAGACGCCCGACCAGTTCGCCGCGATCGCCGCAGTCAAACTGGACATGGAAACGCCACGCCCGATGGACCGCCTGGTCTGCGGCGATGTCGGCTACGGAAAGACGGAAGTCGCTATCCGCGCCGCGTTCAAAGCCGTCATGGACGGCAAGCAGGTGGCTGTGCTCGTGCCGACGACGGTGCTCGCGCAGCAGCACTACAACACTTTCCGGGAGCGACTCGCCGCCTTCCCCGCCCGAGTTGACGTGATCTCACGCTTCCGGACCGACCAGGAGCAGAAGGAGATCGTCGAAACGCTGGGGGCCGGCGGGATAGACATCATCATCGGAACCCATCGACTCTTGCAGAAGGACATCAGGTTCAAAGAGCTCGGCCTGATCATCGTCGATGAAGAGCAGCGGTTTGGCGTGGCGCACAAGGAGTTCCTCAAGAAGAAGCGGCGCGAAGTCGACGTGCTCACGCTCTCCGCGACACCGATTCCCCGCACTCTGTACATGTCGCTGGGCGGCATCCGCGATATGTCGACGATGGAGACGCCGCCGGAAGAGCGACTGCCGATAAAGACCTACGTCTCGCAGTTCGAGAACCACCTGGTCCATGAGGCGATTGTGCGGGAGCTGGAACGTGGCGGGCAGGTGTATTTCGTGCACAACCGCGTGCACAACATCGCGCACATCGCGACGAAGCTTCAGGACATCGCGCCGGAAGCGCGGATCGGCATCGGTCACGGACAGATGGACGAGCGGGAACTTGCACGCGTAATGGATGACTTCACGCACGGCGAGATCGACGTGCTCTGCTGCACGACGATCATCGAGTCCGGGCTGGACATCCCGAACGTGAACACAATCGTCATCAACCAGGCCAACACGCTGGGACTCGCGCAACTCTACCAGCTACGAGGCCGCGTCGGACGCGGCGCGAATCGCGCTTACGCCTACCTGCTGTACGACAAGACGGCACGACTTACCGAGAACGCCAAGCAACGCCTGCAGACGATCTTCGAGGCGACGGAGCTTGGCGCCGGCTTCCAGATCGCGCTGAAAGACCTGGAGATCCGCGGCGCAGGAAACCTGCTCGGCGGCGAGCAGTCTGGCTACATGTCCGCGATCGGCTTCGACCTGTACGTACGGCTGCTCTCGGGCGCGGTGGAACGGCTCCGGGCGATGATGCGGGGCGAGGTGCCGCAGCCGGAACGCGAAGGCCCAGACGTGACGATCGACCTGCCGGTTTCAGCGCACCTGCCGCCTGCCTACGTGCCGGACCTGAATATGCGTCTCGCCCTCTACCAGCGGCTGAGCAACGCCACCGATCCGGAAGCTGTCAGCGCGATCGGGCAGGAGATGGTGGACCGCTTCGGGCCGCCACCTCCGCTCGCGCGCAATCTCCTTTACATCGTGGAGCTGCGGACGCTGTGTCGATCGGGCGGTGTGCAATCCATTGCAGCGGACGACGATGAGGCTTTGCTGCGAGCGCGGGAAGGCGAGGAGTTCCCGAAGGAAGCGCTAGAGGCGGCCGTGCCACGTGGCGTCCAGGTTGCACGCCACTCCATGCGTGTCGAGCTGGGCGAAGGGTGGCAGGAGAGGCTGCGCCGAACACTGGAGCTGGTTTCTGACGCGAGGGTTCTGCCGGAAGCTGCACCGGCCTAGAGCCGCTGAGAGGCGTAGAGGGGTTACATTCTCATAAATTCTCGTGCTTGCAGGTATGACAAAAGCCTAGTTGACAGGTTGACAGCCTAAACCGGCACGCTTAGCCTGACTACCCGTGGAACGGACCACGCGGGTCCGGGGGGAGGAGTCCTTTCGGGGAAGGACAAACCGGCCTGCGCTTGACCTTGGGGAACTTGGTGGCCGTCTCGACAGGGTACATGTCGTTGCGGTTGCTATGGCCATTGGCCTGACGCTGTATCTAGCTGTCCCCACACAGAACCTGCTCCTGCTCCTCTTCTGTGGCCTCGCCGCGATCGGCACGGATGCGATCGTCCGTCACCACCCAAGCGCGAATTTCCAGCGACTCGATGACACCGCGCTCTTCCTCTTCGTGCCGGTGCTCTTCATGCTGAGCGTCGGCGTTTTCATGAAGGACGTATCCGAGGGGTACTGGAACGGTCTGGTCGGGATCGGGTCGGTCGTCCCGTTCTGGATGATCCTTCGCGCGGAGTACGACTCGGTCGATCTCCAGTCGCCGCGGTATCAGAGCGCGCGACTCGTCTTAAACGGCGCGACGTATGTAATCGCGTTCCTCTTCTTCGCCACGATCTATGACTTCGACTTGAGCCTGTTCACGGCCGCGTTCGCCGCCGGCATCGTCAGCGTTCTGCTGGCGATCGAAGTGCTGCGTGAAGAGGCGATGGACACGACTCGGACGATCCTTTACTCGCTGGCGATTGGCGTTTTGCTTGCCGAGGCAGCCTGGTCCACGCACTTCCTGCCGCTGGACAACAGTGCGGCGGCGGTCTTTCTGCTATTGGCTTTCTATCTTCTGAGCGGCCTGATGCACAACTACCTGGGCCGTCGCCTTAACGCCCAAACAATGAGCGAGTTCGGCGCCGTGGCGCTGGTGGGCGTGGCGATCATCATCGTGGCCCAGGCCACGTAGCCGCTCAACACGGCGTGCTACGATAGTCCCACGGTCGGGGCGTGGCGCAGCCCGGTAGCGCACCTGAATGGGGTTCAGGAGGTCCTCGGTTCAAATCCGAGCGCCCCGACCAAATACGAATCCGGCCGATCTGGCCCGATCTAAAGATACTAGTGACAATCGACATGCACCTCGACGAAGTCGCCGATGAGATTGCGCACCTCCTGGCGGACTGCACGATAGGGAGAGACAGCTGCAGCTATCGCGACGATGCCACTTCGCGTGAGGAGGTGGCAAACGAAGCCGATCCTCCGAACGTTTTCATCGCGGTCTTCTCTGCTGTAGCCAAGGCCGCGAGTGAAGTGCGTGCGCACAACGTCGCCATCGAGCAACTCGACTCTGCGACCTCGCGTCCTGAGCTCTGACTGAAGTCCCACGGCCAAAGTTGTCTTGCCTGCGCCAGGTAGACCCGTCAGCCAGACTGTGACACCGCCATCCGAAGTTCGGCCACCCACGGTGACCTAGCTTAACGCGAATGGCTGTGGGCGTAACTCTCCGCTAGTAGGAATCTGCTGTTGGAGACAGATCATTTGTGAAGCGTCGACCGAGTCAGCAGCGACATCGGTCTAGGTATGAACCAGCGACCGTCAAGCTCTCTTAGTTCCGCCGGTGTATCCGCCAAAGTTCTGGCAGCAGGCGGTTGAGCTAGCCCGGAAAACCAGGGCAAGCTCACTTTGCGCCAAGAAGCCTATTTGAGAGCTTCGGTGAAGATGGCCGTTACGTCTGATGGAAGCTTCAATTGAACACCCGAAGAGGCCGTTCCTACGGTACCCTGTTCCGGGTCAAATTGAAGATGAAGATCGGGCATCCCGGCTCCGCTGCGTGGAACAACCCATACGATAGGTCCTTGACCTTCAGACTGCGGCATCGAGAAACCCTCGGTCTTGAAATCCGCATCCAGAGAAGACTCGATCTTCCTCAAAGCATCAGCGTCATCGATGTATCTAGCATCCCCAGGTGTAAAGATGATTATCCTTTGGATGTTGCCTTGAAGGGAGAATTCCTTGGCAGGATTAACTATCGCCCCAGCCTCGCGAGGCGCGAAGTCTGTTGTCGTGTAGAGGTTATTCTCGATCCATAGTTCTCCTTGCGTCACCGAGCCAGGCTTAGCAATTGCCGCTGTTTCAACGGCGCCGAGGAATTCATCCTCATCAGCTGACGCGAAAGTTGCCGCGAATTCTTCGCTCGCCTCGGCCTTGGCCGTGCCGTCGCGAAGCTCGAATCTCGCCGGGATCGCGGACGCCACCCAGGCGTCCTCCTCAAAGGCGGGCCTAAGGAAGAAGACGTATTTACTATCTCTGTTCGGCAAGGGTTCATCAATGACGCTGATCGTATTCTCCTGTAGGTAGCCCAGGACCACTCTCAGCGTGAGAGTCTCGGCAACATCACCCTTAAGAACACGGTCAACCTGGATATCGTAGTCTCGGGATAGTATCGTCTGAGGCCCTCCGCCGCTATCACTCTCGAAAACATCCCCTGATGATCCTATTCGTCCGACGACAACAAGCTCTGAAACTCGGGTGAGATCACTTGTCGACGTTAAGGCGTCAATATCGGCGTGTAGTACACCTAACTCCCTGCCTGGATAGGCGGCCGAGAGCACCTGGAGAGCGGATTCTCTACCGTGGGCCTCTTCGACATGATCCGACTTAACCAGTTGAAATGAAAACCAACCAGCGAGGCCTAAAGCCACGCCTAACAGGACCAGCGCCGGTAGACGAAAATTCGAAAGGTTCAAAGATGGCAGAGACGAAGTCGTCATCAGAATTCTCCTAATGAGCGTGACAGCTAGCTAGGGTATACGCTTCGAGGTCGTCCAGCATCGACGGAGGTGCCATGGAGATCACCGAGCATCCAAGCCGAAGACAAGCATATAGCGAAACGACGAAGTCCTTCGGCCGATGCAACACCAACGCCACGCGGTCTCCCTTAGAAACGCTGAGGGCCAGAACCGACGAACAGTGACCAATCTCCACCGCCAAGCGTTCATAGCTAACTTCAATATGCTCGCGGGTCTGCTGATCAACGAACGTGATTCCGCGATTTGGACGCGGTTGATCCAACCAATTCAGAAGCAGACGTCAACTCCTTTCTGCCGCGATTTGCACCCATTTGGCCGTAGACTAGGAAGGAATCGGCTATAAGAATTCATCGGCTGTGTCTTGGCAAACTCGGCTCAAAGAGAGACGCGGAGCTACCTGCGGCTTGCCAATCATGCTACCCCTGATTGACCGCCTGTCAATTAGGTACGGTGAGCCGGAACCGCTGGACGCATTGGCAGACGGCGAACGTTTCGTGGCGAGATAGGACAAAGAGGATATCGTCACCCATCACTATGAGTCCGACTGTAAGGACGTCCGTTTTGCGCCTCATCAGAACTGAGACCGCGACACAGGAGATGTTCGCCTGCCGCCGGCGACAGCCTCGACAAGCGCGCGAAGGGAACTCTTTGACAATTCCCAGAAACTCCCCGATAATTCGCCTCGCCCGGAAATCGAAATCTTATGGTTTAGCAGACCTAGCCAGATACGACCGGCTCGTCGTCAGATACGAATTCTGAGTAGGACGCATGGGGTTCAGGAGGTCCTCGGTTCAAATCCGAGCGCCCCGACCAGCTAGCATTTGAGAGAGAATCCGCCTAAATGGGCGGATTCTTGCGTAAGAGACTTCGGAAGCGAGTGAACTGAGCCGCGCACGATTCGCGTGCCGATCAGGATCGCCTGACAGATGTTCAGGAGGTTCTCACATGGGCCTCGACTTCGTCACGGGCACTAAGTCGAAGCTGTTCGGTGCCCGTTTGGGAACCCGGCGGCATCTTGACAACGCCTCTCTGGTGAATACAATCTCATTCAGCATGACTAGCGTAAGGCCGACTGAACGCCCGAAACGCCCGCGACGCAAGCTGCAGACACCCAATCCGGAGGTGCGCGAGAGGCTCATGACAGCCGCCGTGGAACTCACGCGAGAGCGCGGTTTCCCGGAACTTCGCATCGAGGAGATCGTGGAGCGGGCTGGGCTTTCCACTGGCACCTTCTACCTTTATTTCGACTCCAAAACTGATCTTTTCGTTAGCATTGTCACCGACTACACGGAGCGGCTCCGTTCCCGAATGGAGGCTGCCTACAAAGGCGAAGGAGGTCCGCTGCAGCGGATCGCCAGGGGACTCAATGTCTACCTGGACTTCGTCGAGGAGAATGAGAAGGGGTTCCTCTATTTTGTCGGGGTCGCTTACAGCATTCAGACATCCGCTGGAAACCTCTCACGTTGGGCCTTTGATGTTCACGTGGCCAATCTGCGCCCCTTGTTAGTGGAGGCGATGGATCAGGGTCTGATGAGGCGCCTGGAAGTCGATCTGACAGCACAAGCCCTGGTGGGGGTTACGCAGCACATGGTGGCCTACTGGCTCGAGAATAGGGACAAGTACTCACGGGACGAGATGCGGACGTTTCTGACTGTGGCCACCGCGACGACCCTGGGTCCAGCTTAGATGGATTAGTCAACTTACCCGTAAGTCGGCCTGTTCGAGAAGGCAGTGAATAGGATTCAACTCAACGAAAGGGGGTGCGGCAAACAAAGTTCTAAGGCAAAGCAGCCCGCGATGTGCTCTCGCCGCGGTCTGCCGAGCTCAGGCGGAGAACAAAATGGGAATTGGTGAGTGGTGCAAAGGGGTCACTCCGTCCAAGGGGGTGTGAGAGCTTTAGCTCCCGGAAGCCCAAGTAGCCGGGAGATACTCGAAGGAGGCTTCGCGTGCAAAGAATTCTTGCCCTATCGGTCCTGGGTGTCCTGCTCGCTGTGCTTGCTTTTGCTGGCGCCAACCTGAGCGGCGGCACGGGCACGGCTGAGGCGGCGACCTGGAATACAACCACCGTTCGCTGGGGGCCGTACACAATCCCCGCCGGCGGAGAGCAGAAGAACTTCCTGACTACAGATAACTGCAACGGACTGGGCGGTATCCTGCTCCAGCTGCTCGGTGGTGTGACTTGTGTCAACCGCTCCGTGCCACGGCCTTGCAGTGGAACCTGCTACATCGGATCGATAACGCCAAACCTGGTCTACGCCGACGGCTCTACGGCCAACTTTGACACAGGACCCATGTTGCATCACATGGTTCTGTTCAACAGGAGCCGCAACGACCCGACCTGTCCATCAAATCTCTTCGGTGGGCCGATTCAACAGATGGGCGCCCTGCTGGGCGGTAATGAGCGCGTCTTTGCGTCAGGCAACGAACGCACAATCTCGGACGTGACTTCTCAGAACTACGGGTACAAGCTCAACCCTAACGATAAGTTCATGCTCATCACCGACCTCATGAACATGTCGAGCAGCTCGAAGACGGTCTACTTGGACTTCACCTTTAAATGGACAACCAGTGGTGTTACAACTGTTCGCCCGATCTGGTTCGACATTGACCAGTGCCAGGACTCCGAACTCTCGATGGGTTCAGGCTACTCCGACACGCACAAGGACTGGAAGGCAACTTTCTCCGGCCAGATCGTCGCGATCGGCGGTCACGGCCACGGCGAGGCCATTAGCAGCTCGTTGCAGAACGTCAACACAGGCGTGTACTACTGCACGTCAGTTGCCGGGTACCACGAGATGTCCATGGAGCGGCCGGGCCCGGGCGCGGGGACGACCGGACATCCATCCAATCACAACGTCCACATGGACGGCGATCCGATTTACATGGACCCGCGGACAATGGGTGGGATGATGGCCATGGATGTGGTGGAATCGCAGACGATGTGCTACCCAACGAGTGGGAACTCGTTCAGCAGCGGGCAAAAGCTAAGGATCCACCAGCAGTACAACCAGATGGAGAGCGACCCCGACAACATGGGGATCATGGTGGCCTGGGTCAGATAGGGACACTAACCAGGCGGATAACCAGGAGCGGGCCCGTGGGCCCGCTCCTAACTTTGTATGCTTTGGCCAGCCAATGCTCGGCTGTCAAGAGAGAACGGGCCGGGTGGTTGGGGCGCGCCCGGCCCGTTGGAATGATCATTGTCTGTCCGGCTATTCGGTGACTACTAGGGTTCCCATCATCCCAGCCTCGGCGTGGTTATCCTCTGTGCACTCGAACTGGTACTCGCCTGGTTCCGTCGGCGTGAACTCGATCATGCCGCCAGTCATGCCGCCATCCATCGCGATGTGCAGGGCCGCGTCCTCCATGCCCTCGCCGTGAGCAGCGGGCATTCCACCTTCGGTTAGGACATCGCTGACAGGCATCTCCATGACAGTGAAGTCGTGAAGGGTGGCCGCGTCCGTGTTGTCGATCGTCAGGCGAACGGGCCGATTGGCCTCGACGCTGATCTCATCGGGTTCAAAAGTCAGGTCGGCCTTCATTTTGACCGATGCTTCTTGCACCTGGGCTGTCGGCGACGCGCCCGAGCCGTCATCGTCATCGTCGCCGCAGGCGGTTGCAACGAGTGCGACTGTCACCGCGGCGGTCACGGCGAGCCACATCCAGTGTTTGTGCATTGCTCTAGCTCCAGTCTCAGGGATAACTACTACTGCAGTGTAGTATGACTTGTGCTTTCTGTCACGAGTTGGGAAACAGATCGCCGAATTCTTTGGACCGAGGTTTTGAGTGGACCTCTTCTCACTCATTGAGCGTCTGTTCCGTTGAATCACGCGTCCGCTTTGAGCCCATTAGTGCTCAGTGCGACCTCGGCTTGCTTGGAAGCGCATATGCTACAGCGATGTCTCCACCCCAGGGCGCGGGCACGTTCGTCTCAGACACGGCGTAGCCACCGAGATCCGCATCCTCCGCCTCGCGGCCCCTGAGGTATTCCTCAAGCTGGGTCCGGGCATTTGGGCCAACGAAGTGGACATTGCCACAACAGCAGTGTTCGTGTTCGGCCTCGCTGCGATCTCGGGTGTACTCCACGCCTGGCTTGCACCCGCACGGGCAGTCGTAGCGCACGTAGGCCGCGCCGGGCTTACTCGACATCTTTCGAACGATGAATTCCATGGTCTCGCTCCTTCCTTCCTTAGTATCGCACGCTCTATACTACAGAGGCTTAGTAGCTCGCGCCCTCCGCGAACGTCCCACACGGTTTGGCCCAGTCGATCGCTGTGCCGAGTCGCGGATAATGAGGTTGAGGTATTACGCTGTCGGATAAGCACAACCACGGAACTGAGTGCGATGAAGTCGACGGAATCGAGGCCTGGGCCATGAAACGAAGCAAGGATTCGCCTGACGCGATGGTGGAACGCTACCTCGGATCGCTCGAGGCGCAAATCATGCGTGCGCTGTGGGACGAGCCACGCCTAACCGTGCGTAGCGTTGTTGAGTTGCTGCCGGGGCGCCGAGCACGTGCTTATACGACTGTAATGACCGTCATGAATCGCCTGTTCGAGAAAGGGCTTCTCCTGCGGGAACTCGACGGCAGAGCTAACATCTACTGGCCTGCAATGTCGCAAAGGGAGTTTCTTGACTCCATCAGCCGGAAGATGGTGCGCACCGTGCTGGCCGAGTTCGGCGATGCCGGCGTCGCCGCATTCGTTGGTGAGTTGCGCGGGGGTGGGCCAGCGGGCGTTGAGAAGTTAAGGAAGCTGCTCGCGGAGGAATCCTGACATGAGGCGCGCCGCTTTGACGTATCTGTTGATCGCCCTCGCGGGCGCTGCGATCGTCAGCCTTGCGACCGCGTTCATCATAGGCATTCACCCGTTTGCCGAGGCGAGATGGGGATTCCACACGCCTGCGCGATTCTGCAGCGAACTGGTCGCCGATGCCCAACTCAGAGGGGCAGTCGCCGGTGGTCTGATGCTGACCGCCATTGTGGTCCATCTGGCCCTGGCGGCCGCAGCTTGGCACCGGAGCACGAGGAAGGTCGAGGAGCTAACGTCGCTGTTGGATGCTCTGCCGAGAGTTGAACCTTCCGGATGCCTCGCAGAGACTCTGGCCGCCACCGGAACCGAGTTGAGTACCACCGTCATTGATTCCGGCGAAGCGTTTGCATTTACAGCTGGTCACCGAGAGCCCCGAATCTACCTGTCTCGAGCTGCCGTCGAGAGTCTTCATGACGATGAGTTGGAGGCTGTGCTCCGGCACGAAGAGCACCATCGCCTGGCCGGTGATCCGTTACGGGTACAACGTCTGCTCCTACTCAAGTCGGCCCTCGGCTATCTGCCGGCTACGAAACGCTTAGTTCGCGCCTATCTGCACCAGGCGGAGTACGCTGCAGACGACGCCGCACTCCGTGAGGTCAAACCTCGAAGCGTACTCAACGCGTTCGTCAAGTTGGCGGAGGCGTCGGTACCGGTCGCCGGGGCTGCCGGATACACGGATTTTGCAGAGGCTCGTATTGCCCGGCTCACATCACGCCGGGAACCCGCAACGTTGGAGTGGGCCACTCACCTCACCGCATTCGCGGCAAGTGTCATGCTCTTGGTTTCGCTCCCGTTGCTCTCGCTCGCCTTGACTGAGTTGCATCCGGTCTCGGCATTGCTACCCTGACATGACAAGGCTTCCGCGATCACACCCTAGTCCGGAGAGGCCCACCGGTACCAATTGTCGGGTGTAGCGGCCTCGCCTGATCCAGCACCCTCGAAGAAGGTGTAGACGGAGCCGTCGTCGCCCTCTCGAGTGTAGACCGTCGGATCGCCGTCCACGTCAATCTCAGACGCCTCGCCAGCTTCCGTGAACTCCGATTGATCGACCATGTCCGCCTGCAGGATCTCCTTGAGCTCATATTGCTGGCCGTCGTACGTTAGGAACGTATCCGGGACAATGGCCCCGGCGAGGTCGCCTACGCTGTTCGATTCGTCGCCGGATGACTGCTGATCGCCTGCTGGTGCCGCATCGTCGTCACTACCGCAGGCGAGTGCGAAAACGGCGACCCCTATAACAATCGCAAGCAGTCCTAGACCCAAAAGCCGCGTGCGCATAGCTCCCTCCTTGAAGCGAGACTTTGCTTCTACGACGTATCGATGCGCGAAAAAGTTCCCAGCCGATAACATTTTCATCTCTGATCGACAGATTCACACTACTACGCCCATGTAGTAGACTAGCACCTGCTTCGGGAGGGTTTAGCCAGCCCGAAGGTGAGGGTAAGTTGGGGAAACGGTGCATGGCTCTGCGAACACTCGGAATAGCCTTGGCTGGCCTCGCGAGCGGCTGTGAAAGCCACGACGATCCCAGATCTCTGATCGAGGCGCAGGCCGGAATTCGGGAGGTTATAGCACTGATCGAGGCGGGAGAGCTGACGGAAGCAAGGCAACGCCTGGGCGAAGCCGATGCGTCGCTCCATGAGACTGCGACTCTAGTTGAGGCGGTCAACCCAGAGACTGCCGAAGTCATCAACGACATCACGGAATACCTCAAGCGTCGATTGGAGTCGGAAGATGCCGACTCGGAAAGCCTGCTCGACACGGCCGGACGAGCACTGGCCTGGCTTGAAACGACCCACTTCGACCTCGAGAACTCATAAACGGGGCGGCTTAAGATGGATGAAGACAAGCGAAGACGGAAGCGTGGACGACGAGGGGGCGGACGGAAGGCCGACGCGCCGGCTAACCTGCCGGATGACATGGCTCCCTCAGCCGAACAGCGCGCAGAGGGCGCAGGCGATGAGGAGGCCGGCAGAGATGCCTCAAGGGTCCGGTCCAAGCTGCCATTTAGACGAACCAGTCCCACCGCCGGGTCCGCGCCAGCGAAGCGTCCTGAGACGTCAGCCGTTCGAAAGCAATCCGAATTGTCGCCCATGGACTTCTGGCGCAGCGGCCGGGCTCGGTCACACCGCGAAGAGCGCGGTCGGCCGAAACGAGAACCAGGCTTCCTGCAAGCTATCACCTCCTTTCATGTCCCGCCGTGGATGCCAGTTGGGCTAATGATCGGTATAACGTTTGGGATCCTGGGACTGCTATTTTTCGTCCGTGGGGCTACGGGCGCCCCTCGGATCGGCGACCACTGGCACATTGCTTACCAAGTGGTCATTTGCGGAGAGAAGCAACCTCCGATGCCATCCTTCGAAGGGGCAGGAAGCAGTCCGGGAACGCATGGGGACGGCGTGATACATCTCCACCCATACTCAACCTCCGCGGAGGGATCCATGAACAATCTAAAGGGCTATTTCAAGACTGGACAAGGCAAGCTAACGGACTCCGAGATCCGGTCACCGGGATTTAGCAAGACCTGGAAAAACGGCGACAGGTGTGACGACGGCACCGAGGGGACCCTGCAAGTCTTTCTCAACAGTGAGAAACTGAATGACTTTACACGCTACATCCCTAAGGACGGCGATATTCTGCGCATCGTCTTTGGCCCCACGGAAGAAGGCGACATAGTCGAAACCGACAGGACAATTATTTCTGAAGATCAGGCAACAGAGACTCTTGAGATGACCATCACGGGAGTCGAGGCCGACACCGCCTTTAATCCGGCCGCTCTCCAGGTTTCAGCGGAAGAGGTTGTGCGGTTGGAGATACTGAACAATAGCGACATATCACACGGCCTTCGTGTTGCGGGAGCAGATGGCAAATACGACACAGCCGACGACTTCGTCTCGACCCCCGATATAATTCCGGCGGGTGCAAAGGGGTTCTTGATTATGCGATTCGCAGCGGCTGGGCAGATAAAATTCCAGGACTCAACCGCCAACGAGGCTACGGGAACGATCATTGTGGGCGAGCCGAAAGGCGACTCCCCATCGCCAAGCGCCAGCCCGGCTGCCGACGCCGATGTTGCCATCGAAGGCACGGAGGACGCGTTCGTGCCGTCAGAGGTCAGCGCTTCAGCAGGCCAGACCGTCCGGATAACCCTCACGGCCTCTGGTCGCTTCGTCCACAACGTCCGAATCGCGGGACCAGACGAAGAGTACGAGACCGATGACGATCTCGTTTCGGATGACGTCGCACCCGGCGAAACGATTCCATTCATCGTCACGTTGGACAAGCCGGGCACATACGAATTTCGATGTGACTTCCACACCCAGACCAGCGGCACGATCGTGGTCGAGTAGAGCGATGGAACCTCTGTCCGTTGCTCTCTTCCAAGCGGCTCTGGCGCTGACGGGCGTGGCGGCGCTCTGCTACCTGCTTTCATTGGTTCGTCTGCGTCTCGGCTCTCGTATCATGCTCACAACAACAGGTGCTCAGGTTGCGGTTGCGAGCGACGCTCCACTGCCACTCGACATCGCAGGTCGTATCGCAACAACCGCGGCGTTGGCGATGCTGGCGACCTCGCTCATCGTACGTTGGCAGGCGAGTGGCTGGGCCCCGTGGACGAATATGTGGGAATACACGGTGGCGTTCTCCGGTGGTATCCTCGCATTTCACCTGGCTTTTGAGCACTTTCAAGGCGACAAGAGAGTGAGTGTCGTGACCCTCCCGACAGCGCTGACTTTGATGCTGATCGCCCAATTCTTCTTTCCGACCAAGATCAACCCGCTCGTCCCTGCTCTCCAGAACGGCGACATCCTCGCCCTTCATGTGGGTGTACTCATACTCGCCTACGGCGCGCTCACCACATCATTCGGAGCGGCCGTGCTTCTTGTGATCCAGGCCGGCAAGCGCAATCGGTTCCCCAGCCTCCCAAGGGCGGCCACTCTTAACACGGTCGCGTTTCGGTCTGTCGCCGCAGGATTTCCCCTGCTCACGGCGGGCATAGCCCTCGGCGCATATTGGGCGAATAGCGCCTGGGGGCGCTATTGGGGATGGGACCCGAAAGAGACGTCCATCTTGATCTCATGGCTCATCTACGGAACGTACCTCCATACACATAACCTGCGAAAGTGGTCCGGCACGCGGTCCACCGTCATTCTTATCGTGGGGTATGCGAGCATCCTCTTCTCGTACTTCGCCGTAAATCTCTATGTCGCTGGCCTGCACAGCTACGCCGGAGTCTAGAAATGCCCCCACGACGAGGATACGGTAAAAAGCAGGCGACGCCGCGCCGCCTCAAGGGTCTGGCGAAGGCCATGGACCAGGCAGGTGTGGCCTGGGATGAAAAGGAAGCGGCGAGAATCCGCCAGGAAACTAGGCCCGAGTCGTCGCGGACCGAACGTTGGAAGGACCGCCAGTCTGACGGTGAGGACCCGGCGGCCATCACCACAGACTGGATGCCATTGTCCGCACTGATCGGAACCGCTGGAGCGGGCGGCTTCGGGTACTTCGTCGGAGAGTCCGCATTGGCGCCATATCCCCACCCGTCGCACTGGATCGCGGCAGTGATGGCCGGATTCGTGGGTTACGCCAGCGGGTTCATCTGGCATCGGATCAGGGGATTCTAGCTCGGGGAGGCTGAGCATGGAAATGGTAGCAAGATTGAACAACCGGGCGACTCGGGCGCGAGGTGTGATTAGTAGGGCGCGCTCTGATATCGTGGTGGCCCTTCGGATGTTCGGATTACGCGGATGGCTGGTTGCCATTGCTGCGGCTGCGGGAACGCTGCTGCTCATCGGAACTGTCGCTGCAATCTTCGACAATCCCTACTTCACGCGGATGACTGACGTGCGCGACCAGGACTACGTGATCTGGGCCGCGACCGCCGTACTGACGGGACTGATCGCCGGCACCTTCGCCGCTGCGAACATCCCAGGCCATGCCGGCAAGCTCGTCGCGGGCGGCGTCTTCGCTGACCTGGCCGTTGGATGTCCCGTCTGTAACAAGGTCGTGGTGTTGCTCATCGGGACATCCGGCGCACTCACGTTCTTCGATCCCCTGCAGCTGTGGATAGGGGTCGGTTCTCTCGGGCTTCTGGGTTGGACACTGCTCCTTCGCGCAAGGGCGATTGCAGGCCGGTGCTCCGTCGCGGCGGTTTAGGCCGGTTGACCGTCGAACCGGAGGCTCGGCCTCCCAGGGAAGCGCTCACCGCCGTTGATGAGGAAGCAGGGCAGTCATCACGGGACCCCCCTCGCTCACGCCGCGGCTTCGTCCGCCGCGTCGTCTACCCGGTCGTCGTCATCGCCGCCATCATCGGCGTCATCTGGTGGTTGGACTTTCGCTCGGGTGGCGCCAAGAGTCCGACAGGCGAGCGTTACGGGCCTGTGGATCTGCCGCCTGCTTTGCAGACTCAGGGTCTGAATATTGAGGCGAAGGAAGGCGCGCTCGCACCAGACTTCTTGCTCGAAAATCTCGATTCCGTAGAACTGCGCCTAAGCGACTTCAGAGGACAGCCGGTCGTCCTGAACTTTTGGGCAACCTGGTGCAAGCCATGCCGCTTGGAGATTCCCCAGTTCGTAAGAGCTTACGAAAAGTACAGCGAGCGAGGTCTCGTCATCATCGGACTCAATCTTCAGGAAGGAAAGGCCCTGATCAAGCCGTTTGCTGATGACTATGGCATGGACTATCCGATCGCCATCGATCGCGACGGCGAAGTTGGCGACAAGTACCGAATTCTTGGCCTTCCCACCACCTACTTCATCGACCGAGAGGGAGTGATCCGCAGCAGCTTCACCGGGCCATTCGTAGAGGCAGCCCGTGGCACAAATGTCCAGGGCGCCATAGAGCAAGATGAGCTCGAGAAACGCATAGAGGAGATTGTGAGATGAGGTGGTGGAAAGCGCTCGGGCACAACAGAGGACGCCGGGCAATCCTGGGACTCGGCACTGTTACCTTCGTTGCAGGGGTGGCGCTCCTCGCCTTCGCAGGCTACTCGGCGTTGGACAGCGAATCGACCGCCGGCCGGGAGCCGGTGACTGCCCAAGTTTCGGACACCAGGACGCCGGCACCGCGCACCCCATCGCCGCCGCCCGCCTCCGGGACCAGAACGCCAGCCCCGACCCCTCCGCTTGGAGATCAGCCTTACAGGTTCGTTTTCCAAAAGCTTGGCGTCGACGCACCCGTCGAAACGTTTGGCCTCGACGAGGACGCCGTCCCGATCGTTCCCACCGGCGCCAAAGCGGCCGAAGTTGTGGCCTGGTACGACTTCTCGGCGAGGCCGGGGACTGGCAACGCCGTCTTCGCGGGCCACGTCACCTGGAACGGCCGGGCCGTCTTCTTCGAACTAAAGACCAGCCAACCGGGCGACACAATCAAGCTACGGGGCGATGACGGTACCGAGCTCACTTATGTGGTGAGCTGGGTGGAGTCAGTCGACCCCAACGATCCCGAATCAGTCAAGGTAATGCTCCCAACGGATCCGCCATCAGACGTCATCACGATTATCACTTGCGACGGCGCGTTCCAGGACACAAACGATCCCGTGTTCGGAGGCGAGTATAGCCGCAGGCTCGTGGTGCGAGCGGAGCGTGTTGCATGAATCTCCGTGGGCGAACGCACCCGGGAGGATTGAGATGAGCGAGCAGGACGAAGGACTTGAGAGATCTCCCGCGAAGGGCACGCAGTCGGGAGGTTCCCCCCCGGACTACATCCCTGCCCTGCGTTTCGGCTGGCTGACCTCCCTCTACGATCCAATCGTGGCCTGGACCGCACGCGAGGATACATTCAAGAGACGGCTTCTGCGGGAGGCTCGCATTGAGGCTGGCTTCAGCATTCTGGACCTTGGCTGCGGCACAGCCACCCTCACTATCCTTGCCAAGCGTAAGCATCCAGACAGCAAAGTTACTGGCATCGATGGGGACGAGCGAGTCCTTGCGATTGCACGAAGGAAGCTGACGAAGGCGGGCCTCGACGTCTCACTTGACCTTGGCCTTGCGGGTGAACTGCCTTACCCAGACGAATCCTTTGACCGTGTCTTGTCCAGTCTCCTGTTCCATCATCTGACAAGGGATCAGAAGAAGTCCGCGCTGATAGAGGCATTTCGAGTTCTTCGGACTGGAGGCGAGCTCCACGTGGCCGATTGGGGCCAAGCACAAAACCTCATTGAACGGACTGCCTTTCTCTCCGTGCAGATGCTGGATGGCTTCAAGACGACGACCGACAACGTGAAAGGCCGTTTGCTGAGAATGTTCGTTCAGGCAGGATTTGGCGATGTGTCGGAACGCGTGCGCTTTCGCACGGTTTTCGGCGTTATCTCTTTGTATCGCGCAGTCAAGCCTGCAGGATGAATCGACGACTAACCCTCGCGATTAGCACCAGCATCATCGAGTGTCGGCGACCCGACCCCACGCAATGTACACCGCCCCGAACATCATCGGCTCGACGCGAAGGTCTGGGACGAACTCCTTCAGGAGGCTCCACGGTCGGCGGAAGCCTTCTAAGGTCGTGACGTACTTGCGAGAGATGTGCCACACATAGGCGTTCACCGGGAGCGCCCACCAACTAGACCACTTCGCCCCGGCAGCCGCTACCCGCGCGCCAGGCTTCAGGTGGCGGATCACGTTCTCGAGCGCGGCTCGCGAGCGCATGATGTCGTGCGTGAAATGGAACAGCGCGGCGTCCGCCGTCGCGTCGATAACGGCTTCTTCCGTCGCTGCCTCTACAAAAGTCACGTTCCTCCAGCCGCCCTCCTGGACGCGCTCTCTTGCCAGAGCCAGCATGTCCGGGCTCGCATCGATGCCGAAGATCTTGCCGGACGGCCCGATGCGCTCCTCGATAAGTGGGCAGCTGAGGCCCGTGCCGCAGCCGACGTCAAGTACAAGATCGCCCAGTTTGAGATCGAGTTGTTCGACAGCCCAGATTCGGCTTCTCTCTGCGCGCTTGACGTTCGCATCGTAGGTCCGAGCGCGATGCCGGTACTTTCGTCTGGCCTCGTCTAGATCAGGCTTCATCGCTCATTTCTTCTCCGCGAAACTCATTGTTAGCCGTTGGCAGAAGCGGAACGCACTAGAGACTGAGTTCAGGTCCACGGTCTCGGGTGTATCCGACTTCCAGTGCCAGTGCGGCACGTAGCCATCGTCGTTGATCGAGCAGATGGTAACGGAGGGAATACCTTGCCTCGTGGTGAGCAGCGCGTCTGTGATGAACGGCGCGCGCTCCAATGGGCGGACATGCGCGAACTCAGGTTCCCCGACGACTGCCTCCACGAGTGCGACAGCTTCCGCGTCGTAGGAGCAGCGTGCGAGGAAGCCGTCGCTCTTGAGGTAGTGGATCCGACCGGCCCCGACCATCTCTAGGTTGAGCGCCAGGCACGGTCTGCGCCGCAGCTCCTCCCCGTGTCGCGCCAAGAACGCCTCCATGCCACCCAGGATGCCCTCTTCGCTTCCCGTGGAAACGAACCAGACTTCCACGCCCGGTAGCGGTGAACTCGCCACTTTTTCCGCCAGCGCTAGCATGACGGCGACTCCCGAAGCATCGTCATTAGACCCGGGAGAGCTGCGTCTTCGTCCAATGTCCAGCATCCCAGCGACGAAGAACATGGCACCTGCCGCCGCACTAACGAGAACCACGCTCAGGACGACATCGTTTAGCCCGGCCGCTCTCGCACTGGCCGCGGCACAAATCAGCGCTGCGAGAACAACGAATGCGCCAAGTGGCAGCTGTTGATCACGCTCAGGTCCCGCGATGCGAGCCATGACCCGAGAAATCAGCGGGTGGTGAATCATTCCCGATGGTGGTGCATCGTGGTGGGCGCTGATGATCAGTACCCGGTCTGCGTCGGAGTTTGGGATGCGACCGACGACGTTGTAGGAGGTGCGCGGGCGGAGCCATCGGCGGAGGGGCCGGTGCTTCACCGCCAGCTCGGCCCACAGGGAGACTGCAGTCGCGGCACCGAGCACCGCGCCAGGAATGGCCCACAGCGGTCCGACAAGGGCGAGTCCCGCCGCTAGTGCCATTGCCAGTCCGTGCACGGCCCAGATTAACCAGTAATCCGGGTTGAACCGGAATTCTTCTACCTTGGCCTCGATGCCAATCTCTGTTAGCCGGCCTCCTACCCAACGCGCCGCCTTCCTTTCACCGGGGGATGCCGGCGGACGCTCGATCGACGCGAGCGCGACGATATCGTGCTTAAGGCGGGCCGATAGATCGGTCGCGGTCATCGACACTTTGCTACCACCTCAGCCGTCGTTCTCGGAAGCGTGTTGAGCTCACTCTGGAGGCTTCCAGAACTCTAGGACGTAGGCGGTGCGATGTTGGTCCCACGTCACCGTGCAGTTCCGAGCATCATCCGAGATCATGTCCACTGGTGGAGCCTCGCCGAATCCCGGTATCCAGAAGGCGAGGAGGCGTTGACGAAAAGTCCGGGGCTCTCCCGGAGGCAGGCCGAGCTCAGTGATCACAACGTGACCTCCCGGTTTCGTTATGCGCATCATCTCCGCCATCGCCCTGGACTTGTCGGCGTAATACTTGATACCGAAACCATCAAGCACGACATCAAATGAGCTGTCAGCGAACGGGATGCGCGTGGCGTTGCCGAGGACAAGCTGCGGGGGCCTGGCAAAAGTCCTCAGCCGCTTCGTTGCAAGGCCAAGCATGCGGGGGGAAATATCCAGGCCAAACACCGTTGTGGGGCCAGGCGCTTGCTCGGCGATTGCGCGCAGGTTATAGCCACTGCCCGCCGCAAGTTCAAGAACCGATCGGCCCGGGGCCAGATTAAGACGGTCAATTAGGGACTTCAGTTCGTTTCTGGACGATGTGCCCCGGATCACGGATGTCGCGAAGCGGATGAAACTATAGAAGCGAGATATGCGATTCCAAAGGCCACGAGACCGGGCATCCGGGCCCTCAAGCCTCTTCGGGAACACGAGGTCGGGAATGCTATTGCGTATAACCCAAGCTTCCCCGCATCCACACGCGAGTTCCCCTCCGTCGATGTCGTCTGCCTCGTTGTCTCGCGACACTTTTAGCGGGCCGTAGCACGCCGGGCAACGAATCGTCTCCAGCGCCTCTCGCCTCATGTCCAGCCAGCCATCTCTCTGATCATTTCGAATCCACGCCATCTCCAAAGAGCCGTCGCATTTCAGCCTGAAAGCCGTCGATGTCAGCGGGGTTGTCGGCGGCGATGTACCGCTCGATCGAGTCGGCCCAGGCAGACTTGAATGAGGGGTCGTCAACCGCGGCGCGGTCCACGCTCCAGAGCGCTTCAATTCCCTCCATCATTGTCACGATGACGGCGCCGCCTGCGGCGGGATCCAGGTCTTCCCGCACAAGGCCGAACCTCTGGGCCAACGCCAGCACCCGGCTGATCGCTCGCGCGCCGTTCTGATGGAGCTCGGCGATCGCCGCGAGAGCCCACGCCTCATGCGTCTCAGCGACTTCGCGGAACATGCGGTTGAACGCCGGCGTCGTTTCGAGGTGCTGGAACCAGCCGTCGACGAAGTGCTCGATCAGCTCGCGGAAGGACGACGCGGGCAGGAACTCATGTAACTCAATTACCGCGTCACCGATGTGCTCTTCGAGAATCGCTTTGAAGAGCTCAGCCTTGCTCGGAAAGTGGTGATAGAAAGCACCGATAGAGACGCCGGCCTCGTCGGCGATCTGTTCGACCGTCGGCTCTGAGTACCCCCGCCGGCCGAATGCGGCGAGGCCTGCTTCAATAATGCGTTGCCTCGTTTCCAGGGCCCGCTGCTTGGGCAGGGTTACGCGTGTCACCTCCTGTTACACCTCCCCGAATATATCTTCGGTAGCAGAATTATGATTCTGTTTCACGGTGGATGTCAAGCTCCTCCCCAGACGCCCGGCGGCATTGGGTGAGTCCAAGCCTCGGAGATTTTCACACCGGCATCACAGCCACCTCCCGCCAGCATCACACCATAGCTTCCCCGAGTTTGACGCCGGCCGATGCGACAAACTTTGGTTGACAAATAGCTCCGACCCCCGGTAGACTCGAATTATGAGCGCTTCCTCAACTCTCCTTGAAATGACGCCCAGCCAGGCTCTCGATGCTTTGCTGACAGCAACCGGCCTGTCTGAGGACGAGTTGGCGGGCGCGCTGGGAGCGAGCCACCGCACGGTGCAGCGTTGGCGAGCCGGTACGGCGTATCCGCAGCAGCTGGCGCGTCAGCGGCTGGGGGAGTTGCTCCGTCTTCAGCGACGAGTCCAAGAGACTTTCAAAGGCCCGAACGCCGTCCGCCGCTGGTTCCACAGCCAGAGCCGCTACCTGGGCGGTATCACCCCGGCGGAAGCCGTTCGCGTCGGGCGCCTGGATCGAGCGGAAGCGGCGCTGGAAGCTCTCGACTCCGGCATATTCCTGTAGGGCCATCACCCAATGCCCGGTCCCGGCTGGAACGCTCGGGCGGCGATGGCCAAGATCCAGCCATTATCCTGGAACGGGAAGGCGTGGCGGTTTCACAGGCGCACGTACGGCGCTACGGACTCCGGCGGAGCGCTGCTGGTCTCTGGCCGCTACCACCGCGCTCCGGATCAGTTCTCTCGATCCGAGGTCTGGGTGGCGCTCTACCTCGCGCTTAGGCCTGAGGTATCACTCGGCGAAATCCTGCGCCATTTTGATCCACAGTTGCTGCCCCAACTGAACGAGTACCGGCTAAGCGAGATTGACGTCGAGTTGGAGGCGGTCCTCGACTGCCGCAACGCCGCGGCGCTCGGCCTCTCGCCTGAGGATTTGGTCCGAGACTATGACTTCGCGACGACGCAAGAAATCGCCGCAGCGGCGATTGTACACGGCGCAGAGGGTATCCTTGTCCCGTCAGCGACGGGCCTGGGCGACAACCTGGTCGTGTTCCCGGCTCAGCTTCGCGGTGGTTCGAGGTTAGCCGTTGCCGGTAGCCGGGATCCGAAACTCCACATCCCGCGCTAGGAGGAACACTGTGGCCTTCAACCAAGGATTGCTTGAGGCGATCGTGGAATGGTGTCGCACGAAACCCGAGCTCGAAGCTGCAAGGCGAGAGGCGCGTTCACACTTCTTCGGAGATGAGGACGAGCGTCCGGTCGAGTACTGGCCGGGCACCGGGGAATTCGCCTCAAGAGAACGCCGCTTCCTGGGCTATTTCTCATTCAACTGGAAGTTGCCGTCCGGAGAGCAACCCGCCGAGGTTGCCGTCAAACGCCTCTATCAAGGCGAAGTGCAGGCGGAAGCGTTAGCCTCTATTCGCGGAGCGCGGTTCGTGTTCGCGTATTCGACTGGTATCACCGGGCGCAGCGTCTACCTGGAGCTTGGGGAGGAGGGCTTCGAAGTCCGCAGTGCCCAGTGGGCTGCCAATCTTCATCACGACCGCGTCGTCGTTGCCTACCTCATCCCCGTGCGCCATGGATTCTGGCTTCCCGGTCCCGGTTGGGCGGAGCTGCCCTTCACCCTCGGTGAAGGCATGCGGGCCAACCTTGCCGAACAGCAGATCGACCCGATCGCTTTCGAGCGCATGCTGCAGCACAGATCGCGTGCGCCTGACGAGCTGCCCAGGCCCAAACCGCCGAGGGATGATGACCTCGATGCCGCGGTCGCCAGAATGACTGCCTGGGCGAGAGACCACGCACAGGGTGGCGTAATCATGGCCACCGACGAATGGGAGGCGCTGGTCCAGGAGCACTTTGAGGACCGGGGCGTCACCGAATTAGTCCAAGTTGTATTCAGCCGGCTGGTTGGTCGCCTGGCCGACGACGATCTCCAAAACGTTGCCGACCTCCTGATGAACATCTGGAACAACACGCCCCAGCCCGACCGCGGAGGCAGGACGGCGAACCAGATGGAGCGGCAAGCAAGAGAGTCCTAAGAGGAGATCCCACTTTCTGCCATGGCCTTCGTCAAGGTTTTGAAACCCTTTGACAATTCCCGGAAACTCCCCGATAGTTCGCCTCGCCCGGAAATCGAAATCTTATGGTTTAGCAGACCTAGCCAGATACGACCGGCTCGTCGTCAGATACGAAACCTGACTAGGACGAGTGGGGTTCAGGAGGTCCTCGGTTCAAATCCGAGCGCCCCGACCAGTCTTTGGACATGAAAAATGGCCCACCTGCGCGGGCCATTTCTTTGGGTCAGCGGGAGTTTCCTATACGTTACAGCGTTCGGGGGCCGGAGCCGCGCCGGCGACGAATCGCAGTATGTCAGCGATGTCCTGGGTATCGTTCGAGCCGCTGCAATTGACATCAGGATCGGCAGAGCAGGGCAGTTGACCAACGACGTCCGCCTGTAGCATCGCAAGAAGGAGTGCATCAAAGATGGTCACGCCGTTGGAGCAATCAAGGTCGGCCCAGATGGCGTCAGCGCTTGATGTGGGCGTTGGGCTCCCACCGATCGTTGGTGTCGGGGTAGCCGTGGGTGAATCTCCAGGTGACGACGTGATCGAAGGAGTTGGAGTTGGGGTCGGCGTGGGAGTGGAGCTTGACGTGGGCGCTGGAGTCGTTGGCGCAGGCGTTGTCGGCGTTGGAGTCGGCGGCCCCGGTGACGGACTTGGTGAAGGAGTTGGACTGGAGGTGGGTGCCGGACTGGGAGACGGCGTGGGACTCGGTGACGGTGTCGGGCTTGGAGACGGTGTGGGAGTCGCCGTCCCACCGCCACATGCCTGCCCAATGGAAATAGTGGCGTCGCCGATGGTCCCGATGCTGTAAAGCGAAGTGTCGGCGTTATAGAGGTCAGGGATCTCGTCTCCATCACCGCCGGCTTCATTTCCCGTGCCCACTGTTGCGATGTCAGTCAAGTCGAGGGTCGTCGGCCCTGTCGGGGCGGCGCTCGCAACGGTGATCGTGAAGGAGTAGATCTTGCCGTTGCCGCCTTCATAGGAAGAGTCGGAGTCTAGCTCAACGATCTTGAAGTTGCCGTCGGCCTGAGGGACCATGTTGCTGAACGATGTTATCGCTGACGTCGCGTTCACGGCGAGCAGGGACTTCGTATTATCGAGAGGTGTGGCTCTTGCGGTAACTGAGAGTTTGGCCTGATCAAAGAGAACATTCAGTCCGAAGCCGGCAAGACCGCCGGTTGCGGAACCGCTGTCGTAAGCGGGAACGGAGTCGACGATTAGGTCTATGACCGCGGTGCCGTTGGGTGCGACCTGGATGCAGTTCTGTATCGTTCCGTGGGATGTGGGAGTGTTCGCACCACCAGTGTTGGGGTCAGCGTCAAGGGAGAGAAAGTTCGCTCCGTCCAGGGCGGACGCGCTGGGTGCGGCCCTGTGGGCGAAAGTAAACGCCAGTGCCGCTGCCAGTACGCTTATGGTGAGCGCAGAAGTGACGAATGCAGTACGGCTTAACAAGAGCTATGATCCCCCAATCGTGCCCCGTCCGATGATTCAATCTTATGTCTTGTTCAGGGGGCCACCAGATCAACGTTGGTTAACGATCGGGAAACGTTCGGCTCAGATACCCTGCGTAGATTCGTCCGGCGCAAAACCGCGCCTGGTGGTGTTCTCGGAAATCGTTCGCGGCTCCATGAACTGGCGTACGTAATCCGGGCCGCCCGCCTTCTCGCCAATGCCCGACAGGCGCATACCGCCGAACGGGTGCCGCCCGGGTATAGCGCCGGTCACTGGGCGGTTGATGTACAGGCTACCGGTGCGGAACCTGCTCCGGGCGAGCTCAACGTGCCTGGGGTTGCGGGTGTAGATCCCTCCCGTCAGCGCGAACGCTGAGTCTGCCGCGATATCGAGCGCTTCCTCGAACCTGCGGGCGCGGAAGACGGCCAGCACCGGACCGAAGACCTCTTCGTGACCCAACGGCGATCCCGGTGGCACGTTAGTAAACACGGTTGGGCTTACGTAGCTGCCGCCGTCAGCGGGTGCGGGCGCCTGGACAAGGACTTTCGCGTAGGTCTTGGCCCCTTGGATGTAGCCGTTTATCTTCTCCGCAGCGGCGCAGTCGACGACAGGCGGAACGAACGTCTCCGGCAGATGCGGTGGGCCGACCACCAGGCTGCTCACAGCGTTGGCGAGACGAGAAATGACCTCCTCGTAAGCGGTGTCCACGATGATCAGCCGGCTGCAAGCGCTGCACTTCTGGCCGGCATAGCTGAAGGCGGATGTGATCACGCCGGCGACGGCCTGATCGAGGTCGGCATCGTCGTCGATGATGATGGCGTTCTTGCCGCCCATCTCCGCGATTACGCGTTTCACGTCGTGTTGGCCCGAACGCTTTCGGGCGGCCGTCTCGATGATGCCGAGACCCACCTCGCTGCTGCCGGTGAAAGCGATCATATTGACATCGAGGTGCTCTACCAGCGCCTGGCCGACCTCGCGGCCCGGCCCGGGCAAGTACTGGACGATGCCGGGTGGCACTCCTGCAGCGCGAAGGGTGCGGACCAGTTCGTAGGCGATGAGCGGTGACTGGCCGGCAGGCTTGAGGATGGCTGCGTTCCCGCCCGCGAGCGCACCTGCGCTCATCCCGCAGATGATGGCCAGCGGAAAGTTCCACGGGGCGATGATCGCCGCGACGCCACGGCCGGTGTGGAGGTATTCGTTGTGCTCTCCCAATACGTGCTGGACAATCTGGGGCGTCTCCAGGCGAACGGCTTGCTGCCCGTAGTAGCGAAGATAGTCAGCGGCCTCGCTGACATCGCCGTCGGCTTCCCGCCAGGGCTTGCCGCTCTCATACACCATCAGCGCCGCCAGATCGAATCGGCGCTGCTCTAGAAGATCGGCCGCGCGGGCGAGGACCTCGGCACGGCCCGTGGCGGCTATGCCTCGCCAGGCCGGGAACGCTTCGCGGGCGATGGCGACGGCAGCTTCAACATCGTCGCGAGTGGCCTGGGCAACGTGACCGATGACCGTTTCCGGGTCTGACGGATACGTTACGCCGGCGCGGGTTCGATCGACTACGGCGTCTTCGCCAATCAGCAGCGGATATCCGTCGCCGAAATGCTCCCGCCTGAGGTCGAGCGCCTTCAACATCGCCTCGCGCGCTTCCTGCTGGTAGAAACGCGTGGGCGATGAGTTCCTGAAGCGCGGCGCTACGGCGGGATCCTCAATCGGGACTCGCTGCTCACGCTGAAGCGATGCGTACTCCCGCACACCATCTCCGGAAGCGCCCGTGTTGAACCACGCCTGGTTAGAGGTATTCTCCAGGAGTCTACGCACAAGGTACGCCATCCCAGGAATGACTTCGCCGACGGGGACGTAGACCCGCGTCCGCCAACCCATCTCCGCCACTTTCTCGCGCAGGCCCTCCGCCATTCCGTACAGCATCTGGAACTCGATGTCCTCGTCGCGGAGACCTCGCGCACGTGCTTTGACAGACGCCTGTGCGACAGAGTGCGGGTTGTGAGTGCCGAACGCTGGCCGCAGATGAGGCCAGGCATCGAGAAGGGCATCCGTACAACGCTCGTAACAGGCGTCGGTTTCGGGCTTCTGCTCGTACACAGGCACCGGCCAGCCGTTCTGGTCCGCGACGATGTTCTCTTCGTCCCAGTAGGCGCCCTTTACCAGGCGTACGGAAAACGGCGTACCGCGCTCCGTCGCGAATGCGGCGAGGCGTGCCACCTGCTCCTCGGCGTCTCGCAAGTACGCCTGTACAACTATCCCTACGTGCTGATAGCGCACGAACTCCGGCTCCTGAAGAAGGTCCACGAAAGCCGTCTCCGTGAGCTCCCGGTAACGGTACTGCTCCATGTCAAAGTTGATGAAGGCGCCGTGCTCAATAGCTGCACGCAATACGTCGCGCAGCCGGGGTGCCGAGGCTTCGCTGACCCAGGCCGGTGCGGCGGGCTCGAGATGCGGTGCGAGCGCCGATAGTTTGATCGAAACGTTGATGCCGCGTACTTCGGGGAAACGCGAATCGTTCCAGTTGCCCGCTGCCGCGAGTACCTGGATCAGTTCGATGTAGCGGTCACGATAGACGTCGGCCTCGGCGTCTGAGAGTGTGGCCTCACCAAGGAGATCAACCGTGTAGGCGACACCATCTGATGCGAGATCGCGCAAGCGAGGGATTGCGGCACCTGGAGTGGCGCCGGCGATGAAACGGTCAGCCATAGAGAAGACGCCTTGCCGCACGACCTGCGAAAGGATCGGCCGGAACGGCCTTGCGCTGGCCAGCCCTGAAGCCGCCTCGAGGAGCGGCCGGTGCGTGCCGCGGAAGTACTGGCGGACGTGGTCTGCAATGGCGCCGGGCGTGCGAAGCGTAGGCAGGACGTCAACGAATCGCAAGAGCTTGACGCGGAAGTCGGGGTCGCTAGTGGCCCAGTCCAGGAGGTGCTGCTGGAACCACGCCGGAGTAAGAGCCAGCGGCGGATGCGAATCGACCGCCTGCCGGAGCTCCTCCTCCAGCTCGCGAGTCGACCGTTCAACGTCCACGACGCTCATCTATCTAATTGTATGGCCCGGCGTCGATGGGATCCGGCGACCACAGTCGACGCAGATTTCAGAATCGGTTCATTTCGGCTTCATTCAACGCCGGTAGAGTAAGAGCTGCCAAACTGGATGACAGAGGAGGAAAGAGATGTTTGCGGGCAAAGGAAAGCTAATCGCGATCGCTGCGGTGGTGCTGATCATCGCGGGCGTAGGCGGCGCCGGCGCTGTCGTCGCGACCACGGGTGACGACGACAAGCCGCTCACCGGCACCGCTCTTGAACGTGCGACTGATGCCGCGCTGGCCCACACCGGCGGCGGCACCGTGGTCGAAACCGAGGAGGGCGACGACGGCGCCGCCTACGGAGTCGAAGTCAGGATGGAGGACGGTAGCGTCGTGGAGGTCAACCTTGACGCCGAGTTCAACGTCATCGGCGAAGAGCCGGACGACGACGGAGCCACCGGCGAAGAAGACGACAACGGCTCCGGTAACGACGACTAGAGGTCAGGATACGTTACGCTGCTCGGGGTGCGGTCCGTCCTGTGACTGCACCCCGATCGGCCGTGCTACCACCGCAGCCTTCTCACGGTGTGTCAGGGTGTACCGGCAACTGGAGCAGAACACGTAAGTGTCGTAGTTCGATACCTCCTCCTTGAGGTCACCAAGGCACTTCGGGCAGGACCTAGACCACATTCGCATCGTTCTTCTCCTTTCTGCAGCCATCCTGACTCCCACGACGCCCCCGTGGCATGGGTAATACGGCCCTTTCCCAACGACCATTCGTCCTGTATTAGTGCGCACGACGCCTCCCGGCTTTGCGACGAGCCCGAAATCGCATAAAGTCGCAGGCGTGACTCTACTCCGCGAGACCGGCAGCATCACCGCCGACGATGACGCCATCCGTCGCGCGCTGGACGATGCGTTCCTGCCGGCGTTGATACCAGCGCTGGCACAGACCACCGGTGATATGTCGCTGCTGCGGGATGACCTGCGGCCGCCCAGCGTCATGCCGGCGATCCCACAGGGCGGGATGACCGACACTCAGCAGAAAGCCGCGAAGGAGCTCGCGCTCGAAGCGATTCGCTCGCTCCGGGACAACCCGCGGCCGGCGCTCCGCGCCGGTGACGCCGACCTGAAAGCGATAGTGGCCTGGCTCACCGGCTCGATGGCCGGCGACGACTACATCCCGCTGCTGATCGAAGAGATCACGCCGTTTGACGAAGACCCGCGCGCCCCGGAGTGGCGGGCGCCCGCTGGCAGCGCGTTTCAAGTGGCGGTCGTCGGCGCCGGCATGTCAGGTATCCTCGCCGGCATCCGGCTCAAGCAGGCGGGCGTGCCGTTCGTAATCCTCGAGAAGAACGCTGATGTCGGCGGGACATGGTTCGAGAACACCTACCCAGGGGCGCGGGTGGACGTGCCAAACGCGTTCTACAGCTACTCCTTCGCCCAGAAAGCGGACTGGCCGAAGCACTTCACGCCGCAAGACCAGCTCCTGCAATACTTCCGCGAGTGCGCGGATCGATACGGAGTTCGCGAGGACATCCGCTTCCGCACCGAGGTCGCGTCGATGGCCTTCGACGAGAAGCGCTGCGTCTGGACACTGCGCCTCCGGACTCCTGACGGTGAGCAGATGCTAGAGGCGAACGCAGTCATCAGCGCAACCGGACAGCTGAACCGGCCGCGATTCCCGGACATTCCGGGACGCGAGAGGTTCGCCGGGCCCTCGTTCCATAGTGCGCAGTGGGACCATACAGTCGATCTAACGGGCAAGCGCGTGGCCGTGATCGGCACGGGAGCGAGCGCCTGCCAGTTCGTGCCCGCGATCGCGCCAGAAGTGGCCGAGCTAACGGTCTTCCAGCGGACGCCGACGTGGTTCGTGCCGGTCCCTCACTACCACGATGACGTCCCGGAAGGGCTTTTCTGGCTGCTCACGCATGTTCCACACTACGCAAACTGGTATCGCTTCTGGTTCTTCTGGAACATGACCGACGGCTTGCTTCCTGCGGCAACCGTCGACCCGGAATGGTCCGGCAACGAAGCCTCGATCTCGGCGGCCAACGACCAGCTGCGCACACTGCTCACGATGTACCTGCACTCCCAGTTCGGAGACCGGCCGGACTTGCTGGAGAAGGAGATCCCGAACTACCCTCCAACATCGAAGCGGATGGTGCTGGACAACGGCATCTGGGCGCAGACTCTGAAGCGCGACAACGTGCACCTGGAAACCGACAAGATCCGAGAGATCACCGAAAACGGAGTGGTGACCGGGGACGGAGAGGTGCACCGAGCGGACGCGCTGATTTACGGCACCGGCTTCCTCGCCTCGCGCTTCCTTACTCCGATGTCCGTCGCCGGCCGAGGAGGAGTCGATCTAAACGGACAGTGGGACGGCGATGCGAAAGCGTACATGGGCATTACGGTCCCGAACTTCCCGAATTTCTTCATGCTCTACGGCCCGAACACAAACATCGTCGTTAACGGCAGCATCATCTTCTTCTCTGAGTGCGAGGTGCAGTACGTGATGGGATGCCTGCGCCTTTTGCTGAAAGGCGAGCACCGCGCGATGGACTGCAAGCGTGACGTGCACGACGCCTACAACGAACGCATAGGCGAGGCGAACCTCAAGCGCACTTGGGGCGTCTCGAAAGTCAACAGCTGGTACAAGAACGACAAAGGACGGGTCACGCAGAACTGGCCGTTCAACCTGATCGAATACTGGCAGCAAACGCGACAGCCGAACCCGAACGACTACGTCTTCCTCTAGGGGGATTTATGGCCGACGCTGCGCAGCCCTTGATGTACTCCGACCTTGCGCCGTGGTTTCACCTGGTGACCGCGCCGGAGGACTACGAGGAAGAGGCCGAGTTCTACACGAAACAGCTGCTTGATAACGCCCGGCGTCCGATAAAGACGGTGCTGGAGATGGGCAGCGGCGGGGGCAACAACGCCTCCCACATGAAGAAGCACTTCCAGATGATACTGACTGACCTCTCAGAAGAGATGCTGGAGCTCAGCCGCACGGTCAACCCGGATCTTGAGCACGGCCAGGGCGACATGCGAACGCTGCGGCTTGGCCGGACCTTCGATGCGGTGTTCGTGCATGATGCCGTCAGCTACATCACCACGGAGAAAGGCCTGCGTCAGACTTTTGAGACTGCGTTCGTCCACTGCGAACCGGGCGGCGTCGCATTCTTCGCCCCGGACCATGTGCGTGAGCACTTCCGTGGGGGCACGGACTGGGGCGGCCATGACGGTGCGGACGGCCGCAGCCTGCGCTTCCTGGAGTGGACGCGGGATCCGCCACCCGGCGCGACAGCGATCGACGTGGAGTACGCCTACCTGCTGAGCGAGCCCGGCAAGCCGACGCGCGTGCTATACGACTGCCACGTCGAGGGATTGTTCAGCCGGCACGACTGGCTCCGCTGGCTCTCTGAGGCTGGCTTCGAGCCAAAGGAAGTGATGCTCGTGCACAGTGACGTGCCCGAAGGCGCGGTGCACTTCGTCGCCGTCAAGCCGGCTTAGTCGCCGACACGACCCACAAGCCGGCCGTCGCGCATCTCCATCACGACGTCCGCCTGCCGCGCAATGGAATCGTCATGCGTAGCGATGAGCACCGTGCGGTTCTCGCGAGCGAGATCACGAAGCAGCGTCACGATCAGCGCACCTGTCTTCGAGTCAAGGTTCGCGGTAGGCTCATCGGCGAGGACAAGCGGGCAATCGTTTGCGAGCGCCCTTGCGATTGCGACGCGCTGTTGCTCACCGCCCGAGAGCTTGAAGGGACGCCTGATCCAGCGATCTTCGGCCAGCCCGACCTGCGTAAGCAGAGTCTGTGCCCGATGTCGCATGTGATTGGTGCCGCCCGCCAGCTCCATCGGGAGTGTGACGTTCTCCATTGCTGAGAGGCCCGGCATCAGGTTGAACATCTGAAACACGAACCCGACTTTCCGGCGGCGGTAATCGACCTCCTGCCCACCTTTGAGCCGCCCGACATCTACGCCGTCCGCCATGATCGTTCCGGAGTCCGGCTTGTCGAGAGCACCGAGCAGGTTCAGGAGGGTACTCTTGCCGCACCCGCTCGGCCCGCGCAGGACAACCAATTTGCCGCGCGGCACCGTGAAGCTGATGTCATCAACCGCCTTCACCTGGCCGCCGCCGGAAGGAAAGACCTTGCTGACGTGCTGGATGATCGCCGTGTCGCTGGCGACAAGAGTGGGTGTTTCGTCACTCATGGCGTAGTACCTCCGCGGGGCGTACCCGGCCGACGTACCAGGCCGGAACAACAGTTGCCAGCAAAGCCAGCCCGATAGCGATTGCGATAGCGTAAGCGAATACGTCCGCCGACACAGCGACGTTGACGTCTCCAAGTAGACCACTAGCCTCGTCCGCTGCCGCCGCCGGTCCGCCAATGAAGAACGCACCTTCGCCCGGACCCGGGCCGCGGATGACATCACCGCCCGGGCCTGCAATCTGCGGACCGGCGGAGCCGGAATCCGACACCAGGTTGTCGGCTACGGTTTGCGCAAGCGGGAAGGTCGCGGCGGCGCCAATCACGGCAGCCACCACAGCCACAGCCGCCGTCTCGAACGAGAACTGGCTGACGACATTCCAGCCCGATGCGCCGATCGCCTTCAGGATTCCGATCTCGCGGATCCGCTGCCGGGCGACGAGACCGACCGAGAAGAGAATAATCACTGCACTGGCGACGAGCGCCGCGTACATTCCGATTTCGCTGCTGTTCTTGGCGTCGGAGAGCGGGGCGCTGATCGAGGCGAAGATGGACTGAGCAGTTGTGACGTCGGCCTTGTCCTCGCCCAGCGCCGCCTTCACGTCGTCTGCGACCTGCTCCACGTTGTCGACGTCATCCGCGCGAACTGTTGCCTGGTCCACTTCGTTGCCACGGTCGAATATCTCTCGCGCGGTGTCGATCGGCAGCGCGAAGGCGTTGTCCCCGAAGGTGGTGCCGGTCGTGTATATCCCGATCACCTCAATCGACACGCTGTTGCCATCGGGATCTTCCAGCGTGAATGTATCGCCCACCTGTAGGTCGTTGGCATCCGCGACGGCCTGTCCAACCACTGCGACATTCTTCCCGGCATCATCAGAGGTGAACGTCCGCCCTGAGCTCAGGGTAGTGTCCTGCTCTCCGATGCCGGTGAGCTTGCTCGGGTCATCGGTTCCGGTAACAAGAATAGGTGGCGAGAACGCCTGGGCACCCTGCGGGGCATTCGGCGGCGGATCGATCTCCGCACCCTTGAGTGACTCGCCACTGTATTGCGCCGTGATCTGGCGCGTGATGGAGGAGACGTGTGGTATCGATGTCAGGGAATTCAGATCATCGTCCGTGATCGTCGGCTGGCTGGTGTCGTCCCCGCCCTCGGTCTGATCAGGCGTCTCCGTGATGCCACCGCCGTCGGTGCCACCCGGACCGATCTGGATCGAAAACCCGCCGCCGCCAAATGTTCCCGCCGGGCGGACTGTGATGTCGGTGCCCACGGACGCCTTTATATCGTCCAGCCGTTCTGCGAATGCGGCGTTGACGGTGATCATGATCAGCGCCAGACCGATGCTCACGCCGAGCACACCAACAAGCAGAGCGCCACGTAAGGGACTTCGGATTAGCGCCTTGCCGGCGCGCCGGATGGTTCGCATGAGCGTGTACCGCCTTCCTCTTTGGGCTTTCGGTACACGTTGGCAGTCCGGGCTTAACGCCGGATGAGCGGAATGTTAGAAGGCCTTAACCTCGCGCTCAGTTCCCCCGGCCCTCGTAGGACGGGTGACTCTTATCCAGCCAGATATTCGAGGCCCAGTACTGGCTGCCGAACCAGGGGAATACCACCGGGTTTCGCACGTAAGGCCAGTAGACAAAGGCGACCACCGGCGCGATGTAGTCGAGGCGCGCGTTTGCCGCGGGTGACTCCGGGTTCGTCTCGCCGAGAAGGTAGCGCTGGATATCCAGCCCGGTAGCCTTGCGCAGTTCGAAATCGAACTCTCGGCGCTGCTTGTCGAGCATGTCGTCAAGCACGGGGTCCGACACCTGGAAGGAGTTCTTGGGGCCGCCCGTCTTGAAGTACGGGTACACCCAGTCGTCGAGATCGATCCAGCCGTTGTCAAACCCCCATGTGAAGACACCCTGGTCACATTCGGGGGACACGAGGCCTTCCGCGATGCGGGAGTACGGCACGGTCTGGAACTTGATGTCGCCGTCCATGCCGAGGTTCCGCTTGATCGTCTCGATGTAAGTGGGAGCGTAGCGCGGAATGTACGCCGGCACGTCCGCGAACCACATCAGCGGAATGTCCGGCTTGCCCGCGGCTTCGTAGAGACGCCGCGCTTCCGCGATGTCTTCTTCCCGTCCGGCACCGCGCCGGTAGCCGGGAAGTTGCAGCAGTTCGTCGTCCGGCATCGCCCAGCGCTGGATCGCGCCACCAACGGGACCGACCGATTTGTACGTGCCGCTGCCGATGATGTCGCTGGCTTCTTGCCTGTCCACCGCCAGGTGCAGGGCCCGGCGCACGCGCCAGTCGTTGAACGGCTCGCAGTACGCCTTCAGGCGCGAGTTCAGCCAGCCACTGATCTGTACGACCTGCAGCACCAGGTCCGGGATTTCGTCCAGAACGCCCTGTATCCAGGCAGGGTTATCGATGAACACGCCGACGTCGATCTCTTTGCGCCTAAATAGCGATTCGACCGTCGCATCGTTCAGCCCCTGGCCTGTCGACCGGTAGCCGGACAGGTATGGCCGGCCGAGGTCCGGTTCGTCCCAGCCAAACCAGGCCGGGTTGCGCACGGCGTTGAATTCGATGCCAAACGCAAGGCTGTCCCAGATGAACGGCCCGGTGCCGATCATTCGGTCGGCGGCCGCGGGAGGCCGGTTCCGGTAGGAGTCGACAGAGTCCCATGGCACTCCGGGATCCGGGCCGTCCCCCATGTCGACGATCTCCTTTGGGATGATCATCGCGTTGGTGTCCGCCATGAAGTGATAAAACGGAGCTGTCGGCTCCTTGGTAGTGATGCGCAGAGTGTAGTCGTCGACGATTTCGAGATTCTCGATCGTGCCGTACTGGCTGGAGCGGTAGTAGTACGTCCGCTGGTAGCTATCTTTGTCCCGCTGGCGGTTGTAGCTGTACGCGACATCTTCCGCCGTCAACTCGCGGCCGGCGAGGTCCGGGAAGTTCCCCCGGATCTTGTCCGTGTCGTGGAACTTGACGCCCTTGCGGAGCTTGACGATGTACGTGAGCGGCGCATCCGGCTCGATCATCTCGGGAGCGCTCTCCGCCAGGTCCGGAAAGATGTTCTCCCAGGTCGGGTCGATGTGGCTCTTATAGCAGTACAGTTTGCTGAACACGGCCGACTGGTTTGAGTACATCGGCCCGAACTGCGTCTGGTGAGGGTCGTAGCGGTCCAGCACGACGGCATCGAACCCGATGTAGGTGAACGTGCCGCCGCGCTGGTCGGAAGGTGCAGGATCGAACACCTGCCGAGCGTCGTGGGGGTCGCTTGGGGGGTGGCCGGGGAAGAGCTCGTCGCTGTCCTCGTCTGGATCGCCGGTGCCCCGCGGGCCCGAGGTGTCTTCGCTGCAGCCAACAAGCGATGCCGCCGCGAGGCCGGCGGTTCCCAGAGCTGCGCTGCCCAGGAACCGCCGCCTCCCCATGCGCCGCTCACGCCAGTACTTTGACCAGTATCCTGCGTCGTCCATGCTGACCCCGCTTTCCGATGCGCCGGATTACGTGCATCTTGCGCCCAACTGCGCACCGATGCAATGGGTACGTTCCCGCAAGCGCTTACGCTTTCCGCGAGCGGCGGGTACGTGCATAATCGTGAGCACCCATGACACGCGGAATGCTCACGCTGGACGATCTGCGGCCAAAGGCCGCTTCGGGCGAGATCGACACCGTCATCCTCGCCTTCTCCGACCACTACGGACGCCTGCACGGCAAGCGTTTCGATGCTGGCTTCTTCCTGGACGAGATCTGCGAGACAGGCACTCACGCTTGCGATTACCTGCTGACGGTAGACATGGAGATGAACCCCGTGCCTGGCTACAAGTACTCGAGCTGGGAGCAGGGCTACGGGGACTTCCACATGGCGCCCGACCTGGCGACCATGAGGATAGCGTCGTGGCTCGACCGAACTGCGTTCGTCCTCTGCGACGTGCACGACACGAAATCGCACGAGTTGGTCAGCGTCGCTCCGCGGTCGATTCTCAAGCGGCAGCTGGAGTGCGCTGCGAAATCGGGATACACGGCGAAGGGTGCATCGGAGCTGGAGTACTTCCTCTTCGATGAGAGCTATAAGGGTGCGGCAGAGAAGCGCTACGCGGACCTGACGCCCGCCGGCTGGTACCTGGAGGATTACCACCTGCTGCAGGGCACCCGCGAGGAGCGATACAACGGCGCAGTCCGCCGCCACCTGGCCGCATCCGGCGTTCCCGTCGAGAACTCGAAGGGGGAATGGGGCCGCGGACAGCACGAAATGAACGTGCGCTACACGGACGTCTTGGGGATGGCAGACCGCCACTCCGTGATGAAGCTGGCGATGAAGGAGATAGCGGACGGCCTTGGCTGCAGCGTCACCTTCATGGCTAAGCCGCACGCCAACGAGGCCGGCTCGTCGTGTCACATCCACCTCAGCCTTTGGTCCGGCGACAAGTCCGCCTTTTCGGGCGACTCAGAGCTCGGTCCGGTGAAGTGCAGCGATGCCTTCCGCTGGTTCCTCGGCGGGTGGATGGCGCACGTCCCTGAGCTAATGCCTTTCTACGCGCCCACCGTCAACTCGTACAAGCGATACCTGCCCGGATCGTGGGCGCCCGTCGGCATCGCCTGGAGCTATGACAACCGCACCGCCGGCTTCCGCGTCGTCGGCGAGGGCAACTCGCTGCGCATCGAGTGCCGCATTCCCGGCGCCGACTGCAACCCGTACCTCGCCTACTCGGCGACGCTCGCAGCCGGCCTCGACGGCATCACCAAGAAGACGGAGCCGCCGGACGTGTTCGTCGGCGACGTCTACCAGGCCGCGAACTTGCCGCGCGTTCCAGCCACGCTGCGCGACGCCACTGACGCCTTCGCCACCAGCGACTTCGTCCGCGAAGCGTTTGGCGCGGACGTGCAGGAGCACTACACGCACTTCTTCCGAGAAGAGCAGTCTGCATACGACCGCGCCGTCACCGACTGGGAGCGCTGGCGCTATTTTGAGAGGATCTAGTGCCGAGTGGAACAAGGAACTTGGAACAACAGGGGACGCATCCGTTCTTCTTGTTCCCTGTTCCCAGTTCCGTGTTCCAAGACGCTGTTACTTCGGCCACACCTGCAGGAGTAAGACATGCCTAGACTAGCCGACAAAGTCGCCCTCATCACCGGCGCCGGCTCCGGCATCGGCCGCGAGTCCTCCATTCTCTTCGCGAACGAGGGCGCGTCGGTCGTCGCCGTTGACGTGAACGAAGACGCCGCGAAGGAGACCGTCGCGCTGATCGAGAAGTCCGGCGGGACAGCGATCGCCGTTGGCGCCGACGTCACGAAAGCGAACGACTCCGAGGCGATGGTCGCCGCGGCTGAGAAGGCGTTTGGCAGGCTCAATGTGCTGTTCAACAACGCCGGCATCATGCACTCCGACGACGACGACGCCATCACGACCACCGAGGAAGTCTGGGACGTGACGATGGACATCAACGCAAAGGGCGTCTTCCTCGGCTGCAAGTACGGTATCCCTGCGTTGCAGCGCGCAGGCGGCGGCAGCGTCATCAACACCGCATCAATAGTGGCCGTGATGGGCTCCGCGACCGCGCAGGTAGCCTACACCGCGTCGAAGGGCGCCGTGCTCGCGATGACCCGTGAACTGGCGATCGTCCACGCGCGGCAGAACATCCGGATCAACGCGCTCTGCCCCGGCCCGCTCCGCACTGAGCTTCTGATGAAGTTCCTGGACACCGAGGCCAAGCTACAACGCCGCCTGGTGCACATCCCGATCGGCCGCTTCGGCGAGGCGAAGGAGATCGCGCAGGCCGCCCTCTACCTCGCCTCCGATGAGTCCTCGTTCATGAACGGCGCGCAGTTCATCATCGACGGCGGCATTACGGCCGCTTACGTCACGCCGGAGTAGTCAAGGCAGCCCGACCTCGATCGATTCTCCCGTAGCCTCGTTCTCGATTAAGAGCTTGCCGGGCAGGAGGCCCGACAGCTGTTCATTGGCGTTAAGTAGCTCGATCCCGTAGACGGTGCCGTCTTTGGTCAAGTCAACGTTGAGGTTGTCTGTGACGCTAACCGTCTCAACCTCGGATGTCTTGTCCCGCAGGTAGAGGTAAGCAATGTTGTGGCGCGGATCGTAAGACAACTTCATGTGATTAGAAGTAACGGGCGATCACCGTGATCACCAGCCACGCTCCTCCTTCCTCAACAGCATACGCCTCAATCTGTTTCGTCGCATACGTCTTTCCTCGCCACTGAGCGTTGTACGCGAAGCTCCGTCGGAAACCTGTCCGGTCAAATTTCGCTACGAAGCGTTCGCCTTCGAGGACAGTCGAAACGACTTCGCTTCGAGTCGCCCCACGCTCAGCCAGGCGCGCTTCAGCATGGGGATGAATATGTACTTCCATCGGCCCGCAGTATACTTCCGCTCATGATCTCGGACCTCCTCCTATTTGGCACTCGGTCATGATCACCCTCGGTCTGTACATCAACGGCGAGCACACCGAAGGCCACGCCGGTGAAACGACCGTTCGCGATCCCAGCACCAACGCCGAGATCGGACGGGTGGCACGCGCCTCCAGCAATGACGTCGACCGCGCGGTCACGCTGGCCCACGACCGCTACCGCGAAGGCGTCTGGCGGCGAGCGCCCGTGCGCGAGCGTCGCGACGTCCTCCGCCGCATCGCTGATCTGGTGCGGCGCGATACGGAACGCCTGGCAAAGCTCGAATCGACGAACGCGGGCAAGCCGATCGCTGCCGCGCGAGGCGAGATCGGCGCGGTGGCCGCCAGCTTCGACTACTACGCCGGCGCCGTCGACAAATTCGGCGGCGAGACGGTGCCCAGCCAGGCGAGCGGCACGCTCCTCACCTTCCGCGAACCGATCGGCGTCTGCGCCGCGATCACGCCGTGGAACTTCCCGATGGCCATCCTCAGCTGGAAGGCGGCACCCGCTCTCGCGATGGGCAACTCGCTCGTCGTAAAGCCGGCGGAGGTCACACCGCTGACCGCGCTCGCGATGGCAGAGCTGGCGACGGAAGCAGGCCTGCCACCCGGCGTCTTCAACGTGGTGCCCGGCAAGGGCTCCGAAGCCGGCGAGGCGCTGGTCCGCCACCCGCTCGTCCGCAAGATATCGTTTACCGGCTCCACCGAGGTCGGCGCACGCATCATGCAGACAGCCGGTGCCGACATCAAGCGCGTCTCGCTGGAGCTCGGCGGCAAGTCAGCGAGCATCGTCTTCGCGGATGCGGAAATCGAGAAGTGCATCGAGTCCTCGATTTGGGCCGTCTACGACAACGCCGGACAGGACTGCTGCGCCCGTTCCCGGTTGCTCGTCGAGCGCTCCGTCTTCGCAGAGTTCGCCGAGCGCTTTGTGGCGCGTGCAAAGACCATCCGACTCGGCGACACAGCGGACGAAGCGACTGAGATGGGTCCGCTCATCACGCCTGACCACCGTGAGAAGGTCGAGAAGTACATCGAGATCGGCGAAAGCGAAGGCGCGTGTCGGCTCTGCGGCGGCGAACGCCAGGAGCGCGACGGCAATTACTTCTCGCCGGCCGTCTTCGTAGACGCGAAGCCTGAGATGCGCATCGTGCAGGAGGAGATCTTCGGCCCTGTCGTAGCGATGATCCCCTTTGACAGCGAAGACGAAGCGATCCGTCTTGCCAACGACTCGATCTACGGCCTCTCCGGCTCCATCTGGACGCGCGACATCGGGCGTGCGATGAGGGTCGCCCGCGGCGTCGAAACCGGAGTGCTGTCGGTCAACTCGTCGAGCTCGGTGCACATCGAGGCGCCGTTCGGCGGCGTCAAGCAATCAGGCATCGGCCGCGAGCACGGTCTGGCCGTGCTGGCCGACTACTCCGAGTACAAATCGGTCTTTATCGCCGACGATTAGTGTCGATTTGCCGCCTCCCCGTTCGTCGCTAGTAGGCGGCGCACCGGGTGCCGCCACAAGCGAAGGAGCTGCCAATGCTGTACATGTGCCTGATCAGCTACGACCCAACGATGCCGTTCGAAGGGCGAGTACTCCAGCCGGAGCACGCCATGTTGGAACAGTAGTTGAGGGAGTTGGGCGTCTGCGTTTCGGGCGCTGGGCTTAAGGCAGCCGAGGCTTATCAACGCGCGATCTCGCTGGTCAACAACGATGTCGAGCGCCGGTACGTTGAACGGCGTCTGCAGAAGCTTTAGTCTCGGGCCACTGGACAAACCACCGATGCGGCGCTACCATCCCCGCGTCACTAGCCTTACCCGCCGGGAGGTGTCCGATGGCCTATCCCGTAACGTTCGACATTTCCAAGCCCAACCGGTTCACCAGGCCTAACGTCTTTATCCGCATCATCGGCGCGATCATCCTGGGTATCGTCAACTGGCTTGTGATCGTGCTGCTGCCGCTCTATGCCGCGTTTCAAATCTCCTCCCAGAAGGAGAAGTACCTCGAGAACGAGACGGTGAAGGGCTGGCTGCGAGGCTTCGCCGGGCTGAACGCCTACGTGTATCTCCTCACCGACGAATTCGATGGCACGAAGGACCCTTCGTTCCGCTACGAGATCACCCCCGGTGGCACCCCGACGCTCGGTGGTGCGCTACTCCGATACATCATGGGTATCCCGCACCTGCTCATCCTCGGCGCGCTGGGCTCCGTCGCGGGGATCATCTGGATCATCGGATCCGTGATGATCCTGATCTCAGAGGACTACGCCGCCGGACTGTTCGACTTCAACCGCGGAGCTGTGCGGTGGATCGCCCGCTATGCCGCTTACCACGCCTCGCTCGTGCAGGAGTACCCGCCGTTCGCGTTCGATACCGGCGCCGAGGGCGCCGCGCCAGCTACGCCTTCACCACCGACAGCGTAACTTCGCCATCATCAACCTTCGCAGTCTCGCTGGCAGCTCCATTGGGAGGCACGCCTTCACGCAATTCGTTGGCCAGGGTTTCGTCCTTCACGTAGTCAGCGTGCGTCGCGAAAACGTCTCGCGCGCGAACCGAGCCGGCGTAGTGGACGACTATCCTGTCCTCGATTTCGAGGCCGGCTGACTTGCGCAACCCCTGGATTCGGTGCACCAGCTCCCGCGCGAGGCCCTCGTCGGCCAGCTCCGGTGTTATACGCGTGTCGATAGCGACGGCGTAGCCGGAATCGTCGGTCGCGAGCACGTTTCCTTCCCCTGCAACCCGCAGCAGGTCGTTCGGCACCTCATATGCCGCCTTGAACTCCTCGGTGATCGCCTTGACGCGGAGTTCCTTCACGTTCGCCTCTTCGACGACTTGCTCAGCCAGCTTCTCTAGCGCCGACTTCCTCTCGGACGTGAGCACAAACGCGGTCGCCGAGGCGAGAGGTTGCCTCACTTTCATCCGGGCCTTCTGTCGCGCCGCGCGCGCCAGGCTAGAAACCCGCATAACCAGCCGGACGTCGTCCATTAGCGATTCGTCGATCGCCGAAACGTCCGCTTCCGGCCACTCCGCAAGGTGCACGCTCTCCGGCTCCTCCTTGTCTACGGTCCTAACGAGGTTCTGGTACACCGCCTCCGCCACGAACGGCGCGTACGGCGCGATCAACTTCGTCACCGTGACAAGGCACGTGTAAAGCGTCTGGAAGGCGGCAGTCTTGTCCTCGTCAACTTCGCCCTTCCAGAATCGGCGCCGGCTGCGGCGCACGTACCAGTTCGAAAGGTCGTCGACGAAGTCCTGGATCGCTCGGCCGGTCGCTGTTGGGTCGTAGTTATCGAGGCCGTCCGTCACTTTCTGCACCAGCGCGTTCAGTTCGGACAGCACCCAACGGTCGAGCTCCGTCGGCGTTCCCGGGCCATGCTTCGTCGGGTCGAAGTCGTCGAGATTGGCGTAGGTGACGAAGAAACTGTACGTGTTCCAATAGGTCAGGAAGAAACGCCGCAGCGACTCCTGGACGAGCTGCGGAGAAAAGCGCCGGGCGTCGCCGGGCTTTGTAGCTGTATACAGGTACCAGCGCAAAGCGTCGGCGCCGGACTGATCGATGACCGTCCACGGGTCGACGACATTCCCCACCGACTTGCTCATCTTGCGGCCCTTCTCATCCTGGATATGGCCGGTGCAGATGACATTCGCGAAAGAGTACGGTTGCTTGAAGACATCTGGCTTCGCCGCATTCAAGAGCACGGCCTCAGCATGCAGCGTGTAAAACCAGCCACGAGTTTGATCGACGGCCTCGCAGATGTAGTCGGCCGGGTACATCTGCTGAAAGTGCTCCTGGTTCTCAAACGGATAGTGCCACTGCGCAAACGGCATCGCGCCCGAGTCCAGCCAGACGTCCATCAGCTCCGGCGTTCGCTTCATAGAACCGTTGCAGGACTCGCACTTCAGCTCGATGCGATCGATGTACGGGCGGTGCAGGTCGTCCAGCGCTTCGGCGGCCGCCCGATCGACGGCGCGCTCACGCAGCATCTTGAGCGAGCCGACACATTCGAGCGCATCGCAAGCGGTGCAGCGCCAGACAGGGAGCGGTGTGCCCCAGTAGCGCTCACGGGAGATGCCCCAGTCGATGTTGTTGCGCAGCCAGTCCCCGAAGCGCCCGCTCCTGATGTGCTCCGGGTACCAGTTGATCTGGTCGTTGCCGGAGATCAGCTTGTCCTTGACCGCGGTCGTGCGGATGTACCACGTGGGCTTTGCGTAGTAGAGCAGCGGCGTCTCGCAGCGCCAGCAGAAGGGGTATGTATGTTTGATCGTGCCGCTCTTCATCATGAGGCCGCGGTGAGTGAGGTCTTTCGTGATCTTGGGGTCGGCCTTCTTGACGAACAGACCCGCCCACGGCGAACCGGCCGGCATCTCACCACGCAGGTCCACCGGCTGCAGGAACAGCAGGCCGTGCTCCTTGCCCAGCTGGAAGTCCTCGCCTCCGAAGGCGGGGGCGATGTGAACGATGCCCGTGCCGTCCTCCATCGAGACGAAATCGCCGCCGAGCACCGTGTAGGCGGCCGGGACGTCACCGATTGATTCCACCGTCTCCAGCCTCATTGGCCCCTTAGCGGATTCGAGGTCAACACCCTCGGGCCCTTCACCGGGAGCGGCAATTGATGGCTTCCACTCCTTGAAAGCCATCGGTGTTACACCCCACTGCGTTGGGTCATAGAGAGGCTCGTATTTCAGACCCACAAGGCGTGAGCCGGGAATCTCGCCAACGAACGAGAGCACTACACTGGGATCCGAGTCTTGAGCAGTTAGCTCAAGCAGCAGTTGATTGCGTTCGGCGGTATCTGCCTGTTGTAGTTGGTCCGCATACTCAGGACTCAAAATCCTAAGAGCTAGATCCGAGGCGGCGACGAGAAGCTCTCCATTCCTTAGGACGACCGTGTAGTAAGCGTTGGGATTGATCGCCAAGGCCGTATTGCCGGGCAGTGTCCACGGGGTCGTAGTCCAAGCGACCAAAAAGAAGTCATGATTCCCGGCGACTCCCAACTGCTGAACGGAGGCATCGGTCAATTTGAACTTCACGTAGACGCTCGGGTCAACGGTGTCTTCCTTGTAGCCGAGCGCCACCTCTGCGTCCGAGAGCGACGTCCCGCAGCGCGGGCAGTGCGGCGTCGAGCGGTAGTCCTGGTAGAGGAAGTCGTTCTCCCACATCTGCCGTATGAACCACCAGACGCTCTCGATGTACTCATTGTGGTAGGTAACATACGGACCGGACATATCGACCCAGAACCCGATACGCTCGGTCAGGCGCTCCCATTCCTTGACGTATTGGAACACGCTCTCCCGGCAGCGCTTGTTGAACTCCTCCACGCCGAACTCTTCGATCTCCGGCTTGCTCTTGAGCCCGAGCTGCCGTTCGACCTCAAGCTCTACGGGCAGTCCGTGGGTATCCCACCCTCCTTTGCGAGGCACGCGATAGCCGCGCATTGTCTTGTAGCGGGGAAAGAGGTCCTTGAAGGCGCGCGCGAGGACGTGGTGTAGCCCGGGCTGGCCGTTGGCGGTTGGCGGCCCTTCGTAGAAGACGTAAGTCCTGTCCTCGGGGCGCTGTTCCACGCTCTTCTCGAAGACGCGGTTGGCCTTCCAGAACTCGAGGACTTCCTCCTCGAGTTTCGGGAAGCTCTGTCTGCTATCGATCGGTTTGAACATTGGTCACCTCTCTTCGCGACAACGAAAAAGCCCGTCCCAAAAAGGGACGGGCCTGTTGGCTCGCGGTACCACCCTGGTTTCCTTCCATGGAAGGACACTCTCAGCGCACGTCCTTCCGGGGAAGGATTATGCGCCTGCCTCTGCTAACGGGGGCTTCCGGCCGAGTCTACTCTCCGCCGAGGCGGATTTTGGGTCGGCGGCTCAGGAGGGATTTTCCGGCCTTGCTACCGTGCCCCGCTCGCACCATCCGGGGCTCGCTTGACGGTCCCCGCTAAGGGAGTGCCGTACTCGTCTCCGTCACAGCCTTTTGATTTGCGGATAGTGTACGTTCGGGCGCGAAAGTCGTCAATTCTCAGCGAAACAGACCACCAGGCGGTCGTCAACCATTTCCCAGCTGTCCTTCGTGGGCACCAGGTACCACTCCATCGATGCCGGACAGCCGTCATAGGCCTCGTCGTCGATAGCAGAGTTGCCGGGGAATTCGTCTGAATAGCCCTCGATGTCAAACATCCCTACGACTTTCACCGATCCCGGTTCAGTGCAGTCTACGCGATCAAGCTCTTCGTATTCGCCGAATCCCGGGTTCATGACGCAATCGCCTGTCTGGAAGTCAGTGAGACTCTCATCCAGTGTGGCCTCACAGGCCATTGTCACGCCGGCAATCAGGGCAAGGGCCCATAGATAACGCATCACTCTGCAAGACGTGAAATCCCCGAATCTGATACAGGCTATTGATGCTGCTGTATACGGGCCGGCGCAGACCGGCGAGAGGCGGCAAAGCACTCAGAGCAGAGGACAGGCCGTTCAGCCTTCGGCACGAACGGCACTTCCGTCATCTGGCCACAGGTTGCGCACGTGGCCGGGTGCATCTGCCGGGGAGTACGACCGCCGAAGCTGGCGAAGGGACCGTAGTGAACATATCCGCTATCTGTAAGTGGACTGTCGCTGCTGACCGAGCCGCCCCTACGCGCAATGCGGCAGTCAGGGCAACGAGTGGGGTCATGAGTGAGTCCGCGACTGGCATAAAAACTCTGCTCACCAGTAGTGAAGACGAAACTCGATCCGCATTCGCGGCATAGCAGGGCGCGGTCGGCGTGAGGCACGGGCGTCTCCTGTTGGGGCTGGCGATTATGTTCAGGGCGCGAAGTTGGCGACACTATATAACTGAAAATCAATTGTCGTCAATCGATTTATCAAACTCGTCTGAAGGCCGGCAGCAGGGGGCGTTATAATCACCCGCAACGTGGTGCTAAGGTAGCGAGATGATTGCGGCGCGGGCTCTGACGCTTCTATTCTTGGCGGCTGTTTGCGGTTTCACCTATAACGTGGCGGCTCAACCAGAATTTGCGGCCGCTGGCGGCTCGACGCTTATCCAGGGAGACGGCGACTGCAACGGCACAGTCGCCGTCCCTGACCTGGGGGTGGTCCTGCGCGCCGCCGCCGACGTCCCCGCCGGCAGCGGCTGCATAAATCAGACCGGGAACCTCAACTGCACCGGAGGCGTCGACATCGAAGACGTGCTGCGTTTGGCGCGGCACCTCGCTGGAGTCCCGATGTCGGCTGCCGGAGGATGTGCGGCGATCGGCAGCGAGCTGTCAGGCGGACAACCGACAAGCGCTGACCTGATCGAGGCTGCTCTTGAGAAGGGCGACATCGACGAGGGCACGGCAGCCTACCTCAAGATCCTGGCTGCATACGACGACCCCGCCCTGCCTTCCGAGTACGACGGCTTCGACGAACAGTTCCCGGTCAGCTACAACGTGGCGCAAGGATCGCCGCTCTACGCCTCGATGTCTGCACAAGAACAGTCACAGGTGGACCCATACCTCCTCCCGCCGATTGCACCGGGTAGCTGGTTCGAAGCGCAGGGTGGCGCAAGCGTTCAGCCGCAGAGCGGCATTTTCAGCTCGATCTCGATTGCGGTCTCCGGCACGAATGGGATCAAGCTCTGGACGCCGCCGTCCGTCGGTGCCCCAACCCGCGATGCACTGGGCGAAGTGTTGAAGCAGGTGCTTGAAAAGGCCTTCGTTACGTTCGGCCAAGCCCCCCTGAGCGACCTTCTATCGCCGAACAATGGAGGCGACGGCGCGCTGGACGTATATGTCGTACCGGGACCAGGCACAGACGCCATCGTGAAATGGCATCGCCCGCCCGATACTTGCAACGAAACACCCGGCTACATCGAGATCAGCCTGACTGCGGTTCCCGATGTGGGGGCCGGAGCCTCGTCCCAGCCCTCGAGCTTCATCCCGACGAGCTTCCTTTCGCGCGTTGTGCCACCCGTTTCGCACGGCATCGCCGGAATCATCGCCGGTGCCTTCAAGCCGTTGAGCGGCTGCATCCTTACGCCGAATTACCAGTGGCTGCTCGAGGCAACATCGGCGCTCATCGAGCACGAGGCATACCCGACACTGAATACTGAACACAAGTGGGACGAGGTCTTCGAGTCTGCGCACGAGACGCTACACGAGTTCGAAGAAGGCGGTCACTCACTCTGGACATTACTTGAGCACTTCGAGCGAAGCGACGCCTCTGCCGTTTCGAGCATCTGGAGCCGCATCGGAACGAGTCTTACCGGCGTGCTTGCAATGGCGGGCGCTGTGAACCTCCAGGAAATGATTCCCAGCTTCTCCCTGGAGCTGTGGAACGAATCACCTCACAACTTCTTTGAGTCCGCGCACCAGATCCTGGGCAGTGTTTCCTCGCTTCTGGCGCAGGGAACGGCCTCGGGGGAGTCTACTCCGGTCACTCTCGATGGGCAGGAGGAAGTCGAACTGAACGCCTCGATCCCGCAGGTGGACGACTTCTCGGCGCAGCACTATCACTTCAAGATCAGCGACCCGGCAGTGAAATCGCTCAGCATCAACAATCTTCTGGGAGGCAGCCAGACCTCAGTGATGCAGGTCCTGTACAAGATCGTTGGCGGATCAGACGTCTGGGAGTCCCTCAGCATGGCTTCGCAATCGGCCAAGACGTTTTGTCTGACGAACCCTGAGCAGAATATCAGCGAATTCGTAGTCGTTCTAACGCATTTCGACGCGACGGAAACCACTCCCGCACAACTGGATACCGATCCCCTCGTACAGGCGCGCGATGATTGCCCGTGGTCTGGAAATGCAAAGGTAACGGCCAGTCTCACCTTCCAGGGACAGGAGTACCTGATTACTGGGACGGCCACAGATGTCGTCTTTGCGGAAAGCACAGACAACCACTTCGTTCCCACGTCCGGCACACTGGTTTGGGACTTCTTCTACTCGTCACCAAACTGCGAGTATACCGGGCGCAAAACGGTTCCTCTCGACTCCAGTTTCGGGGAAATGGAGATTATCGACAACGGCGGTGACATCAGCTACACGATGTACGGGTACAAGAACGTTACCGTCCCGCTGGATTTTAGCTGCGTTGCGGGCAGTCCCAATTCGCAAACGTCAATGGGCACCTGGCTGTGCTCAGGTGATACACGCACGAGCAGCGATAAAACCCATATCTCCGGCACGTACGACGACGTCCACAACAACGGCTTCGGCGGACCTTACTGCCCGCCCCTGCACGGCCCTCCCCAGAATGACCAGCCGGGCTGGATCTTGGTCGTCTACGAGTGGGACTTTAGCCGGTCCCCGGAGTAGCTTCTGTCTAGGTCAGCAAGTCACCTGTCGCCAGGCTGGTCTTGCCTGTCTCCTGATATGCGACCATCACGTTCTTGGCGATGGTCTGCATGTGCACTTCGTCCGCGCCGTCCACGAGGCGGGCCGAGCGAGCGTTGCGCATCATTCCTTCGAGCGGTGTGTCGGTTGAATAGCCCAGCGCTCCGTGTACCTGGATCGCCCGGTCGATGATCTTCCAGAGCGTGTTTGCGACGTGCACCTTGGCCATGGAGACTTCCTGGCGAAACGGCATCTTGTTCTCGATCTTGTAGGCGGCGTGCAGCACCATCAGCTTCGCCGTGTACAACTCGATCGCTGATTCGGCCATCATCCACTGGATCGCCTGCTTCTCCGCCAGCAGCGAGCCGTGTGCGTAGCGCTTCAACGCCCGGTCGACCAGCATCTCCAGCGCTATCTCAGCGTTCCCAATCCAGCGCATACAGTGGGCGAGACGCGCCGGCCCCAGGCGGTACTGGCCGAGCAGGTGCCCTTCTCCCTGTCCGCCCAGCATGTTCGCTGCTGGCACGCGGAGGTCAGTGATCTTGATCTCGCAGTGGTTGCCACGCCCGTGCATAGTGTCGATGTCGCGGACGATCTGGAAACCCTCGTTCGGCAGGTCGACAAGGAAAGCGCTGTTGCGGGCCTGCGGCGGGTCGGCGTCGGGGTCGGTACAGGCGATGAGGATCGCGAACTGAGCACCCTTGGCGCCGGAGATGAACCACTTGTGGCCGTTGATCACCCAGTCGTCGCCGTCTTTCACGGCCCGCGTCTTGATCAGCGTTGGGTCGGAGCCCGCAACCTCCGGTTCCGTCATGGCGAAGCAAGACCGCGCAATCCCCTTTGACAGCGGCCGCAGGTAGCGCTCTTTCTGGTCGTCCGTCGCCCAGTGGAGGAGCGTGTGCATGTTGCCCTCATCAGGAGCCTGCGCGTTGATCACAAACGGCCCGATGCCCGTGCGACCTGCCTCGGCCGAGACGAAGGCCATCGCCACAGGCCCGAGGCCCATGCCATCGAACTCCGGCGGCAGGTGCGGGTTCCAGAGGCCCTGCTTGAACGCCTTCTGGCGTAGCTCGATGATCGCGCGGCGGTAGCTGTCCCGGTCAGCCTCATCAGAGATGAGCTTGGTCTCGGCGGGCCGCACCTCGGCGTCCATGAAAGCTCGTACCTTCTGGCGGACGTCCTCTACTTCATCTGGCAGGCGAAAATCGATAGGCATGGGAGCGACCTTCCTTCGTTCGTATCTGTGGGGCCGATTCTATGCGTGTATAAGGCGATTGTCACGAAGCCGGGCGCCACATGAACCACATAGGAACGTCCAGAATGTCGGCGTGGTGGATCGTCTCGAATCCGAGTCTTTCGTAAAGGCGCACGTTCTTCTCGGTGTCCGTCTCCAGGAAGGCAGCGGCACGTTGGGCGTCCATGAACTCGCAGAAGGCACGCACCATGGCACTGCCGATGCCCTGGCCGTGCCTGTCCACGTCGACGCCAACCGGCCCCAGGTTCCAGTGCGGCTCCTTCGGCGTGAACTGGCCCCATGCGGCCAGCACCTGCATCAGCTTGCCCGGAGCGCCTGGGACTACTGCATACGCTTCCATCGCCTTCCGGCCGTCGTCGGGAGTCATCTTCGAGCCGCCCGGGGGATCGAACCCACACACGCCAACGACGCGGTTACCCTCGCGAACTACCAACGGAGGCGGTTGCATCACGGACATCCGTATGCCGAAGACCACTTCGTCGGTGTGCGTGCGGATGTCGGTGTCGTCTCCCAGGAGCGCGAACGTGAGCGGGTTGTCCCGGTAGGCGCGGCCTAGTAGCTTCGCCGCCTGCGGGAGCTCTTCTGGGCGCATGCCGGACACAACGATCTCGGGCGATACGGACATAGCAGGTGGGATTCTAGTGGCGGTGCGGTAGAATGTCACGGCGATGGCTACCGTAGAGGCACCGCCCGGAATCAACTACGCCACCCTTGTCCCCTGGTTCTGCGAGCACGTCGAGCCTGTTGAGACGCTCACGGCGACTGTTGTCGGGCACGGGCGCTCGAACATCACGTACCGGTTGGACGCAGACGGCGGACGCTCCTGGGTGCTTCGGCGGCCACCACTCTCCCACGTGCAGAAGACGGCGCACGACATGGGACGCGAGTTCCGCATCATCAGCGCGCTCCACCCGACGGGATTCCCGACACCTAAGACCTACGCCCTGTGCAACGACGAGTCGGTGCTCGGCGCGCAGTTCTACATCATGGAGTACGTCGAGGGCATCATCGCCGTCGACGCTGCGGACACCGCCAGGCGCTTCGACGAAAAGAAGCGCCACGCGATCGGAATCGAGCTGGTCGACGTACTCGCGCGGCTGCACGCCTTTAAGCCGGACGAGATCGGGCTGGCGGACTTCGGGAAGCCGCAGGGCTATCTCGAGCGACAGGTGCGCCGCTTCGCGGAGCAGCTCGAGAACATCCGTTACCGCGAGACGCCGGAGCTGGACGAGCTGGCAAAGCGCCTGAAGGGCGCGATCCCGCCGGAGCGCACGGCCGGCATCGTCCACGGCGACTACCGCCTGGATAACGCGATCATCAACGATGAAGGCCACATCATCGCCGTGCTGGACTGGGAGATGTGCACTCTCGGCGATTCGCTGGCTGACCTTGGACTGCTGCGGATGTACTGGGGCCGCGCGACCAGCGCCCAGATGATGATCGGGAGCAGCGGACCGGTGATGGCGCTGCCGGGCTTTCCGACTTGGGAAGAGGCTGCCGCGCGCTACGAGGAGAAGAGTGGCGTCAGCCTGGCGGCGCTGGACTTCTACACGGTGCTGGCGTTCTTCAAGCTAGGCGTGATCCTGGAGAACATGTACAAGCGCTTCTTGGGCGGGGGCACGGTCGGCGCGGGCTTCGACATGATTGGCCAGCAGGCGATGGCGCTGGGCAAGCAAGGTCTCGAAGTCGCGAATGCCTCTACAATCGCCGAGTTGAGAGGTTAGCGGACGAAGTTCGTTCCTCCACTTTCTCGTGTTTCAATGACAACGCCATTCCGGAATCCAGCATCATGTGAGGGGCGAAAACTCAAAAAGTGCCAAACAAGCTCAAGGCGGACTGATGCCCTACGACGAAAAGCTCGCTGACCGCATCCGGGCTATCGTCGGCGACACGCCCGGCGTCACTGAACGCAAGATGTTCGGCGGTATCGCCTTCATGCACCGCGGCAACATGTTCTGCGGCATCGTCCGCGAAGACTTGATGGCCCGCGTCGGCCCTGAGGCTTACGAAGACGCACTCTCCCAGCCACATGCCAGGCCGATGGACTTCACTGGCCGGCCGATGAAGGGCATGGTCTACGTCGAGGCGCCAGGCATCAAAGGCCAGGAGCTCAAGGCGTGGGTGAACCGCACCCTCAGCTTCGTCGAGACCCTTCCGCCTAAATAGCTACTGCTGCTGCGCTGGGTCCGGGCGGTTGAAGCGGATCGGTGGCTCCACCTGGCGCGGTGGGCGTCCGTAGGTAACCGCCCACGCAGTTCCAGTCAGCGTATCGTCCGTGATCAACTGCATCACGGCCTCCGCGATGCTCTCTGGTGCAATGAGCGGTATCGACTTCAGGAAAGCGTCCCGTTGCGCCTTTTCCTCCGGCGTCAGGTTGCGGTCTTCGAGGCGGACCATCGGAGTGTCTACGACACCCGGACAGACGCAGTTCACGCGGATGTTCGCCTCCGCCTGAAGGTAGTCCAGTGAGCGCGTAAAGCCGACGACGCCGTGCTTGGCGGCGGCGTAGATCGGGTCCGGGGCATACGGCGCGAGCCCCGCGATCGAAGCCGTATTTACGATCGCTCCGCCGCCGCGCAACCTCATGGCGGGCACGGCCGCCTGCGTGCAGGCGATCACTGCCCAGAGGTCGATCGCGATGGTCCGCTCCCAATCGTCGTTGGCGGCCTCTGGGAAGCGCGGGCGCGGCGTGCCGACGCCGGCGTTAGCGTGCAGGATGTCCAGCCCACCATATGTCTGTTGTGCGAAGGCAACCATCTCCTCCACCTGGCGGCGGCTGCGGACGTCCGTTTTCTGGAAGGCACCTTTCGCGCCGGCCAACTCCACGCGCAAAACGGTCTCACGACCACCGGATTCGTCCACATCCGCAACGACCACGTTCGCTCCCGCCTGTGCCAGCGCCAGAGACGTCGCGCGGCCAATTCCGCTCCCGCCACCGGTGACAATCGCCGTCCTGCCTCGAGGATCCATGTGGTTGCTCCTTTCGTCCGGGATGAGAGTCTATCACCCGCTCAGAGCGGATTTGCCTGATGCTGCCGCTACACGACTATAATTCGCGACGTGCCCCGATTGACCCGCCCGCAGTTGATCGCCGTCGAAGGTGTCCTCGTCCTCATCGCGGTCCTCATCCTCGTGTTGATTGTCGCTTCACCTTTCGGCGGCGGTGAGAGCGCGGCTTCCGCGAATCCGACGACGACGCTGACCGCGGTCGCGCCGCCGACTGCCGATGCGGCCGGACCCACGCGCATGCCGGATGCGACCGACGCTCCGGTTCCCGATGATTGCGCCCCGCCGATCGATAGCTCCTTCCTGTCAGCGAACATGATCGTCTCCTACTATGGAAGTCCCTATGCGGAGACGCTGGGCATCCTGGGCCAGCATGAGCCGGTGGAGTTGGTCAGCCTGCTGCGAGACCACGCGGGTGCGATCGACCAGCTAAACGGCATTCGCGGCGTGCAGCCGGCATTCCACATCGTGTGGGGGACTGCGCAACCTGATCCCGGGGCCGATGGACTTTACTTGCTCCGAGTTGATGACGAGACAACGCAGGCGTACATCGACCTCGCGTGCGAGAACGGATTCCTTGTGTTCCTGGACCTCCAGAACGGCCGGAGCGACCCGCTCGACGAGCTCCGGCGCATCGAACCCTATCTGAAGAACTCCAACGTCCACGTGGCCCTGGACCCCGAGTTTACGATGCGAGAGGGAGAAGTGCCGGGCCAGGTCATCGGCCACGTGACGGGGGATCAGATCAACGCGGTGCAGGCAGATCTGGAAAGGATCGTGCAGGAGAACAACCTGCCCAACAAGGTGCTCGTCGTCCATCAGTTCGACGAGAGTATGATCCAGGACCGGGAGGCGATACAGGACCTGCCGAACGTCCACGTGGTAATCGATATGGACGGCTTCGGCCCCGCGAACGTGAAGGTCAAGAAGTACGGGATGTTCTCTCAGCCGGCCGAGCACGGCGGGATCAAGATCTTCTTCCAGCAGGACGACCCGCGGCTGACAGACGAAGAAGCCGTACGCCTAGACCCCGAAGTCATCATTTACCAGTGACTCCGGCGTCGGCGCCGAGAATCGCCACAAGATCGCGGCACCGACAAGGCTTGCGAGCAACGACCCGGCCACGATGCCCAGGCGGCCGTGCTGCTGCAGGCTCGGGTCGGTGAACGCGAGACCATTTACGAACAGCGCGACCGTAAAGCCAATTCCAGCGATGAAGCCCACCCCCAGCACCTGCTGCACATTGACGGAAGCGGGCAGCCTGCCAATGCCCAGCCGGAGCGCGAGCAACGTCGCCAGTCCGATTCCCAGCGGTTTGCCAATGAAAAGCCCCAGCGCGACGCCAATCGTAATGGCCTCTCCCGCTGAATCGGAGACGGAATCCGGATCCAGCGACACCCCGGCGTTTGCCAGGGCAAAGAGGGGCACGATGAGGAAACTGGAAACTGGATGCAGTAAGGCCTCCATTTCTTCCAGCGGCCCAGGGCTGACGAGGACGGCGTCCTCCTCGCCTTCTGTGGTCTCAGTCCCAAGCGGAGTGATTAAGCCGAGAGCGACACCCGTGAGCGTGGCGTGGACACCAGACTCGAAAACGGCGACCCAGGCCGCGGCGCCCGCGAGCGCATAGAAGGCGTAATTCTTGACGCCGATCGTCTTCATCGCAAGTATCGCCGCGAAGATCGCGCCCGCGATGGCGAGCGAGTCCAGCTCCAGCGATTGGGTGTAGAAGATTGCGATCACCAGGATCGCCCCAATGTCATCAGCGATGGCCAGCGCCAGCAGGAACGTGCGCAGCGGCGGCGGGATTCGCCTTCCGAACAGCGCAAGCACGCCGAGTGCAAAGGCGATATCCGTGGCCATCGGGATGCCCCAGCCTTTGCTGCCGTCGCCGCCGTAGTTGAACGCGGTGTAGATCAGCGCCGGAACAACCATCCCGCCAGCCGCGGCGATGACAGGTAGCGCCGCCCGGTTGATACCGGCCAGTTCGCCTACGGCCATCTCACGCTTGATCTCCAGGCCAACCACGAAGAAGAACAGCGTCATCAATGCGTCGTTGATCCAGTGACGAACGTCCTCCTCGATGCGGAAAACGCCGGCATCGACCGTGATTGTGCGCTCGAAGATGTCGTTGTAGACGCCGTCGACGGGCGAGTTAGCCCAGGCCATCGCCGCCAGGGCCGCGATGAGCAGCACGATTCCGCCCGACACCTCCGTGCGGACGAACTGCCGTATCGGACGCGGCAGCCGGCGACTGACCGCCTCGCGGATCTTCACCCTGCCTCCTAGGTATAGAAAAGAGGAGCCTGCGGTGACAGACTCCTCCGTTTCGCGCTTATGCGGTTGGAATTAGCTTAGCACGTGCGGTCAGTCGCTCTCGAACTCACGGGAGATGCGTGACGCGGTCGGCCCCGTTTGCCCCTGGTACTTCGAGCCGAGTTCCGCGCTGCCGTAAGGCCGGTCGACCGTCGTCGTCATCTGCAAGAAGCTGATTTGAGCAATCCGCATGCCGTAGTACAGTGCGATTGGCATTTGAGATTGATTCGACAGTTCGAGCGTCAGCTTGCCAGTCCAGCCGGGATCCACGTAACCGGCGGTCGCGTGCACCAGCAGCCCCAGCCGGCCGAGCGAGGACTTCCCGTCCACGCGGGCGACGATATCCTCCGGCAGCGTGATCGTTTCGACGGTCGATCCCAGGCAGAAGCTCCCCGGCTGGATCACAAACGGCTCCTCAGGCGCGATCTCCACCAGCTCCGTCAGATCGTCGACCGGCTGCTGAACGTCGACATACGGGCGACTGGTCACCCGGAAAATTCGGAACGCCGAGTCCAGCCGGAGGTCCACCGATGCCGGCTGCACAGCATCGAGGTCCAGCGGCTCTATGCCGATATGGCCAGCCTTAAGCGCTTCGCGGATGCTGCGGTCGCTGAGGACGCTCATCGGATACTAGGGTACGGAGAAACCGACGAACCGACAAACCAGCGTTGAGTTTGCAGGTTAGTCGTGGCCCTGCCACAATCGAGCCCGTGCCCGAGAGAGTCTCCATCGAGACAATTCCAGAGATCCGTGACGGGATTTTCGACCTCGTCTCGAAGTACGCGAAGTCGAAGCGATTCTGCAAGTACGCGGACGTGCGCATCGAAATCAGCGAGGGTAAGGGTGCGGTCTCCGAAAACGGGATGGACAAGTTCGCCGGGGAAGACTACGGGTTCGCCCTCGGGGTCCGCACGCTCGCGGGGGAGCGACAGACCGCTCCCGGCTACTATAACGAGCTCGTCGGCGCCGCCGACCTGCCTCGCCTGACCGAGCGCATCGGCGAAGCACTCGACCACGGCTACGACCGCGCAGTGGCGAACGCGCGCGCCAAGCAGGGGACACGCTCGCGGTTCGCCGTGCTGGGCAGCAGCCTCTACGACACCACTCTCGCTCCTATTCCCGCGAGCCAGGACACCGTCGACGCGAAGTACGAGCAAGACCCGCGCGAGATACCGCTGGACGACGCGACGAAGTACGTCCGGGACGTCAGCGCGCGCGTTGGCGCGCTGGACGAGAGCGTCGCCTACAACTACGTCTCGGCGACGACAATGCTGGAGCGCCAGCTCTTCGTCTCCAGTGAGGGCGCGAACATCCAGCAGACCCGCGCGATCACGCAGGGCACCTGCTTCGTGATCGCCGCCAGTGAAGAGGGTTACCAGGAGTTGTACGACTTCTGCGGCCACCAGCGCGGCTGGGAGATGATCACCCACGGCGTCGACACGGAGTACATCAAGTACGACGACCTGATGGACTTCTCGCTGGCGCTAGCCCGCGACACGATCGAACTGGCGCGTTGCAAGCCGCTCAAGGCGACCGAGAAGGAGGTCGTCGTCGTGACGAACCCTCACTACAACGCCCTCGTCTCCCACGAAGTTGTGGGCCACCCGACGGAGCTGGACCGCGCACTCAAGTTCGAGACCGGATACGCCGGGCGCTCCTGGCTCCTGCGTAGCGTGAACGACAACCAGCTCGGCAAGCGCATCGGCTCCGATCTCGTCACGGCGTTCAGCGACCCGACAGTCGACGCGTATGGCTACTACGCCTACGACGACGAAGGTACGCCCGGGCGCCGCGTATACCACATCGATAGAGGGATCTTTAACGGCTTTAGCAACAGCCGGCAGACCGCGGCGATCACGAAGGCGGAGCCGAACGGCCACTACAAAGCCACGGACGCCTCGTTCGTGCCGCTGATCCGCATGTCAAACACCGCTTTCGCGCCGGGGGACCGCGACCCCCATGACATCATCCGTGAGGTCAGCGACGGCTATTACGTAGTCGGTCACCGCATCCCGTCCATCGCCGAGTCGCGGGAGAACTTCCGGATCACCGCGCAGAAGGTGTACGAGATCAAGAACGGCGAGATTGGCGAGATGTTCCGGGACGGCGGGCTGATGTCGGACACGCGGGACTACTTCTTGAACGTGGACTCGGTCGGTAACGACTTCGCGCTGTTCTGCATCCCGAACTGCGGCAAGGGCCAGCCGATGCAGACCAAGCGCATGTCCAACGGCGGCCCTACCATGCGCTCCCGCGCCCGCCTGACCGGCAAATGAACCCCTGGGACGACAGCGCCGCCGGCAAAGACGACGTGTCGCAGCTTGTCTACCTGTCAAACCTCATCGGCGGCGACCTGACGCTCGTGCAGCCGGGCGGCGGCAACACCAGCGTCAAACTCGAGGAGACCGACATCTTCGGCGCGCATGTGCAAGCGCTCGTCGTAAAGGGAAGCGGCACCGACCTTCGCACCATCACCACGGCCGGTTTCACTCACCTATACCTCGACCGCTTAGCCACGCTGCGCACGCGCGACTCAATGTCCGACGAAGAGATGATGGCGCTGATGCGGGCTTGCATGCTGAACGAGCGCGACCCGCTGCCCAGCGTCGAAACACCTCTGCACTCGCTGATTCTCTATCGCTTCGTCGTCCACACGCACGACATCGCGAGCCTGTCACTGACGGACACGCCGTCCGCGCGCGAGCACGTCGAACGCCTCTTCGGCAAGACGGTTGCCTTTCTTGAGTACGTCCGCCCCGGTTTCCCTCTCGCCAAACGCATGGCTGAAAAGTATGCAGACGGCCCTCCGAGGGGCACGGTTGGCCTGGCGATGGAGAAGCACGGCCTTGCGGCCTGGGGAGACACCGCGAAGGAGTGCTACACAAACCTTACGGCGGTGATCGAGAAGGCGTCGGCGTACATGGCGGAGCAACGCAAGGGCAAACAGGTGTTCGGGCCAGCGATCGTTAAGCCGCTGCCCGAGGAGGAACGGCGGGTGCTGGCCTCCCAGATCGCCCCGCACATCCGGGGTCAGCTACCCGGCACGGTTCTCGTGATCGATGACTCACCGCAGACACTCGAGCACATCGGCAGCGAGCACTTTGCGGAAATCGCCTCGCGCGGGGTAATGACGCCAGAGCACATCCTTCGCGCCGGCGTCCGCCCGCTCGTGATCACTGACATCGAAACGGCTCGTAAGATGCCAGCCTCGGTAGCCGAGGCCATCCGCCACGCACGTGTCGGCTACGTCCGCTACGCGAAGGACAACGGCCAATCGGAACCCATTCCCGATTGGTTGAAGGTCATCGCCGTACCAGGCGTCGGCGTTTTCTACGCCGGGAAGGACCGCCGCAACGCCCTCGTCGCCGGCGACTGCTACCGCGCGACGATGGAGGCAATGGCCGGCGCGGAAGCGGTAGAGGAGTTCGCCTTTCTCAGCGATGCGGACACCTGCGAGATGGAGTACTGGCCGCTGGAGCGCCGCAAGATTGCCGAGGCGGCACGCAAGGACCTGGACGGCAAGATCGCGCTGGTCATCGGCGGCGCCAGTGGCATTGGCCGCGCGACGGCGCTGCGTTTCGCGAAGGAAGGCGCCCACGTCGCCGTCGCGGACCTTGACCTCGACCGCGCAGACAGCGTGGCCGGCGAGATCAACGCCGCGACACCGGAACGAGCGCTGGGGATGGCGGCGAATGCCGCGGACCCGGCCGCCCTCGAACACGCTGTCCGGGAAGCCGTCCTGCACTTCGGTGGGTTGGACGTGCTCTTCTACTCACCCGGCGTTCCGCCCGAGCTGCACGCGGTGGCCGAGATGCCGGACGCGGAGATCCAGGCGCAGCTCAAGGTCCACTACGAGGGCGCCGTCGCGGCAACGCGCGCGGCGTCGCAGGTGATGCTGGCGCAGGGCAACGGCGGCCGCCTGATCTACAACGCCTCGAAAGCCGCGTTCGCGCCCGGCGAGAACGCCGCCGCATACGGCGCTTCAAAGGCCGCGCTCGTGCACTACGTCCGCAACGCCGCCAACGAGTTGTCGCGCTACGGCATCACGGCGAACTACATCAACGCCGACGCCATCGACACGCCGCTCTTCCGGACGCTTGTCCAGGAGCGCGCGGCCGCCTCCGGCCAAAGCGAAGACGCGATCCTCCAACGCTACGCCGAACGCAGCATCTTCCGCACGGCCACCGTGCCGCCGGAAGCCGTCGCCGAGGCCGCCCTCTGGCTGGCCTCGGACCGCAGCGCCAACACGAGCGGCTGCGTGATCACGGTGGGTGGAGGCGCGGAGGGCATGCCGCGATGACGCCGCGCCCAAATGTAGAGACGTCCTGGTGGGACGTCTCAAACGACGCCCCGAGCACCGAAGATCGACAGCGATTCAAGGGGTATCGTGTCGAATCAACGAGGTTGCGGGGCTGGGACTACGCCTCGAACGCGTTCTATTTCGTCACGATATGTACCCGCGAACGCCTGCCACTCCTCGGCGAGATCGTGAACGGCAAAATGATCCTCAGCAGGGCTGGCCGGATTGCGAATGAGGAATGGCTGCAGTCGGCAGAAGTTCGATCTGATGTGACGATCGATCAATACATCGTCATGCCTGACCACGTGCACGGGATCATCGTTCTGCAAGGCCAGAGGTTTGAGGTGGCCGCAAAGTCGATTGAGACGCCTCACCGAGGCGTCTCTACAGCTAGGCTCGCGGCCGGCTCGCTTGGTGCAATTGTCGGCCAGTTTAAGTCCGTATGCAGCAAGCGCATCCGTGCCGCTGGATTGACTGATTTCGGATGGCAGCCGCGGTTCTATGACCACATCATTCGGGATGAGAAGTCGCTTGACAACATCAGGCAATACATCGCAGACAATCCGCTAAAGTGGCAAGACGACCACGACACGCCAGAGAACCTCTGGATGTAGGAGCAGCCAATGCACACACTGAAAGACCTTGAACGCGCAGCCAGGGACGGCCTGGGATACCTGCAGCAACAGGACGACATCGAGGAAGCGGAGGTCTACGTCTCCGCGAACACGATTATGCTCACGCGGCTCAACTACACCTCGCATATCCCCTGCAACGGCGTGGAGGAGCCAAAGTCGGTCGAGAACTACGGCATCGGCGTGCAGTGCGTCTTCGGTGGAAGGGGCACGGCCGTCCGGATTGGCTTCGGCTCGGAGACGTCGGACATTTCGCTGGAAGGAGTGCGGTCGGCGCTGGAAAAGGCGCGCAAGGGCGCTTCGGACGACCCGGAGTTCGTCTCACTGGCCCGACCGACCGGCGAGAAGCGGGCGCTGTCCGATTACGCCGATCCGAAGATCACCAATATTAAGGACGATGCGCTCTCGGAGGCGGGCTGGAAGGTGCTGAACGGCGGACTGCGCGTCTTCGAGTCGTCTGAATCGCTCTCAACGCTCGTCGAAATGCCGGAGAAGCTGCCAGAGCTGGGCTTGATCATCGGCGGCGACGTCACTTTCATCGCCGAGCGCATGGCGATCGCTTCGACGGCAATGCCCGAGCCGCAGACGGATGAGTCGACGCTGGTGATGTCATTCATCACATCGATGGTGGAGAACGAAGGGGCGAAGGGCAGCGGCTACCAGGCTACGACTGCGCTCGCCGGTCTGACCGACGAGGCTGGCCGAGAAGCCGCGCACAATGCGATTGCCCAGGTTGGCGGTGTGCGCCTCCCGACCGGCGACTACAACGTCGTCTTCGGCCGCGAGGCGCTCATGGAGATCTTGCACTACATCATGATGCCGGGCCTCGATGCCGGCACTTTCTATGCTTCCGCTTCGCCGTTCGTGGGCAAGCTGGGCCAGAAGGTGGCGTCCGACAAGCTAACGATCATCGATGACGGCTCCGCGAAGGGGCTCGTCGGTTCGAAGGGCATCACGGACGAAGGCCTGCCGACCGGACGGACGGAGCTGATCAAGGACGGCGTGCTCGTCGGGCTGCTGTCCAACTGGTACGAATCGCAACGCCTGCAGCGGGATCCCAACGCGAAGGCAAAGCTCGGCGTCGACCCGGCGGACGCGAAGCAGGCGCTGGTCCCGCGCAACGGCTTCCGCTTCGCCCGCGGTGGCGGCCGCCACTTCGATGCACAGCCCGGCATCCACCCCACAAACGTTATCCTGCCCGGCGACGTGGAGAGCACAGAGGCGATCTGCAAGCTCGTCGGCAACGGCATCTACATCGGGCGACTCTGGTACACGTACGCGATCAACGGTATCCGCGCGGGTGACTTCACCGGCACGATCGTGGCAGACTCATACGTCATCAAGGACGGTAAGCTGGCCGAGCCCATCCGTCCGAACACGCTGCGCATCAGTGAGAACCTGATGAAGGTGATGAACAACGTCGTCGGCGTCACGAAGGAAGGGAAGCCGGTGATAGTGTGGGCCGCGGACGAGATCGTCTACGCGCCGGAGGTGGCGGTAAAGAACGTCCACCTTGACGCGATCGCGGAATACATGGAGGCGCTGTAGCGGAACCTGGGCGGCGGGCGTATCGTCTAAAGGGCGATGCGATATGCTATGGCGCTCGCGTTACTGGTGCTGGCTGCGTGCGGTGGCGGCTCTACTGACCCTCAACCTTCGTCATCCACTCCGCACACACGTGCCCCAACACTGTCTCAAATCCACTCGGACAATGCGCCCTACCCGCTAATCTTCGCCCGCCAGTTCACCGCCGCGGAAGCGAGTGACTATCTAACTGATTTTGGCCTGTCACCCCTGTACATTCGTACGAATGAATGTCCACCCGAGGGGAGTTGTCCGTTCACAGGTATCCCCCCAGAAGAATCTGGGTGCCTAGTCGTACAAACCGTTGTCGATTTCACCAGAACACCCTTCCAAAGCTCGCACACGAGAACCGCCATCAGTTGGTCGGGCGTTAGCGCCGAACTGTCGTTCGACCAGAACTGGGCGCCACTGCCTGTAGGCGTGGACATCTCTTGCCGGGATGAGGCGCGCGAGGCCGGTCTCAACAGCACGCCCACGCCGAGCCCATGATTCGCGTCAAAGCTAAATTGGTGCCAATGGACGAATCGCGAGAACCGCAGCGCCTGCAAAAGCTCCTCGCCGCGGCAGGCCTCGGCTCCCGGCGAGCCATCGAGACCTGGATTGAGGCCGGCCGCGTCACTGTGAACGGCAACGTCGCCAGGCTTGGTGACCGCGCCACTCCGGGCGATGTCGTCCGTGTCGACGGCAAGCCGGTCACAATAAACGAGTCGGCAGCGGCCCCACGGGTGATCATGTACCACAAGCCGCTCGGTGAGGTGACCACGCGCAGCGATCCGCAGGGGCGAGCGACCGTGTTCGATCGCCTTCCAAAGCTGACTGACGGTCGCTGGATCGCGATCGGGCGGCTGGACGTGCTGACGTCGGGGCTGTTGCTGTTCACCACCGACGGCGCACTGGCGAATCGCCTTATGCACCCGTCCAGCGAGGTCGCGCGCGAGTATGTGGCGATAGTGCGAGGCAAGCCGACCAAAGACGCGCTTGGCAGCCTGCTGAAAGGCGTCGAACTGGAGGATGGCGTCGCCAGCTTCGACGCGGTCAACGTCGAAGGGACCGGCAGCGACAAGACAACGGTGCGAGTTGCTCTTCACGAGGGAAAGAAGCGCGAGGTGCGCCGTCTCTGGGCATCTGTCGGCCACGAGGTCCTACAGTTGACTCGCGTGCGGTACGGGTCCGTCGAACTGCCGGATGACCTTTCGCCGGGGGAATGGCGAGTGCTGCCGGATAGCGTGACCGAGTCGCTTAGCGAACCTTAACGTTCCTCCAATCAGGGTTTCATCTGCGCCCGATATCGTCGGCTCCAAGCACAAACTCCAGGAGGTCGACATGAAACGAATCATTCGCGCACTCAGCACCCCCGCAGTCCTCGGTGGTATCACTCCGGCGCTCGTCGTCTGGGGAGTGGCCGCCGCAAGCATCGCAAACTACGCGTAGGGAGGCGTCATGGGCAGAGAAGAGACACCCGCACGCACGATCACCCGCCGCCAGGCGCTCGGCATCCTCGGCGTCGCCGGTATCGGCGGACTCGGGCTGATCATCGGTTGCGGCGACGATGACGACGCGGCGACTGGCACGCCGACCAGCACCGCCGGGGCTGGAGGCACCGGCACCGCCAGCGCTGGGACGCCAACCGCCACGCCGACGCCGGCGCCGACCAGTGCCGCCGCAATCACCTGCGTTGTCACGCCGGAGGAGACGGAGGGGCCGTACTTCGTCGATGAGATGCTCAACCGCTCAGACATCCGCAGCGATCCCTCATCGGGCGCCGTCAGTGCGGGCACCCCGTTCCTCCTCACGATGCGCGTGTACAAGGTGGGGACGTCTTGCGAGCCGCTCGCCGGAGCACACGTGGACATCTGGCACTGCGACGCCGACGGCAACTACTCCGACGTGAGCCAGAACAACACGGTGGGGAAGAGGTTCCTGCGTGGATACCAGGTGACCGACGACAGCGGCGTTGCTACTTTCACGACAATCTACCCCGGCTGGTACTCCGGCCGCACGGTGCACATCCACTTCAAGATCCGTACCTTCGACGGCTCTTCGACGACGTACGAGTTTACCTCGCAGCTCTTCTTCGACGACTCGCTGACCGACGAGGCGTACGCCATCGCGCCATACAGCGCCCGCCCCAACAGGGATGTCCTGAACAGCAACGACAACATCTACGACGACATGCTGCTGATGAACGTCTCACCTTCCGGCGACGGCTACGCCAGCACCTTCGACGTCGGCCTGCAGATCTAGCGCTAAGCGTCGGCATAACGCGCCGCGAGCGCTTCGGCCTCGCGGCGCATCTCTTCGACCACTTCGGGAGGCGAGATGACGCGGGCGCCAGCACCGAGGTAGAGGAGCGGCGGGAGCAAGCGCCGGATATCGCGTATGGACAACACGAACGTCGCGCCACCCTCGGCGGGCTCTTCGCGCTGGAAGCCGTACGGGGGAGCCTCACGCGCCCAGGGAAGCGTGGCCTGGTCAATCAAGACTCGCACTTCCATCAGGCTCGCCTGGTCCATATCGTCGCCTGCCCAGTCCAGCGGTTCGATTCGCTCGAACGTATCGTCGAGGAGGATGGCATTGCGGATACGACCGGCGCGGAAGTCGCGCATACCTTCCCGGAGGCGGCAATATGCCACCATGTGCCAATCGTTGCCGTAGAAGACCAGACCGTGCGGCTCGACATTCCGCTCCGTCACCTCGTCCGGAGTAAACGAGTGATAGCGAAGGTGCAGGACGCGCTGCTGCAACACCGCCTGCTGCATGATCGGCAGCCAGGGAGAAGGCCCCTGGCGCATCCAGCTCGAGACACGGATACGCTCGCGGAGGTGCTTCACCTCAGCCATGGTGCCTTCGTTCAGGACTGCCTCGACTTTCGCGGCGCCTGCCTTCGCCGCTTCTCTCTGCTCCGGCGTACCAAGGCCGCGGATCAGGTCCGCCCCGAGCAGCAACTGCACTGCCTCCTCGGCGGTGAAGGCGACCGGCGGCAGGTGATAGCCGGGCACCATCCGGTAGCCCTCGCCCGGCATCGCGGCCACAGGCACACCCGCCTGCGAAAGCGCCTCGATGTCGCGGTAGACGGTACGCACTGAGCATCCGCACTCCTCGGCCAGGTCGGTTGCACGTACGGGCGTCTCTTCGCGCAGGCGCATGAGTATCAGGAGCCGGCGGTCCATCTGTCGCACGCGAACAGTATACGGAGGCGTCGGCACTAAAGCCGGATCTGATGTCACGTCCGGCGGTAGGGGCGCAGCGCGCTGCGCCCCTATGCTGGCATACAATAACCTCCGCCATGTTCGACAGCATCGAGACGTACCTCCGCTACTACGAGGGCATGCACAAGCGCACCATGCGCGACGTCGCCGCCCTCCCTCCCGAAGCGACCGCTTATAAGCCCGAACAGGGCAAGGACGAGCAGGGTTGGACGATCGGCGAGATCGTCCGCCACGTAGGTGGTGCGCGGATGTACTTCGCGAGGGCGTACCGCGGCGAGGGCTGGATCTTCGACTGGCCAACGCGAGAGGTGGTATCTCAGGCGGACTGGATCCCCGTGCTGCAAGAAACATGGGAAGCGTACCGCTCTCACCTCATCGATACGCCGCCGGAGTTCCTCTCGCGCCGAATCGAGATGATCGACACAGACGGAACCCTGGCCGGCTGGCGCATCCTAATGATGTGCCTGGAGCACGAGGTGCATCACCGCTCACAGATCGATACATATGCGGGCCTCAACGGCTGGGAGCCGCCGCAGATCTACGGCCGCTCAGCGGAGCAGGTCGGCGCAGAGCGCGAGAACCAGGTCAGAAGGCACTCAGCCTCTGATTAGTGGAGGCGCGCAAACCCGAAGTATGACTAACTTTCGATAACCCTTAAGGCGTTGACAATAGTGGCGACAGTTAGTATGCTTATTATCAGTTAAACTCCCTAAGAGAGGTAACGCTTCATGTCTGACCTTAATTACAAAGAAGCCGAGGTTGCGGCGAGCGAACTTGGCCTGGAGAAATCCACCATTCTGAATCTCCTCGAGGACGGACAGATTCCGGGAGTAAAACTAGGAGGGACTTGGGTCGTTTCTCCCCAACGCCTTGCTGCTTATCTCAGCGCCGAGGAGGCACGCCAATTTAGAGAACGCCGCAGCGCCGATTCTGCGCCACAGTCAAGTCACGCTATTGCTAAGCGTCGCCGCCGGATGGCCGGCGACGTCGAATATGTCCTGCTCGGCGAGAAGTACTCTCACAGTACTGCAATCGGAATGCTAATTGCTGTGCTGAGTGCCCTCGACGCGCGTGATCCGGAGTTTCTTCCGCGGCTAAGCAAGGAAACGGGCCGGAAGCGTAGGTACGTTGCTCAGAAACCAGAGGATTTGTACCCTGGACGACCTGATCTGACCCGCTATTCTAACGAACTGCGTTCTGGTTGGTGGGTCGGCACCAACTACAACCAGAAAGTCATCCAGTCAATTCTGAAGAGAGCATGCCGTGTGGCCGGTTTGAAGTGGGGTGTTGACTTCGTTATCCGACAACCTCGCTCAGAAAACAGGCAAAAGGCCCTAGCTTTCGTCGGGGCAGCGGCTGACAGCGCAAGCGACGTTGCTCGGCGGCACAGCGAGTACTTTGCAGAGAGCCTGACCAATGGCCGATCCTAGCCGCGTTTTGCTGGACACTTCCGCCTTGTATGCGCTCATCTCATCATCCGACGACTATCACACGCAAGCCGAAGAAGAATACAGGTCGCTCCTTGCCGCCGAGACAGAACTCTGGGTCACTTCGTACGTGCTCGTCGAGTTCAGCGCCCTCGTGCATCATCGCCTTGGCTTCGTTCCCCTTCGGGTGTTCATGGAGTCGACGCACGACGTACATGATACGGTCTGGGTGGATAGCGAGTTGCACACTGAAGCCTGGAACGAACTGCTGGCTCGAAGCGGATCAGGTCTGAACTTCGTCGACTGGACCACTGCCGTCTCAGCGCGCCGTCTGGGCGCCCACGTCTTTACGTTCGATTCAGGATTCACGCGTGAAGGTGTGTCGGTAATTCCCTAGCAGGCGGGGCGCCTGCTAGACGGTACTAGCCTACAGTTTCATTTCGCTGCTGTGGCCGGGGAACATCCGGGCGGCTGGGTCGATGTGGGCTTTACATGCGTTGGCAGCGATCGCGGCGTGCGCGAAGCCGGTCACGATCAGGTTGAGTGGCGTGGAACCTTCGACGGCTGCAATGTCGCCCCCGGCGAACACGCCCGGCAGGTTCGTCTCCATAAAAACGTTGGTCTTGATGTGACGGTTGTCGACCATCTCGAGGCCCCACTTGGAGATCGGACCGAGTGCCGCCTTGAAGCCGGTGCTGATCAGCACGATGTCCACCGGAAACGTCCGCTCTTCCGCCGTCCGGTTCTCATAGATGGTCGCTGATTTGGGACCGTCGTCGTCACCCTCGATTCGCTTCAGCTCCCAGAACGTCATGATCGGTATCTCCGTGAGGCGCAGAGCGGTGAGGCTCGCTTCGTGGGCGCGGAACTGGTCGCGCCGGTGGATTAGCGTGATACTTTCCGCCCAGTCCTTGAGGTTGAGACACCAGTCGACTGCCGTGTCGCCCCCGCCAATGATCAGGATTCTCTTGCCGCGGAACGGACGCTTGTCCTGGACGAAGTAGTAGACGCCCTTGTCGAGGTAGTCGTCCACGCCCGGCCGGTCCAGCTTGTTCGGCTCGAAGGCGCCGATTCCTCCGGTGATGATTACCGTGCGTGACAGGTGAGCGACGGTGTCCGTGCCAAGGCGCCAGACCTCGCCGGCGTCCGTCTCCTTGCGAGTCAACGTCTCGATCCGCTGACCCACTACGATCGTCGGCTGGAAGAGCTGAATTTGCTCGATCAGCTGCTTCACCAGGTCCTTGGCGAGGATCTTCGGGTGGCCGGGCACGTCGTATATGAATTTTTCCGGATATAGCACAGCCAGCTGACCACCAACTTCCGGCAGCGTCTCTATGATCTTGGTTCGCATGCCGCGCAGCCCGGCGTAAAACGCCGCAAAGATGCCGGTAGGGCCGGCGCCGATAATCGTTACGTCGAATATTTCGCTCGCATCATCTGGCATGCGGGTGCCTCCAATCGTTCTTCTATCGTAAGCACGACGCGATACTGAGTGCGACTGATACGCCTTGCGACCTTGTGCATAGCGGCGTAGCCTCGAAGGCATGGACCCGGAAACCGTAATCCAGAAGCACCGGACACCGGATATCGAATGGGACCTGGCCATGCGCGGCCCCATCGCGCCGCTGCGCGGGCTCGTGCTCAGCTACCAGGACTATTCCGAGAGAGCGCGCGGCCGCGTGAGTCGCCTGGAAGTGCCGTTTGCGGGCGTGCCGGTGATCATCAGCTTCGACAAGACGTTTACGATCACTGATCCAGCAGGCCGTACCGAGGAGCATGACAACTTCGCGGCCGGTCTGAGCGACAGCTGGGTCGTAGTCGACTCGGATCGAGGTAGTAGGGGCGTCCAGGTCAACTTTACGCCGATTGGTGCCCGGCTCTTCCTGGGTCTTCCAATGAGTGAGCTGACAAACCGGGTGCTCGATCTTCGCGAGATTCTGGGGCCGGTCGTCAGGAGCCTCCCGCGAGTACGGAGCGAAGGACCTCGAGGGGCACCACTGGAGCTTTGGTACTTACCGCCCCATAGGTAAATCTGCATGAGCGCGGGTGTGACTCGATGGGAGTACCTCTTCCTCACCGCCGAATGGGACGGCGGATGGCACGCGCGCTGGCGGAACGACTCCGAACTGCCGGACTGGAAGGACGGCCCCGGCCTCTTCGTCACAGTCGACCAACTTGGCGACGAAGGCTGGGAGCTGGTTTCGACACCTGATTGGCCGGGCGCGCCGGACTCGCAGGCGCGGCGGCTGGTGTTTAAACGGAGGAAGGCCTGATGGCGGACCAGCCCATCAACTGGAACGAACGCTACGCAACCAAGGACACGCCGTGGGATAGCGGCAGGCCGTCGCTGGAGTTGCAGCGCGTGCTGGAAGAGCACCGGATCGAACCGTGCAACGTGTTGGAGATCGGGTGCGGGACCGGCACAAACGCGGTTTTCCTCGCCAGTCAGGGGTTTAGCGTTACGGCGCTGGATATCTCTTCGCTTGCGATCGAGCAGGCGCGCGCACGAGCGGCAGAAGCGGGCGTTTCAGTTGATTTTCAGGCCGCCGATCTGCTCGCACCGATGACGCTCAACCGCACCTTTCCTTTCGTATTCGACCGCGGCTTCTATCACGGCATCCGCCGCGAGAACCTGAGCGGGTTTCTGGACACGCTGGAAGGAGTGACCGCACCAGGCAGCCTCTACCTCGTCCTGGCAGGCAACGCGAATGATCCCGGCGACCCTGAGATAGGTCCGCCGCGGGTCCATGCACACGAGATCTGCGGCGAACTCAATCGACTGTTCGAACTGATCAATCTGCGGGAGTTCACCTTCGACGGCATTGTGATCGACGGGAAGCCAGTCGGTCCGCTCGGTTGGTCGGGCCTGTTCAGGCGAAGGGGCCACGCGCATAGCAGCTGACTTTAGAAGGAAGGTTAGACGTGACAACGACCAACACAGCGATCAAGACGAAGGTGACGGCTTACCTTTGCGTGAACGGCGCAGCAGACGCGATCGAGTTCTACAAGCGCGCATTCGATGCGACCGAGAAGTTCCGAATGAGCGAGGTTGACGGCCGCATAGGACACGCAGAGATCACGATCGGAGGCACGACCCTATATCTTGCGGACGAGTACCCCGACATGCGCGTGCTCTCGCCGGCGCGCCTCAACGGCAGCAGCGTGTCCTTCGTCATCGAGGTAGAAGCCGCCGATGCGGCCTTCCAGCGCGCAATCTATTGCGGTGCAAAGGTAGAACGCCCGCTGAAGGACGAGCCTTACGGCCGCGCAGGCTGGCTCATCGACCCGTTCGGTCACCGCTGGTGCATCATGACGCCGGACCACCAGCACCCGCACGACTAGCCGTGGACTTTACGATCCCGCCGGAGGAGCTGGCGATGCCGGGCGCGATCGAGCGTGTGCGCGAGATATGTCTCGCACTCCCCGAGGCCGTCGAAAAGCCCTTCGGCGGGCATACGGACCCGGCCTTCCGCGTCCGCGACAAAATCTTCGCGATCATCTCTCGCCCCTTCGAGCACGTGTGTCTGACTACGAAGGGTGCGCCTGGAGCCCAGGATATCCTGGTTGGTTCAGACTCGGAGCGCTATTTCCGGCCGCCGTATACCGGGCACCGAGGTTGGGTGGGAGTGAGGCTGGACATACCAATCGACTGGGAAGTTGTGACCGACCTGGTCCGCGATTCCTACCGGCTGACCGCCCCGAAATCGCTCGCCAGACTGTTGTAATCCGAGACCAATTTTCGTATCTGGCTCAGATACGAAAAACCTACTGACACAACGCTGTCATCACACTCCGATAATGTGCGCCTTGTGCTGACAAACAGGAGGAGGAACATCATGCTTCAGACACTTGCGCCGCGAACCGGCATGGACGCGCTGAACGACGCTGTCGTAGGCGCGATCCCGATGCCGCCAGCGGCGGCACTACTGGGCTGGCAGGCGATCGACATCCAGCCCGGCCACGTGCGCGTCCAGTACACCGCCCGGGAGGAGTTCTATAACCCTCAGGGCAGCATCCAGGGTGGTTTCATCACGGCCATGCTGGACGACGCGATGGGCCCCGCCGCTTACACGCTTCTTCCGGAAGCGGACTTTGCGCCCACGCTGGAGATTAGCGTTAGCTTCCTACGACCCGCCAGGGCGGGGAGGCTGTTCGCGGAGGGATGGATTGTGCAGCAGACCAGGCGTTTCATGCGGCTGGAAGGACAGCTCACAACAGAAGACGGCGAGCTAATCGCCACAGCCAAAGCCACAGCAGTAATCAATCGCGCAAGCGAAGGAGGAACGAATTGAAGCCCACCAATTTCGTCGTCAACGTGACGAGCGAAGACCCGCACAGCCTCACCAAGTTCTACAAGGAGGTTGTCGGCCTTCCACCGAATCCCAACATCGGCGACGAGGCGTTCCTCGTCGGCGAGAATGCGAGCTTCGTGATCGACGGCCACAGCGAGATCAAGGGACCGACGAAGGAGCCGGCCCGCGTCCTCATCAGCTTCTTCGTCGACGACCTGAAGGCGGAGCAAGCCCGGCTCAAGGAGCAGGGCGTGAAGTTCATCCGCGAGGAAGGCAAGGAATACTGGGGCGGCACGATCTCGACGTTCCTCGACCCGGATGGCAACTACATCCAGATCATGGAGTACAAGCCCGCGTGAGCAACTGCGTGACCTGGGGCGAATTCGCTTCCGCCGAGCCAGACATCACGCGGCGCGGCGAAGAGCTGCTGCGGGTGGGGGTGGCATACATCGCCACGACCGCGCGTGACGGCTCGCCCCGGGTCTCGCCTTTCACACCGCTTATCTGCGACGACCGGATGATCGCGCTGCTGGGGAAGCACACGGCGAAGTATCCCTGCCTCTTGCGTGACCCACGGTTCGCGATCCACGCCGTCCTGGGCGATTCGGACGAAGAGTTTATGCTTTTGGGCGAGGCGCTACCTTCGGACGACTGGTCCACTCGCATCCGCGCCGCAATCGAGGCTAGAAAGATTGACATGACAAGCCACAACGACGTGGCATTCGAGTTCCGGTTCAGCTTCGCCCACTGGGCCGTCTGGCACGGCCTCGGCACTGGGAACATCCACCGCGAATCACGCACCTGGCGCAACCAGAAGGAGGCCGCCTGATGGCTACATGGGAAGAGTTCGCAGCCGCAGAGCCGGACATGGCGAAAGTCCTGCGTCACCTGCTCGGCTGGATCCCGATCGCTTATCTAGCAACCGTACGCAAGGACGGGTCGCCGCGGGTCCACCCGTTCGTGCCCATCTTCGCTGAGGACCGCATGTACATCGCCATTCCGGAGTGGTCGCCCAAGCGCTTCGACCTGCGCAACCACGGCCGCTTCGCGATGCACGCACTCCCCGGCAAACGCGACGATGAGTTCTACATGACGGGCCGCGCCACCCTCATCGAGGACACCGACACCTGGAAGCTCGTGAGCGACACGGCCAAGCACGACGTGCCGAAGACCGACGATATCTTCGAGCTGCACGCCGAGTACGTGATGACGGCGCACTGGGAAAACCAGGGCCAGCCGGACACCTACCCGGTGCGGCAAGAATGGCGCGCCACGCTCGCGACGGCAGTTAACGGAGCGCGAGCGGCGAAGGTGAAGGCCGCTGCGAAGCCTAAGACTCGTGCGGTTGCTGGATCTCGGGTGACTCGAAGAGGATCGTAGTCTCGGGGATACCGCCAGCGAGGCGCCGCTGAATGACGTGCGTCATCACGTACCCGTGCTCCGGCGCGAACAGCCACGCCAGGCCAAAAATCGCGGTGGCTGACAGGACGATAGTCCCGCCCGCAGCGACATCGTTGTAGTAGGAGACATACAGGCCGATGATGCCGCTCACCACACCAATTGCCGCCGCTAGAGCAATCATTACGGGCAGACGGTCAGTCAGCAGGCGCGCCGTTGCCGCCGGCGTTACCAGCATCGCGACGACCAGGATGTTCCCAACCGCCCGCAGCGAGACCACGATCGTCAGTGAGATCATGATCAGGAGCAGGAGGTCCAGAGCTAGCACCGGGAGTCCCATCGCCTGCGCCGCGCCGCGGTCAAACGACGTGATGAGCAGCTCGCGATAGAAGGCGATTATCAGGACGATTACGATCACGCCAGCAATCGCCGAGAGCATGATGTCGTTTGTGGTCACGCCGAGGACGTTACCGAAGAGAAACGAGGCCAGGTCGCGGGTGAAGTTCTTCGAAGAGCTGATGAGGACGATGCCCAGGGCAAACGTGCCGGCGAAGAGGACGCCGATGGCGGAGTCCTCTTTTACGCGCTGATTCGTCGCCAGCACTCCGATCATCACAGAGGTGAGGATCCCGAAGATGAGCGCCCCGAAGAAGATCCCCTGCCCCAGCAGGAAGGCGATCACGACGCCGGGAAAGATCGCGTGGGCCAGCGCGTCGCCGATGAAGGACAGTCCGCGCAGAACTACGAAAGCGCCGATCGCACCAGTGACCGCACCCATGAGGATGACCTCCACCAGCGCACGCTTCATGAAGTCGTACTGGAACGGGTCCGCGAGGTAGTCGACGATCGGCATCAGTTGCGCTCGGATCCGGCGTGGTCATGTGAGTGGTGCGCGTGCTCGCCGCCGTGATGGTGTGTGTGTACGGGCTCTGGAACGCCCGCGCGGCCCAGCATGATGAGCGGGCCGCCGTAGGTAGCGGCGAGGTTCTCGGTGGTGTACGTCTCAGCGAGCGGGCCGTAGGAAACCATCCGCTCGTTAACGCAGCAGAGGCAGTCGCAGGCGCAGGAGGCGCTCACGAGGTCGTGGGTGGCGAGGATAACGATCCGCCCGGCGTCCTTCTGCTCCTCGATGACCCGCAGGATCACGTCCTGAGTGGACGCATCGATGCCGTTCATCGGCTCGTCCAGGAGAAGAACGTCCGCTTCCTGGGCGAGTGCCCGCGCGATGAAGACGCGCTGCTGCTGGCCACCCGACAGTTGCCCGATCTGGGTGCCGCCGTATTCCAGCATGTCGACGCGGGCCAGCACCTCGTCGGCGATGCGGCGGTCTTTGCCGTTGTTGCGGCGGAGCCAGCCGGAATGCGGATAGCGGCCCATCATCACCACGTCGTGGACGGTGACGGGGAACTGCCAATCCACTTCTTCCTTCTGAGGGACGTACGCAATGTGTGCGCGCATCTGCGTGGCCGGCCTGCCGAAGAGGTGCACGCTGCCACCGACCAACGGCACCATGCCGAGGATCGCCTTGAGAAGCGTGCTCTTGCCGCCGCCGTTCGGACCTACGACGCCGACGACCTGGCCGCGCCGGATGTCTGCCTGCACTCCTTTCAGAACGACCTTGCGGCCGTAGGCAACAGTGAGGTCGCGGATGACAAGGCAGTCTTCGTGGGCGACTGGTGCGAGTGTCATTTCAATGCGTCCGCTATCTTGCGGGCGTTGGCCAGCAGCATGCCGTGAACAGTCTCGGCGCCACTGCCTTGTTCACCAAGAGAGTCCCCGTACAGATCATCGACGATGGTCACGTTGGCATCGTCAGCCAGGGTCCTGGCCAAACCGGAGTTGACGCTGGACTCGGCGAAGATGGCCTTCACGTTCTCGCGCTCAATCGTTTCCAGGAGTGCAGCCGTGTCCTCGGCCGAGGCTTCAGCCCCGGTGGTCAGGCTCGGGATCACGGCTCCGACCACTTCCAGGCTGAAAGCACTCGCGAAATATCCGAAGGCATCGTGGTTGGTGACGAGCTTGCGGTCCTCTCTCGATATCTCATCGATGATCGCCTGCACCTCGTTGCGGGTCTCCTCGAGCGTGGTGTTGTAGGCTTCGGCATTGGCTTCGTAAGCGTCTGCGTTCTCAGGATCGGCATCGCTCAGAGTCGCGGCGATGTTATCCACCATGATCTGCGCGTTGGCCGGGTCCTGCCAGACGTGCGGGTCTTGCGTGTGCTCGTCCTCCGCCTCCTCCTCGTGATCAGCGAGGCCACCTTCGATCGTCTCGATGCCCGCCGTTACGGTGACGGGTTCGGCTTCGCTCGCGCCGAGTGTGTCGTCGATCCAGTCGTCGAGGCCAATGCCGTTTTTCAGGATGACGTCTGCCTCTTCGATCGCGCGCAGGTCGCCCGCGGTGGGTTCGAACTCATGGGAGTCAGTGCCAGCAGGGATGATCCCGTGCAACTCGATCAGGTCGCCGCCGACTTCCTGCGTGAGTGCAGTGATCTGAACGGTGGTGGCGACGACCTTGAGCCTGCTGTTTCCCGAGTCGCCCATGTCCTCATCATCGCCGCAGGCCATGGCTGCGATACTGAGTATCAGCACGGCGCAAAAAAAGAGCAGCCTCACGCGGTCACCTCTACCCTCGCGCGACAGAGGGCGCAGCGACCGTACAGCTCCAGCCAGTGACCTTCCACGTCGTAGCCGGTGGCCTCCGATAGGTCACGGATGGCCCCGGTGATCGCGCACTGGTCCAGGTCACGCACCTCGCCGCAGCCTGTGCAGACGAGGTGGTGATGGTGGCCGCGCTCCGAGACCATGTAGTGCTTGCTACCGTCTTCGAGCAGCACGCGGCAGACGACTCCGAGCTCCGTCAGAAGACGGATCGTGCGGAATACTGTGGCGCGCCCGGCATCGCGGCAGCGCGAGAGCAGATCCTCGACCGTGAAATGGCCGGCCTGGGCAAGGATCGCCGCGATCACAGCCCTGCGCGATGCCGTCACGATGTACCCGCGGGCTTCGAGCTTGAGCGTGATTGCTTCGAGGTCAGACATTGATACTTAGTCTCACTGAGACAAGGTATCAATGCTGTGACGTGGCGTCAAGTCCTGTACAAGTCGGACACCGTTTTTGCAAAACAGACTTGAAGAGGCCGGGCCCGGATGGCCTTATTCGGTGAACTTGCCGTACATAAACCAGGGAGTGTTCGGCTCTGTGACGTGCCCCGGCGCATCTTCAATCGTGATGCCGATGCCGTCAGGCGCCTCTTCCAGTTCGGCCATATCCATCGCAATCTGGCAGCCTTCCTCGCACAGGAACGGCTTCAGAGGGTACTCCTCATTGCCTACCTTAATCCAGCTCATGTAGACCTTGCCCGGCTCCAGCTTGGGCATACCCTGGCAAAGGAGGGCCCCGGCGCCCTTCTTCGCGCTCCACGTATAGGAGGCGCTGACGTTGGAGTCGCCGCGAGGCATCATCTCCACCTGCTCGTGATCGCTGTCGGAGAGGATGGCCATTATGGCCCCCTGCTCGGCAAGCTGGTTCGCTGTCAGTTCGCTCGTGCGCTCGAAGTTGACTGCCGCGGCCTGGATCTGCGTCTCCAGGCTGTCGTTGCGGGACTGCACATCCTGCACTTCGAAGAAAAGCATTCCGGATACGACGAGCGCTACGGCTGAGACGGCGCCAAAAGCGCCGGCTGTAGCGGGCCAGGGGCTTCCAGTCAGCCGTCTCCAGAACGGAACGCGCTCAGGCGTTCGCTTAAGGTCCTTCTGCGCCAGGCGCATGATCGTGTTTTCCAGTGCCGCGCGCGGCGTTTCGATCCGGACGGAAAGTGCCAGCAAGGCGGCCGTCGCCTGGGAGACAGAAAGCTCGTCCCAGCAGCGCAGGCAGACGGCTACGTGCTCTTCGACGAGGCGCGACTCCTGAGAATCGGACGCGCCGAGAGCGTATCCGTCGAGCAGTTCCCGTATCTGTTCGCAGTCCATCTACTTACCAGCGAAGCTTGGGCGTTAAGGCCGCCCGCAGCTTCTGCATTCCCAGCCGGATTCGCGTTTTGACCGTGCCCAGCGGTTGGTCCAGGCGGTCGGCGATCTCCTGCTGGGTGAAGCCCCCAAAGTAGGCCAGTTCAATTGTTTCCCGTTGTTCCGGCGGCAACCGGGAAAGAGCGGTTCTGATCAGTCGCCGCTGGTCGGAGAGTTCGGCGGTCAGCGCCGGATCGTCAGTATCCGGGCCAGCCAGCTCGCGTTCCTGCTCCTCCGGCGATGCCGTTTCGTGACGGTAGCGCCGTCCGCGCGAACGGACCTCGTCCACGGCCCGGTTGCGGGTCACGGACGTAAGCCACGTGGCGAACTTGCCGCGGGTGGCGGCATAGCTCTCCGGCTTGCGCCAGAGGCGCAGGAATATCTCCTGTACCATGTCCTCTGCTATCTGCGGATCGCGAACGACCCGCAGAGCCGCCGAGTACACGAGGCTGGAATAGCGCGCATATAGAGTCCGAAAAGCGGTCAGGTCTCGCAGAACGAGACGCTGCATAAGCTCCTCGTCATCCAGCTCCCGGTAGAACGGCTCGTCAGCAGATACGTTTCGCATGTCGCCAGCAGATTCGTGGGCAGGGTTAATAATACAGCGGCTTTCAAGGGTAATTTGTGCTCGTACTATATGAAATGACGCAGGAACAGCAGTAATGGTTCATCAACGCCGCTTCGTGGATGCCCTAGGGCGCTCCGTAGACATTCCGGAGCCACCGCAGCGCATCGTCTCGCTCGTCCCCAGCCTGACCGAAGCGCTGTTTGCGTTCGGGCTGAGGGAGCGAATTGTAGGAGTGACGCGATACTGCGTGGAACCAGCGGAAGGTGTTGCCTACAAGGCTAAGGTCGGCGGGACGAAAAATGTGGACGTAGCGACGGTGCGCGAGCTGCGACCGGACATCGTGTTCGCCAATGTGGAGGAGAACACGAAGCCGGACATCGAGGCACTCGAGGCGGCCGGGCTGCGTGTATTCCTGACCTACGCGCGCACAGTCGCGGAGGCTATCAGCGAGCTGCAGATGCTCGCTGAGATAACTGGAACGGCGGCGGCGGCCGATCCGATCCTCCACGATGCGATAGCCGCGCTCGGTGAGGCGCACTCCGTGAGCCGACCTGCTGTCCGGACATTCTGCCCCGTCTGGCGCAACCCGTGGATGACCATCGGGCCGGACACCTATATCCATGACGTGCTCACCGTCTGCGGGGCTGAGAACGTGTATGGGGAGGCTTCGGAGCGTTATCCCGGGATCGAACTTTCCGACGTCGCGGGCCGGCAGCCCGAGCTGGTCCTGCTTCCGGATGAGCCTTACCGATTCAGCGAAAAGAACCTGCCGGAAGTGATCGAAGCGCTGCCCGGCGTTCGTATTGAACTAGTGGATGGGAAGATGCTCTGCTGGTATGGCCCCCGGATAGGGCCGAGCCTGCGCAAGCTACAAGGGATCATCCACGGAGATACCGGAGTGTAACCAACCGAAAACGCAGAATTACCGTACAATTGTTGTAGACGCGGGCCGCTAGTTCCGGCTCGTGAGGTGAAAAGGACAAAGTGTTTAGCTTTAACAACTTCAAGGCAGTGTTTCTGTTGGTGCTCCTCTCGGGCATCCTGCTGCTGCTTGGTGGCCTGTTTGGAGGCCAGGTTGGCCTGATCGTGGCGCTCGTGATCGCGCTCGCCATGAACGTCGGATCATACTGGTTCTCGGACAAGCTGGCCCTCCGGGCTTCCGGGGCGCACGAGGTGACCCCGGATCAGGAGCCACGGCTTCACGGGATCGTTGATGAAGTGTGCGCGCTATCCGGCCAGCCAAAGCCGCGCGTTTACATCATACAGAACGACTCGCCCAACGCCTTCGCGACCGGCCGCAACGCCAAGCACGCCGCGGTGGCAGCGACGACAGGCATCATGCGGATCCTTGACGATCGCGAGTTGCGGGCAGTGATGTCGCATGAGATCGGCCACATCAAGAACCACGACATCCTCGTCAACGCGATCGTCGGCACGGTAGCGACGGCCATCATGTTCATCGCGATGATGGGCCGCTGGGCAATGTTCTTCGGCTTCGGCGGCCGTGACCGCGAGGGTGGCCTGCTCGGCATTTTCGTGATGCTCGCGATGCTGATCCTGGCACCGGTTGCTGCGACGATCATCCGGATGGCGGTGTCCCGCCAGCGTGAGTACGGCGCAGACGCGACGGGTGCTCACATCTCGCACGATCCGATGGCGCTGGCCAGCGCACTCCAGAAGCTGCAGGCCACGGCGCGGGCGGTGCCGATGCAAGTCAACCCGGCGATCTCTCACCTCTTCATCGTGAACCCGCTGGGTAAGATCGACTTCGCCTCACTGTTCTCCACGCACCCGCCCACGGAGAAGCGAGTGGAGCGGCTACAGGAGATCGCGCGCCAGACCGGCAACTACTAACGAATCTGGCAACCGGAGGGGCGCAGCGTGCTGCGCCCCTCCTTTGTTACCCCTCAGCGCTGGTCGATCCGGAACGTCGGGTGGCGGTCTGCCACCTTCTGCACTTCATCCAGGGGTGAGTCTTCCTTCAAGCCGAACTCTCCGCGCACGATCGCTGTTTCCTTAACGTACTTCTGGATGATCGGTGCTCGTTCGGCGACGGGCACGTCCACCAGTCGGACGTCTTCTGGCTTACCGCGTTTGATCACGGCTTCGCCACCGGCCACGATCGCGTTGCGGGCCCACTCGGTGTTCCCACGAGGCGCGACGAGGTAGCGTTTACCGTCGTGCTCGACGATGTTGACGGCAACGGTCCGCGGCTGGCCGCTCTTCCGGCCAGTGACCGTAAGCTGCACCATCTTCTTCGGGCCGATGCCGAGGCCGCCAAGCCATCCCATGAAGCTATTCATCTTTTTGGTGAAGCCGGACGGCTTGTTGTAGAAGTTAGTCATGGCTCAATCGCCAAACTCGGAGCGAAGTCCAGTACGCGCAGTTGGAGCGCGCCGTCACCACTCCGGTCGGCGGAGAAAGTATAAACCACGTCCAGCCGGTCGCCTTCTGTGATCTCGTTCCCGCCAAAACCGAATGCTACCGCCGGCCAGGTCGCGCGACCATCTCGCAGTTGCAGGCGGAGGTGCTTACCGTCTTCGCCCATCACCCGCACGTCTCGTACCTCCAGCCCGCGGCTCAGGAAGACGGGCTCCGGGTTACCCACGCCGAATGGCGCCATCGCCGTGAGTTCGCGCATCAGCTCACCGTTGACGCGGCCGAGCGGGATCGCGGCATCGATTTCGATGACCGGCGCCAGATCCACGCCAGCGAGCTCCGTCTGCGCCTGGATGAGCAGCGATTCGCGCAGCGGGTCAAGATTGCCGTTCTCCACTGTGAACCCGGCAGCGGCCCGGTGTCCGCCGAAGCGCACCATTAGCGGTGCCGCGTTTCGGAGGGCGCCGGTTATGTCGAACTCTGGAATGCTGCGGCAGCTCGCGCGGCTTGTCTCTTCGCCTCGCTCATACACCACGGCCGGCTTGTGGTGCTCCTCCATGAGCCTGCCCGCGACCAATCCGACGATCCCCGCCGGGATCGATTCGTGGCCGACAAAGATCAGCGGGAGATCGCCCGGCAGCGCCGCAACGAGGTCACGGGCGAGCTCCAGCGCCGCCTCGGTCTCCTTCTGTCGCCGCGAATTGAGATCGCAGAGCTGCAAGGCCATCTCGCGTGCCTTCGCTTCGTCCCTTTCCAGCAGCAGATCAAGCGCCAGCTTTCCGTGGGCCAGTCGGCCCGCGGCGTTGAGGCGAGGCCCCAGCACATACCCGATTGTTTCCGCAGTTACCTGCGCGGGGTCGCAGCCTGAGGCTTCGAATAGCGCGCGGATGCCGGTGCGTCCAGCGCGGGAGAGCGCGCGCAGGCCTTCACGCACCAACCAGCGATTCTCACCGCGTAGCGGAGCCATGTCACAGACAGTGCTAAGAGCCACGAGGTCGAGGCATTTCGCCGCGTCAAAGGTCCTGTGGATCGATTCGTACAACAATTGCATGACCCGCAGTGCCAGCCCACCGGAGGAGAGTTCGTTTTCGGGATAGCGGGCATCAATCCGTTTCGGGTTTACGATCGCGGCCGCCGGCGGCAACTGAGGCGGCACCGAGTGGTGGTCGATGATGATGGTGTCGATATCCAGCCGCCGGCCGAGTTCAATCTCTTTGACGGAGCTTGTCCCGCAGTCCGCGGTGATGATCAGCGTCACACCCCGTTTCGCCAATGCCTCGATTGCGGCGGAGTTAACTCCGTATCCCTCAGTGAATCGATCTGGGATGTAGGGCATCACCTGCCCGCCCAGACCCGCGATTCCCTCGATTAGGACCGCGGTGGCAGTTATGCCGTCCACGTCGAAGTCGCCGTAAACAGCGATCTGCTCACTATTGGCGATCGCCCGCCGCAATCTTCCGACTGCGTCGCTCGCATCCGGAAGAAGACAAAGGTCATATCCAGGATCGTTTGCCTGCATGAACGACGCGGCTGCGTCTACTGACCGGAAACCGCGATGCCATAGGAGGTGCCGGATCAGTGGCTGATGCGAGAGGTCGGCGAGCGCCCCGTCAGGGAAGCGCCCGCGAAGTCTCCAACGCCTACCCGAAATACCTTTCCTGGGCGCTTCAGCGAGTACCATGCGCTGATTATCTGTGCCGGACGCGCGTTTCGACACCAGCAAACGACACCGGCATGTTGAGTAGTCCAACCTTAGCATTCCGTTAGAATGACCATATCCCCTGCGGAACGGGCCGCGCATACGCATAGCCTCTTATGGAAGATATCGGACTTGTTGGTGACCTCGCGGCAGTCGCTTTAGCCGCTGTAGTCGGCGGAGCTGCCGCGCGTCTGCTACGCCTGCCCGCTGTGATCGGCTACCTGGCCGCCGGTATTGCCATTGGGCCCGAAACACCCGGCCCCTCCGGAGACATCGACGATGTAGCGACGATTGCGGATCTTGGCGTCGCCCTGCTGATGTTCACGCTCGGAATCCAGTTCTCGATTCGGGAGATCAATCAGTACCGGGCCTTCGCGGTGATCGGTGGCGTCGGCATCACCGCGGCAGTCGTGGGCATCGGCGCGCTGGCGGGCAGCGCGCTCGGCCTCTCGCTTGAGGAGGCGGTCGTCATCGGTATGGCGGCCTCGATCCCAAGCTCGATGATCGCGACCAAGCTCCTCGAAGAAGGCGGGACACTTGGTGCACCGCCGGGCCGCATCGCCATCTCCATGTCCCTGGTCAACGACCTGGCCGTGGTCTTCATGCTGCTGCTGATTCCAGTGATGTCGGGCGAGACCGATGACGTCCCCGCCGAACTCGCGCTTGCCGTGGCCAAGGCTGTCGGTCTACTCGCTGCCGTCCTCGCCGTCGGGATTTTCCTGCTGCCGCGAGTCCTCGAACGCGTAGCGGTTTCGCGCGCTCGCGAACTCTTCGTTATCACCATCCTCGCCCTTGCGCTAGGAACTGCTGCTCTTTCCGCCGAAGCCGGCCTCTCCATCGCCTTCGGTGCGTTCCTGGCCGGATTGGTCATCTCTGAGTCCGAGTTCTCTCATCGCACGCTCGTCGAGATCCTGCCCTTGCGTGAGGTTTTCGCCGTCGTCTTCTTCGTGGCCATCGGAATGCTCATCGAGCTGGACGCCTTTGTCGACAACCTGGAAATCGTAATCGCAATTGCCGTTATCGCTGTGATCGCGAAGACTGTACTGATCACCGCCCTCGCTGTTCTCCTCCGCTTCCCGTTGCGAACGGCATTGATGGCAGCGCTCGCATTAAGCAGCATGGGCGAGTTCTCATTCATCGTCGGAAGCACAGCCATCGATGAGGGCGTCATCTCAAACTCCACCAACGAGGCGATCCTCGCCGGCGTGCTTCTCTCGATCGTGGGAGCGCCGCTTCTCTTCGCTGCGCAGGACCCGGCACTACGGTGGGCTCGCGGCACGCACGTGCTCGGCGGATTGCTCCGGCCGCGCACCGACGCCTTCATACCAGACGACGCACGCCTGGTGAACCACGCGATCATCGTTGGCTATACGCCGGCCGGGCGCGAGGTCGCAGCGGCCCTCGCCGCGAGAAATTTCCGCTACTCGGTGATTGACGAGGACCCAGCCGTGTTCCGTGAGTTATCCGCGGCCGGCCTGCCGTGTGTTCTCGGCAACGCCGCCATGCCAGCGATACTCGAACAGGCAGGTATCGCCGGCGCGTGGGTCGTCGCAGTGACAACTCACGATGCAGGGCAAATCGAATCAGTCGCGGCGACCGCCCGTCAGCTGAACCGGCGGATCGACATCATCGCCCGAGGGGTCACGGAAGACAGCCCGGCGAGGCTACGGCAACTCGGAGTAGCACGTGTCGTGCAGGCGGAGTTCGAAGTCGGCCACCAGTTCGTACGCCATACGCTTCAACGCTTCGGCGTCACCAGCCAGGAAGTGCAGGCCCTGCTTTTCCGCCTGCGTCGCGACCGCTTTGGCGACTCAGAGAGCCGACAGTCCTAGGACTCTTCGATCGTGATCGAGATGATCTTGTCGCCCGGCGCCTGCGCACTCCGGGGATCGCGGGGAGTGATGCAGTCAACCACTTCCATCCCCTCGGTCACTTCGCCGAAGATCGTGTACTGCCCGTCGAGGCTGGGCGTCGCGCCAAAAGTGATGAACCACTGGCTACCGGCAGTGTCTTCCGCTCTGGTGTTTCCGTCATCGACACTTAGGCGCGCCATGCCGACCGTCCCTCGTGCGTACTGGACTGTTGTCGTGAACTCGGCAGGGATCGTATAGCCGGGGCCGCCTGAGCCGCTGCCCGTCGGATCGCCGGCTTGTGCGACAAAGCCCGGCACCACGCGGTGGAAAGTCACGCCGTTGAAGTAGTCCTCATTCGCCAGGAAAACGAATGAGGCGACGTGCTTTGGAGCCAGATCCGGTCGCAGCTTGATCTTGAAGGTGCCCCGGACAGTCTCCACGGTGGCGATGTATGTCTTGCTGGCGTCGATGGTGTCTACGGAGGGTGCGCTGTCGAAAGTCTTCATATTGGGGTCTGGTGCATCTCCTGTCGGTTCCTGGCAGTTGGACGAGCCCACCGGTGGGGTCGTTGCGCCGGCGGCAGCAGTAGTCGCCTGGCCCGTGGGTATGTCCTCATCGTCGTCACCGCACGCCACAAAGGCTAGCAATGCGCAACAGAGGACAAGCACCAGTACGCCAAAGCGATTCATGACTCGTCCGATTATCCGGGCGCGGGCCGCTACGGTAAAGCTCGCAACGTATCCTCAAGCGCGACGACGCGTTCTAGGAATTGACAGTTCTTCGGGCTGGTTCTTAGCATCGAGTAAGTACGGGAGGCGTTATGGACAACAGGCCGATTGGTGTTTTCGATTCCGGAGTAGGCGGACTGTCCATCTGGCGCGCGATCCGCAAGCTGCTGCCGCAAGAAAGCATGGACTTTCTCGCGGATAGTGGAAACGTCCCCTACGGCGAGAAGTCCACAGCCCAGCTGCACGACCTTACGTCCCGCATCGCGCGGTTTCTGATCGGCATCGACGCGAAGCTCATCGTAGTCGCTTGCAACACCGCGACAGTTCACTCGATCGCCCACCTGCGCGAGCGCTTCCCGGACACGCCGTTCGTGGGTGTGGTGCCGGTGGTGAAAACGCTGGCAAACCGCACCAAGACGGGCACGATCGCCGTTCTGTCCACACCGGCGACTTCAAAGAGCCCTTACCTAGAGGGGCTCATAAGGGAGTTCGCGCCGGACAAAAACGTCGTGAACATCGGCTGTGAAGGTCTCGAGAACGCGATCGAATCCGGCCAGGTGCGCACCAGATCAACGACCGCGCTTCTAGAGCGCCACCTGGCGCAGGTAAAGGACAGCGATGCAGACGTTGTCGGTCTTGGCTGCACTCACTACCCGTTCTTGCGGGGCCAGATCAAATCGATGCTAGGCCCCGGCGTCACTTTGTACGATCCGTCGCGCCCGGTCGCCCGCCGCGTCCGCCAGGTGCTGGCAGAACGGGACGGCTTCGCTCAGAACGACAACCCGATATTTCGCTTCTACACGACCGGCAACGCAGAAGTCGTGCGCAGCGTGGCCAGTAAGCTCCTGCGCTTACCCGTCGACCACGTCGAGCACGTCGACCTGTAATTGGCGAGCCACGGAGCGGTTTCGTAAAATAGGGGCTCCCGGGGCCAACGTAGCTCAGCGGTAGAGTCCTTCCGCGAAAGGATTTCGAAAACGGCGAGCCCGCCTCGCAATAGTCAGTCGGATGCCAACGTAGCTCAGCGGTAGAGTCCTTCCCCGGAAGGATTTCGAAAACGGCGAGCCCGCCTCGTACAATAGTCAGTCGGATGCCAACGTAGCTCAGCGGCAGAGTCCTTCCCCGGAAGGATTTCGAAAACGGCGAGCGCACCTCGTACAATAGTCGGTCGGATGCCAACGTAGCTCAGCGGTAGGGTCCTTCCGCGGAAGGATTTCGAAAACGGAGAGCGCACCTCGTACAATAGTCGGTCGGATGCCAACGTAGCTCAGCGGTAG